>Ga0247735_1000737_pt1 | contig 12824 bp, 12 predicted proteins | sample UWRJL178409R2_FD_180934 | JGI IMG/M metagenome (GOLD analysis project Ga0247735, IMG submission 180934) | Plant litter microbial communities from Arlington Agricultural Research Station in Wisconsin, United States - UWRJ-L178-409R-2 | ecosystem: Environmental > Terrestrial > Plant litter >...
AATTGCACTCACGCCCAACTCAATAGAAACACTCATTTCCTCGAAGATGCAGATCACAGACTCTGATGCCGAAACGAGAGCTCGTTCAGTTAAAGGCGATTACTTGTGCCTTGTCGCAGCCAAAGTCCTGTACTTTGGCGTTGGTGGTGGAGTGCCAGACTTTCTAGCAGCTGTTGAAGAGAGTAACGGGAAAGTGGAGACTGTCCTCGAGCGGAGAGCTGGCGTTGGAAGGAAAGTGATGTCCGTGCAGTGGCATTGATGATTGATCTGAACATGGGAAAGCAATATATACAAAATACAAATACGTCGTCGTCTGAAACCTCTGCCATCACATCTACATCCACTAGATAGTATATAATATCATTCCAATCATCACCGCCTGCGGGGTGGAGGGTCGATAAACCAGGATCACAGGAAAATATAGGTGAATAGGAATACAGCAGTGACTGTAATGGCGACGATCCACAGCGGAACGCCCTTTTGGTACAGTGGTACGGGATCAACAGTCCTTGCTAGTGGTCCGCTCGCCAGAGACAAGGACAACAACAGTACAAGGATACAAACTATCCACAATGGAACGCCTATTCGATAGAAAGGTATTCCCAGTGTCCCATCACCTGCAGCGAGTGCCCTTGGTGGTATTTGTGGTCCGCTTTCACCGTCGCTCCCAATGGGCTCTATCTCCTGTGCTCTCTTCAGCATTGACATCATGTGCAAGTTTTCTGCGATCATTGTTGCATTGTGGGCTTGTAGGTTGTCTGAAGAGAGCCGGTTGGGCATGGAGTGCAGCTGCTCCACGCCGAAAGTCGAAGATTCCTGATCATGAGTCGGTGAATGGGCGGTAGCGGAGAGTAGTGATCGCTGGTCGTCGAGGTCAACTGGAGGTTCAACAGTGATTGTGCCCTCATTGCTGGGCCCATCTATGTCATGAGTTGTAGCTCCAACGTCCTATGTATCAGCAAGATCAATTTCGATTCATGGGAGATGAAACGTTTCGATAACAAACCGTTTGCGCTGCTTCAGGCCTGCCCGACATGTCTGATCCATCCTTCTGGTGACTTTTCGGATCCTCATCCACGACAGGCTCCCCTTTAGTTGCCTCTTGTGGTGGAAGCCATGACACCTTGAATTTCCGCGACTTCAATCGAGACTCCGGTCGCGAATCAGACTCCTCCAACTTGTAAAGCCGTGTCCACTGCCGTTGCATTGGGTTCGGATAAGCAAAGTTAACAACCAACAGCAATATAATAACGCACAACATTGTCAACATTTTCGTATAGATATCCACGGTCCAGGTCTTCTTGAGAGAGCTCTATGGTCTGCACGAGGAATTTGTCTTTGCATTTGACAGGTAGGAGGGGTTCCACGTGCACCCCAAATAGTTTGACTGTCGGCGGCGAGGGCCAATCAGCTTGAATGTCAGATGAAAGAAGTTAGAGTAAAACTAGACGTACTGAGAATGTTAACGCTCTCTCCGGGCTTGATCAAACCTCTTCGGGGATTTGTGCTGTAGAGCTGTTGTGATCGAAAGTATCATGAACTCGTCCAGTCTAAAGTATTGGAATGAGCACACACGCACCTTGGGCGCGGTGACCTTGAGAGTGAAAAGAGTAGGCCGTTCGTTGCGGTTTGTGATCGTCATCGTAAGACTGGCCGGTTTAGCCGCATCGGAGAAGGGTTCTCAAACAACCTGTCAGTAAATGTACGTTGAGCATACCGAGCAGGGACATACGACGAAAGTATAGCACTTCCTCTGGAGAAATCACGACTGGCATGGCGGTCGTCGGTTTGGCAGAAAAGTGTGTAGATGGGCAGAGGGGAAGACTCCCGAAAGTCGCATGTTTATAATAAACGCACCTGTTCAAAGGCTGCTCCCTGACGTATCTGCTTGGGGTTGTCGACGCGGCCGAACAGCCGGTGGCGTTCAGCGTGACACAAGACAAAAAGAATGGACACATTGGGAATTGAACCCAACACCTCTCGCAAACATTTTGATGCTAAGCGAGCGTGATAACCAACTACACCATGTGCCCGTATAAGAGAAAGGGTTGAAAAATACACTATACATTATATACATAACCTGGACATTAAATTTGATCTGATTTGCTTTTTTTTACTGATCAGAATGACGATATCGATGATCAGGCTTTCATTGATAACAAATTGAAATCCCCCTGTGGGCAAAGCCAAATGCTAGGAGTCTCTCGTGACTTTCCTTTTGAGGCAATGCGTGTCGCATAGAAGGCGACGGGCGCTTCTTGGGCGCCTGTCAGTGTTTTTTCGATAACACCTTCATGAGGCTCTTTGCATTGGTTATCCCCCTATACATCATGTTGGATGCATAGTCCAGAGTAAATAAGGTGTTGCTGTCAGTCATTAACTGTTAAAATCCGAAAGTAAACCACCCTATTTGACAATGTGATTCACGCTAATTGTATCCATACAGTTGCTCTTGTGCGGTGTGCACATCCAGCATATATCCAGTGATATAATCCCCTGCTCACGAAGCATTGGAATTTGAAGTGGACCGTCTTCTGCAGAGGGGACGATTGCATGTACCTCAGAGTGGATATTCATGTCGTATATGGCAGAGATGAATCACACTCTTACAGGGCACATGGTGTAGTTGGTTATCACGCTCGCTTAGCATCAAATGTTTGCGAGAGGTGTTGGGTTCAATTCCCAATGTGTCCATTCTTTTTCTCCATGATTGATCCTCGAAGCGTTGCCCCATTAGTGCGGCTCTCAAATATCTCAGCGCCATCATAATCGACTGGAGGAAGACCATATAGTGGGTGTTCACAGAAATTTTTACAAACGATCTCCTGAATGCTGTAGTGAACTCAATCAGAAATATGATACTACAATGCTAAGGTCAACATCTTCGTCGAATTTGACTCAGACCTTCGAAGCGGGGATCGGATATTTTTTTCCAGGAGGATGAGTTACGACCACCCGTTTGTTCGTGAAGTTTTCGATGTGGAACCGTCCGTATCCAGATGCTCCTCTGGAGATTTACATCAGTTATTTCACAACGAGTTTAAAATTTAACGTCTCACCCTAACCCAAGAAGACCGTCTACCGGCTCAAAATGAATAGTCGGGCCATTTATATTGACATAACCTATCACAAGATTTCTTGGTCGAGAAACCCCGGCTGTAGAAAGAAAATTTGCTCACCAGACCTAATGCGGGATGCAATTCCTGGGGCGGCGTAATGGTTGCCAGTCCATAGAGACGATGAGAGTGAGTATTCTGTTGCGTTAGCCATTATTACGGCTTCATCAATTGTGTTCACAACATTGAAAACTGTAACTGAAATTTGAATCTAATGAGTATAGGTCTATAACAGTAAAACCGCTTTCGTACCAGGACCAAATGATTCCCTATCCCATAAACGCATTCCAGGCTTGACGTTGGCAACCAAGTGAGGTTGCAATACACCACCTTCTCTCCTCAAGTCTCCGAGTATGAGTTGTGCTCCATCTGACTGGGCTTCCGAGATCATGTTCACCACATTTTCCGCAGCCGAGTGAGTGAAAAGTGCGCCTAGTTGTACCTGACCATCGCCGTAGACGTCTCCAGAGGTCAAGGAAGCCGCAAAACACTTTACCGCTGTCACGAGTGCTTCCGCAATGCCAGCTTGAACGATGACTCTTTCGGTAGACATGCAAACCTTGAGAGAGAACATTGTTGGCACGTCTGGCGAAGCATTAATTGATCCGGATTTACCTGACCAGAGTGGTACATCGACCCATATACGATTGCCTTTGCTGCCTCTTCAACATCGGCATCATCGGGAACCTAGCAAGTTATCGCTGTTCAGTGCATTTCGAGTGACTATACATGCACGATTCGCTTACAACTGCAGGAGATTTGCCGCCTAACTCAAAAACGCATGGTTTCAGATACTTTGCGGCCTCAGCGGCAATTATCTTTCCGACGCGGTCGCTTCCTGTGAACTGAGCGAATTACAATTTAAACTTCGGTGGAAGATCGAGCAGTTCAAGTAAGAAAAACCTACTGCTATGCTTCGCACGAAAGGGTGAGCAATAATTTCAGCAGTCAACGCAGGGATTTTCTCCTTCGAGATGGATATGAAGTTGAAGACACCATGAGGCAAACCTGCCTCTTCGAAGACTTCAGCTGCAATTGACTGACTCCAGGGGCTCATCTCCGAGCCCCTCATTATGACAGTGTTACCGCATAGAATGGGTGTTGTCATGGACATGATAGCAAGTAAGAACGGCGCATTCCAGGGGCAGATTAAGAATCTGAGAAATCTTGGATCAGTTGAAGTAACGTATTTGAACATTGGTCAGGACGGACACAACACCCATCGCGCGACGTTGAGTCGTGACCTGGGCTCCAGGTACTACGGACGGGTATGATTCATCCTTTAGCACATCAAGCGTCTTGGCTTGTGCTCGGAGATGACCGCTCGCGCTTCCCCAGTTGAAAGAACAATAGTCGGGAGCTGCGGCCGTTTCCTGTCGGGTGCTCTCCTCTATTTTCTCCCGGTATCTGTTCGTGTCAATTAGGTCCGCTGCCTTCAGAAGAATATTGCGTCGATCCTCAAGAGTAGTGTGTTCCCAGGTTTCGAATGCCCTTTGCGCAGCATCGACGGCAGCGTTGCAGTCTGCACTGGATGCTGAGGCAGAAATGCTGACGACTTCCCCAGAGTATGGGTTGCAAACTTCGAAGATTTCCGCGTTGCTTGAAGGCTGGAACTTGCCGTCAATGTAAAGTTGGGCAAAAGGGGCCATGGTGGTTAGCACACTCAGAATCCACGCTCAAAATCCACCTTTTATAAGGGAATAACTTCGGACGCCAAATAAGGATTTGAGTCTAGAAGAAGATTCTCAATTGGCAAGCTCACCGATCATAAAAGCTCATGTGAAGACAAGTAGTGACCACATATCAGCCTTCTGATTTGGTAAGCTCGTCATTATACCAGAAGCGCCATGGTGGCGGGAAAGAAGGCAGGAGAACCAAGGTTTCCATTGCTTTGAAGCTGCAAGCTGATGTTCTCCCGGCTGGTCACGAGTCTAACTCATAGCAATGATCATGAGATGCTTGATTATGCTTTGTACTAACAGGTAGGCCACAGAATGACGGCAGTTGGTATGCATAGACTCTGAAATAACCATGCTCAACCCACCAACGGGTACGATCGTCCGAGCGGGTGGGTAACAATAACGCGTTTGTCTGTGAAGTTCTCGAAGTGGAAACGCCCGTAACCAGACGCTCCTCTTCGATGTGAAGTCAGTGAAAGTGCTAAAGAGAGGAAGCTAGATATTACCCAAGGCCAAGAAGTCCGTCACTGGGTTCACCGTGAATGGTGGGGCCGTTGATGTTCGTGATCCCTTGATAACACAATGAGAAAGTTCAGGAAGAAAGGAAGGCCATGAGCCATACCAGATCGGATCCTCGATGCGATGGTTTGAGCGGCGTACAAGTCACTGGTCCAAAGGGAAGCGGAAAGAGAGTATTCGCTAGCATTTGCCATCTCTACTGCTTCGTCGGTCGATTCCACTGTAGCAAAGACAACAACAGGACCGAAAGTCTCTCGATCCCATAACCTCATACCAGGCTTGACACCGAGCACAAGGTGAGGTTGTAAGACGCCTTTGTGCCTTGCGGCGCCACCAAGTATGACCTCTGCCCCATTCTTGGAAGCATCTTGGATCATGCCAATAATATTATCAGCGGACGATTCGGCGAAGAGGGATCCCAGTTTGATTGAAGAGTCATTGACGACATCCCCGGCTTTCAGCCCAGAGCATAAGTCCTTTACAGCAGAAATGAGTTGATCGGCGATGCTTTTGTGGACGATGACACGTTCAGTTGACATGCAGATCTACGGCAACAGCCCGAAGTTCCTTCAGAGTCTGACTCTCGCTCAAAACTCTTTTGTAAAGCTCACCTGGCCCGAATGTGCCATTGCACCGAACACAATTGCTTTAGCAGCTTCGATGAGATTTGCGTCTTCCAGGACCTATAGACCAGGTTAGGCAAGGTTTTGTAAGATTGAGTGAGATAAGCTAACTATTGCAGGCGCCTTTCCACCTAGCTCCAGTATGCAGGGTTTCAGATATTTCGCAGCCTCAGTGGCGATAATCTTCCCGACTCTATCACTTCCCGTGAACTAAAGAGTGGTAACACGAGAATGAGATTCTGAATGTAACAGAGTCAGTCACCACTCACATTTATGCTTCGCACGAGAGGATTGGCGATGATTTCAGCGGTCAAAGTAGGCGAGTTCTCCCTAGAAATAGAGATGAAGTTAAGAACACCTTTTGGGAGACCCGCTTCCTCGAAGATTTCCACGACAATTGACTGGCTTCGGGGGCTGAGTTCAGAGGATTTAAGAACTGCAGTGTTACCACACAAAATGGGGGTCGCAATAGCCCTCAGGGCCAATCCGAAAGGGGCATTCCAAGGAGCTATACCAACGCTGGACGACAAGGAAAGTCAGAACATAATTCAATGCTCGCAAGGAGGGGAAGACAGACATTACACCCATCGCGCGACGCTGAGAAATGGCCTGCGCACCAGGCACAGTGCCCGAGGGGTAAATCTCTCCTTTGAGACTGTCTAGCATACCAAGCTGAGCGCGAATAACACTGGCCGCTGGAGCCCCATTTAACGCAGTCATGTAGGCAGCAGCAGAGGTTTCCTGCTGAATGGCGTCAAGAACCTTCCTCTGGTACTTGTCGGACATGATGAGGTCCGCAGCCTTCAAGAAGATATTCCGTCGTTCATTAAGGGAGCTGTGTTCCCATGTCTTGAAAGCTTTCGCAGCTGCGTCTATGGCTGCTTTGCAATCTGCACTAGAGGCAGATGCAGAGAGGCCGACAACGTCGCCTGTGTATGGGTTGCGAACCTCGAAAGTTTCTCCAGAGCTAGAAGGAACGAATTCGCCATCAATGTAGAGGAGTGTAGTGGGGACCATTTTTGGTTGTTTAGCAGGTTATCGGATTGAGCTGAACGACAACAGTTGGGCTTTCCTTTATAGTGAGAGTTGGGCTATACTTAGGCAATGGTCATGAGAAACCATTTCAACCAGCACCACCGTCGATCGCGGTCGTAAGTGACAAGATGCATAATCCTGCCGAAATTACAAATATTTCTTGTCAAGCAAATTCAACCGGCACTGGAACCCCAAACGATTAACAATCTAAGACTACAGATGTGCATACAAGAGCTCTAGTACATAGGCAGGCTATCAACTTGTCTTTGCGTCCGCTATCCACTTCCGTCTCGAGACATTCCGTGCCCGTAATTGCTGCAAGTTCCTCTCCATTTCGTCTTTACTTCGATACCTCCACATAAAGTCTTCCGATTGCGAGACATAGAAGAGGCGATAAGTACGGACGCACACCTTGATTTCCAGTCCGTCTTGCGAGGAGACCTCGGGTGTTGTCTCCCGAATGGCAGCCGGTAGGTTTCTGGCGTCTTGTCATCAGGAAACACCAGTGTGAACGATATAAATCCGGGACTTACCTCCGTAAGTACGGTCGCTTGACACGGCTTTGGGATATGCCTTCGGTACCATCGCCCTAGACGCGAGGTCAGTATATTCTTGAGACTTCTTTCCAGATAGATAACTCACACCAACGTAAGCATCGATGTATGCTTGCCACCGGCCAGTCAACACTTCAGAATCATCGAAGCTAGAATCATCTTTGCCAATTAATTGAACTGTCATGGTCTTTGCGTCTGATAGCTTCATGAAGCACATGGTGGCGGCATTAGCACCATGGACCTGCAGACTGAATGGAAGAACGTACCCAATCAATACGGAAGACATTCTCATCGGGTCCCAGGACCTTCTCCGCGTGACGTCTACTGTTAATACGGTCTTGACTCGTAGGAGATGCAAGAGAACGCTCGCGTTTCAGGTGTTCAAGCAGTTCCTGGCTCTTTGGGTCCGAAATGACCGCCTGAGCCTAAAAGTTGCAAAAGGAGTCAATTCATGCCCAAAACCTCCGGAATGAACTCACGAACCTGCTTAATGATTGCACCGATGACCTTATCCACAGTGAAAATTTTATACGCATCCTGAGACGCATGGTAAGTCATGTACATGTGTCGGGCAGAAGGGCATACCTTAACGCCAAATATTGATCTCATCTGATCTTCGAATGCGTTTTGTTCAATCTCGTTTTCGAATAACCGTTCACAGAGGCCAAGAAGCATATCATAGAAGTGATTTGAGGTGGAAGATACGTCCGAACAGTTAGCAGAGGAACCATTTTGAGCAACAGCTTCAGACGAAGTCCCGTTGGGGCCGACGAGTTTTGCTGCGACGCCCTTGAAAAGGTACAAGCGCGAATAGAGTAACTGAAATGGGATATCAGAAAAGTCTTATACACTTGCAAAGGAGGAATGTGTACTTCGACAAGCCTCAGTAGAGTGTAGAAAGTTGTGTTGGTGAAAAAGACATTGGTGATTTTTGGAGATCGTCTAGGAGGAGGGACAGGGACACCTTTCTCTTCATCGACAGGGACTGGGGACGCAAAGCGAGACACCGCCGGTGATGCAGCCTCCTGAGCTCTTGTTTTTCGACTTGTAGACTTTGCTTGCTCGCTCTTGAGTAGCTTCTTCCGTAGATCACCACCCGACGAAACGTTGGTAGTGTGCTTACGGCCATTCCTACCTCGACCGTTGCTTGCAAAAGGTTCTTGCTCCTCTTGGACGGTACCAACGTCGACATCGCTGTGGTCGCTCTCAACAACCTCGTGCACCACGAAGGCAGAGTTGAAGTCCAGGGGATTGAGGCAGAAGAAAAGAGGAACAAAGGTGCGCAAGAATGTCTCAATCCGTTTTCTCTCCATCGCGTTGAGCTGGCCTTGAGTCCGGTCCAAAAACGAGATAGTGAGCTTGATAGCGTCGTGCAAGACGCCCTCGTCGTCGACTAGGAATTCCAGTTGATAGCGTGGCCGCGTCCTTGCGAAGAGTGGATCAATGAGAGACGCCCGCTTCGCCATCTGCTCCTCTCGAGCTGTCTCGATCTGGTTAACGAGAGCCTTGGTGGTGATAGTCTTCTTGTCGGTCATCTTGAAGGATATGGCTTGATGATCCAAGCTCTTCGCATAGTTCCGAGCATCGACCTCACGCCAGACCTTGTTCCACTCCCTTTGGGCTCGTTTCCACTCCTCCTCCTTCAACTTCAGCCGTTGCAGCACGACGGGTATCGCCAAAGCTGGTGTCTCTTGCATCGCTGTGATGACCTCTACACCAGCTTCACGGCCATAGATCTTCTTGATGACTCGTTGATGGATGGCCTTCCATTGACCACCCAGGTTGGGCTTGAGTTTGTAGTTGCTGCGGTCCTCTGGGCTCATCTGAGCAATCTTGTGGTTGTGGGGTTCCAATGTGATGATCGTACGGGTGATAGCCTCAATGTGGAAGTCGTATTCGTGCCGCTCCTCCTCACTGCGATGTAGAGCTTCTTCGTAGATATTCTTCTTGTGCGCGACAAAACCTGAGTCCTCACTGGTCCATGTTGGATGCGAAACCCATTCATCGTTGAGCACGGAACGGCACATCTCGTCGCGACCAGAGCACGGCACATTAGCCTCCTATATTAAACTCATTGGAGCTTTAAAGTCGAAAAGAGAGAAAACAGCCACGTACACTCGCAGAGACCTTGCGATAACTCCCATACTTCTCAGCTAGATCCACTCTCCCAGGTCTGGCCGGAAGACCAGCAATGACCGGTTTCGTCCAGCCACTACTTGACTCTTGTTCATTTCTCCAATTCTCTCTATCTTTCCGTTCATCCCAACCTAATATGTTCATGAACTGCGTATAGAGATCGGTTTGGCCAAGGAAGTTTCGACTTTCCTTAACGAGACGAGGTGTGTCGATAAAGTCTTGGGCGAAGAGATTGACCAACTTAAGGAATTCGTTGTAGATGTCGCGATCGACAAGGAAGAGTTTCACTCGATCGAAGAAATGGGTGTCGTCGTTTGACATGACGCGGGTAGGTTGGGGGGGCAGAGGGTGATGACCGTTCCTCCGAGGAGACGAAGGACCGGCAACGACATGTTTGGGGTTGTAGCTGATAGTTGCGGGGTCATGAGTGGCTGCGTGCTTAGGTTTCTGTAAGGACGTTAAAATTGAGTCATATCTCGAAGAGCTGTCACGCACCTTCGTTGGGGGTGCAGATTTAGCAGGAGTTTGCTCCTTCTCGCGCTCTTTCTCTTTGTCCGTTGCCTTCCGTTTCCGTTTCAGTGGTAGGGCATTGTTCACTGAGCTGGCAACCACATCCAGCTTCCGACGATCTTTTTCTTTATTCCGTGATGATGGGTGGGTGGGGAAGTCTTCCATCAGCTGCTGGCTTCTATCTGGCATGAAGACGCGGAAGTCGGCGCGAAGGTCTGGAGCGTCTTTGAAGAGTCGTGCAATCTGCCTCGAGACCTCCTCCTAGGATGGAAATATCTGTCAACGCTCAAAGACTAGGCCTCATTTCGTACCTCGTCGATGGACTCTGGAGTGTGATGATAGCGTGATAGAATGTCCAAGAACTGCCGATAGGTGTCTGGGTCACATCTCTGCTTGATCTTCTGCACATATTGTACTGCAGGTTCTATCGCCTGGCCGTCCATTCCGTATGACCGAGGGTCTGGCGATGCAGGAGGGGGAGGAGCGACTTGATCAACGTTAGGTCCACCTAAACTGAATGAAAAAAGAGTTCCTTTATGATAGTTGAATGCTTCTCACCATATCCAGATATAGGTTCATGACGAGGGGTAGGCGCTGCCGGCGCTGCCGACGTTGACCATGACAACCCTCTGCCTGGTGTATTCGTACTCTGCATTGTGGTCCCAGTTGGTGTTGTGACTTTGATTAGGCCCGCGTCTTGGGGATCCGTCGAACATTCTATCCGATAGCCAGCAGGCAAAAAGGTGTTGAAGCCCTGGATAAGCGAAGGGTGTCCGTGGAAGAGGTGGGAAACGCGTTGGATGACTCCAGGTGTATCGATTCTAGAAATGAGCGTGGTTCTGAGGGAGGTAGTTTTAAAAAATTAGAAGACAAGGAAAACGCACTGCTCGTTCTTGAATTCCTTCATGATGTCGAGGAAATGATTGTACACATCCGGTTGGTCCTGAAACTGGACCTTCACAGCGTCGAGGTAGCTCAAGGCATCTGTCACATTTAGCGGCCTGTCAAGGTTGCTGTAGCTCTGGGGATCCATTGGCGACGCTCTTCGCGATCTCTGAGAGCCTCCTAGAAGCGCCTGCTCGTCAGAAAGATTTTGCACGGGCATGCCCGCTGGCTCAGATCGCTGCAGTACAGCAGGTGTGGCGACACGAGGCGTTGGTCCCCTTTGCGTTCGGTTCTCTTTCGGCATAGGTTCTACAATGTCAGGCCTCGGAGTAGCCTTGCGGTCGGTTGTTTGGGAGTGGTCCGGCAGCGGAGGAAGTGGAACCGCGCCACTTCTTGGTGTGTTGGTCTTGGATGGTGATGAGTTTTGAGTGTCCGGGTCTCGAGCAGGGCTATCAACCGCCATTCTGTCGGTGTCCATTGGCGCCTTGAGGGTCGTGAGGGAGGGTCCAAGGCGTGGTGACGGTGATCTGAAAACAAGAAACGGTTAGCGAATTACAAGGTCTGTGCGCGCCGGCGCCGATCAATGTGGCACGTGGGGCACGTGAACAATATTTGCCTGCTTTTGTTTGGGACCAGGGCTATTGGCCCCTCGTAGTCGGGCCGACAATACCGAGCCCCTGTAGTCTCGGACTCGGACCGTCTTTGTATTGTAACGGATGGAAGAGAAGTTTAAAAGGCGATACGTGGAAGACGCGCATGCAGGCTGTGTGAGAAGCAGAAAGCTGTGTGAATACTTGAACCTACGGTCAACCTTCATACTTAGTCGTTGAAATCGCCCTATTGCCATAAAGATAACTTGAATAGGGACGAGAATGAATAGCAGAACCTTTCCATGATAGGCATATATTGAAAAGGGAACGGGTATAACCGAAGAAGGTACAGAACGCTGCCAGCAGTCGGAGAATATAGTTATCTCTAAGTGATCTTATTCATGTCGAAATGACATAGGCTTTGGGGATAGAGAATCAATTCAGCAACCTCGTCCAGAAGGTAGATGAGGACGTACGAGGATGCGACATAATATGTTGGAGAGAGCTCCTAGCTCAACTTCGTCTGGCGTAAAGGGCCGATTCTCGAGGGTATGTTGTGCTTCCTTCTGGCGTTCTAAGCGTGATGGTACTGGACCTGCCTTCCCCTGAAGGTTCTAGTTTATAGCCGGAGGGCAAAAATCCATTGAAACCTCGTGCAAGGTCGGGGTAACCGATGAATAGCAAGCACGCGCGCTCCAGGACTTCATTCTGGTTTATTCTAAGAGTTCCGTGTCTCAGACACACAAAAGCAAGTGGGCGAAGGAGAAGCACTACTCACGAAAAGCTTTTGAAATCCCGCATGATTCCAAGGAAAGTATCGTATTTCCCGGGATGATTCTCAAACTGCAGCTTGACGTTGTCCAGGAAAGTTATAGCTTCGGTCATGTTGAGCATGTTGGGCAAAGGAAGAGATATATAGCCAGTGCTGTTGGAGGGGACAGAAGTAGAGAAAATTAGTGTGGCGCCGCAGAGCTTTTTGGAGGCTCGTGAGTAAGGAGTTCAAAATCGAACTCGACCTAGGTCTATCCTAACCAGTGCGGTCCGTAATACCGAAAAGCAATAAATCAGGTCCACATGTCATCCACATGGCCGGGCAATTGACGCAAACGCTGAGTTTAACTGATAAACCGCACCTCTCAGACCCAGGATAAAGACGCCGCACTGATCTCTACTCTCC
>Ga0247735_1000738_pt1 | contig 12821 bp, 10 predicted proteins | sample UWRJL178409R2_FD_180934 | JGI IMG/M metagenome (GOLD analysis project Ga0247735, IMG submission 180934) | Plant litter microbial communities from Arlington Agricultural Research Station in Wisconsin, United States - UWRJ-L178-409R-2 | ecosystem: Environmental > Terrestrial > Plant litter >...
GTGGGCGACGTCGGCGAGCAGCGCATCCAACAGGATGCGGGTGGTCGCTGCACGCCGTCCGGCGATGGCGATGATCACACGCGGCCGGCTTCGTCCCAGCCGGCTTCGCGCAGGGCCGTGCGGGCCTCTTCGCGGGCCGAATACGGCGTGCGCACGCCCTCGATGTCGCGGTAGTCCTGGTGGCCGGGGCCGGCCCAGAGGATGGAGTCTCCCTCGCGGGCGAGCGCCACGGCGACGCGGATCGCCTTCTCGGGCGGGCTCACCTCGTGCAGCTCGGCCTGGTGCTCGGCGAGGGCCGCGCCCTCGACGAGCGTCGCGCGGATCGATGCGGCGTTCTCGAACCGGGGGTGGTGGTCGGTGATCACGAGGATGTCGGAACCCTCGGATGCGACCCGCGCCATCTCGTGCCGCTTGGTCGCGTCGCGGTCGCCGTCGGCGCCGAAGACCATGATGACCTTGCCGGTCGTGAAGGTGCGCACCGCTTCGAGCGTGTTGAGGAAGGCGTCGGGGCTGTGACCGAAGTCGACGAAGACGCTCGGGCCGGTGTCGCCCGAGACGCGCTCGGTGCGGCCGGGCAGGTAGGCGTCGATGCCGCCCTCGGGGTTGTCGTCGCTCGGCTCGATGGCCTGGCCGATCGCCTCGAGTTCGAAGCCCGCCTCGACGAGCATCACGATGGCGAGTGCGCCGTTCGCCGCCATGTGGCGGCCGATGAGCGGAACCCGGCTGGAGAGCGTGCGGCCTTCGGGGCCGGTGAGGGTGAACGCGGTGAACGCGGCCTCTTCGGCCGTGATCTCGACGTTCCACTCCCCCACGACGCCGGGCGTCGAGGAGATGGTGGTGAGCGGGATGCGGGACTCGTCGACGACGCGCTGGCCGTAGGGCGAGTCGAGCGAGACGACGCCGCGCTTGCCACGGTCGGGCTGGAAGAGCGGCAGCTTCGCCTGGAAGTACTCCTCCATGTCGGCGTAGTCGTCGAGGTGGTCGTGGCTGAGGTTGGTGAAGGCGACGACGTCGAAGAGCAGGCCGTCGACGCGGTTGCGGCTGAGGGCCTGGGCGCTCACCTCGACCACGACGGCGCGCACCTCGCTCTCGCGCATGCGGGCGAGCAGCGCGTGCATCTCGCTGGCCTCCGGTGTGGTGAGGCGGCTGACGACCGTGAGGTCGCCGATGTGGCGTTCGGCGGTCGACGAGAGTCCGGTGACGAGGCCGAGCTGCTTGAGGATGCCCTCGAGCAGGTAGGAGGTCGACGTCTTGCCGTTGGTGCCGGTGGTCGCGAACAGCAGCGGGGGCTCTTCGTTCGTGCGGTAGACCCAGGCCGAGATCTCGCCGAGCGCCGCGCGGGGAGAGTCGACGACGAGGATCGGCAGTCCGGCCGAGGCGGCCAGCTCGGCGCCCGCGGCATCGGTGAGCACGGCGACGGCGCCGCCCTCCTTCGCCTTCTCGGCGTAGCTCGCGCCGTGGCTGTGCGCCCCGGGCATGCCGATGTACAGGTCGCCGGGGTGCAGATCGGCGGTCGAGAGGGTGACTCCCGTGATCTCGACGTTGTCGAGCGATCCGCGGTACTCCAGGCCGAACGCGCTGACGAGTTCGGCGAGGGCTCTGGCCGACGGATGCTCCGGTCGAAGTACCGGGGGGATCCTGGCGGTCACGCGTTTCTCATTTCTCATGTGTGTGGTGGACGACGCGAACCGGTCAGTAGTTGAGCGGATACTTCGTCTCGGGCACCGTGGACGGTGCGATCTTGAAGGTCTTGATGACTTGCGTCGTGATTTTCTTGAAGGTCGAGGCGACGGCGCCCGACGTCTTCAGGGTATCCGGTTTGGCGAAAGTGACCACAATCGCGTACTCCGGCGCCTCGGCCGGAACGAGGCCCGCGATCGAGATGATGCGGTCGCTGCCGTAGCCGTTCGCGTTGGCGACCTCGGCGGTACCGGTCTTCGCCGCCACGTTGTAGCCGGGGATGGTCAGGTCTTTTTTCAGGGCGCCCTGGTTCACGACGTTCTCCATCATGCCGACGGTGGTGTCGGCCGCGGCCTCGGAGACCACGCGGGTGCCCTCGGTCGACGGCAGGTCGGTGACGGTGCCGTCGGGCATGGTGCACCCCTCGACGAGCGTGAGGGGCATGTGCACGCCGCCGTTGCCGAGCGTCTGGTACGCCGAGGCCATCTGCGCCGACGTCGCGGTCATACCCTGGCCGAACTGCACGGCGTAGTTGGTGACCGCGTCCCACTCGCTCGTGGGGCGCACGAGGCCCGACGACTCGCCCTGGAATTCGACGGCGGTCGACGAGTTGAATCCGAATTTGGTCATGTAGTCGCGCCGGGCGTCTGCACCGAGCGAGTCGGCGAGGTACGAGGTGCCGATGTTCGAGGAGTTGGTCAGGATGCCCGTGGCCGTGTACCGGATGTCGCCGTGCGCCCAGGAGTCTTTGATCGACTGCCCGTTGCCGAGGTCGCGGCGGCCCGGCACGGTGACGGTCGTCGTCGGGGTGATCTTTCCGGCGTCGAGCAGCGACGCGATGGTGATGGCCTTCATCGTCGAGCCGGGCTCGAACGGCGAGCTGAAAGCGCGCGAGCCGAGATCGTTGACCGAGACGCCGTCGACGTTGTTCGGGTCGACCGAGGGGTAGTCGGCCACCGCCATGAGGTGGCCGTCGCTCACGCGCACGACGACGATCGTTCCCCAGTCGGCGCCGAGTTCGATCGAGCGCTGCGCGAGGGTCTGCTGGGCGTACCACTGGAAGTCGCTGTCGATGGTGAGCTTCAGCGTGCCGCCGTCGCTGGCTTCCTGGGTGGTGACGGTGCTGCCGGGGATGCGGATGCCGTCGGCGCCGCGTTCGTAGGTCGATGTTCCGTTGGCGCTTTCGACGCAGGTGTTCTCGGTGCGCTCGAGGCCGTTCTGCGGTTCGTCGGTGCCGATGAAGCCGACGAGGTTGCCGGCGACGCTGCCCATCGGGTAGGTGCGGCTCGGGTGCAGCACGTCGTAGACCCACGGGATGTTCAGCGCCCGCACCGCGGTGAGCTGTTCGAGGGTGACCGACTTCGCCACGTAGGCGAAGTTCGACCCGGGCTTCTCGGTGAGCGCCGTGGTGATATCGGCAGCGGTGGCGCCGGTGGCGGTGGCGAGTTCGGTGATCGCGTCGGCGACGGGCACTTCGACGTTCGACGTGCCGTCGTCGCTCTTGCGCTCGAAGGTGTTGACGAGCAGGGGGCTCGCGGTGATGTCGAACCGGTCGACGCTGTCGGCGAGCACGTTGCCGTTGGTGTCGACGATGTTGCCGCGAGAGCCGTAGGTGGTCTGGCTCACCGAGCGCTTCTCGAGCGATTCCTTGTTGTACTCGGTGGCGCTGACGACCTGGATGTCGACGAGCCGCACCACGAAGATCGAAACGACCGCGAAAATAACCACGACCGCGAGTGCGGTGCGCCGTTTGGTCTTGCGAGCGTCATTCACTGCATTGCTTCCTTACTTCGACTGCCCGAATCCCCCTGTGCCACCGGTCACGGCCGCGTCGAGCGAGATCAGCGGGTGACGGGCGAGGGCAACGTTGTCGGAGTCGACGCTACAGAACCCTCGGTCAGGGTGGCCGTAGGCGCGCCCGTCGCGCCGGTGCCGGTCGCGGCACCGGTCGCTGCAGCATCGGCAGCGGTCGCCGGGTCGACCGTGGGCGTCGCCGTGACGAGCGGCACGCCCGCGAGCAACGAGTTCGGAACGAGGCTGCCCGCGCTGCCGGTGATGACGGTCTCGCCGGCATCGGCGGCGGCTGCGGTGCCGAGGATGGCCCCGTCGGCGAGGCGCAGGAAGACGGGGTTGGTGGTGCTGAGCACCATGCCGAGCGATTCGGCCTGGGTCGCGAGGTTCTGCGGCGACGAGAGCATGTCGAGCTGTTCGCTCAATGCCTGCTGTTCGCGCCCGAGGTCGCGCTGCGAGGTCTGCAGGGCCGCGATGCGGTACGCGCCGTCGGACACCACGATGCTCAGCAGCAGCTGGGCGATGAACAGCACGAAGAGGCCGGCGACGGCGACGATCGCGTAGGCGGCGCGCGGCCGGGCGCGGCGCTGTTCGCGGCTCGAGACGATCTCGATGTGACGGGTGCGCTGCTCCTCGGCCGGGGAGCGAAGCGGGGTGGCGAATGCGAGGTTGCTCACTGGATTCTCCTCAGTCGTTCGGCGGCACGCAGTCGCACGGGGGTTGCACGGGGATTGACGGCTTTTTCGGCCTCGGAGGCGAGCTCGGCGCCACGCACCAGCAGCTTGAGCTCCGGGCGGTGCTCGGGCAGTTCGACCGGGAGTCCCGCGGGTGCGGTCGAGGCCGAGCGGGCGGCGAGGATGCGCTTCACGATGCGGTCTTCGAGTGACTGGTACGACAGCACGACGATGCGCCCGCCGACCTCGAGCGTGTCGATGGCGGCGGGGATGGCCCGCTCGAGAACCGAGAGTTCCTGGTTCACTTCGATGCGCAGCGCCTGGAACACGCGCTTCGCGGGGTGGCCGGCGCGCTGCACGGCTGCCGGGGTCGCCGCGATGATGACCTCGACGAGCTGCGACGAGCGCACGAAGGGCTCGATCTCGCGGCGCTGCACGATCTTGCTGGCGTACCGCGGGGCGAGCTTCTCTTCGCCGTAGTCGTAGAAGATGCGGCGCAGTTCGAACTCGCTGTACTCCGCGAGGATGCGCTCCGCGGTGAGCGGCGACGTGGCATCCATCCGCATGTCGAGCGGGGCGTCCTTGGAGTAGGAGAAACCGCGGTCGACCTCGTCGAGCTGCAGCGAGGAGACGCCGAGATCGAACAGGTAGGCGGAGACCTCGTCGATGCCGAGAGACTCGAGAGCGGCGGGGATCTCGTCGTAGACGGCGTGCACGAGGTGCACGCGGTCGCCGAAACGCTCCAGCCGCTTGCCCGCGATCGCGAGCGCGTCGGTGTCGCGGTCGATGCCGACGAAGGTGATCGAGGGGAAGCGGGTGAGGAATGCCTCGGCGTGACCGCCCATTCCGAGAGTGGCGTCGACGAGCACGGCACCGTCGCGCTCGAGCGCGGGGCTCAGGAGCTCGATGCTGCGCTCGAGGTTCACCGGGGTGTGGATGTCGTTGTCGCTCATAGTCTTTCGGTTTCTTAGATCACTGGCACTGATCCCCATCCGGTGAGACCTGACATCGGGGAAGAAAGTCAGGGCTGATCGGCTGGGAGTCACTGCCGGGGAGTTAGAAGAGTCCGGGGATCACCTCCTCGTCGGTGTCGGAGAAAGCTGCCTCGGTGCTGTCGTAGTGGGCGTTCCAGGTCTCGGTGTCCCAGATCTCGGCGCGGCTGCCCACTCCGATGATCGTGAGGTCTCGACCGAGTCCCGCGTATTCGCGCAGGTTCGCCGGGATCGTGACGCGGTGCTGGCCGTCGGGGCGTTCCTGGCTGGCTCCGGAGAGGAAGACGCGCAGGAAGTCGCGCGCCTGCTTGTTCGTCACCGGTGCCTGGCGGATCTTCTCGTGCACGTTCTCGAACTCGCGTTCGGTGAAGACGTAGAGGCAGCGTTCCTGTCCGCGGGTGACGACGAGCCCGCCGGAGAGCTCGTCGCGAAACTTCGCGGGAAGGATGACGCGGCCCTTGTCGTCGAGCTTGGGGGCGTAGGTGCCAAGAAACACGTGACACTCCCCTTCACTCCGGCCCGGATGGATACCCTCCACTTTACTCCACAACGCACCACAAACCTACGAAATCGAGCAGATATTCCCATTCTGGGGGCAAAGTCGCCTTTATTTATGCGGCATCGGCGGGTGGAGGGAAATGGAGCGGTCTGCGTTCGACGGTCCCGGAAATGGGCACAAAAAAAGGACCGACCCGAAGGTCGGTCCTGCTTTTGGGTGAAAGTGGGGGCGGGTGGGGCCCGGCGGAGATCGGTTTAGCGGCCGCGCTCGTCTTGGCGCTTGTCCCAGCGGCTGCCCAGTCCGTCCATGAACCCGGCAGACTTCGCGGGCTTGCCCGGCTTGCGCTCGGGTGCCGCGGCCTCGAGGCGACGGGGCGGTGCGATCGCCAGCAAGACGCCGCCGAACATCACGATGAAGCCGAGCACGCCGACGAGCGGCTGCTGGATCACCACTCCGACCAAGAGGGTGGCGATGCCCAGTACGGCGAGGAGTGCTCCGACGACCACGACGGTGTAGTTCGGTTTTCCTCGGCGCTGGCCTACGGTCGCGACGAAATCGGCGTCGTTTTGGTAGAGACCCCGCTCCATCTCTTCCAGGAGACGCTGCTCCTGCTCGGAAAGTGGCATCCTGATCCCCTCCGGCTCGGATTGTTGACGCGATTGATTCAATATTACGCCCCGCGAGGCTCGCTAGGCTATGAGTGTGGCTGAGAGTACGCGGTTAGTTGATCTGGTTCAAGAACGTATAGACGAATTTCTGGAGGAACGGGCACCGCTGCTGACGGCTATCGCGCCGGAGATCGACGACTTCCTCGGCTTTTCGCGGGATCTGCTGTCCGGGGGCAAGCGCTTCCGAGCGCTGTTCTGCTACTGGGGTTGGCAATCCGTGAGTACGCCGGGAATCGGATTCGACGTCGCCGAAGACGTCTCGAGCGTCGATTTTCCCTCGGTCGTCACGGCTGCGGCCGCCCTGGAGGTCTTCCACGCCGCCGCGCTCGTGCACGACGACATCATGGACAACTCCGATACCCGTCGCGGGCGACCGGCCGCACACAAGAGGTTCGAGAGCCTGCATACCGAGAACGCCTGGCTCGGCAGCCCGCGCACGTTCGGCGATTCCGCCGGCCTGCTGCTCGGCGACCTGCTGCTCGGCTGGAGCGACGAGGTGTTCGACTCCGGGCTGCGCACCCTCTCCGACCCGGCGGCCGCGACCGCGGCGCGTGCCGAGTTCAACCTCATGCGCACCGAGGTGACCGTGGGCCAGTACCTCGACATCGTCGAGGAGAACGCGTGGCGCAATCACCCCGAGAGCGAGCTGCTCCCCCGCGCCCACCGTGTGATCGTCTACAAGTCGGCGAAGTACAGCGTCGAGGCGCCGCTCGCGATCGGTGCGGCCCTCGGCGGCGCGAGCGCGGAACAGACGGCGTCGCTGCGCGGCTTCGGTCTCCCGCTCGGCGTGGCCTACCAGCTGCGCGACGACCTGCTCGGCGTGTTCGGCGACCCCGAGGTCACCGGCAAGCCCGCCGGCGACGACCTGCGCGAAGGCAAGCGCACCGTGATCATCGCCCTCGCGCGCACCGCTCTGCCGGCGAACGCGCGCACCATGCTCGACGAGCTGCTCGGCGACCCCGAGCTCGACGCCCAGCAGGTGCAGATCCTGCAGGGCATCATCCGCGAGAGCGGCGCGATCGACCGCGTCGAGCGCATCATCTCGCACAACGTGGGCCTCGCGAAGGAAGCCCTCGAGAACGCGCCGCTGAGCTCGTCCGCCCGCGCGCAGCTGACCCAGTTGGCCGACACGGTCATCCGCCGCACGTCGTAGCCGGGCGGGCGCCGCGGCGTGGCCCGGCGGTTAGCCGAGCGCCTGGGCGACGCGGCGCACTTCGGCCTTGCGTCCGGCGTGCAGTGCTTCGATCGGGCTGACGCCGAGGCTGTCTTCGGGGTTCAGCAGCCAGTCCATGGCCTCGTCGTCGGTGAAGCCGCTGTCGCCGAGAACGACCAGGGTTCCGCGCAATTCGCTCATCGGCTCGCCGTTCACGATGAACGCGGCCGGCACCTTCCACACGCCGTCGATCTTGCGGGCGAGCAGGGCCCGGTCTTCTATCAGTCTGCGTACCTGGCTTACCTTCACTCCGAGGAGTTCGGTCAGGTCGGGAACGGTGAGCCAGGTGGCGTCGGGGGTATCAGTCACCCTTCAAGAGTGCCACGCACCCCGCAGAATCGGCGGCATTTGCGAGGCGAAACGCCGAATGTTTCCAACAGGTAAACGCAAACAACATTAGCCACACTGATTGACTCTCATATACATCTGTGCCACTTTGGGTAGGTCGCACCACGAGTGTGTGCGGCACATCCTGGCCGGGAGCAACACGGGGAAGTTCATGTCACACAATTTCGAGCACAACACGCAGACCACAGCCGGAACGATCCTTTCGGGCCTGGTGCCCACCCCTTCGTCGCCCTTTGTGCGGCAGGCGGCAGCGCGTGACCAGAGCAAGATCAGCAAGACGATGTTCGCGACGATGCCCATTCTCGTCGTCGGCTCGCTCGCTCTCTCGATGAACCTCACCGGCCCGATCGAACGGGTCGAAGCCAAGAGCCCGTCGGGCGACAAGACCGACAAGGCCACCGGGCCGTCGGACACCACGGTCGCCGACGCGGGCATCCCCGCCACCGAGACCACCCCCGACGGCGAGATCACGACCGCCGCGGCACCGAGCAGCTACAAGGTCGTCGCCGGCGACACCGTCGGCAGCATCGCCGGCCGCTACGGTCTCTCCACCGCGTCGGTACTCGCGCTCAACGGTCTCGGCTGGAAGTCGACGATCTTCCCCGGGCAGGTGCTCAAGCTGAGCTCCGGCGCCGTCACCGCCATCTCCAGCCCGGCACCCGCGGCGCCGACGGCCGGAAGCGGCCGGTACACGATCGTCAGCGGCGACACCATCAGCCGCATCGCGTCGAAGTTCGGTGTCAGCACGCAGTCGATCCTCACCGCGAACGGGCTCGGCGCATCGAGCATCATCTACCCGGGCCAGACGGTCGCGATCCCCGGCGGCTCGACCGCCGCGGCACCCGTCGCTCCCGTCTCCGCAAAGCCGGTCTCGTCGGTCGCCCCGATCGTGGCGACCCCCTCCGTGTCATCCGGCAGCTACACCATCGTCGCCGGCGACAACCTGACCAAGATCTCGACCAAACTCGGCGTGAGCCTGAAGTCGCTGCTCTCGGCCAACGGCCTCACCGCGTCGAGCGTCATCTACGCCGGCCGCACCCTGACCGTTCCCGGCACGACGTCGGCGGCCACCCCCGCCAGCACGTCGGGCGGTGTCACGCTGCTGGGCGCGGAAGAAGAGGGGAACGCGCGCGTCATCATCTCGGTCGGCCGCAGCCTCGGTGTGAGCGACTACGGCATCGTCATCGCCCTCGCGACCGCGATGCAGGAGTCGAGCATGCGCAACATCAACTACGGCCACCTCGACTCGGTCGGCCTCTTCCAGCAGCGTCCGAGTTCCGGCTGGGGCAGCGTCGACCAGCTCACGAACGCGACCCACGCGGCCAAGCTGTTCTACGGCGGACCGTCGAACCCGAACAAGGGCATCACCCGCGGCCTGCTCGACATCTCGGGCTGGTCGTCGCTCACCGTGACGCAGGCGGCGCAGAAGGTGCAGATCTCGGCCTTCCCCGACGCGTACGCGAAGTGGGAGACCTCCGCGCGATTCTGGCTCTCCGACCTGAAGTAACCGTGGTCGGGCGGGGCGAGGTTCGCGAACACCCCGTGTTGGGAGGGGTCTTGCGGCCCACGAACTTTAGACTGGCCAGGTGAGCACGCAGACTACCGACCCGATGATTGGCCGTCTCATCGACGGTCGCTATCAGGTCAAATCGCGCATCGCCCGGGGCGGCATGGCAACCGTCTATCTGGCGACCGACCTGCGCCTCGAGCGTCGCGTCGCGATCAAGATCATGCACGGCCACCTCGCCGACGACAGCCAGTTCAAGGAACGCTTCATCCAGGAGGCGCGCAGCGCGGCCCGGCTCGCCCACCCCAACGTCGTGAACGTCTACGACCAGGGGCAAGACAGCGACATGGCCTACCTGGTCATGGAGTACCTCAACGGCATCACCCTGCGCGACCTGCTCACCGAGCACAAGGTGCTCACGCCCGAGCAGACCCTCGACATTCTCGAGGCCGTGCTCTCCGGCCTCGCGGCCGCGCACAAGTCGGGCATCGTGCACCGCGACCTCAAACCCGAGAACGTGCTTCTCGCCGACGACGGCCGCATCAAGATCGGCGACTTCGGTCTCGCCCGCGCGGTGAGCGCGAACACGGCGACGGGTGCCGCCCTGCTCGGCACGATCGCCTACCTCTCCCCCGAACTCGTCACCCGCGGCATCGCCGACGCCCGCAGCGACATCTACGCCATCGGCATCATGATGTACGAGATGCTCGCCGGCGAGCAGCCGTTCCGGGGCGAGCAGCCGATGCAGATCGCCTACCAGCACGCCAACGACTCCGTGCCGACGCCGAGCACGAAGAACCCCAACGTTCCCGCCGAGCTCGACGAACTCGTGCTCTGGGCGACCGCGCGCGAGCCCAACGAGCGTCCGCGCGACGCCAAGGTGATGCTCGAACAGGTCATCGAGACCCAGAACCAGTTGCAGACCGCGCTGCCGACCGGCGCCACCGCGATCATCCAGCGCACCACGGTGCTGCCCGCCGCGCAGGCTTTCGCAGCGACCACGTTCGGTACCGGCGACCAGACCCAGGTCATCCGCGCGACGCAGCCGTCGGGCCCCGTCGCCCCCATTTCCGACGCTACGGCCGCACTCACCCTTCAGGCCAGCAAACGTCACACACGCGCCTGGTGGTGGATCGTGCTGTTCATCCTGCTCGCCGGTGCCGCCGGCGGTGTGGGCTGGGCGATCAGCTCCGGCCCGCTCTCGCAGGTCACCGTGCCGACAGAGAACGTGATCGGTCAGACCCCGGATGCCGCGGCGGCAGCCATCACCGACGCCGGCCTGACGGTCGCCGAGTCGCGCGACGAGGTGTTCTCCGTCGACGTGCCGGCAGGAAACGTCGCCGAGACCGACCCGGCCATGGGCCAGCCCGTGCCGCGCGACACCGTGGTGCAGCTGCTGATCTCGAAGGGCCCGGAGCCGCGCGTCATCAGCGACTTCGCCGGCCTGCCCGAGCAGACGGCCATCGACAACGCCACGAACGCCGGCTTCCGGCCGACCGACAGCGAACGGCAGTTCGACGGAGAGGTCGCCGAGGGCACCGTGCTCGCGGCCTACGGCGTCGACGCCGACGGCGCGCGCATCGCGATCGAGCCCGGACAGTCGTACTTCGACCAGAAGCCCGTGACGTTCCTGGTGTCGGCGGGGCCGCTGCCCGACGTGACGAATCTTCCTGTGGACGAAGCGATCGCACTCTTGCAGGCGAGCGACATCAAAGCCTCGGCGCTTCCCGAGCAGCAGTTCAACGACACCATCGGCTCGGGCAACGTCATCAGCATGCAACCCGCGACCGCGGACGTTCCACTCGCCCCCGGCGACGCGGGAGTCAACCTCGTGATCTCGAAGGGTCCGGCTCCCGTCGTCATTCCCGACGTGGAAGGCGACACGCGGCGCGACGCGACGGCGACGCTCGAAGGACTCGGTCTGGTGGTCAAGTTCAACCCGCTGTTCACGCCGTTCCCGGGTTCGGTCGTCACGGGGACCGATCCGGCGATAGGCACCGAGCTTCCGCGTGGGTCGACCGTGAACCTCTACCTGCAGATCTCCGGCTAGTCGGCACCGAGCGCTGCCCGGTCCCGAGGCATCCGCCCCTAGCCCGGGCGCGACGATATGCGGCTTCCGCACCTTCCCGGTCGAGCGGAAGGTGCGGAAACCGCAAACGGGATCGCCTAGACCGCGGCCAGCTCTTCGGCGACGAGGAACGCCAGCTCGAGCGACTGCATGTGGTTCAGGCGCGGGTCGCAGAGCGACTCGTAGCGCGTCGCGAGATCGGCCTCGTCGATGTGCTCCGATCCGCCGAGGCACTCGGTGACGTCGTCGCCGGTGAGCTCGATGTGGATTCCGCCCGGGTGGGTTCCGACGGCACGGTGCGCCTCGAAGAAGCCCTTGACCTCGTCGACGACGTCGTCGAACCGACGGGTCTTGTAGCCGGTCGACGTGGTGAGGCCGTTGCCGTGCATCGGGTCGGAGACCCAGAGCGGCGTGGCCTCGTGGCCCTTGATCGCCTCGAGCAGGGGCGGCAACGCGTCGCGCACCTTGCCCGCGCCCATGCGCGTGATGAACGTGAGGCGTCCGGGTTCGCGGTCGGGGTCGAGCTTGTCGATGAGGCGCAGCATGTCGTCGGGGCTCGTGGTCGGGCCGAGCTTCACGCCGATCGGGTTGCGCACCCGCGAGAAGTAGTCGATGTGCGCGCCGTCGAGGTCGCGCGTGCGCTCCCCCACCCAGAGGAAGTGCGCGCTCGTGTTGTACGGCGTGCCGGTGCGCGAGTCGATGCGCGTCATCGGGCGCTCGTAGTCCATGAGCAGACCCTCGTGGCTGGCGTAGAAGTCGACGCGCTTGAGCTCGTCGAAGTCGGCTCCCGCGGCCTCCATGAACTTGATGGCGCGGTCGATGTCGCGGGCGAGCAGTTCGTAGCGCTTGTTCGCGGGGTTGCGGGCGAAGCCCTGGTTCCAGCGGTGCACCTCGCGCAGGTCGGCGAAACCGCCCTGCGTGAAAGCGCGCACGAGGTTGAGGGTCGACACGGCCGTGTGGTAGCCCTGCACGAGACGCTGCGGGTCGGGCGTGCGCGACTCGGCCGTGAACGGGTAGCCGTTGACGATGTCGCCGCGGTAGGCGGGAAGGGTCACGTCGCCGCGGGTCTCGGTGTCGGTCGAGCGGGGTTTCGCGAACTGGCCGGCCATGCGGCCCATCTTGACTATGGGCATGGAGGCGCCGTAGGTGAGCACGACCGCCATCTGCAGGATGGTCTTCACGCGGTTCTTGATCTGCTCGGCGGTCGCTCCGGCGAACGTCTCGGCGCAGTCGCCGCCCTGCAGCAGGAACGCGTTGCCGGCGGCGGCGTGCGCGAGCTTTCCGCGCAGCTCGTCGACCTCGCCGGCGAAGACGAGGGGCGGGAAGGACGCGATCTGGCTCGACGCTTCGGCGACGGCCGCGGCATCCGGCCACTCCGGCT
>Ga0247735_1000739_pt1 | contig 12807 bp, 9 predicted proteins | sample UWRJL178409R2_FD_180934 | JGI IMG/M metagenome (GOLD analysis project Ga0247735, IMG submission 180934) | Plant litter microbial communities from Arlington Agricultural Research Station in Wisconsin, United States - UWRJ-L178-409R-2 | ecosystem: Environmental > Terrestrial > Plant litter >...
CACAGTTCGAGAAGGCGGCATCGTTATTGCTTGGTGCCCGACGATGAAGGTGATGGACAAAATAAGCCATCTCGCCGAGAGCATCGTTGTAGCAGTCGAATGGCCGGCTACGCGCTTGGAAGGTTGGGCGAAGCTCGTCGGCGCTTACAACGTGTTCACTAGGCAAGCGATGCAGTCGGGTCTTAGCGAGGCGGGGACGCGGGCTCTCAACGAGATTGTCGAGGAGGGGTATAACGGCTGGCATGACGACATTGCTCGCACGCTTGCGCTCGGTCATCTGCAAGAACTGAGAGATTCAGGCAGCTACGACCGCGAGATCGTGCTGGCTTTCGCCCGGCGGGCTAAGGGTGAATACTCGATCGGCAACCTGGTTAAGATTCTCGACACGTTTGAATCGTCGTCTCCGGGATCGACCCGTTCTCACCTAGACCTGTAGCTCGCCGCTCTAGCTGCAACGTTTTTCGAGTTCTACTGCGTACTCCCACAACACGCTGTCGGCCACTGCATAGAACTTGTAGCGTTGCCCAGCTACCGGTTCGGGTACCAGTAACTCCAGTTCGACCAAATGCGTGAAGGCCTTCTGAATACTGCTGGGATCCACCCCGAGATGCTTAGCTACGCCGCTCTGGGTAATCGACGACTCCCCCAGTTCTAATACGGCGAGGATTACGGGAAGGCGCCATTCTTGACCGAAAGCGATTCGCGAGAGAGCCTTCTGTCGAAGAAGAACATGATCCTGGGGCACTGCAGAATGATAGCCCGAATTGACTTTGAACACGCGTTACGTAGTACGCGTATCGCGTATGGCGTAACGCGTGTTAGAATGCGAGCAACGCGTTTCTCGTATTAGCTGACGTGTTGCCAGCGCGCCTCCCGGCGATTTGGGGGACTAGTGGATTAAGGTCCGCTTAAGGCAAACTGAGTGGTCATTGAATGAGAGTTGGACAACATGTCGTTCACGTCGACATTCGACGTTGCACAGGCTAGTCATGCCACGGGCACGTCGAGCAGCTATCCAAATCTGAGCTTGGCGGGTGTAGCCGCGGCTGACGTCGCTCTGGCGATCGCCAAGGTGAGCCGGAACAAGCCTCTTCGAGAAGACGAAAAGCAGCAGCTCAGGGATGTCTCCGATTCCTTGACTCGCTACGGCAATGTGTTTCAAACCTCAGATCCATACCTGGCCCTAGTTGAGGATTTCCGTCCCATCGACACTCTCGCCGAGATCGCGGTCCAATCGGGTCAGGACAACACCAGCAGTTCCGCTGCCGAGCGGTTCAAACACCTCTCCGCGGAGATCATCCGAATTCTAGATGACGAGAAGATTCCGCCGGAGGAGCTTGAGGGTATGCAGGTGTACTTCCACCAACTGTCGAGGACAATTAGCCGGATGCTGACTTCGTCCGGCGAAAAGCCAGGCGACGACACCTTCTGGTAGTCAATTTTGTCAACAAAGACCGAGAGACTCGGTCGCACCTTTCATGTGCGTGCGTCTAGGTTCCTCGACATTCTTGCGGCACAAATAGCCACAACGTCTGGACGACAATTCGCGGTTCGTGAAGCATTGAGCTCGCTCGTGAACTCCGTCGAGGCTTCAGGGGCGAAAGTCGACGATCTTCTCGAAGACGCCGCTTCAGCAGAACCAATCGACCTCAGTTATGTGGGGAAAATCGAGGCGTCTCTTACGGCACAGGTCTTGCTCCTTCGAAATCGTATCGAAGACTACGACGACCACTTCTCTCGTCAGAGTCGTGGTCTGTCGCCGGCCGTCGACTTCCTTCTCATGGAAGCGGCAGGAGCCTTCGGGGTGCCCCCAAAGTCGGTGATTGTCACCGTTGGTGTTCCCAATAATTTCGCTTCAGGCCAACCGACATTCGGATTTGATCATTCCAGACCAAATTTTGACGCGACGACCCTGGCGATTAGTGTCCCGAGGATTGAGGGCGATCGGACCGTATGGCTTCCGATCACCCTTGGTCACGAGCTCGGCCATTACCTGATGCGACACAGTCCAATCCCAGATTTCTCAGTACTTCGTCAACGCATTGAAGATGCTCTGGACAAACAGATTGACAGTGGCGAAGTTGGAGCCACCATCGCCATGGAGGAGCGCGGCGGGGACTTCAAGGAATCACTGTCAGTGAAGAAAATCGCGTTCTCGTGGTTGAAAGAACTTGCTTGTGATGCTTTGGCTGTCGCGATCTACGGGCCCGGCGGATACGCCGCCATGAGCGAGTTCTTGGGCGGTTTGGGAGATCCCGGCGCGACAGCAAGACGAGCCCACCCCCCGACCGCGTTTAGGTCGAAACTCATGCGGAACTGGCTGGACCAAGGCGATAGGCCGCTCACGGAGTTCGAGCGAAAGCTCGTCGACCGTTTCGACGACGTAAGCGCTGAAAATTACGATGAAACCTCCGGGCATAACGAGGGTGACCGAAAACCGAGTCACGCGCACAATGCTGCTGCCGATTCGGCGGTGGTCCTCAGCCTCATCGAAAGCGAAGCGGCGGCTATTTGGAAACTTGTTATCGCGTGGGTCGGGAAGCGCTCTTACTGGAAGCAGACGAGCTCCGAACGCATCGAGAGCCTGTCGACAAGTATCAAGAACGGCATTCCACCCATTCAAGGGATGCTGGACGGCAAGCGGATCGACGCTATCCCCATCGAGATCATCAACTCAGCTTGGCATGCAACTTACCTGTCTCCTGCTGGCCATCCCGTAGATCAACTCGCGATGAAAGCGATCGACGATTACCACTTTGTTCGCTCTTGGGAACGCGCAGGCGGAGAGCTGGAGCCGAGCAACGCGGGGGCGGCCCGGGCTGAAACTAACGCTTCCACCTCGTCCGCGAAAGCGGGCCTTCCCGGTGCAGTACTTGCCTACTCGGTACTGAGAGACCGGGTGAATGGGGATGACGAAGCGAGTCGAATCGTCATGACTCCGCTCATGAGCAACGCTTTCGGGGACTCAAGCGTCGACCTGCGTCTAGGAAATCAGTTCATCGTTTTTGACCGGTCAGCTCACTCCGCCTTTGATTCCTTGGCCGAGGACGATCCGGAGCCACAGTCCATGCAGCATCGGATCAGTAAGGCCTGGGGCGAAGCGTTCTATCTCCACCCCGGGCAGCTCGTCCTTGCAGCTGCGTTGGAATACCTCGTCATGCCCGAAGATCTCTCTGCCCAGGTCATAACTAGATCTTCGTTTGGCCGTCTTGGGCTAATCAGCGCAACTGCTGTACAGGTCCACCCCGGCTATCACGGGTGTCTGACGCTGGAGCTCGTCAACCTCGGTGAGATTCCAATAGCGATCACGCCAGGAGAGCGCGTTGCGCAACTGATGTTCTTCCGCACCGATGGTCAAAGGAAAAAGGTCGAAGGCAAATATGTATTCCCGGTCGGCCCGGAATTCTCCAAGGTGAAAGAGGACAGCGAGCTAGACGTTCTTCGAGTGATGCGAGCGCGACGTAGGAACGCTACAAGCGCTGGTTGAGCTCTAGTCGCAGTCAGCCGCCTCGATAATTTTCACGTAGTCCGTGTTCGCGACGTAAACGCTCGGACCGTCGCCGCGGACAAAGATGCCGTCGTTTGACGGTTCGATCGACTGACCGCAAACGATTCGGCCGTCGGTCTTTACCACTGCGATTGTGTCCTCCCGGACGGGCGCGAATACAACGAGGCCTGCCACGACAGCCGCCCCTACAAGCGCGATGAAGGCTGCAGCGACGGATACTCGAAGACTGAAAACTGCGGTCCTGGCTTCCTTTGCCTCCCATCTGCGCAGGCTGTCGTTGGACCTGAGACGAAGCTTGCTGGGCCACCCTGAGGACGCGCGCAGTGCGGAGCCGATCGAAATTAGCGCGCTGATGACCGAGACGAGGAAAGCAGCAGCAAGCCAGCCCAAATATTGGGGTTCGAGGGTACGTACCGCTTCCAGTCCCACGACGACGCTGAGGCCGCCGGCAACCAAGCTCGCAACTCCAAGGCCGTTTCTCCACTGGTCGGCCGAATTTCGCACCCGATCGAGCGTGCTGCGTGCTAGTTCATAGAGTCGGGATGACTCGGCAAGGTCGTCGGAAGATGGCGGAGCTCCTTCCGATACCGAAGCGGGCGCGCGCGTCACGCGGTTGCCTTCACCTGGAATGCACGTCCGCAACCCCGGTGGCTTGGTGGGCTGGACTTATGGACGTGTGGACAGTTGCATCGAAAGGAATGAACCGTTTCGCCCTTCCTCCGCCCTCGGCGCATGCCGCTGAGGAAACCTGCCATGGGCTCGCGCTCGAAACGGAGATCCCATTCCCCCTTGCACGACGGACACTTCCCTAAAATCACAACTTCGTCCAGGTCATCATCAATTGTCACCGAAACGGTCTTGTCAGCCAGTGCCGCCTCTAACTGCCCGACGGGGCTTTCGTCTTTCCAACGAATCTTCTTGTGCTCTGACATGGCCTAGCCCTTCTGATAACGAGTAGCCTCGTGAATAACGCATGACCTCTCCTGCATGCTAGGTCCTCCCTTACCTTGTGGCGTAACCGTTCGCTGATTTCTCGTGCGGAACAGTAGGAAGCCGATCGCACGGCTAAGGATCTATCGGATCAGTTCTAGAAGCTTTGCACGCAGGGTATATGCCGGTCACAAGTCCCAGTGCCAGACCAACTCAACAGACAGATGGTCAACGCGATGTTCAACGCGAGAAGATCGATCACAGGCGATGCCATTGCGGCAGGTGGGCAAGTGAACTCAACTCCTTGGGCGTATTGCAGCTGCTGAGTCTGAGCGAGCTAACGCAGCCACAACTTTGGCTGTCTCCCGCGCACGTTTCTGGTTCTTTGAGCGCGACGACTTAGCCAGGATCCGGCCAGTTCCGGAAACTGCGCAATTGCGCGCCCGAAGTGCGAAGCGTGCTCAGAGCGGAGAACCTCATGCCTTGACTTCGCGATATCTATTCCGGACCCGGCGGTCTGCTGTACCTTCATGAACCTGTGCTTCGTCGTTCATTGTTTCTATTTTCAGGATGTGAGAGTCGTAGCTCAGCCGAGAGCGACACGAGAATCCTGCCAAAGACTCGATGCCAAGCGACGCGCATCCGCCACTCAACAGGACGGCTTGACGGGCGCGGACTGCGACCTGCACGTCAGGGTCGTCGATCCGGCCATTACGGAAGACGCAGCGCAGGTAGCGGACGGTACCGGCAGTCTCTTGGCACCAGGGCGAGCAGAAAAGGGTTTCGACATCTTCGGGGGAAAATCGAGGCAGTTGGCGCAGCAGTCGTCGAGGAAACAACGATCTGAGGGCACTTTGACGAGGAAGGGCGGTTCTCGAATATGCGACCTCGGGTGCCGGGCCAACAGGGCGAAGTCGGCATGGCCAACAGGAACTCGTTTCCGGAAGTAGTGGGTCGGATATTCCCTCCCAGCCATGCTGTCCACGTGCCGACAACGTGCCTCGGAAATAATCACCCGTCCAAAAAAATCTGTCCACCGTTGTGCTTGTGAGGAGTCCTTGGTTACACTCCAAAAATGAATTATTCACAGAAACGAGCACGACGCTTAGCTGTGAGCGGGTTTGTGGGTCTGTCACTATTGCTCACTGGGTGTGCGGGCCCGCTTCCAGGAACCCCCGGCGGCGTGGCCGTTCCGCAATCTTCCACGTCCCCCGCCGAAGCGATCCCGGAACAAGAAGTAGTTTTCGCAGGAAACTGTGCATCGGCTGTTTCCGCTGAGGATCTCAAGAAAATATTCTCACTGTCCTTTGTCCCGGTTAGCTTTGATCCGACTAGTGCGCAGTCATACCCAAGTGCAGTGCAGCAGATCGGCGGGATTGCATGCGGTTGGTCTACGGAGTCTTCGACGGATTTGCCTAGCGCCGAGATTGTGATTCTGCCCGCCGATGGAGGAGACGAGCCGAATTCGAAACCTGGATGCAGCGAATATGACGGTCCAGGTCTTTCGTGCTATTTCGACAGCGGTGACGTGGAGGGATACAGAGTCTCAGGATTTGTCGCTGGACCTCGCGAATTTGGTCAAAACGAAATGGAAGCAGCCTTCGATCAGCTCACGCTTGCTTTTGCCGAGAACGCCCGAAAAGCATCGCCAATCAAGCCTTACACGCCGCCGACGGGGTCTTGGTCAGGATCAGCCTCCTGTTCTGACATCGAGAAAGCCGCCGACGCCTCCACTGCTGTCGGTAACGAGAACCTGAAAGTCGTCGAGCAAGAATTATTCAACGAAGGAATCGCTGGATATTTCATCTCCGACAACGTCGTGGGTATCAAAGTCTGTGTTTGGAGCGGCGAGACCGAAGAATCCAACCTCAACAGTTTCTCAATAAGAGCGTATCCCGGTGGTGCGGGAGCTGGCGAACGAATCTCTGCATTGCAGGAATCGGAAAAAGTCCGCATTGAGGGTGTGGAGGAAGCCTTTGTCGTTGATTTTCAAGGCCAACAGATTCTTGAGGTTTTCGATGGCCCCAATCGCCTGAGGCTAGCCGGCGATGGCTCAAGCAAGATCGATTCCTACTTCGAAGCTGCGGCCAAGATCGTGGCCGCCCTCAACAAGGGCTGATTATGAAAAATTCGAAGCATGAGCCAGAGGCGCGCCAGCAAGAAAAGCTTCTAATCCAACCCGGGCTAAGCCGCAGGACAGTATTGATGGGCGGAACTGGACTGGCGGCCATAGTCGGGCTTGGAACGTCTCTGAGCGAGCTGGTCTCGCCGCTGCCGCAAGCCACAGCTGCAGTTCCCTATGTCCAGTACAAGTATCCGTTCAGCCCAAGCACACAGGGAGATGGATATGGCGCCGGCAGGAACCACTCTGGCGTCGACTACTCCCCTGGGGGCGGATACCCAAACTCCAGCCTTTCACTTGGGCGCAAAATCCCTGCGATTGCAGAAGGACACGTCAGCGCAAAAGCTAGCGCGAGTGACGGCAGCATTCTTGGCAACCGGGTCGAGTTAGTTCACGCGGACGGTAAATACACCGGCTATTGCCACATGCGAGACCCGTCCCCGCTCGAAATCGGCGCCCCAGTTAACATCAACGACGAAGTAGGTCGAATCGGCTCTTCGGGTCTTAACAACACCGCCTACCACCTCCACTTGTCCATGAGCGAGACGAAAGGTGGCGCAATCGGTGGGGGCACGACCTATACCGAGGATCCGCTGCCGTGGATCGCTTCTCACCTCGCCCCAGCCCCTTCAGGAGACCCAGTGCCAAGTCTATTTTCCCGTGATTATTCGTCTAGCCAAACCCTTTCCACAAGCACCACCTGGGCTGGGAGCGCTCTACTTGTCGCTGCCAGCACCTACGGGATAGGTGCGACGGAGGATAAACAACTGATAAACGCCTCGGCTACGGTTGCCGTCGATACGATTTCTACTGGCGATTGGGCGATCGCACGATTCATTCGCTACAACGTGGAAAATGGAACGATCTCTGAGGCCTTTGAGCAAGTGGTGTGGAGCGGGTCAACCATCACGGATAGTTACCAGATCGCGGTAAACGCGTTCGTCCCGATCGGTCAGTCACTTCGACTGCAGGTGCGCTCCAACCTGTCAAATGCACACGCAGTTGATGTTCAGACGCGCGCTCTCATTTGGGAGCTGTAAGACCGCACTGCCTTATGCCGGGAACGACGCGTGGCCAACGATAGCTCTTAGAGTGCGTGTGCCGCAGGAGTGCGCGGAAAGTCGTAATTCGGCCGTCCGCCTTGTTCCTGCGCAAACTCTGTTCGACGGCTCGCAGATATTAGTCTGCAGCCATTGCGCCTTCTGAGGGCTGCGGGGCTGCGATCATCTTGCTATCCCACGAACTCGCTGGGGATACGCTCTGATGCGAACGGCACCAGCGTTCTCACGAAAGTGTCGGTCATGTGGTTCGCGTCTCGGTAGACATTGACGCCTCCGATAACTGCGGGACACACGTCGTCCCGGCATTCGAGGTCGGCAAAATCTAATAGATAGATTTGGTTGGGGTCGAACTCTTTGGCTGCCTCGACCTGTGGGTCGAAGAGGAATGCGCGGTCGGCATCTGAATCGCATTTCCGCGCGTCCGCCGGCCAGTATTCCTCTAAGCAGATCTGAACCTTCTCTCGCGGGCGCGGGTTGTCTTTCACCGCGACGATCTTTGCGCCGGTGTCGAGGACGCTCTGCCACCGGGTCAACAACCCGGACACTCCTGCTTCGTTGCTTGTCTGTGTGCCGGAAGTGGCAAATTCAACTCCGCTCACCTGACTAGTAATTACGAGATCGAATTTCTCGCTCTGCACAAGCTCAAGGGCGCTCTGATTCCATGCAGCGCAGGCGCTTCGCAATGGCTCTTCTATTGTTCTCTCGGTGTCTGAGAAAGGGCAGCGTCCCTTGTTTAGGACCGAAACCGTCCAGTCGTACTCGTCAGCTAGCCCGAGGGCAAGCGAAGTGAGGTGTGCTCCGTGGGAGTCGCCGACGAGGAGGACTTTAGAGCCGGACCCATCGCCTCCCTGGTATACGCAGGGATCCGCAACGACTTCGTCACGTTCTGCCGTGCACCCGGTCGTTCTTTTGTCACTGTCCCCACTAGCCGTTGCTGTGCTTGGCACGAGCGGCGCATCATCGAAGACGCCGGCGCACTGTGCTCCATTGCTCATGGCCGCTGCGCCGAAGCAATCAGGATGATTTGTGGCCAAGGCTTCGCCCTGCCTCACTGCTGCGGCAGCCGTCTGCGCTTGTATTGCAAAACCAATCGCAGGGACTGCGGAGACGACCAGTGCGCCAATCAATGCACCTATGAACCAGCGGCGAACAGTTCCGCGCGGTGCAAGCGGCAGTCGAAGCATCGGTTTCTCGATGAACCTAAACGAGAGGTAGCCCAGTAGACCCGCGATCAGAATGATGGCGAGTTTTTCGACTGTGGTCAGCTCATGCACGAAAATCACTGGGACGAGCACAATGAACGGCCAGTGCCAGAGGTAAAGCGAGTAGGAGATGTTGCCCACGAACTGAACAGGTCTGAGGCGCGCTAGGAACGTCGGGGCCAACGCCGATGGGCTGGACCCAGCCCAAATAACCAGCAGAGCTCCAGCTACCGGGATCAACGTCATGGCGCCAGGGTGAACAGTGCTGTCAGTGAAAACTGCGGCGCACAGAGCGATTGTTATCCAGCCGATCCATGCAGCGATAGCGCGTACATGATCGCCGACTCGATCGTGGAGCCAGGAGGTTGCAGCAAACGCGAGCAACGAACCAGCACCGAACTCCCATGCCCGCGTCGTTGTGGCGAAGAACGCGGGCGAGGGGTCGGTTGCGGATGCGTACACGGCATATGCGAACGATGCGACTGTGATGATCAAGAGCACCAGGAACAGAAGTCGTCGTGGGGGTTTCGAGCCGTGCGAAGCCCGATGCGAAACTTTCCAGATCACGAGTGTCAAGGCGATCAGGATAGGCCAGATTATGTAGAACTGCTCTTCGGTCGATAGTGACCAGAAATGCTGCACCGGAGATGGCTCATTTTCGGAACCCAGATAGTCGACTGAGGTAGCTGCGAGGAACCAGTTCTCGGCGTAGCCGGTGGCTGCCACAATCTCACTCAGGTACTGCTGCCATAGGCGTTGCGGCACTGCGAGGAGGACCACCACAGCAGTCACAAACAGGACGATGAGGGAAGCCGGCAGCAAACGTCGGATACGTCGCGCCCAGAACTTCGGAAGGCTAAGGTGCCCACCAGCCGCGTCGCGGAGCAAATGCGACGTAATTAGGAAACCCGAAATGACAAAAAATACGTCCACTCCGAGGTAGCCACCCGTGAGTCGATTTGGCCACAAGTGGTAAATCAGGACGCTCAGGATTGCGATCGCTCGTAGTGCTTGGATCTCGGGGCGGAAGCTGGTCTGCTCGGTACCTCTACTGCGGGTCGCCGCTGGACCGATGTGCACGCTGCTGGTTGCGACCATCGGCATCCCAGTTTCGGTTGGTTGCACTCTGAGATGCTAGCTCAGCGGGCCGATAGTTGCGGTTTCCCGGGATACGCAAAGTGAACTGCCTATGTTTATCCAGCGAAACCGTTGCCGCGAAGCAAGATCTTCTAGTCTGTTGTCGTCGCTTCCAACTCTGTGGCGATGGGCCGCCGAGTAGCTTCCGCCCAAACTTTCCGAAGTTCCTGCAACACCCTTTCGTCTGTGTGTAAAAGATGTTCGAGGGCGCGTTCGAGCCTCGGGGCGATAGCGGGGTCGGATAGTGCGTGCAATATGGCGCCTGAATCGAACGAGTCCGCTCGATCCTCGCTTACTTTGCGGATGGTCAAGACGGCTCTGGCCAGAGGCTCGTGCAACGGCACGTGTTTAGTCTCATCGTTGAAATTGACCCAAGCCGTTGCAGATCCGGCTCGCGACTTGTCTAGTGATGCAGGGACAACGGCGACGATCATTTGGCGTGTCGCGGTGAACTTGTTTCGATCCCTGTAATCGATTAGGGAACGCATTAGGGTCGCGTTCCGCCGAGTGGTAAGCGTCCCCGACATCGCAAGTCGCAACGCGGCTGCTAGTGCATTTCTTTCATTTACGTCGGCGTCGGCAATGCGTATCAGCATTTCATAAAGGGAGGCCTGCTGGATCTCTGGCGGAGCAGAGAGCGTCCCAAGGGCTATCTCGAAGAGAGTGTCTCTGAACCCGGGCCGGTTGCGAACCATCCCGTCATCAATCATTTCGAGTGCCAAGCGTGGCCCGACAGGAAATATGTTGCCGAGGCGCACGCTTTTGTCAACGTCGAGGGTGCGAAAGATAGCCAAGACTTCGCGGTGGAGGGCGCTGTTGCCACCATGGAAGGCATATCCCGTTGCAAATAAGACTGCATTGCGCCAATGGGGGCTGGCGGCCGCTGTACGCAGCCGATTGGCTGCAACACGCGGATCGTCTTCCATCAACCATTGCCCAGCTGTGAGTTCTTGCAGGGAGCGTATGTCGAAGCCATATCCATCACCGCGCGGCCCGATTAGAACGAGCCTATGTGTCGCGGTTTCCAAAACGGATTGTACGCGCGGGTCATTTGTAATAGCGGGCTTATGGCCCTGGGCGTCCAACTCCTCCCAGATCAGATCCCGAAGTTCCCTCTCGGTAAGCACCGGGTCTGGAGTGTCTGGCGCCTCGGCGCGTGCATGGAGGATGAATCCGATGCGACGGTGAAGAGCGCGAATGACTGGTTCGAAACTGGTCAGGACCGTTTGCAGCCTTGTCCCCTTGCTCTTCTCGCGATCGAACGCAAGGTCGAAATATCGCGAGAAAAGTCCGTAACGGTCGGGGTCTAAATATTGTGAGCCATCCGCGATTATGGTCAAGATCAGAATCTGTAGAGGAGTTCGTAGAAGGTCACTTTGGGCGGGATTCATGGCGGCAGATTTGATTGCGGTCATGACCTGCTTCTGGCGTTTACGATCACCTGAGAGGATTGCGCCGACCACTCGATCCGCATACGCCAGGGCTTCCTCGGGTTTCAGGTAGTCGAGATCGACCCGCTTGAAAAGCTTGTCGCTCATCTCATCGTTGTAGCCCAGAGACCGAGTTGTGAGAACGACCATGAGGTCAGCATTGGCCGCTTCGCCCTCTTCGATAAACTGCTCGATCCGTTCGATGATGGTTCGGCGCGAATTGGGGTCAGTAATCTCGTCGAATCCATCGAACACCACAAGCCAAGGCCATTCCCGCTGCCAAGTTGTCATCTTTGCGGCAGACAGATGCCCAGCGTCCAACTCGGCGTTGACCCGGGCGGTGATAGCGCTGAGCATCGTGGCGCCGTCAAGAAGCTGATTCTTCTGAAGAAGATCCTTGAGGTCGATGCGGACTGGCCAGCGCAGATGTGCTGGCAGTTCCCGGCCCATAGCGCTGAGTGCCTGCACGGTGCCGTCGACTAATTCTTGTTGCCCTTGGCTCAGAGTTGCACCGCGTAACATCGCGCATCTGAATACTTGGACAATGAATTTTGCCGTCGTGGTTTTTCCATTGCCAGCAGCGCCAGTGATCACAACGTGTCGCCGATCGTCGCCAGCAGTGAATTTTGGCCGCAGCATCTTTTCGGCGCGATCGACGACAAAGTCAACCACCGAAACTCGCTCTTGCTGAAACTCCTGGCGGACGAGGACTGGAAGGTCGACTACAAGGTCGTGCAGTGCCACCTTTCGACCTTTCGAGTCCCCGCCTTCAGCCATCCACACCGCTCCGTCAATAGAAAGAGACTGGCGGGCATGTTCTCTCAAGGCTTCCGTCATCGCAGCAACGGGCAGGGTCCCCGTGAAGTCAGCAATTCCCGCGAATACGTCGGCTACCGTGAGCATCTGGGGGAACGCTTTTCGTACGGCGTCGGAGCCGGCAAGTGCCCCCGTCACCCATCGCCTATCGAGAACCCGAATTGATTCAATTTGAGCGAGCCGACGCTGACGGTCTCGGTATCGGCGGCGGTTGGAGTCCGTAGCTGACGTCACCGACTTGTCGACTTGTGCTCGATAGTCACGAATTAGCTGCTCAATCGTGTCTCGACCGCCGCTGCCGGGGAATGGCGTAAGAGGCACGTTCGTAACGAACACCAGTGTCTTCGGAATCATCGACCGCTCTGGACTGTCCATCCACAGCTTCAGTTCCTTACGGATCGCTTCCCATAGCCAAGATGTGTTTTTCGAGTGCGAACCCAGCGTCGCCAAATGTTTGACTTGAAAGACCGTGTAGTCCTCGATTTCTAGTGGATCTGCACCATCTTCAATCCGAACGGCGTCGGTCGTTTTTAGGTCGCGCCCACCATCGCGGCCGACACCCATCGGAGTAATCAAAATGCCACAAGCTTGAATCAGGAGA
>Ga0247735_1000741_pt1 | contig 12792 bp, 10 predicted proteins | sample UWRJL178409R2_FD_180934 | JGI IMG/M metagenome (GOLD analysis project Ga0247735, IMG submission 180934) | Plant litter microbial communities from Arlington Agricultural Research Station in Wisconsin, United States - UWRJ-L178-409R-2 | ecosystem: Environmental > Terrestrial > Plant litter >...
CGACGGTGAGCGTCGGCACGACCAACAAGACGATCGAAGTTCCGACCGTCACGACTACCGAGAAGACGATCACCGTGCCCACGGTCACGATGAACAAGCCCGCCGACGCCGCGAGCAACACCGCTCGGTAAGGCCCTGTGCGCTGCCCGGACTGGTCCGGGCGGCGATGCTGGGGCAAGAGCGGCGAGTGTTTCCGATTCCCGCCCCGATGCGCGCAGCGCTCAACGCCGCCGCCCAGGCGGCCGTCGCGGGGGAAGTGCCGGTCGGCGCAGCCATCGTCCTCGACGGCAAGATCCTGTCGGTCGCCGCCAATGCACCCCGCGGGCTGCACGATCCCACCGCTCATGCGGAGATGCTGGCGATTCGCGCGGCTGCCGAGGCGTTGGGCAGCGACCGCCTGTCGGAGTGCGACCTGTGGGTGACGCTGGAGCCCTGCGCGATGTGCGCCGGTGCCATCGCCCATGCCCGAATCGCGCGGCTCTATTACGGGGCGAGCGATCCAAAGGGGGGCGCGGTGGAGCATGGCCCGCGGCTGTTCGCCCAGCCGACGGTGCATCATCGGCCCGAGGTGTATCCGGGGATTGGTGAGCGTGAAGCCGGCGCGCTGCTAAGGGATTTCTTTGCGGCCAGGCGGTAAGTGCCCCTCCCGAAAGGAGAGGCGAGCAATCACCGCACCTCACTCTCCGGAATCGGCACGATCTTGATCTCAACCCGCCGGTTCGCCGCCCGGCCCGTTTCGGTGTCGTTCGACGCGATCGGTTGCAGTTCGCCGAAACCGCGTGTGCCGATTCGCGCGCCGCGCACGCCACGCGTTTCCAGATAATCGGCGACCGAACCGGCGCGCCGTTCCGACAGGTCCTGATTATAGGCCTCGCTGCCAGTCGAATCGGTATGGCCGTAAATATCGATATAAGTCCGGTCATACTCACCTAGCACCTGTCCGACCTGGTCCAGGGTGCGCCGGAACTGCGGTTCGACCGCGGCACTGTTATAGGCGAAATTGATGCCCGACGGGATGTTGAGGATCAGATCGTCGCCCTGGCGGATCACCTGCACGTCGGTGCCGGCGGTGCGGGCGCGCAGGTCGCGTTCCTGCTTGTCCATATAGGCGCCGATCCCGGCACCCGCGATACCACCAATACCCGCGCCGACGATCTTTGCGGTGCGGTCGTTGCGGCCGCCGACGATGTCACCGAGGAGATAGCCGCCGAGCGCGCCGCCGATTCCGCCGATCGCCGTCTTGGATATCCGGCGTTCGCCCGTGACGGGGTCAGTGGTGCAGGCGCTCGTCGTGAACAGCGCGGCAAGCGCCGCGGCGGCGAGCAGTCGGTTCGACGGCTTCATATTTCTCTCCCCTTTTCGCGGCGCTAGAGGCGCCGTCCAACCTGCCATCAACCCGCTTCACCGCCAGCTTGTTCCGCTTCCGATTCGAACTTCCGTGTCAGGGGCGGTTGTGCGGGCGCCAGAAACCGGTCAAAGACTTGAAGCGCGCTATGGCACCGCTTCCCCCCTTCCCCTGGATCGACGTCGCGATCATCTTCGCGCTGATCGTGTTGAACGGCGTGTTCGCGATGTCCGAACTCGCGATCGTCTCGTCGCGCAAGGCGCGGCTGGAGGCGATGGCCCGCGCGAAGAAGCGCGGGGCGCGCACGGCGCTGGCGCTGGCGGCCGATCCCGGCAAGTTCCTTTCCACCACGCAGATCGGCATCACGCTGATCGGCATTCTCGCCGGCGCCTATTCGGGCGCGAGCCTGGGCGGGCCGGTCGCCGCTCGGCTGGGGTTTCTCGGCCTGTCCGCCGATATCGCGCAGACGGTCGGTTTCGGCATCGTCATCGCCATCACCACCTATGCATCGCTCGTCGTCGGGGAACTGGTGCCAAAGCAGATTGCGCTCCGTGCCCCCGAGCCGATCGCGGCGCTCATGGCCGGCCCGCTCCTGACTCTCGCCTGGTGCACGGCCCCGGTGGTCTGGCTGCTCGATTCGTCGAGCGGCGCGCTGTTCCGCCTGATGGGGCTGAAGCGCGAGACCGAGGATCATGTGACGGCGGAGGAATTGCACCTGATCGTCGCCGAGGCCAGCAAGTCGGGCGTGATCGAGGAGCATGAACGCTCGATCATCTCGGGCGTCGTCCGTCTGGCCGACCGGCCGGTGCGCGAAGTGATGACGCCGCGCACCGATGTCGAATGGATCGACGCGACGCTCGACGATGTCGGGATCCGCGCCGCGCTGATGGCGTCGTCGCACAGCCGCATGCCGGTCGCGGACGGATCGGTCGACGCGGTGATCGGCGTCGTCCAGGCGCGCGATATCGCGGTGGCCCTGTTCAAGGGCGAACCGCTCGATCTGCGTGTGCTGATGCGCCAGGCGCCGGTGGTGATCGATCAGATCGACGCAATGGACGCGCTCGACGCGCTCCGCCAGGCCGAGGTCCCGATGGCGCTGATCCATGACGAATATGGCCATTTCGAAGGTATCGTGACGCCCGCCGATCTGCTCGCGGCGATCGCGGGCGAGTTCGCATCGGATGCCGATCCGGACGACGCGCCCTCGGTGGTCGAGCGCGACGACGGGTCGCTGCTCGTCGCGGGGCAGATGGCGGTCGATGCGCTGGCCGAACGGCTTGGCATCGATCTGCCCGAGGACCGCGATTATGCGACGGTCGCGGGCCTCGCGCTGGCGGTGTTCCGCCATCTGCCGGGCGAAGGCGAGAGCTTTGTCGAGCAGGGCTGGAAGTTCGAAGTGGTCGATCTCGACGGCCGGCGCATCGACAAGCTGCTGGTCAGCGAGGCGAAGAAAAGGCGGTAGAGTGGAGCCTGCCTTCGTCGCCCACATCTCGCGTCGACGAACCGCCGCCATGATATTGGGCGCGCTATTGTTCATCATCGCGGGGATCGCCATCGTGCACGGGCCGCGCGAAGATGTTCGCATCACGCTGGCTGGCTGGGCTGCCATCCTGTTTTTCGGGCTGATTGCGCTGGTGCGTGCTGGCCAGCTGGTCCGGGGCGGTCCGGACATCCGGATCGACGAACGGGGAATTCTGGTGGCGCCGCTGGTCGGACCAGGTCGTGCCGTGGGATGCCATTGCGGCGCTCCATATCACGGGCGTCGGGCGGATGCCGTTCCTGCACCTTATGCTCGTCGATCCGGCTGCCTATCCGTCGACGCGCCCGATGGGAAAGCTTGCTGACCTCGCGCACGCCTCGAGGCTCGGCGACATTGCCGTCACCACCAACGCCACCGACCGATCCTTCGCCGAACTGCTCGCGGCGCTCGAGCGATTCGCGCCGCGCGTGCTGCTCGATCCGCCACCGGAACGGCCCGAGCTTTAGCCGAGCTTGCCGAACTCCGCCTCATAACCCGTACGGTCGCCGGCGGTCAGAAACTGCGCCTGTTCGATCCAGCGGTCACGCGCCAGCCGGCCGCGGAAATTGCCCAATCGCGCGTCGAGATCTTGCGCCTCCTCGGGGCTCAGCGCTGCGATCTGGTCGATCCGAGTGATGCCGAGTTCGGCCAGGGTGGCGACTAGCTTTGGGCCGAGGCCCTTGAGCTGGCTCAGGTCCGACGATGCTGGAGCGGGAGCGGGATCAGGAGTCGGTGCGGCCACGGGCTCAGGGACGAGCTCTGGCTCCGGTTCGGCCATCTCGACGGCGATCGAGGCGGGGGTCGCGTCGAACGCGGCGGCGGCCACGATCGGCTCGTCGGCGAGCGGGGGCGGACTGGGCGCGACCGGGGCGATGACGGCCGAAGCGGGCACATCTTGTTTGGCCGCGCTACGGTTGGCAGCGACGATATCGTCCGTGGCGCGGCGATCCCGCCTGAGCTTGATGCCCCAGACGATGCCGACGATCACGACGACCGCGAGCAGGGCGATCAGGATCAGGGGGGCGGTCGTTTCCATGTTCTGGCTCCGTGGGTTGCCGGCCATCCCTATCGCAGGACGGGTCGTCAGCGCCACTGCTCGTAGCGCAGCTTGGCAACCAGGTTCGGCGCCGCCCCGGTGGTTGCAGGGTGGTGCGTCGATTCAAGGTCGCGGCGGATCATGGCAGGGCGGGCCCGGACGCCCCTATCAGGCGCCCACTCGTTTCCGAGCTCAAGGAGTAGAACCAATGGCCACGCCACCTGTTATCCGCCTGTTCCCGACCTGTTATTCGGTAACAGGCGCGTGGACTGTAACAGTATGAAAAATGAACATTAAAACGAGGCGCGAATCCAACATAACAGGTGGGGAAAAAATTCTGTCGAAATAACAGGTGGAACAGGTGACGCATTCTCCTCGCGGCGGCCCGAACCGGGCGATGGGTCACCGTGTCAGCGAGTCCGGGCGATCTCGCGCCAGCCGATGTCGCGTCGGCAGAAGCCAGTCGGGAAGTCTATCGCGTCGACCGCGCGATAAGCGTCCGTCTGCGCGGTCGCGATATCGGCGCCGGTCGCGGTGACCGCCAGAACTCGGCCACCCGATGCAACCAGCTTGCCGCCAACGAGACGCGTACCGGCCTGGAATACGCGCGCGCCGATCGTCTCGGCGACATCGATCCCGGCAATGGTGCCGCCGGTCTCCGGCGTGCCCGGATAGCCCCTGGCCGCCATCACCACGGTCAGCGCCGTGTTGGGCGAGAAGCGCAAGGGTGGGCGGTCCGCCAGCCGGCCTTCGGCGGTATCCAGCAATAGCTCGAGCAGGTCATCCTCCAGCCGAGTCATCAGCACCTGGCATTCGGGGTCGCCGAAGCGGGCATTATATTCGATCAGCTTGGGGCCGTCGCTAGTGAGCATCAGCCCGGCAAAGAGCACACCGGAAAAGGGCGTACCCGCAGCCTTCATCGCAGCGACGGTCGGCAGGATGATCTCGTCGATCGCCCGTCGCTCCAGCTCGGGCGTCAGCACGCGCGCCGGGCTATACGCGCCCATGCCCCCGGTATTGGGGCCAGTATCGCCATCGCCGACGCGCTTGTGGTCCTGCGCCGAGCCGAAATGAAGGATCGCGTCGCCGTCCGTGAGCACGAACAGGCTCGCTTCCTCGCCGTCGAGGAATTCCTCGATAACGGCCTCGGCGCCGCGCACCGCGAACAGCTCGTCGAGCGCCGCTTCGGCTTCGGCGCGCGTCGTCGCCACCGTCACGCCCTTGCCCGCGGCGAGGCCGTCCGCCTTCACCACCACCGGCAGGCCGAAATCGTCTAGCGCAGCCTGCGCCCCGTCGCGCGACGTGACCCGGGCATAGCCGGCGGTCGGGATGTCCGCGCGGGCGCACAGATCCTTGGTGAAGCCCTTCGACCCTTCGAGCTGGGCCGCTGCCTTGTTCGGACCGAAGACGGGGATGCCCATCATTCGGATATTGTCGCCGAGGCCATCGACCAGCGGTGCCTCCGGTCCGATCACGACCAGGCCGATCGAATGACGATGGCAGAAATCGATCACTCCGCGGTGATCCGCCGGGTCGAGTTCGACCAGCTCGGCATGCTCGGCGATGCCCGGGTTGCCGGGCGCCGCAAACAGCTTGCCGAGGCGCGGCGATTGCGCGAGGCGCCACGCAAGCGCATGTTCACGGCCACCGGAGCCGATCAGCAGGACATTCATGACCGACCCCTTTTACGACGACATTCAAGACGACAGAACCGGGCGGCTCGTAGCCGAGCAGACGCCCGGGGACAACGCCGCGCCGCTCGGCGTGGGAGAACTGGCGCTGAAGCTCAAGCGACTCGTCGAGGGCGAGTTCGGCCATGTCCGGCTGCGCGGCGAGATTTCCGGCTACAAGCGTGTCGCCTCGGGCCATGCCTATCTCAGCCTCAAGGATGACAGCGCCGTGATCGACGGCGTGATCTGGAAGGGCCAGGTCGCGCTGATTCCGTTCCAGCCGCAGGACGGGATCGAAGTGATCGCCACAGGGAAGGTGACCACCTATCCCGGCCGCTCCAAATACCAGATCGTGATCGAACGCATGGAGCTGGCGGGCGAAGGCCAGTTGATGGCGCTGCTGGAGAAGCTGAAGGCCGGGCTCGCCGCCGAGGGGCTGTTCGACAATGGCCGGAAGAAGGTGCTGCCCTATCTGCCCCAGGTGATCGGCGTGATCACCTCGCCCACCGGTGCCGTGATCCGCGACATCCTTCACCGGCTCGAGGATCGCTGTCCGACTCATGTGCTGGTCTGGCCGGTCAAGGTACAGGGCGATGGTGCCGCGGCCGAGGTAGCGGCGGCGCTGCGTGGGTTCGACGCGATCCAGCCGGGCGGGCCGGTGCCGCGCCCCGATCTGGTCATCGTCGCACGCGGCGGTGGGTCGATCGAGGATCTATGGGCGTTCAACGAGGAAATGGTGGTGCGCGCCATTGCTGCCTGCTCAATCCCGATCATCTCGGCGGTCGGGCACGAGACTGATACGACGCTTGCCGATTTCGCCGCCGACCTGCGCGCCCCGACGCCGACTGCTGCCGCCGAGATGGCAGTGCCGGTGCTCGCCGATTTGCGCCTGACGCTCGCCGCGATGGGCCAGCGGACCGAGCGCTGCGTGCGGCGCTATCACGAGCGCGGCCGGGAGCAACTCAATGCGCTGGTCCGGGTGATCCCGAAGCGCGATGCGCTGCTCGGGCCGCAGCGTCAGCGCGCCGACGACATTGGTGCGCGGCTGGACCGCGGACTGGAGCGGCGCGTGACCCTGGCGCGGGGCGTGCTCGACCGTTCGGCGGGCGCGCTGCGGCTGTCGGTGCTTGACCGCAGACTCGAGGACGCGCGGACCCGGCTCGACCGGACCTGGCGCCTCGCCGAATCGCTCAATCCCGACAAATTGCTGGAGCGCGGTTATGTCCGTGTCTCGGCTCGGCCCTCGGGCGCGGTCGTCATCACCAGCGCCGCCGCGCGCACCGCCGGCGCCGTCACGCTCCACTTCCGGGACGGGCCAGTCGATGCGCGGGTTGAGCGCGTGGGCGGCAAGGCATATGACAAGGCCAGCCCGGAACAGCCGAGCCTTTTGTGAGCGGAAATACGATGTTGATGTCGAATAGCGATCGCCCGGCGCGGCTTCATTATATGGCCAATGGCTTCCGCGTGCTCGCGACGGGCGACCATGTCGTCTGCGCGGTATCCGGCGAGCGGGTCGCGCTCGAGGATCTGCGTTACTGGAGCGTCGCGCGACAGGAGCCCTATGCGACGCCGCAGTTTGCGATGCAGGCGATGGCGCCGAAATGAAGCGACGTCGGCGCTGGGTGGTCGGGGTCACCGCGCTGATGATTGCCGGAAGCTGCACTACCCCGTCGGTTTCGCGGCCGATAGTCAAGCAGGCCGCGTCAAGCCAGCGCGTGGCGTCGCCGACCGTCCAGCCGCAGCGTGCGCCGGTGCGGGTCAGCTTCAGCTATGCGGGCAGCATGATCCAGGGCGGCCTGGTGATCGGCACCGCGCCGGCGGGAACCAGCATGCTGTCCTTCGACGGGGCGGCGATTCCGGTCGCGCCCGACGGCCGCTTCCTGATCGCGTTCGACCGGGATGCGAAACCCACCGCTACCTTGGTCGCCACCCTGGGCGATGGGCGCGAGGTGCGCGACACGCTGACGGTCGCGCCGCGCGCCTGGGATATCTCGAAGCTCGATACCGTCCCCAAATATCCCGTGCCTCAGCCGGAGTTCGAGAGACTGCGCCCCGCCGAACTCGCGCAGATCAACGCGGCGCGCCGCGTCGTGACCGACGCGGCCGGCTGGCGGGAACCCTTCATGTGGCCGGTGCTCGGCCGCATTTCCACGCTGTTCGGCTCGCAGCGCATCTACAAGAATGGCGAGGCGGGCAGCTATCATTCCGGCCTCGACATCGCCCGCCCGACGGGTACGACGGTGCTCGCACCCGCTGATGGCGTGATCATCCTCGCCGCGGATCACCCCTTCACGCTGGAGGGCAATCTGCTGATGATCGATCATGGCATGGGCCTCAACACTGCCTTCCTGCACCTGTCGAAGATCACCGTACATGTCGGTGAACGGGTACGGCGCGGCCAGCCGGTCGGGCTGGTCGGGATGACTGGCCGGGCTTCAGGCCCGCATCTCCACTGGGGCATGAAGTGGCGCGAATCCCGCATCGACCCGCTGCTGGTCACGGGTCCGATGCCGGTCGCGCAATAGCCCTAAAGGCGTTCGCAAGCGCAGCACGGTATCGTGGGATACCGGGCATTTGCTGCCGAAAAGCGTCGTTTCTGTGTCTTTTTGGATACAGATCGCGCGAAAGCGGTGCAGCGAAGATGAATGGCACCTTTACAGAAAGTGACGGCTTGCCCCATCAGGTCGCCATGTCTCTTGGGGCCGTATTGCGTGCGGCCGATGGGGGCTTGGCAATCACCTTGCCGGACCGCGCAAAGCGGCCGGAGGGGTCAAGCGAGGGAAAAATTCGTGATCAATCCAGACAATTTCGCGCGTAAGGCGCGTCTGCTCGCCACCGCTGCGCCGTTCGCGCTGGTGCTGGCAGCCAGCCCTGCGTTCGCGCAGGATGCGCCGGCTCCGGCCGCAACCGTGCAGGACGGCCAGACCGCGGCAGCAGACGACGGCACCGACATCGTCGTCACCGGTACCCTGTTCCGCCGCACCGACACCGAGACCGTTTCGCCGGTGACCGTTGTGAGCGCCGAGGCGATGGACGCTCGCGGCATCAACACCGTCCAGGATGCGATCCAGCAGCTGTCTTCGAATAACGGCCCGGCGCTCGGCAACTCCTTCACTGCCAACGGGGCGTTCGCCGGCGGTGCGTCGTCGGTCTCGCTGCGCGGCCTCTCGACCAACTCGACCCTGGTTCTGTTCGACGGCCTGCGCGCCGCTTACTACCCGCTGGCCGATGACGGCTCGCGCAACTTCGTCGACCTCAACACCATCCCGGACGACATCGTCGAGCGGATCGAAGTGCTGCGCGACGGCGCGTCGTCCTCCTACGGCGCCGACGCGATCGCGGGCGTGGTCAACATCATCACCAAGCGTTCGGTCACCGGCGTTTCGGGCCGCGTTGAAGCGGGCGTCGCTGAGCGCGGCTTCGGCGGCAACCAGCGCCTGTCGCTGACCGCCGGCGTGGGCGATCTCGATGAAAAGGGCTTCAACGCCTATGTCAGCGGCTTCTACTACCGCGCCGAAGAGGTCGAGAATCGTGACCTCGGCTATCCCTACAACACGTCGGATCAGTCCGGCCTCTGCAGTTCGCGTGTCGACCCGAACGTCTGCGGCCATAACGGCCAGGCTTATGGTCTCGAGAATGGCGTACTGCCCAATAACGGCGTGCTGACCGCGCAGGCTGATGGCAACTACAACCTGTCGAACATCTATGTTCGTCCCGCGGACCAGACCAATACGGCAGTGGCAGGGACGCGCTATCAGCTGCTGAACCCAGCCGTCTGTAACGGTGGTGTCGCTTACAACCCGACGGCAGCCGATCGCGCACAGCCCCTCAACGCCAACCTGCCGACCACTGTCTGCCGTGAAGACGGCGTGAACAAGTATGGTACGGTTGCTCCGCACATCGAACGCTTCGGTGGGTCTTTCAAGGTCACCGCGAAGCTCGGGGACAACGTCGAAGGCTATTTCCAGGGCAACTTCCAGCAGGCCAGCACATCGTACGACAGCGGCCCGCCGACCATCCGCGGTAACGCGCCGACCGGTATCTTCTTTCCGCAATTCTCGACCTCGAGCGCTGCGGCGATCCGTGCACCCGGTTCGTTCGTTCTCTCGCTGCCGACCTATGTCTGCCCGCGCGGTACGGTTGCGGCCTGCACCGTGACCAATGGTACGCTCAACCCGAACAATCCGTTCGCGGCGGCCGGCCAGCGCGCGCTGGTCATCGGCACCATCCCGACCACGACCAGCGGCCTGACCCGCAGCCGCGTGTACCGCGCTGCTGCCGGCGTGTCGGGCGACGTGTTCGACGGCGTGGGCTTCAAGTTCGACGTAACGGCGATGCACACCGACCTGAAGCGCACCTCGCGCGGCTATGTGTACATCCAGCACCTCCTCGACGTGGTGAACGATGGCTCGTACAACTTCGTCAACCCGCTCGCGAACAGCCAGGCGGCGCAGGATTACCTCACGCCGGATAACGTCACGAACTCCTCGTCCGACCTGTTCCAGGCGCAGCTCAGCCTGAGCAAGGAACTGATGCAGCTCCCGGGCGGCCCGCTCCAGCTGGGTGTCGGCGGATCGGTCTATTACGAAGCGGTGGATGCGCCCAGCGCGAACTCCGACGTAAACGGCCCAACCCAGCGCTACTTCACGCTCAACGCGTTCGGTACCAAGGGCAACCGTACCGTTTCATCGGCCTTCTACGAATTCAACGCTCCGGTGATCGATCAGCTCGAGCTGAACGCTTCAGGCCGTTACGATCACTATTCGTCGGGCCAGAGCGCTTTCTCGCCGAAGTTCGGTGTGAAGCTGAAGCCGATCCGCCAGTTGCTGATCCGCGGGACCTATTCGAAGGGCTATCGTATTCCGTCCTTCGGTGAAGCGAACGCTCTGCCGACGACTGGCTATGTCTCGCAAACTGTCGGCAATATCCCGCAGAATTTCCGTGCTCTGTACGGCGCAGCATGCGGTGCGAATGCCAACAGCTGCCCGTCGTATCTCACCAACTACTCGATCGGCCTGACGACGCTCGCCTCGCCGAACCTGAAGCCTGAGAAGTCGCGCAGCTTCACTGCTGGTGTCCTGTTCGAGCCGATGCGGAACGTCTCGTTCACGGTCGATTACTACAACATCAAGAAGACCGGCGCGATCACGTCGCCGTCGTCGGCACCAGCCATTGACGCTTATTATGCCGGCACGGCCATCCCAGCTGGATATAATGTGATCGCCGATGCGCCGGACGTTAACAATCCGACTGCGAAGCCGCGTATCGCCTTCGTTCAGTCCGCCCTGATCAATGCCAACACGATCAAGTCGGAGGGCATCGATTTCGGCGCCAATGCCCGGTTTGATCTCGGCCCGGTCAAGTGGACGTCAGTCCTGGATGCCAGCCTCATTCTGGAGCTGAGCACGACCTTCCCGGACGGGATCAAGGAAACCTACGTTGACACGCTCGGCAACTTTAACCTCACGGCAGGCTCGGGGACCTTCCGTTGGCGCGGCAACTGGCGGAACACGGTCGAGTATAACCAGTTCGCTCTGACCGGTACGTTGAACTACACCTCGGGCTACGATCTGTCAGCGACCGACCAGGGTACTGGCTACCGTGACTGCGGTCTCGCGCCCGACTACACGGGCTGCCGCGTGAAGCGGTATATCACGGCCGACTTGAACCTGTCGGTGAAGGTCAACGATCAGTTCACGTTCTACGCGAACGTCCTGAACGTCACGAATGCGAAGCCGGGTCTCGATGCGGTCACCTATGGTGCGTATCTCTACAACCCGATCCAGGCTGGCTATAATATCTTCGGCCGCCAGTTCCGCGCCGGCGCGAAGTTCAACTTCTAAGCCACGCAGAACGCAAAAATTGGGGGCGGATCCTTCCGGATCCGCCCCTTTTTTGTCCAGCGCTATTGGCCGACCGGGCGCCAGCCGGTTGTCGTCACTCCACCGCCAACTCCAGCTTCCCATCACCCTCGTCGACCGTCACGGTCGCCCCGTCCTTCACGTCACCGCGCAGGATCAGATCGGCCAGCGGATCCTGCAGGTAACGCTGCACCGCCCGCTTCAACGGCCGCGCACCATAGACGGGGTCGTATCCGACCCGCCCGAGCCACGCCCGCGCACCCTCGGTCAGGTCCAGCACCACCTTGCGATCCGCGAGCAGCTTCTGCACCCGCGACACCTGGATATCGACGATCGGAGCCATCTCGCTCTGCCCAAGCCGGTGGAACAGGATGATCTCGTCGAGCCGGTTGAGGAATTCGGGGCGGAAATGCCCCCGCACCATCTCCATCACCTGCGGCTCGACACTGGCGACATCGGCGCCGTCGGCAAGGCTAGACAGATATTGGCTGCCCAGGTTGGACGTCAGGATGATCAGCGTATTGGAGAAATCGACCGTGCGGCCCTGGCCGTCGGTCAGCCGCCCATCGTCGAGCACCTGAAGCAGCACGTTGAACACGTCGCCATGCGCCTTCTCGACTTCGTCGAACAGCACGACCTGATAGGGGCGCCGCCGCACTGCCTCCGTCAGCACGCCGCCTTCCTCATATCCGACATAGCCGGGAGGGGCACCGATCAGCCGGGCGACCGCGTGCTTCTCCATGAACTCGCTCATGTCGATGCGGACGAGCGCCGAGGGGTCGTCGAACAGGAATTCGGCGAGCGCCTTGGTCAGTTCGGTCTTGCCGACGCCGGTCGGGCCGAGGAACAGGAACGATCCGAGCGGCCGGTTGGGCTCCTGCAAACCGGCTCGGGCACGGCGCACCGCGGTCGATACGGCTCGCACCGCCTGGCTCTGGCCGATCACGCGCTTGCCCAGCGCTTCCTCCATGCCGAGCAGCTTGGCGCGCTCGCCCTCCATCATCCGATCGACCGGAATACCGGTCCAGCGGCTGACCACCGCGGCGATATCGTCGGCGGTCACTTCCTCGCGCAGCATCGCGCCCTTGGTCGCGCCCGCCGTCTCGTCGAGCTGGCGTGTGAGCTGTGGGATCGTGCCATAGGAAAGCTCGCCAGCCTTGGCGAGATCGCCCGCGCGCTGCGCCTGCTCGAGTTCGAGCCGTGCGGCATCGAGCTGCTCCTTCAGCTTCGCCTCCGCGTTGATCTTGTCCTTCTCGCCCTGCCAGCGCGTGGTCAGCTCGGCCGATTGCTGTTCGAGATTGGCAAGCTCGGCTTCGAGCGTGACGAGCCGGTCGCGCGAGGCCGCGTCGGTCTCCCGCTTC
>Ga0247735_1000742_pt1 | contig 12784 bp, 10 predicted proteins | sample UWRJL178409R2_FD_180934 | JGI IMG/M metagenome (GOLD analysis project Ga0247735, IMG submission 180934) | Plant litter microbial communities from Arlington Agricultural Research Station in Wisconsin, United States - UWRJ-L178-409R-2 | ecosystem: Environmental > Terrestrial > Plant litter >...
GATATCGAAATCATCGAAGCTCACCATCGGCACAAGGTTGATGCGCCTTCGGGCACCGCTTTGCGTTTGGGTGAAGTGGTTGCCAATGCGTTGGGTCGTGATCTCGAGAAGGTCGCAGTTTATGGGCGTGAGGGCCAGACCGGCGCTCGTGATCGCCAAACCATCGGCTTTGCGACCATTCGGGCTGGCGACGTAGTGGGTGACCACACCGTGTTGTTCGCGGGTGAAGGTGAACGTGTCGAGATCACGCACAAGGCGTCCAGCCGAATGACGTTCGCCAAGGGTGCAGTTCGTGCTGCGCTGTGGCTAGAAGGTCGCGAGGCGGGCTTGTACGACATGCAGGACGTGCTTGAACTGCATTGATCTCCTGATCATGCAGCAGGGGCGCAGCCCGTTAACAGCAGGGTTTGCGCCTTCTATTTTCCGTTCCAGGGAACTTCTGTCGCAATCTCCCGTCTTTTCGCCTCATTGGCGGTAGACCAAAATAGCCTTTTTCTGTAAGCTACAGCTTTAGTGTGTCCACTAAAAGCGCGCAGATGATTCTATAAGAAAGCGGGGTGACGTAACTACGTCATTCCGCTTTTTTGCAACCTGCGAACGCCCTTTCAGGCTTTACTTACGGGAGGTCTTCTTGACTAAGCCAGCCATACTCGCCCTTGCTGATGGCAGCATTTTTCGCGGCGAAGCCATTGGAGCCGACGGTCAAACTGTTGGCGAGGTAGTGTTTAACACTGCCATGACAGGCTATCAGGAAATCCTTACCGATCCTTCCTATGCCCAGCAAATCGTAACTCTGACTTACCCGCACATCGGCAACACTGGTACCACGCCGGAAGATGCTGAATCTGACCGCGTCTGGTCTGCCGGCCTGGTCATCCGTGATCTGCCACTGGTTGCCAGCAACTGGCGCAACAAGATGTCCCTTGGCGATTATCTGAAAGCCAATGGCGTGGTAGCCATCGCCGGTATCGACACTCGTCGCCTGACCCGCATCCTGCGTGAGAAAGGCGCTCAGAACGGCTGCATCATGGCCGGTGACGATATTACTGAAGAAGCGGCAATCGCAGCAGCACGCGGTTTCCCGGGCCTGAAGGGCATGGACCTGGCGAAAGTCGTCAGCGTCAAGGAAAGCTACGAATGGCGTTCCAGCGTCTGGTCACTCAAGACTGACAGCAGCCCGGAAATCCCGGCCAGCGACCTTAAGTACCATGTTGTTGCCTACGACTATGGCGTCAAGGTCAACATCCTGCGCATGCTGGTCGAGCGTGGCTGCCGCATCACTGTGGTGCCGGCCCAGACTCCAGCGAGTGAAGTTCTGGCACTCAAGCCGGACGGCGTGTTCCTGTCCAACGGTCCTGGCGATCCTGAGCCTTGCGACTACGCGATCAAGGCGATCAAGGAAGTATTGGAAACCGATATCCCGGTATTCGGGATTTGCCTGGGTCACCAGTTGCTGGCCCTGGCTTCCGGTGCCAAGACGGTAAAAATGGGCCACGGCCACCACGGTGCCAACCACCCGGTTCAGGATCTGGACACCGGCGTCGTGATGATCACCAGCCAGAACCACGGCTTCGCAGTCGATGAGGCGACCTTGCCTGGCAACGTTCGCGCCATCCACAAGTCGCTGTTCGACGGTAGCCTGCAAGGCATCGAACGCACCGACAAAGACGCGTTCAGCTTCCAGGGTCACCCTGAGGCAAGCCCGGGTCCTGCTGATGTGGCTCCGCTGTTTGATCGCTTCATCGAAACCATGGCCAAGCGACGCTGAGCGGTTGCCTTGAGAATGTAATGCGCAGTTGCCGGGCCGGACCTGAACAACGTTCGGCGAAGACCGCCCGGCACTGCAGAGAAATTCAAGACGGCTTGCCGACTGACCTACGGATTTGAGTGACAACCCATGCCAAAACGTACAGACATAAAAAGCATCCTGATTCTCGGCGCCGGTCCTATCGTGATCGGTCAGGCCTGTGAATTCGACTACTCCGGCGCCCAGGCCTGTAAAGCCCTGCGCGAAGAGGGTTACCGCGTCATTCTGGTGAACTCCAACCCAGCGACGATCATGACTGACCCGTCCATGGCGGACGCGACGTACATCGAGCCGATCAAGTGGCAGACCGTTGCCAAGATCATTGAAAAAGAACGTCCTGATGCACTGCTGCCAACCATGGGTGGCCAGACTGCCCTGAACTGCGCGCTGGACCTGGAGCGCGAAGGCGTTCTGGAGAAGTTCGGCGTTGAGATGATCGGCGCCAATGCCGACACCATCGACAAAGCTGAAGACCGTTCGCGTTTCGACAAGGCGATGAAATCCATCGGTCTGGACTGCCCGCGTTCGGGTATTGCCCACACCATGGAAGAGTCCTACGCGGTTCTGGAAAAGCTCGGCTTCCCGTGCATCATCCGTCCGTCGTTCACCATGGGTGGCACCGGTGGTGGTATCGCTTACAACCGTGAAGAATTCGAAGAAATCTGCACCCGTGGTCTGGACTTGTCTCCGACCAAGGAACTGCTGATCGACGAATCGCTGATCGGCTGGAAAGAATATGAGATGGAAGTTGTCCGCGACAAAAAGGACAATTGCATCATCGTCTGCTCCATCGAAAACTTCGACCCGATGGGCGTGCACACCGGCGACTCCATCACTGTTGCGCCAGCCCAGACGCTGACCGACAAGGAATACCAGATCATGCGTAACGCCTCCCTGGCGGTGCTGCGTGAAATCGGTGTTGAGACCGGCGGCTCCAACGTTCAGTTCGGCATCTGCCCGGACACCGGCCGTATGGTTGTGATCGAGATGAACCCGCGTGTATCGCGTTCCTCGGCACTGGCCTCGAAAGCGACCGGCTTCCCGATCGCTCGCGTCGCCGCCAAGCTGGCCATCGGTTACACCCTGGACGAGCTGCAAAACGAAATCACCGGCGGCAAGACTCCGGCGTCCTTCGAGCCTTCGATCGACTACGTCGTCACCAAACTGCCACGTTTCGCCTTTGAGAAGTTCTCCAAGGCTGACGCGCGTCTGACCACTCAAATGAAGTCGGTCGGTGAAGTCATGGCTATCGGCCGTACCTTCCAGGAATCCTTGCAGAAAGCCCTGCGCGGTCTGGAAGTCGGCGTTAGCGGTCTGGATCCAAAGCTCGACCTGAGCAACCCGGAAAGCATGAGCGTGCTCAAGCGTGAGCTGACCGTACCAGGTGCCGAGCGTATCTGGTACGTCGCTGATGCCTTCCGCGCCGGCATGACTGTCGAAGAAATCTTCGCCATGAACATGATCGACCCTTGGTTCCTGGTACAGATCGAAGATCTGATCAAAGACGAAGAGAAGATCAAGACCCTGGGTCTGGCGACCATTGACCGCGATCTGATGTATCGCCTCAAGCGCAAGGGTTTCTCCGATGCGCGTCTGGCCAAGCTGCTGGGCGTCACCGAGAAAAACCTGCGTCGTCATCGCCACAAGCTGGAAGTGTTCCCGGTCTACAAGCGCGTTGACACCTGCGCTGCCGAGTTTGCCACCGACACCGCTTACATGTACTCCACCTACGAGGAAGAGTGCGAAGCCAATCCGTCGGATCGTGACAAGATCATCATCCTGGGCGGCGGTCCAAACCGTATCGGCCAGGGTATCGAGTTCGACTACTGCTGTGTGCACGCCGCTCTCGCCCTGCGCGAAGACGGGTACGAGACCATCATGGTCAACTGCAACCCGGAAACCGTGTCCACCGACTACGACACTTCGGATCGTCTGTACTTTGAGTCCGTCACCCTGGAAGACGTGCTGGAAATCGTCCGCGTCGAGAAGCCGAAGGGAGTTATCGTCCAGTACGGCGGCCAGACTCCTCTGAAACTGGCTCGCGCCCTGGAAGAAGCTGGCGTACCGATCATCGGCACCAGCCCAGATGCGATTGACCGTGCAGAAGATCGTGAACGCTTCCAGCAAATGGTTGAGCGTCTGAACCTGCGTCAGCCACCTAACGCCACTGTTCGCAGCGAAGACGAAGCCATTCGTGCCGCCGGCAAGATCGGCTACCCGCTGGTGGTTCGTCCTTCCTACGTGTTGGGCGGCCGGGCGATGGAAATCGTCTATGAAGAAGAAGAGCTCAAGCGCTACCTGCGCGATGCGGTGAAAGTATCCAACGACAGCCCGGTGCTGCTTGACCACTTCCTGAACTGCGCCATCGAAATGGATGTGGATGCGGTTTGCGACGGCACTGATGTAGTGATCGGCGCGATCATGCAGCACATCGAGCAGGCTGGTGTTCACTCCGGTGACTCCGCTTGCTCGCTGCCACCGTACTCGCTGCCAGCGCATATCCAGGACGAGATGCGTGAGCAGGTCAAGAAGATGGCTCTCGAGTTGGGCGTGGTCGGCTTGATGAACGTGCAGTTGGCCTTGCAGGGCGAAGACATCTACGTGATCGAAGTGAACCCGCGTGCCTCGCGTACCGTACCGTTCGTTTCCAAGTGCATCGGTGTTTCCCTGGCGATGATCGCCGCGCGCGTCATGGCTGGCAAAACCCTGAAAGAGCTGAACTTCACCAAGGAAATCATCCCGAACTTCTACAGTGTGAAAGAGGCGGTGTTCCCATTCGCCAAATTCCCTGGTGTTGACCCGATCCTCGGCCCTGAGATGAAATCCACAGGCGAAGTCATGGGCGTCGGCGACACCTTCGGTGAAGCGTTCGCCAAGGCTCAGATGGGCGCAAGCGAAGTTCTGCCGACCGGCGGCACCGCCTTCATCAGCGTTCGTGATGACGACAAGCCGCTAGTGGCCGGGGTTGCTCGTGACCTCATCAGCCTGGGCTTTGAAATCGTTGCCACTGCCGGCACCGCCAAGCTGATTGAAGAAGCGGGCTTGAAGGTCCGTCGTGTGAACAAGGTGACTGAAGGTCGTCCACACGTTGTCGACATGATCAAAAATGACGAAGTCACCCTGATCATCAATACAACGGAAGGGCGTCAGTCGATCGCTGACTCCTATTCCATTCGTCGTAATGCCTTGCAGCACAAGATCTACTGCACCACCACGATTGCTGCTGGCGAAGCTATCTGCGAAGCGCTCAAGTTCGGTCCTGAAAAAACCGTGCGCCGCTTGCAGGATCTACATGCAGGATTGAAGGCATGATCAAATATCCAATGACAGTCCAGGGCGCGAAAGCCCTGGAAGAAGAACATGCTCACCTCACCAAGGTCGTGCGTCCCAAGCTGAGCCAGGACATTGGTACGGCTCGCGAACTGGGTGATCTCAAGGAAAACGCCGAGTACCACGCTGCCCGTGAGCAGCAAGGTATGGTCGAGGCGCGGATTCGTGACATCGAAGGCCGGATTCAGAATCAGGTCATCATTGATGTCACGACCATACCTCATACCGGCAAAGTGATTTTCGGCACCACCGTCGAAATCGCCAACGTCGAGACGGATGATCGCGTCACCTACCACATCGTGGGTGAGGATGAGGCCGACTTCAAACTCGGCAAGATTTCGGTCGGCTCACCCTTGGCTCGCGCCTTGATTGCCAAGGAAGAGGGTGATGTGGTTGCCGTGAAGACGCCTGGTGGAGTGATCGAGTACGAGATCGTTGAAGTTCGCCACATTTGACACAAGTCGCCCGTCTCAGGCGGGCGCATCGATCTGGCAGCTTGCCCAGACTTTTTGGGTAGGCGGCCTGGTGTTGTTGCATTTGGCGATTCTAACGGTGTTGGACCAGACAGGCCTGATACCGTTGCTGATCCACGGTTTTGTCGGCGTTCCTGGTGCGTTGCTGGTCGGTTTTGCAGGATTGTGCGCAACGATGCAGATGGCGGTGCTGATCAGGATCGAGCGTGCTTCGAGTATTTGGCGGGATGTGCGGGGGCGGTTGCTGTTGGTCGTATTGGTTTCTGCGATCAGCTACTACGGCCTCAAGCATTGGTTGCCCGATGCGGTGCACTGGCTGTTGATGAGTTATCTGTTTCTAGGTCTGGCAGGCTTGCTGCTGGTTTTGCAGCCCGTGCCGGGAAGAGGCAGCAGGGCGCGCTGATGCGGCCCTGGCTCCGTTTTTATCAGTGTGCGCGGTGTACGTTTGAAAGCTGTTTGTTAACCTTTGGATTCTTGCGATAGATCAACGCCATTTTGCCGATGACTTGCACGAGATCCGCGGTACCAGCCTTGCACAGTTCTGCAATGGTCTGCAGACGGCTTTCGCGGTCGAGGATGTTGAGCTTGATCTTGATCAGCTCGTGATCGCTCAATGCGCGTTCCAGTTCGGCTAACACACCTTCAGTCAAACCATTGTCAGCCACGATCAATACCGGTTTCAGATGGTGGCCAATGGATTTGTATTGTTTCTTCTGCTCTTGAGTGAGCGGCATAATCTGACCCCTGCGTCTGATCTTGTAAAAAGCGGCGGCCAGTTTACCCGAGCGAGTCCGGGACCGCCCACTTAATCACGACTCGTTTATTTTTGAGGTGCCCCGTGGCCCGTTCCAAGACAAGCCATAACTGGCTCAAAGAACACTTCGACGACAAATACGTAAAGATGGCGCAAAAGGACGGCTATCGTTCACGCGCCAGCTACAAACTGCTGGAGATCCAGGAAAAGGACAAAATCATCCGTCCTGGCATGACCGTAATCGACCTCGGCGCCGCGCCGGGTGGCTGGTCCCAGGTAACCAGTCGTCTGATTGGTGGTCAGGGTCGCCTCATTGCTTCCGATATTCTCGAAATGGACAGCATCCCGGATGTGACCTTTATTCAGGGCGATTTCACTGAAGACGCGGTGCTCGCTCAGATTCTGGAAGCCGTTGGTAATACACAGGTAGACCTTGTGATTTCCGATATGGCCCCCAATATGAGTGGATTGAGCGCTGTTGATATGCCGCGAGCAATGTTCCTTTGCGAGTTGGCACTCGACCTTGCGGGACGGGTTTTGCGTCCAGGTGGTGATTTTTTGATCAAAGTCTTCCAGGGTGAAGGCTTTGATACCTACCACAAGGACATTCGGAAGCTGTTCGATAAAGTGCAGATGCGCAAGCCTTTGTCGTCCCGAGATCGCTCCCGTGAGCAGTATCTGCTGGGGCGTGGCTTCAAAGGTATTGATGGCTCGGAGAGCATCGAGCGTTTTTGAGCCTGAGCGATAGATTTTTTTAAATGGCCTTGTCGATGCAGCATCACCGAGCATCGCGTAGTCAAAGTTTCACAAAGGGTTACAGACGGCGCCTGCCACATCTGTAACATCTGTAGTAAGTTAGGCCGGTGAATATCATGCGAGGCACGCTCCTGCGTGGAGCTTGCTTCAGAGGGTAGCTAATTGAACGACATGGCAAAGAATTTGATCCTGTGGTTGATCATCGCGGCAGTCCTCGTGACGGTGATGAACAACTTCTCCAGCCCGAACGAGCCGCAGACCCTCAACTACTCTGAGTTCATCCAGCAGGTCAAGGATGGCAAGGTCGAGAAAGTTGCTGTTGATGGCTACGTGATTACGGGCAAACGCAGCGATGGCGACAGCTTCAAGACCATTCGTCCGGCAATCCAGGACAATGGCCTGATCGGCGATCTCGTTGATAACAACGTGGTTGTCGAAGGCAAACAGCCTGAGCAACAGAGCATCTGGACTCAGTTGCTGGTTGCCAGCTTCCCGATTCTGGTCATCATTGCCGTCTTCATGTTCTTCATGCGCCAGATGCAAGGTGGCGCCGGAGGCAAGGGCGGACCGATGAGTTTCGGCAAGAGCAAGGCTCGTCTGCTCTCAGAAGATCAGGTCAAGACTACCCTGGCGGACGTTGCCGGTTGCGACGAAGCCAAGGAAGAAGTGGGCGAGCTGGTCGAGTTCCTCCGCGATCCGGGCAAGTTCCAGCGCCTGGGCGGTCGGATCCCTCGTGGTGTCCTGATGGTCGGCCCACCAGGTACTGGTAAAACCTTGCTTGCCAAGGCGATTGCTGGCGAAGCCAAGGTGCCGTTCTTCACGATTTCCGGTTCTGACTTTGTCGAGATGTTCGTGGGTGTTGGTGCGAGCCGCGTCCGTGACATGTTCGAGCAAGCCAAGAAGCACGCACCTTGCATCATTTTCATCGACGAAATTGACGCCGTCGGCCGCCATCGTGGCGCTGGCATGGGCGGTGGTCACGATGAGCGTGAACAGACCCTCAACCAGTTGCTGGTGGAGATGGACGGTTTTGAGATGAACGACGGCATCATCGTCATCGCCGCAACCAACCGTCCTGACGTATTGGACCCAGCTCTTCTGCGTCCAGGTCGTTTCGACCGTCAGGTTGTTGTAGGTCTGCCAGACATCCGCGGCCGTGAGCAGATCCTCAAGGTTCACATGCGCAAAGTGCCAATGGGTGACGACGTCAACGCGGGTGTTATTGCCCGTGGTACACCGGGTTTCTCCGGTGCCGACCTTGCCAACCTTGTGAACGAAGCATCTCTCTTCGCGGCTCGTACCGGCAAGCGCATCGTCGAGATGAAAGAGTTCGAACTCGCTAAAGACAAGATCATGATGGGCGCTGAACGCAAATCCATGGTCATGTCCGAGAAAGAGAAGCGTAACACTGCTTACCATGAAGCCGGTCACGCAATCGTTGGTCGTGTCGTGCCTGAGCATGATCCGGTCTACAAAGTGTCGATCATCCCTCGTGGCCGTGCACTGGGGGTTACCATGTTCCTCCCCGAGGAAGATCGGTACAGCCTGTCCAAGCGTGCGCTCATCAGTCAGATCTGTTCGCTGTATGGCGGTCGTATTGCTGAAGAAATGACCTTGGGCTTTGACGGTGTTACCACCGGCGCCTCCAATGACATCATGCGTGCGAGTCAGATTGCGCGGAACATGGTGACCAAATGGGGCTTGTCCGAGAAGTTGGGTCCGCTGCTTTACGGCGAAGATGAAGATCAAGGCTATCTGGGTCGTGGCGGTGGTGGTTCGAGCAGTGGTCTGTCGGCTGATACTTCGCGTCTGATTGACTCCGAAGTGCGCAGCATCATTGACCAGTGCTACGGCACCGCGAAACAGATCCTCACTGACAATCGTGAAAAGCTCGACGCGATGGCTGATGCGTTGATGAAGTATGAAACGATCGATGCTGAGCAGATCGACGATATTATGGCTGGCCGTACACCGCGTGAGCCGCGTGATTGGGAAGGTGGATCGGGTACGCCAAGTGCGCCGATAACCCCTCCGGATGTTCGTCCGGAAGCCCCGATCGGCGGTCCAGCTGCTGAACACTAAGGCCTGACATGACTTCTGCGCTGTACCCAACCCGGTTGCCTTGCGGCAACCGGGTTCTTGATTTGGCCTATCCGCACGTGATGGGCATCCTCAACGCCACTCCAGATTCCTTCTCAGACGGCGGCCGTTACACGCACCTGGATGCCGCCTTGCGCCATGCAGAAGCGATGGTCGCGGCAGGCGCAACCCTGATTGACGTGGGCGGCGAGTCGACTCGCCCCGGCGCTCGGGCAGTCACTCCTTCAGAAGAACTTGAGCGTGTCGCTCCAGTCGTTGAAGCTTTGAATCGCGAGCTCGATGTCATTATCTCGGTGGATACCTCGACCCCTGTAGTCATCAGTGAGACGGCCAGCCTCGGTGCGGGGCTGATCAATGACGTTCGCTCGTTGCGCCGAGAGGGGGCGCTACAGGCCGCCGCAGCGACCGGGTTGCCCGTGTGCCTTATGCATATGCTTGGCGAGCCTGGAGACATGCAGGACAATCCGCAGTATGAAAATCTGCTGGGTGAGGTCACGGCCTTCTTGCGCGAGCGCATGCAGCAATGCGCCGCAGCAGGCATTCCCGACGAGCGGATTATTCTTGATCCCGGTTTTGGTTTTGCGAAAAGCCTCGACCATAATTTGAGTCTGTTCAAGCATATGCAGGAGCTGCATGCGCTGGGGCGACCTTTGTTGGTCGGTGTTTCGCGCAAAAGCATGATTGGTGGCGCGATCGGCCGTCCGGTAGGTGAACGCCTCTATGGTGGCTTGGCGCTTGCTGCGCTCGCCCTGACCAAGGGTGCAAAAATTTTGCGTGTTCACGACGTCGCCGAAACGGTTGATGTTGTGCGCATGATTGCCGCCGTTGAAGCGGCGAAGTAAGCATACGGAGCACTCATGACTACAAAAAAATATTTCGGAACCGACGGTATCCGCGGTCGGGTAGGGCAATTCCCCATCACTCCCGAATTCATGCTCAAGCTGGGTTGGGCGGCAGGGATGGCCTTTCGTCGTCTCGGTGCATGCCGCATTCTGGTCGGAAAAGACACGCGCATCTCTGGCTACATGTTCGAGTCGGCGCTCGAAGCCGGGCTTTCCGCTGCCGGAGCAGACGTGATGCTTTTAGGTCCGATGCCGACGCCTGCAATTGCCTATCTGACGCGTACCTTCCACGCTGAAGCGGGTATCGTGATCAGCGCTTCGCATAATCCGCACTACGATAACGGGATCAAGTTCTTCTCGGGCCAGGGCACGAAGTTGCCTGACGAGATTGAGCTGATGATCGAAGAGTTGATGGACACGCCGATGACGGTGGTCGAATCGGAGAAACTCGGCAAGGTTTCTCGTATCAACGACGCGGCTGGTCGCTATATCGAATTTTGTAAAAGCAGTGTGCCGACCAGTACCGATTTCGCTGGTTTGAAGCTGGTCATCGACTGTGCTCACGGCGCGACCTATAAAGTGGCGCCTAACGTGTTTCGCGAGTTGGGTGCGCAAGTGACTGTCTTGTCCGCGCAGCCTGACGGTTTGAATATCAATGAAAACTGCGGCTCGACCCATATGGGCGCGCTGCAGGCTGCGGTTCTCGCAGGGCATGCGGACCTCGGCATCGGTTTCGACGGCGACGGCGACAGGGTGCTGATGGTTGATCACACCGGCGCAGTAGTTGATGGTGACGAGTTACTTTTCATCATCGCTCGCGATCTTCATGCGCGTGGTCGTCTGCAGGGCGGTGTGGTCGGCACGTTGATGAGTAACCTGGGTCTTGAGTTGGCTCTGGCTGATCTCGATATCCCGTTTGTCCGCGCCAATGTGGGAGATCGCTACGTCATTGCCGAGCTTCTGGAGCGTAACTGGCAGGTAGGCGGCGAGAATTCCGGGCACGTAGTCTGCTTCCAGCACACAACTACCGGTGATGCGATCATTGCGGCGCTTCAGGTGCTGCTCGCGCTGCGTCGTAGTGGTGAAAGTCTTGCCCAGGCCCGGCAGGCGCTGCGCAAGTGCCCGCAAGTATTGATCAATGTCCGGTTTTCGGGTGGCGTTGACCCGGTGACTCATCCTGCTGTGCAGGAGGCTTGCGAGCGTGTAACGCTCGCGATGGCGGGCCGTGGTCGGGTCCTGTTGCGCAAATCAGGCACCGAGCCGTTGGTTCGTGTAATGGTCGAAGGTGAGGATGAAGATCAGGTCCGCGGCTATGCCGAGGAGCTGGCGAAGCTGGTAAGCGAAGTTTGCGCCTGATTTCGGCTTGCCAGTGTTGAAAGTGTTGGGTAACATCTGCGCCCACTTTGACCGACGAGGTACAGCATGCGTCGCCCTATGGTAGCTGGTAACTGGAAGATGCACGGTACCCGCGCCAGCGTCGCTGAGCTGATCGAGGGCCTTGGTACTCAAGCTCTCCCTGGCGGTGTTGATGTGGCGGTGTTTCCGTCGAGTCTGCACATCAACCTTGTGGTTGATGGTTTGCAAGGAAAGTCGATTTCTGTAGGTGCGCAGGATTGCGCGCACCAGGCAGAGCAGGGTGCGTTGACAGGTGAGGTGTCTCCCGTTCAACTGGCCGATGCAGGTTGCAAGCTGGTACTTGTTGGGCATTCGGAACGTCGTCTGATCATGGGCGAAAGTGATGATGCTCTGATTCGCAAGTTCGCTGCAGCCCAGGCAAGCGGCCTGACGCCGGTATTGTGTATTGGCGAGACCCTGGAAGAGCGTGAAGCTGGTAAAACGCTTGAAGCTGTCGGGCAGCAGCTCGATAGCATCATCGTAGAGCTGGGTATCGACGCCTTCGTAAATGCAGTAATCGCTTACGAGCCAGTCTGGGCTATTGGTACCGGATTGACTGCTTCGCCTCAACAGGCGCAGGACGTGCACGCAGCTATACGTGCGCAGTTGGCGAAAGAGAATGCTGAGGTCGCACAAGGCGTGCGACTTCTTTATGGCGGCAGCGTGAAGGCGGCCAATGCGGTCGAACTGTTCGGCATGCCGGATATCGATGGGGGCCTCATTGGTGGTGCCTCCCTGAATGCAGCTGAGTTCGGTGCGATCTGTCGCGCCGCGGGAAACTGAAAAAATGCTGGAAACAGTCGTAGTCGTTTTTCATCTGTTGGCCGCTCTGGGCGTTGTTGCTCTGGTATTGCTGCAGCAGGGTAAAGGTGCGGACGCTGGTGCGTCTTTCGGAGCAGGTGCATCAAATACTGTCTTCGGAAGCCAAGGTTCCTCTACCTTTCTGAGTAAGTTTACTGGTATACTCGCCGCAGCTTTTTTCATAACCAGCTTGGGGTTAGGTTACTTTGCTAAAGAGAAAGCTCATGGGCTGACTCAAATAGGCCTACCAGATCCAGCAGTTATGGAAGTGAAGCAAAAACCGGCAGCAGATGATGTTCCGGTGCTCGAAGGGCAAAAGCCAGCAGTTGTTCCTGCTGACGTACCTCAGGCTCCAGAGCAGAAGTAAAGCTTCAACAGGCAGTGATGTTCGAGGCTGCCAAAAGAGTTGTATTGCCGAGGTGGTGGAATTGGTAGACACGCAACCTTGAGGTGGTTGTGCCCATAGGGTGTAGGGGTTCGAGTCCCCTTCTCGGTACCAATTATCAGGAGAGCCCGCTGTTGCGGG
>Ga0247735_1000744_pt1 | contig 12771 bp, 17 predicted proteins | sample UWRJL178409R2_FD_180934 | JGI IMG/M metagenome (GOLD analysis project Ga0247735, IMG submission 180934) | Plant litter microbial communities from Arlington Agricultural Research Station in Wisconsin, United States - UWRJ-L178-409R-2 | ecosystem: Environmental > Terrestrial > Plant litter >...
TTGATTTTTACGCGCCGTTTTGTACGTTTTATGCTAATTCATATCATGAGACCTTTCGCACCAGTGTATATCTCAGAAAGAGGAGTGCTCATTACAGTGTAGCAAATAGATTTATCTAGGTTCCACGTGAAGTTACCGACGAACTTTGATTTCCTCCAGCCGACTATCCCATAATCTCGTTGAACGACGTGACTGAGGCGAATCTAGAGAATTCCGTTGGATGTGTTCTTCCGCAATGCTCCTGATGCTCTTCATCGTCACACGTTTTGCACGGGCCCTTTCCGTCTTATCTTGGAGCGTGCTACTGGCCTCGAGCTCCAAAGCGTCGGGATCCTCGATGATGGGGGCATGGAGGTTGTGTTGTGGGAAGAACTCTTCAAGGTTCTCAAAGACTTCCTTGACACCGGGACGAGTGTGAGGCACGAGAGAAGGTTCTCTCTTTCCCATGTTTGACCACCGTGGGTCGTTGTCATTGTTGTCGCTAGCGTCGGATACCAGAGGTGTGCCAGCTGGATCGCGAACCATTCTACTGGTAGCTTGATGCTTCGCTACAGCCACCGGCGGCTTCTGCCAAGTGGAACCCCCGCTGAGGAAACTCTCTGTGTCGCTATTTGAGGATGCGCTCATTCTTCGGGATGAAGCCAGTCCGAGTGAAGTGTGGCTGTCCCCTGATTGTTGTTGGGTGGGAAGGGAGTTGGAATTATGTTGAGGCAGCGCGGATAGGTTAGCTCGAGCTGGAGGTCGCTGCCAGATAGAGCCTGGTGCACTGTCTGTAGATGTGGTATTAAAGGTATCATAGTCAGATAAGATATTAGAATGTCGTCGAGGAAATCCATCGTGTTGCTGCTCGATAGAAGCCAAAGGAGGTTTCGTTTGATTAGGAAGTGAAGTAGTTGAAGTAGATTGGTGGAGATGGTGTGAAGGATACCTAGCACTGAGTTGCAAGGACTTGCTTTGAGGAAGCAAATGGGTGGAGTACGGCAGAGTCGCTTTGATTTCAGGGAGAGGCGGAGGAACATAATTGTATGCCAGTGGTTTAGAAGGCAAACGACCTTTCGTCTCGTCAGAAGTATCCAGTACTTCGTGAAGAACCAGTTTCCGAGCTTTCCTCGAAGGCATATCGGAACTAGATGCCTGGCTACTAGTCTGGCTGCTTGACGACTCTGAAGTGACGGAGGGGCTTCTCTGCCTACCCACACTATTAGGTGCGTGAGCTGATTGCTTCCTTCTCGGGCTAAGAGGAACGATATAAACCAGCGGAGGAGTAATCGCTCTTGGGAGTGGAGGTAATGGAGTGCTGGAAGATGGTGGAAGGGCAGGGAGCGGTCGAACAGAGCTATGTGTAAGTTGGCTGTTCATGGTCAACGCCGGGGAGTGCTCCCGTGAAACGTTGCCACTTCGGACAGGATGTATGTCTCCCAGCATCGTTTTTAGATGGGAAAAACCTGATGTGGACAAAGACCCATTCTCCACTTCCAGTCTTGGATTTGGGGGTTCGGGGATGGCGGCACACGCCATCGCAAACGTTCCTGGGAATTTCCAAGACTTGGGAAGAGTCAGGTAGGGATGATGTAATAAAGCTGCAGCAGGAGGTCGCTCAATTGGGTTACTGTGAATTCGTGAATCCATAAACAATATCTGAGGTAATAAAGCAGGACATACACCTGGAAGCATTCCTTCCTGAAGTGATCTGCCAGGTTCGACAAGAGGATACCCTCAGGTAGGGGAGGCAGTTTATCCTCTGAGTCTAGAAGCTACGAACGAATAAAAACAAGCGTTATCGTTGGCCGTCTTGGAGTTGATCAAGCAATCCGTTCTTACCTTACACATGGCTGATAGGAAGTCAACTTCTGCCCAGGGCCTTAATGCCGTCCACATTTCATGGACAACGCAGCCAACGCTCCAAATGTCGATCTTGATATCATAGCCCTTTCCAAAGTGACTTAAGGTCTCCGGAGCCATCCAGAAGGCAGTACCCTTGAAGGAGAAGGCTCTTGAACGATCTTCAAGTCGTTTCGATATCCCGAAGTCAGATATCTTGCAGATGCCACTTTCCTCGACCAGGATGTTATCGGCTTTCATATCCTGACATAAAAATTCAATGGATGATTGCCTCAGAGATGAAGGAAACTGACCCTGTGAAGAATACCTCTTGAATGCAGATATTCCAGGCCTTCGAGGATCTGTCGAGTAAAGTGCTTGGTCACATCTTCTCGAAACCTGCCGTAGGTCTGTAGACAGGTGCTTATTGTTCCCCCAGAAACATACTCAAGGAAGCTGTGGGAGGATATGTCAAAAGCGCCGTTGGAATCGGAGAGCGCGAAGCTTACATGTTGAGAGTTTCTTGGTTTTCCTCGAAGCCTAGATACTGAACAATATTAGGGTGTTCGAGGTCTTTCAAGGTATCTCGTTCTTCTCGAAGAGATTGGACAATTTCTTTGAGATCGGCCTTCATATAGTCGCTCTTGGTTTGAGGACGTTCGACTTGCTTCACCGCCATGAAGTCACCCGTTGTGGCATTGAGGGCGAAATATACTCTTCCCTGGCTGCCCTTGCCTATGAGATTGCCTTTGACCCATTGGAATGTGGCTGTTATAAAGATAGTCAATAAAAGTCGTTATGGATGCCCTAGCTCTAGCAATCCTCACGTAGTGAGAAGGACGGCTCCGTCTTTGATCGCTTCTCAGCATCTTTACTACCCTCCGGTGAGTCCGGCTCTCTTGCAACTTTATTAAGGGGCGATCCGATGGATTTGGACTTGCGTAAGGACGGTCGTGCTTGAGGAACAAGCCCCGGTGGTCGTTGGGAGATCGACGACGGCCTACTCTGAAAGTAAGCCTGAATGTCCGGCAAGGTCTCGTCTCGTGCGCGTTTGTTGAGCGGTGGTCGAGTTGACTTGACCTTGTGTAGTGGGGATGGCGGTGCTGGTGTTCTCGGGGTAGATAAAGGTGTGGAAGGGGACCTATTCGGCGGATAGCCATCTGTAGGTCGTTTGGATGAGCTGGGCTGATAAGCCAAGGGCGCGCGATTGCGACTTGGGCCAGAGTCAAGCTGATATCGGCCTGGGTCAACGAATGAAAGGTGGCTCATGGACCGTGCGTTCATCCTGTGAGATTATCGGTATGAGTCAGTTGGTTGCCGTTCAGCCTTGTCAAAAGGACAAAAGTGGAGGAAGGGAGAGAACTCTGCTGTCCCGAGAAGATCGAAGTGAGAGCGAGGGTGAGGTGGCGGTTGGTACCTGTGTCTCTATCTGGACGAGGGTGTGGACAGGTCCACCATAAGGGCTTTACGTCAATTGGTATTTTTGACATGCCTCTGTTTGTAACTGTACGAAAGGAATAGAAGTTTTCTTGAGAACTGATGGATAGGTCATGCGTACCGCGTGAACCTGTGCTATCATATTGGACAGTTCAGCCACAGTAGTTTGGACAGCCCCTCGCACATAGAGTGGCCTTGGGGGAAGCAGGGCTCTCAGCTTCAGTCGGGTTTCAAGATGGGCCAGAGATGAGGAATTCAAACCAGCCGGGTGTCGATGGCCGTACAGTGAATCCTCAGTTGATTAGCGCTTGAGAAAAAGAGCTGCATGCGGATTCCGGAAGACAGAGTATTGAATTACGGAGAAACCAAGACTCGTCAAGAGGAGGAACGAGCTGTGCAAGTATAATGGGAATCCTTTGTGAAGGAGGCCATTCAAGTTCGCAGTAGAGGGAAGAAAACAAAATCAACGAAATTCACTATTCAATATTCGGACTCTGTAGTTCCTGTCTCAAGTCCACAAAAGACGACAATTTGAAGTTATAGAGCGTATATTATCGCAGCGCGCGCATCTAACGTACATTCGAAAGTATCACTGGTGGGTAAGGATGTAGGTACAGTGTGTATAAGGTATCAATGAGTGTCTTGAGGAAGGATCGTGCTGTATTGAGTGAATTACTGGTCGCGCGGGCTCAGTCAATGATTATGGGACTCTCGATGCTACCAACCCCAAATACAGAGCCAGACGCTTGTATAGGGCTCGAAACAGGCTTTGTAGAGGACAGCTTGGAGATGACTAAAGGAAGGCGGGGTAATGGCGGGGCCCCTGGCGTCGACTTGAAGGTCTTCTTACACAGCTTTGGAGGAGAGACAGCGATAGCCCGAAGAATCTGCTCGCTCTGTGACTTGGACGACTTGAGGACCGTTGCGAGTCCGCCAAGTTCTACCTTTGGTACTATCGCGCCGGGTGAAGATGCCTGCAGAATAAACCTTAGTTTGATCAGGATGAGATGGGGAGGAGCTTACTTCTGGTACAGGGCTCATAGCTAGAAGTTCTTGAACTTCCACTTCTGACTTCATGTCGTCGTCAGAGTCGACCGTCAGATCGATTAAAATTGGCGCCCTGTTATGGCGTTTACGATCTACAGGAGCTTTTGACGGACGCAATCTATCTCGTTTCTTCATATTAGGGACTGCAGCAATGGTTCAGAATCATCAGTGGAGGTTCATTGAGTTTGTAGGAAACTTGCCTTTCTTTAGTTGTTTCCTGTGGGATTTTGCATGATGGAGGATATTGGCGGTTACAGAGCGATTCTGTTTCTTCTTCTGGCGGACCGCCTTTGCGTTCGTCCTGGAATTGTTTCTGTCAGGGCACGTGTAGACTATAAGGTTGGAATAGGCGAACCGATATGTGTAGTACGCTTTCGTGGCCGTTTCAATAAGTGGCGTGAAGTACTGCCGAAGGTATTCCTGAAAGGCGGTAGGTCCGCGTTCGGCATGATAGGTCGCCAATACGGTCTCAAACGCATCTCCAGCAGGCTTGATAGGATCTTTGATGCTGTGAAAACCGGCTTTGCTCATAATTTGTGCAAAAGTGGAGTTGGCTGTGAGCACCATTCGAGCGTTCTAGTTCAGATTTCAGCGCCTAAACAGCGATATGTGTTAGAGACTTCGTAGCTCACCGTGTAGAATCCTGGTCCTTCGTTAGGCCGCAGACGAAGCAGCTCTTCAGATACAAAGGCTCCAATAAGAGCGTCGCCTAAGAACTCTAGGCGTTCCATTTCCTGACGGTCGTTAAGTATGAGGTTCCAGGAGTGGCTGGCCAAGTTAGGTAGCGAGAAGGCGTAATTTGGGTCATTGAGATGCCCGACAAGAGCCCGTTGCATTGCATCGCAGCCGTCTTTGAATGGGAAGAGCTTCATAGTGCTATGAATAAAGGAAGGTTGAGAACATCCGCGTCGGTGATAAAGTAGATAGTAGTTGGACGCTAACGAGACGGTCTCAGCCGGACCGCTGGGTCATGCACCTTCCATAAACGGATTGGCGTTGTTCGAACACGTGTTGTGAGTTTTGAACGCGATCGTGAAGTTGATATTTGTTCGTCCTTCACCGTCTTTGGGCGTCAATACCTTGTCCGCGACTAGAATTTCCTTTCGCGTGTTTGGAGGCCACATTATCTCTCAATGGCAAGTTCATATTCCCAAACCCCGTATTTCGCTGCTTCGTCTTCAGCACCGAACAATGACAGCAATACTCGTCAAGCACCCGGAACCAAGCCCGCACCGGTGGACCTCCCAGCATTGCAGAACGCTAGCCACGTCCTGCTAGAGCAACTATCCAAGGATGCCCAGATAATCCCTGATCTTGGCGAAAGTCTAACAGCTTGTATGTGTTTTACCTCTCTCTTGACGCTTGACTCATCTTGATCAGCTGGAAGCCATGTATCGGGCTCTTACAGCGTATTCCCTGATGATATACGAGTGCCATTTCAGAAACGAAAGTTTGTCGGGATTCCAGAGGCACTCTTCCAATACTATGACAGTGAGTAGTGTCCCATGTATGCGTGGTATTGAAGTAATATGATGTAGGTGCCAATGTAACTTCAAATATGGGTCTCATGCCCGAAATTGAACGCGTCTGGATATCTATCGATCATAAACTCTTTCTTTGGGACTACAATGATGGGTAAGGGTATTGCTCTAACGTTTGATTCACTCATTCTGACTTGTTACAGCCAAGAGCTTGCATCTTTCCTGGACCAACCGGACGTAATTACTCATGTGGCGCTCGTCAAGCCGAAGGTTGGGTTGTTCGTAGAAGACATCACGTCTTTGCTTGTCATCTGCACACCCATTACCGTCTTACTTCTTGGTGTCGCACTTGCCACAACACAAGGGCTTGATAATCGACCCCGAAAGGAAATCAGACTCTATGCAACCGACCTCTCCATCTCAACTGAAGTTGAAATGAAGTCTGTTATTGGGACTGCAGAAGGCAGGATATTCATGTGTGGGTCACAGGATGGCCACCTGTATGAGTTCCATTACCAGGAGAAGGAATCGTGGTTTGGAAAGCGAGTGCAGCTCATTGATCATTCGAGAGGGGCGATGCAAAGTATTTTGCCTCGGTTTGTATCGGCTGGCTCAGAAGGTGCGTCACATATTGGACTTTATGGTCAGTCAAATTTATCAAGGACTTTAGAGCGTATCACGTCTGCGGTATCCGATTTGAAGCGTAGCTGCTTCTACACTCTCACCTCTGATAACTCAATATCCATATACACCACAAACGGGGAAAAAGCGATACAACATGTGCAGACCCTCTCTAATCTCTACAAATCCGTACATGAGAAGGTACCTGGATCACCAGCAGTCACCCAGCAGAAGTTCACACTCGTCGATATTCATGCCGTTGACCCATCAGAATCTCGAGCCGGTATTCAACTTGTCGCTACCACTTCCAGTGGCCTTCGCCTCTTCTTTGCACCTTCGTTAGGCTATGGCTACTCTTATGGGTCGAGTTCGGGCGCAAATGGTGTCCGCCCTCTCCAGCTCATTCATGTCCGACTACCACCGCTCAACCTCATTCACCCTGACGAGCAAGCCAAACTCTACCGCCCACCGGCATCGACCTATGGAGGCCCTCAGATGCAGCAAACGCCAAGTAGATCGTACACCGTCCATGACATGGACAACTCCTCATATGCGGACGGACTCACTATTATCGCCCAACCTGGTGATGTCGATGGCACAGACTATATTCTATGTATGGCCCCCGACCTTACCCGGATTGGTACCCTTGGACAACTCAACCTCCCTCAACCATCTCAACCCGCGCCATACAATTCGACTTACGGGCAATATAATAGTAATAACAGCACCAATAATCGACCGCCCCTCACCGAGTATGCAACTCTCTTGGCGATACCCGGACGGACGTGGGCAATGGCCGCGATCGTCAAAAAAACAGCCGCCAGTCCCAGTGGCACGCCTACGCCTACACCAATTAATGAGCTAGCAACACAGTTTGGAGAATCTACAACACACTTCATGCTCCTCACGAATGTCGGTCTGACGTTTTTGGTCAAGAGGCGAGCTCTTGACTACCTAAAAGCAGTCCTAGAAGAGCTCCAATCAGAGGGCAATGTTCAACCCATAATCGAATTCCGTGACAGGTGCGTATCTTCACTTCTAGGACTGATTAGCTGAAATTTATGAAATACATTACTTCAGCTTTGGCCGGGATCAAACCTGTTCTATGCTCCTAGGACTCGCCAGCGGTAACACATTCCTCGATCCATCTGGTGGACAAATCTCAGGCACAATCGCCACTGTTAGCCAGGAAATTGCTGCTGTTGCCAAGCAAGCTTTCTATGACTTTGGAGAACGTCCCATCTGGACCGAGCGAGTCATGTATGGAACGGCCGAGAACAAGGGCTCGGCGATCTTCAGTGGTAGGCGCGAAGGTTTTGCGCTGTACTTCGCACGACTGGTCCGACCATTTTGGAAAGCAAAGTTGACGACTGTTGGGCCACTGGGATTACAGGTGTTGAATGCGCCAGAGACTACATTGCTCAACATACAGAAGAATCTGTACGCACTGAAGGAGTTCTTGACTCGAAATCCCCACTTGTTCCATTCCTCGCCTAGCGATCAAACATCAAGTCGCTCGCTAGTAACAGAGCAAGAAGCTTGGAAGGTGAGGATTTTCCCACTCAAATCACCTTGTCTCTGCTGACTGGTCTACTTCGCGTCCCTTAGGCAGAGCAGAATTCTGTTTCAGAGCTCCAAAGTCTGCTGTCACGGACGATAGAGGCACTGTCCTTCGTTCTCCTGCTTAGTGACTACCGATTGGGGGAGCTAATTTCCAAGTGTGTTTATTCTTTGTTTACCTCCATGACCTGTGGAATTAATTCGTCATCAGATGCGACCTCGAGGTTCAAAAGCTCATCTCTTCGATATCATTCGAAGAGCTAATTACAACGCAACATGGGATGACTATCTCAAGAGCCTTGGTTAACGTTGTGATTGACCAGCAAATCGGGCAACAAATCAGCGTAAAATTCCCTCTGATTGTAAGATTTGGGCTATGCTAACAAGAATATTAGGTCGACACCATCAGCGAGGTTCTGCAACACAGATGCGGCTCCTTTTGCAGCACGGACGATGTCATGCTGTATAAAGCGAAGGAGAACATTAGAAAGGCAGCAGAAACCCGGAATCCGTCGGAAAAGCAGAAGTGCCTTGCAGAGTCACTACGGCAAGTTGCAGACACCGACCTAGAGAAGTCGTTTAAACTAATGGAGATTTGAGTTAGGCTGTTTACAAAGGGAGCTCGGATCTTGGAATTCGAGAAGCTTCGAGAGGTTATTGGCGACTATCAGCTACTAGGCTACGCCAAAGGGGCTGTTGAACTCCCTCTAACATGTGCCCAAGTGCAAGATCTGGACAACGCTGGGCTCGATTGCTGGCATGCTAATGCTGATAAAACAGATCCACGGTACCCTCTCGCTGAGCAAAGGGCACAGTGTTACGAGCTTGTTCTCGACTCTCTAACGGTGTTCGAGGATAAGTGCAATAAGGCACAGACGGCCACAACTGGCATTCCTGCTCTGAACGACCCAGAAACCATCAGAAGTCATGCATACGAGCTTGCCTTTGCGAGTGAAGATGAGATGTTCCACTCAACGCTGTACGATTGGTTGATCGGCAGAAATCTTGCAGATGATTTACTGGAAGTATGTTGAATGCCATTCTTCCGTGCGTACTACTCGCTGATCCACCTTGCAGATGAGACCAGCTTTCTTGGAGGCGCATCTCAGACGAGAACCTGCGACAGTGCAGAAGTTCCAGCTGCTCTGGCAGTTCTATGTCAAGAACGGTCAGCCCTTGCGAGCCGCTGAAGTTCTTGGTGCTATGGCGGAGTCGACTGAGTACGTTAATATCACCTGTCTACTTTTTACTTGCTCACCGTCTTGATTACCTAGATTCGACCTTCATCTCGATCAACGGCTGGAATACCTAACATTGGCAGTCGCCAATGCGAAGTCGCACCCTATTTCTGCAGGAGGTCGCCACGAGACCGCGATCGCATTCTTGACAGATCTGGAAGAAAAGCTCGACGTCGCACAAGTGCAACTCGAGATTTACAATACTCTGGTTCCCCATGTGAATGATGCCCCTGCCGTTGGAGAGCGCATACAGTCTCTCTCAAGACAGCTGTTCACGATGACTGATGTATGCCTCCTTATTCACTTGGCCTAGTACAATGCTCATGAGCATTATTGCAGCTATATCAACAGTTTGCAATTCCATTCGACCTTCCAGCTGTCAAGCTGCTCTGCCTACATGTATCAGAGCATCGCGATGAAAGCGTTGTGCGACCAATATGGAACCAAATATTTGACGAAAGTGAGTGCCACAGTAGGCCGTTTCCTAAATACATTTACCCATATTTGTACGCAGTCATGGAGGAAACCGACGACCCGAAAGACAGGGCAGACCTCATCATGGGCCGCGTCGTTCCATTGGGTCAAAGATTCTATCCATCTGAAAGTGCATTCCCCCTCCGTAGGTGTTCTTTCTTATTTCTTTGTCTTTTGGAAGCTGATTATGGTGGTCAGGCTTCATTGCAACATTGCTCGTGAGGTTCATGTTGGCAAACAAAAATGAACTGCCTACCGGATGGGCGGCGAGGGTCTTGATACAATGCGGCGTCAGATTCCCAGAGATATGGGACGTTTTCCATGGAATGTATGAGTCACAAGTGCGTTCGTTTCCAATCTGAAGGGTCGGTGGGGTTGTTGACCTTGCGTTTAGGTTCCACCCTTCAATGACCAAGCCAATGTCCAGGCCATCTCTTCGGAGATTGCGGTTCTTGTTACCGATTGGGTTGCTGAGGCCACACGTCCGCAGGCGAACGTTCTGAGAGCAGAGTTCCCTGTTGGTCGGGTTGACGCTGCCGTCGACCAATATTTGTCTGAGCTAGAACCTGGCCGCTCTGAGACAAAATCCATGTATGAAAATGCCAAACGCCAGCTACGGAAGTACTGGTAGCATTACCCTTCTCTGTCTGTTGCTGTACACATGTAATGTCACATCATCCCATGACCAACATCACTGCTCGATTACTGAGAATCAAGAATATCATGCAATCCAATGCTGCATTAAATTCCGCAACTACAAATAGAAATTAGAACCCAAATGGCTATCTTCAGTTGACTTCCAAAATTGCCTCCTCTGCTCGTATTAGCGCCAGTCTTGTCAGCCTTTCTGTAAGCTGGTAGACTTTGTATAGCGCTCTGTTAACAAATAAAGTGTCATGCAATACCCCATAACACATTAGAAGCCAACATACCTGACGGCGCCAAACACCAAGAGACCGACGATGATTAGAGCTGCAATGTCCTTAGAATTGTTCCTGTTCCTCCTGTTAGCCCGGTACCTGGCAATGAATTGAACAGGGGCCAGCATTTGTAGAGATAGTAACATATGAACAATAGATCCAGCGCCTACGAGTGGTAAGCCAATTATGAATCGGCGAATAAAACGTTTAACAATGCCCGGAGACGAAGGGATCAAATCCTTCGACGATCTTCGAGTTTGAGCAGATTGGTACATTGGTTCTGCAAAGATGTCGGATAGTTCGCCATCTTGTATGACACGGAAGGCTGCAGCAACGAGGTCTTGCGCTACCTCAAATGGAGAGACATAGAAGAACCAGCTGCTAGTGGACGGTTTCTCGAAAGCCGACATGAAGAATGTGGTGATGAACGACGCGACCATGACAATCAGCGTGAATAGGACACCCGATATCCCTCCAACGATTACTGCAAGACTCGTGGCTTAAGCATGAACACGACCTAGTCATGAACAAGATTACTTGCCTGGATTGGTAGCAAGTCCGACGATGCGTGTTCTCGTGAACCGATACTTGTAATGACACTGCGGGCAGGCAAAAAATGCACTTTTGGTTTGAGAAGTGTTCCGCCACCTGTCCAGACACTTGACGTGCACATACTGGATCGAAGAATCTTGTTGAGTACTCCCTGTCCTCTGGAAAGGTCCAGATACTTACGCTGATGGACCCCTTGCAGAGACATGGACGTATAAGCCGACCCAGTTCTGGTTCAGCCTCAACGCCATCTAGACATATTCGACACTGTTTCTCCTGGTCCGACATGTGGTTGCGAGTTAACCCAATTGGCAGTCTTCATGCATACGAATCTCCACACGCCGGTACGCCGGTCCGGTAATTCAACACATTGCCGGCTGAGTACGCGACATCGGCTAGCGACTGAGTCATCCAACGCGTTCACGAGGCTTTTCCTTCACTTCCGTTCGTCGAATCTTGATCTCGAATGCCCAAAGATGAAGGACACTCAAGTCAAATCAGACTAGCGGGCGCCTTTGCTGGCATAGGAAGCGGTAACGTCTTCTGACCATACCAGACATTGATCAGACACTCACTCTTACGTTCTTGTGTTGTACAGGTCTAACCAAAGTATCAACACATACCTAGTCTCTGGGGCTCAATGCTCATTGATTGTTACAGGTCGGTGTTGGTCACGGGTGAGCATGTTCTCGGTTTCAAGGTATGGCCCCAAAGCGTCTGCACGGAGATACCTGTTGATATGATTATCCCCCAGACTCCTCCAGACCTGACTCCAGAACGAACGATGCAAGTTTCGATACAGTTAAAACCCGGGTGCAATGTTCACCTCCAGGAACATACCATGGAGCTGTTGACGTTTTGACCAAGATCATAAAAACTGAAGTGCGTTCGCTCCTCAGGTCAGGTAACCCAAGGGTTTATAATACCAAATGCAGGGCGTACGCGCTTTATACAAAGGTGCAACTCCGCCCGCCGTCGGATGGTCTGCAATAGACTCGGTCCTACTTGGTTCTCTTCATAATTACAGATTATTCCTACTCCGCCATGGAATGACGGAAACCCTCCCTGGTGGTCCTCCTCGCTTGACCCTAATCGGCCACGGAGTTGCAGGATTGTTTGCAGGATGGACCAGGTAAGTGCCGAACTAGCTTCCGTCGGACCGTCTTGAGCTGCTCGGTCCACCTAATGTTGATGGTGATCTTCAGTGCCTTCATTGCGACACCTGTGGAATTGTTGAAAGGTGCCTTTTTGTGATAATTACGCATCGATGTAGATATCTAACGGCGTTTCACCGTAGTTAAACTGCAACTTCAGTCCCAGAAGCTCACTGCGGACCGTCAGTTCAAAGGCCCCATCGATTGTGCTCGGCAAATCGTTCGCGCCCAGGGAGTCGGTGGCTTGTGGTCAGGGCTAACTGCCAGTCTTCTGTTTCGAGGAAATTTTTTTTGGATGTTCCTATCTGTTGAGGTACGGCTACTCAATATTCTATGTTTACTACCACCGAGACTAATATCTGAAGCGGAAAGGTGTTCATGCGCGGTTTCTCGAGTTTGGCAGGGACACCCTATGAGGTCCGCACTCCAACATCATTTACTGTACCCATCATTATTAAATCATCCCCAG
>Ga0247735_1000745_pt1 | contig 12755 bp, 14 predicted proteins | sample UWRJL178409R2_FD_180934 | JGI IMG/M metagenome (GOLD analysis project Ga0247735, IMG submission 180934) | Plant litter microbial communities from Arlington Agricultural Research Station in Wisconsin, United States - UWRJ-L178-409R-2 | ecosystem: Environmental > Terrestrial > Plant litter >...
CGGCCACGATTCTCGCAGGTTTGCATTGGATGTATCAGGTCGGGCGGTACGCACAAATGCGGCGACTTATCGACGCGTATGAAGCGACGGACGAGCTCATCGACTGACCGGAGGGCAACTCGAGTCGCTGGCGGTCACCGTCGCGAACTGATCCGACTACACCGCACGTGCCTCGGCGACAATCGGGCCGTCGTTGTGTTGCCCGCTCGATGCTTCGTCGAGATCGATCTCGATCAGAGCATCCCGCAACCCGGCCCGTGACGTGACGCCGAGCTTCGGAAAGAGGCGATACAGGTGACCGCTTACCGTTCGCGGTGACAGATACAGCTGATGCGCGATCTGTTTGTTAGACAGCCCGTGCGCTGCGAGTGAAGCGACCTGACGCTCTTGTTCGCTGAGGACAACGTCGACGGCTGGCTTTGAAGTCGCTTCTGGGATGCCGCCGGCAGCGCGCAATTCGCGCTGCGCCCGGAGTCGCCATTGCTGTGCGCCGAGGGCATCGAACGCGGCTGCCGCAATGCGAAATTGCGCCCGCGCCTCGAGCGGATTCATCGTCCGACGGAGCCGTTCCCCGAATGCGAGGCGCACCCGAGCGGTTTCGAAGGGGGCCGCGCCCGAAGGGACAGCCGCCAATGCTTCTTCAAAGAGCTTTCGCCCGTCACTTGTCTCGTCGACAATTGCGCGCGATGCCGCCACGATCATCTGATGCCGCGGGGGAGGTGTCTCGCCGAGAACTGCCGCAGCCGCTTCCACAAGAAGGCGACCACGGTCGGGGAGTCGCAGTCGCGTGGACGCTTCGATCGCGTCGAGAAGTTCAATTGGACCGTACCCGCCGAGAAGCCAGCGACCGCTGACTGGTGGGCTCGCGGTGGATCGTGCATATGCTTCTTCGAAGTTGCCAGCCGCCAAGTCGATGGCGGATCGGGCGTGGTCTGCCACGCGGGCAATAAGAGGCGCCCCATTTTCCAGTGCCCACGCGGCTGCGGCGTCTGCTGCAGCGCGGGCCCTGCCGGGCTCACCCCGCAACGACAAGAGCATCAGTTGATTAGCGTCGATCAGCGCAACCAAGGTGCGTGCGTCGAGTCGCTCGGCACGATGACGGGCAGAGTTGAGCAGCTCGTCTGCGTGCTGCCAGGCACCGCGCTGGACGGAGGCCACCGCGCTGCGGTAGGTGTGCAGGAGGCCAGGCAGGTCTTCATCGTTCCCCGCTCGGGCGAACAGCTGGTCAATCTGCGGGCGGCGTCTGTCCGTGGGATCGAGCAGGGACCAGGCGACGTGCAACGAAACCTGCTTCCACGTCGCTCCGTCGGCGGCCGAATCCTTGGCGGCCGCAATCACCTGGTGCGCCTCACGAGTCGCGTCCGGAGAAGTGCTCAAGCAGTTCTCGACCAGTCGGAGAACGGGGTCGACCGACCGGCGTGTGGTGGCTGCGGTAGTGAGATCCCACCACGACGCATCGCCATAAATCACGCAGGCCAACTGGAGTGCCGAGAGGACACGATCGGCCGCCTCACCGTCTGGTTGTTCCTCAAAGGCCGCGAGAAGGTCGCGTTTCACTCGTCGATCGGGGCCATTCCGAACGATGTACATAAGTTGACCCGCGGCAAACAACGCGGCGGGGACGTCGGCGCCGTCAGCAGCGATTTTCTGCAGCGTGTTCTCTAGAAAAACGAATTCGCCGAGATACGCCGCATTCTCGGCTGCACGTACCAGGAACGCAGAGCGTGTGTGCGGCGAAGTCGTCAGTCGCGACGCGCTCAGCAGAGCGGCCGTCGCCTCGTGCGGTCGTCCCGATCGGAGACACGCCATCGCGCCCAGCGCCAACCGGTCGGCCAGCTCATCGTCGGTTCCTTGCGCCGCAGCAGCCGCAACAAAGAGGGGGATGTGGTCTGCGGAGGCTGCGAGAGCTGCGACCTCGGAGCGTGCGACAGACAGTTCGGCTTCTGTAGCCAGGCAGAGCACGGCTGCCCGCGTCACCGGAGAATCAAACACAATCCGCTCCGCCGCGGGTAAAACGACCTGCGCATGACGCGCTTCCTGCAGTCCTCGTTCCGAGTCGCGCGTTACGAGCACCGGCACTTCCGTATCGAATTCGACTTGGGCGACAGCCGCAACGAGCAGTCGCGCACGCGTGTACTCACTAAGCGAAGCGAGGCGGTCGGCGGCATATCCGACGAGTCGCGGATGAACGGGGTACGACGGGAACATATGGGCCTGCGCCTCCCAAGGCACCGCCGACCATGCGCGCCCCACGACGTCCAAAAGAAGTGGATTGCCTTCAGCGAGCCGAAACAGCATCTGGCGCCGAGACGGCGGCAGCTCGACGTTATTGTGCGCGAGGGATGCCTCTGTCTCGGCCAGACTTAGCGGTTTGAGCGCCACGAAGCGCAATGCGTCCCAGCCCGGGAACAACTGGCGATTGCTTGTCGCAATCACCGAGACAGTCTCTGTCGTACGCGAGAGGAACGTCAGATTGGCATGTAACTGCTCGCGGGTGCCGCGGTCGAGTTCCTGCCAGTCGTCCACGAGAATGACATGGCGCGAGTCCCGTCCATCCTCTCGGTCGCGCCGCTCGTTGGAGGAACGGGGTCTCACCGTTTGCGGCAAGAGGGTGAGCAAGGCGGCGAGAGAGGCAGAGGCCATAATGATGTCGTCACCTCGGCCGCTGATCTCGATGACTTGATGGCCGGATGCCCGCGCAGAGCTTGCCGCGGACGAGAGGGAGTGCGTCTTCCCGGAACCGGTATCGCCCTCGATAACGAGAAGCCGTTCAAGGAACGAGGAGGTCGGATCGAGAGCCCGGGCAAAGGCTTCATGGGAGGGCAATGTGCCTCGTCCGGTGCGGTGGTCTTGAATGTCGATGCTCATGGTGCTGCTCCTCGTACGGGGAATCCACGGATGCTGACTGAAATTCACGGTAGTACTCCTGTAGAGCGAGTCGTTCCTACTGACAGAGCAACTTGGTCACTCACGCGTCGGATCGTTCGGAGCACTCCCGCGACGTCTGTGGTGGCGGCCAACGTGAGACGCCCTCAACGCACACTCCACCGGTATCGACTGGCGTGTCGCAATGCAGAAAACATGCAGGATTTTGTCGCCACACAGCCGGGGACGCTGTAGTCCCTGGAATCGTCATTCGCAGCTCGTAGTGCCGCGTCAGTGCGGTGAAATCTGTTACGACTCGGGGAGGGAAAATTGCGTCAAATGTCGAGACTTGACCCACACGGACGCGCAGTGCCCGCGTGAGCATCCCCTCCATGAGAAGATTCCGACTCCCGCATAATCCGAAAGGGACGCAGTGTCCGCACACACAGTTCCCGAGACAGCACCCCATCGCGCTCTATGAGGCCCCCACGCACGCTGTCCGAACTTCTTCGCTTTCATCGTGTGGCGCGCGACCTCACGTTAGAAGCGCTGTCCGACATATCGACGATCAGCGTGCGCACGATCAGCGATATCGAGCGTGGAGTGAGCAGCGCTCCGCACTCTCGAACCACCGCAGCACTCGCCACGGCGTTTGGACTCACACCAGCCGAACACGAGGAGTTCGTTCAAGCCGCGAGATCGCGAAGACGCTTGCGGGGCGCGAGCCAGCGGACGGTCGCCGGCAATCCCCACCGTGTACTCGACTTCGCCGGCCGTGAATGTGAGATCGCTGAGGTAATCGAGTTTCTTGCCATGGCTTCGGAAAATACCGAGTTCACAGCGATCCTGTTGAGCGGAGCCCCGGGCATCGGCAAAACAGCGAGCGCGATGGAGGCGTTGAACCGACCACATGATGGGCCGGCCGATGCCATCTTCGTGGACCTAGACGGGTTTAGTGCCGAGCCTCTCGCTCCCTTGCAAGTACTCAAGGCCGTACTCAGACAAATGCCCGGCGTCGGCGACAACGTGCCGGCAGATCTCGACGAGGCAATGCGTTTATGGCGCACCGCCTCAACGGCCAATCCCCGGTCGATTGTGCTCGACAACGCAATCTTCGAATCGCAAGTGCGCCCAGTGCTAACGGCGAATGCGAGCAACAAAGTGATCATCACATCACGGCGAAGCCTTGCCGGCCTCGAAGGTGTCCACCGGGTCACGCTCGGTCCGCTCAGCGAACAAGACAGCGTCCAGCTGCTCGAGCGGTTGATTCCCCACCACCAGCGGCAGGATGACGATCTCGTAGAGCTCGCCCAGCTGTCGGACCGTATCCCGCTGGCCCTGAGGATCGTCGGCAATCGAATCGCTAGTCGTCCTGCCTGGCAGGCCGCAGACTTCGCCCGCAGGATGCGCTCTACCGAAAATCGGCTTCGACTCCTCGTTGCGGGAGACCTTGCTGTTGAAGCAGCGTTCGCGCTGTCGTACAACGATCTGGACAAGTCAGCAGCGCACCTGTTTCGGTCGATATCCGTCATCGATGGATCAACGTTCGACTCGCGGATCGCCGCTGCAACCGCAGGGATTGACGTCGTCGACGCCGAGGACCTTCTGGAAGAACTAACGGATCTCGGACTCGTCGAATCTCGCGGCGGCAGCCGGTACCGCGTACACGACCTCATTCGGCTGTACGCAACTGCACGTCTCGAACAAGAAAACCCAAGTCAGGGCGGATACGTAGAACGCCAGCGACTACGCAAATGGCTTCTCGCCTCGCTTGAACGCGCGGGTGCGTGGTTTGAACCGGATCGCGTGCCGGAAACACGGTCCGAGACCGGTGCGGCGTTCCCCGACCCAGTCACTGCCCAAAAATGGATCCGGTTGGAGGAACCGCACTGGTGGCCGGCGCTCAGAGCTGCAGCGACCCAGGGCGATCATGGCGCTGTAGTCGATGTGGCCGACTCGCTGCACTGGTTCTCTGAGCTGTGGGTTGATTGGGGGCATTGGAGGGAACTGTTTGCGCTGGCCGTCACGTCCGCACGTGCTCTCGACGATCCGCGTCTCGAAGCAATGCACCTGGGGTATCTCACGTGGGCGACTCTTATCGAGACCGAAGATGACGAGGAAGGTGTGCGTCTTGCGGAACTGGCTGTTGCCGCTGCCATCGTCTCTGAGGACCACACGCAACTTGGCTGGTCCAAGTTTTACGCCGCGTGGTTGTATCTGCGTCTTGGGCTCGTAGAGAAGAGCACGGTTACTGCCCTCGAGTCGATTGCTGAATTCGACATAGCTGGGGACTCCGATGGAGCGGCACAGCCAATGACCCTCATCGCGAGATTACAGAAGGACCGCGCGGGGCACGAACAGATGATCGTTGCATTGCTCCAGGTAGCTGAACACATCAATGCCGACCCATCAGAAAAACGCGCGGCGTTACGGACGACCACCATGCTGGTCATCAACAAATTTCTCGCCGTGAGTTACCTCGCAGTAGGTAGACCTTTCGATGCCGTTTCGGCGGCAACCGCGGCGGTCGACGGGGCGAAAGAGTTCGCCGCCGGGGTGAGGCTCGCGACTGCTCTTCGCTATCGGGCGCACGCGCACCTCGTTGTGGGGGATTTCGAGGAGGCGGACCGCGACATTGCTGAGGCCTTCGCCCATCTCGATGTGGAGAGCACCTTCGCGCTCGTGGTGCGCGAAATGAACGCGCTCGAGAAGTTGAAGGAAATGTCGCGTCAGAGAGTTGTCGACGCCAATCTTCAGTTCCCTTAGCGATTTCGGTCGGTTTGTAGCTGGCGTGAACGCCGGGATGCTCCGCGCCCAACTACGCGGTGTCGCGAGCTAGCGGAACGTCGAAAACAATCTCGATCGGCTGGGTAGGCGGCAAATCAATGTCGTCGGGTCGGATTGTGTGGTTCCGAGCAGCACGGGCAGGCTTGGGTCGGGGCATCATCATCGTCCGATTCGCGTGGAGGTCGTGGTCAGGGGGAGGAGGAGGCCTCGGGCTGTGAGGCAATACACGGTGTTCGACCATGGGTCGTCCACTCTTGTGATCCGGCCCTGCGAAGCTCGCTCCACCCCGTAATACAGCTCGAGGTCCCGGTACTCGCCTGCACCAGCACCGCTGACTACGTTCAGACCGGCACGCCGGCGCCCCGGTGAGGCGAGATGGACAACGGTCACATCAGCTGAACGGCCGACAGCCGCCGGGCGAAGCCCTGTGACGTTGTGCCACCAAGCGAGAGCATCCTCGATGTCTGGCGCGATGACGGACTGGACACCGGGAAGGCGCAGTCCGTGGCGGGGGATACTCTCTCGGAGACTGTCTGCTGCCATCGTCCTATCCATGAAGCTGCCGCCACGCGACGATCTGAAACTCGGTGATTTCGAAACTTGCAAAGCTCAGCAGATCGCAGACTGGTTTGCCCGCCAAGCCAATGCGGAGCGTTTGTTCAACGAGGACCACGCGGCCAGCGACTGCGACGCTGGTCGGCGTGATGGTAAAGGTCTCGAACCCGTCGAAGATGTCCTCGCACATACGCAAGACCCGCCCTCGCCCGCGCACACGGTCGGATCGGTTGGGCTCGTAGACGATATCGGGGCTGAGGAAAGGTTCAAGTTGGCGCACGTCGCGATAGCCGATGTTGGAGAGGAAATCACGTACAACGAGTTCCTCTTCGACTTCAATCGTCCAGTTCGACAAACCGTCGTTCAAAGGATCGAGCATGTTGCCTCCGTCCGGGATGTGGTTGACACCGACTTTCGTCTATCTGGTCAACTCGCAGTTAGCGTCAGATGGCTGTAATCAAGATGAAACTCCCCGTCCTGGATGCCGAGAGGCAACCGTCACGATCGCCGTTGTGCTGTTGTCATTGACAATCTGGCCCGCGTAGGTGCGGCCACGTCCACCGGAGATGGGTATCCGGTCGACGCAGGACCAACGGGTAGCCCAGAGACGGTCATTTGACTCTGCCCGCAACTCTGGCGGTGAGCCAGACTCAGACGCGTCGCCTCTCTGCGGCGGATGGAGCGAGTAAATGACCCACAACAAATACAGCAATTCCCGCCGTCGCGCAGGCGATGCTGAAGTCCGACCGCGGGACGAGACGTACCTGTCGGAGGATCCCCTGACGGACCTCGCGCCACAGCCCGAAGGGGGACTCGCCGAATGGACTCCCGTGGCCGTGCCCGCTGACGGCGACGCCCCACTTCCCTGACCCTGCGTTTGACCGGGTCAGGTTTAGCGGGCGAACGGGAGCGACATTCCGAGCCGGCGCCCGTAATCTGCGATCGCCCGCCCGACGGGCAAGCGTTCATCCTCGTACCGTGCGAGCGCTTGGCTCGGGGGGAGTTGGTCGAGGAGTGTTGCAAGCGACATGGCGTCTCCGGCGGCTTTAGCTGCTCCCATGGCAGTGTGTGGCCTCACCACCACCGCGGCATCTCCCAGAAGCGCAATTCGCTGGCGAGTCATATGCGGTGGAACGTAGTCAATGATTGCTTGGAGGAAGGGGGCGGGTTCTGCGGAAACTGCCTCCGCAAAGGCACGAGGAAGTTCCAACTCGGCAGCTCTCACGAGATCATGACGCAGGTCGTTGGGCAAGTCGCCCGGAGCGAGTGAAACGCTCCCCACAGGTTTGCCGGACCGAGCCATAACGACGGCCAGGTCGGTCGACTGCAGTGTCCGATACCAGACCCAGTTGTATCGGCGACTGCCGTGTTCGATCTCTCCACCGGGGCCGGGGACTAGATAGCCGAGCATGTGAGAGCGCGGTCCAGTGAAGAACCCGAAACGATCGAGGAGTATTTTCCGCGCCAGATCAGGAAGCGCGCCTTCTGGGATGAGTCCGCGCCACGTCGAATAACCGACGTAAGTGTTTGTGTGATCGGTCGGTGCCACCGTTGGTCGAGTCACCGAATTCACACCGTCAGCACCGATCACTACGTCGAAATGCAGCGCGCTCCCATCGACGAATTGCACACTCGCAAAGTCGTCGGTTGACGACACAGCTCGGACGGTCTGCCCCAGGCGGTACTGCTCCGCTGGAACGAGAGAGCGAAACACCTCGTAAAGGTGATCCCACGACAGCTGGGTCTGAGGCGTCGGATCGCGGTAGGCCACAACCCCGTTTCGGTCCAGGGTGATCCGTTCGTATGCGACCACCCCGATCCGCGCATCGACGTCCCGCCCAACCAGGTGGAGGAGGTCGAAGAGCTCCTGTTGCGCGACCAGTCCCGCACCCCGTCGAGCCAGCCCGGTCTTCGATCGTTCAAAAACTGTGACCCGGTGTCCATCCTGCGTGAGGAGTGCTGCGGCGAAGAGACCGCCGATGGAGCCGCCGACGACTCCGATGTTCAACCTGGGGATCATAAGGACAACTCCTTTGAAAACAGGCGACATGAGTCCGATCTGAACGCGTCCGCCCGCCGTGGTGCACACGGATTCGCCGTCCGGTGGTCGCACCACCATCCGACATCCTCATCACAATGGCAGCCGAAGGACGGGCCAGCTTGAGTCGGATGACTCGACCCATCGCACAACAGCAAGCACCGAACGCGCGGCATTACCGCGTCGACGCATTCCCAGCGTGCCTTCAGCGGGATCAGTCACTGATTCTCGCCACTGTTCCGAGAGCAGGTCAGATGACTCACGCGCGGGCAACCGGCCCCCTGCGAGTCTCGACATGCCGGACGAAAGGCCCATCATGACTTATCCCTCAGCACCGCGACCACCGCAGCCAACGATGCGGGGCCGGCTCCTCGCAGAAGCGGCCGGAACCTTCGTCCTCGTCCTCGGACTGATCGGAACGGTGACATTCTCGTCGGGGCCGTTGAAAGACGGCGGGGCGCCGGGGTCAGTCGGCATCGTTGGCATCGCTCTCGCGCTCGGAATAACGGTCATTGTCAGCGCCTACGCATTCGGGCCGATTTCCGGAGGGCACTTCAACCCCGCCGTCAGCGTGGGCCTTGCCATCGCTGGCAAGATCCCGTGGCGGCACGTCCCGGGTTATGTGGCGGCTCAAATCATTGGTGGATGCTGTGGTGCGACTATTGTGGTCGCGATCGCCGCCGGCGCCCCAGGCGAACTTCTCGCGCGCTCACTTTCCAGCGGGTTCGCGTCCAATGGTTTCGGAGCGCACTCGCCTGACGGATTCTCGTTGCTGTCCGCAGTAGTCGTCGAGGTCACTGGAACGGCAATATTCGTCTACGTCATCCTCGGAGTTACAAACGCGAAAGCGCACCCGGAAGTGGCGCCGATACCAATCGGGCTCACGCTGACGCTCTTGCTTCTCGTGGCCATTCCCGTGGACAACGCGGGGTTCAATCCGGCCCGGTCCATCGCGACAGCCATATACGGCGGCGGCCCTGCGCTCGCGCAACTGTGGGTCTTCATAGTCGCGCCGTGCGTGGGCGCAGCATTCGCAGGTTTCACAAATCAGTTCTTCTTCGACACAACATCAACAGCTACAAGGAAGAGAGCATCATGACTCACCCTGACACAGACGCAGACGATTTTGTCGACCCCAACAAGGCTGACGCCAGCCAATCGCTGCCGAGCGAAGACGTGGAGGGCGAGTATCGTGTCGAAGCTGACGAGCAGTCGGGCGCGGAGGATTACGAGTCTGGCGACTATTCGGGTGGTCGAGAGCGGCTGGACCGCCGAAGCGATCGTTAGGTGCGGTTTGCCGTGAGCTGGACTACCCAGTCTCGCGGCACTAGCTCGGACGGTCCAGGGACAGACTGATCAGCAGGATGGCTTTGCGGATCCGCGAGCTGCGGCCCGTCAATGTAATCGCTGATCTGGTAGTCCCAGAACCAATCCTCGCCGGGCTCGAAACTTTGAATTACCTCGTGGCCCGACTCAACTGCGTGTGTGGAGGCATGCCGGTTGAGCGAATCGTCGCAGCAGCCGATATGGCCACACGCAGCACAGCGTCGGAGGTGGAACCACCAGGTGTGGTTCGTTTCGCACTCCACACACCCGGTCCCGCTGGGGGTGACGGATGGATTGATCATCTGCTCAGGGATCGTCATGCGACCAGTTCAGTCGAAAACGGCAGTGTCGGCGACAGTCGAATGACTCAAAGCCCTCGGCTCTTCTCTCCGGTTCTGCAGTCAGCATCCGCCATCACCACGATCACAAGCATCCGATGCGTTGTCGGTCAGCCCACCCGGACGTAGCGACTCCACAATTCCGACTCCCGTCGAGGCATGTTGCTCTGCCAGTATCAATAGGAGGGCAGCGTCGTGATCCGAGAGGAGCCATAGACGTAGACCTTCAATAACGATGCATTGTGAGCGCAGTACCGCCAGCGCACAGCCCTTCACCCGATGGCGACCGACTTCGACGGAGCACCGATGGCGACGAAACGCAGCCCTTTCGCGGACTACCTGCGCGCTCGCCGCAATCGTCTCAAGCCCGAGGATGTTGGTTTGCCAGTCAGTAGTGGGCGGCGAGTGCCTGGACTTCGGCGAGAAGAGGTTGCGACTCTCGCGGGGATCAGCCCTGACTATTACTTGCGCATTGAGCAAGGTCGGGACCACAACCTGTCCGATCAGGTGCTGGCGTCCGTCGCGCGTGCCCTCCGGCTGAATGACCTGGAAACCCGGTATCTTTTCCGTCTCGCGCGCCCGGAGTTGCACGCTCTTGCCGCGGAGCCACGCCCGTTATCGCCTGCGGTGGTGACTTTACTGGAGCAGTGGTCGCACACTCCGGCGTATGTGTTCGACCGAAACCTCGATGTCCTCGCCGCCAACCAACTGATGCTCGACCTGGCGCCCGAGATCGTGGCGCCGGGTACAAACCTCGTAGAGACGGTCGCCGCGGGCTACGCGGTCGCGATGTCTCGCGGAGAACCACCCGCCACGCTCGACAAATGGGCGGCCACGTTCCACGAGATGGTGGCGGCGCTGCGGTACTACTCCGATCCGGAAGACCCTCGTCTGCAGGAGATCGTTGGGGCCCTCGCGCTCGGACACCAGAATTTCCGTGAGGTGTGGGCATTGCACGATGCACACCCCTACACGTCCGGAGCGAATCGCGCGTGGATCGAACCGTTGGGATGGGTGGACTTCCGCTGGCAAGCGCTTGAGCTTCCGGGCAATCCCCGGCGGTTTATCGTCACACACTTGGCAGAACCGGGATCACGAGCGTATGAAGCCATCGCTCACCTGGCGGCGGCCCGAGCGGCTGGCCCCCAGAATGTGATTCAGCTACCCTCACAGCCCGACTGAGCCACTCGATCCGAGGGCAGCGGCTAGACGGTCGAGCGCGTCTTTCGATTCGTCGTCGACGGTACCGAAGAGAATTAGTGTGTCGTCGAAGTTCTCGGGGACCCGGGTCAGGTGGTAGCTGAGGTTGATATCTCCGGCTTCGGTGCCGAGGAACGTTGCGACGCCGGTGGCTTTTGCTTGCCCGCGTAGCGCCCAAGCGTCAGAGAAATCCCAGCTCTTCGCGGCGAGTTCCCCCACGATTGCGAGGAAGGCACGGTCTTCGTCGTGCTGGTCGAGTGAGTCTCGGAGAAGCGCAGCAACCTGCGTGGCCGTGTCGGCCCAGCAGTCGGCATCTCGAACCACTTCGGGATCGAGAAAGGTGAACTGGGCCAGGTTTGTGGTCTCAACAAAGCTGTCTGAAAGTGCCCGTGCCAGCAGGTTCGAGACAAGAACGTTTAGATGCCGGTCGACTAGCACGGCGGGAGTGTGGGACCAGGATTGCACAAGCTCGCGAGTCTTCGACCGGCGTAGAGCCAATGAAAACTCATATTCTTCGATGTTGTCCACGGTACGCACAGTAGGCCCTAAGCCCGCTCGCCTCAACTGGTTGGGTGGACACGGGCAGCACCAGGGGTGTTCCCTTGAATTCACCCAATGTCATCTTGTCTCGAATTGGCGCATGCTCGGCCCTAATTGCACTGCGCTCTGGCTGCACGGCGTCGGCTCGAGGCTCCAAGATGAGTCAATCGTGAAAATCGGACAACGTACGGAGATAAAGATGACGATAGGACGCACCCTTGTCGCAAACTTCCTCCGCGCCAGACGCGAAAATCTCCAGCCCGAAGACGTGGGGCTGCCCCGCGATCTGAACCGAAGGGTTTCGGGGCTCCGGCGTTCGGAGGTAGCTGATCTCGCGGGTATCAGCGCCGAGTACTACGTGCGGCTCGAACAAGGCAGGGATCACCAGCCCTCTGAGCAAGTGCTCGCCGCGCTTGGCCGCGCGCTGCGTCTCGACGATGACGGCTTTGCCTACCTCCAACGGGTTGCCCGAGGCATCCCAATCATCCAATCTTCCGCCGCGCCGCGCTCTGACATTCCAACGAGCGTTGTGCAATTGCTCGACCAGTGGTCGCACACACCGGCCTATGTGTCGGATGCCAATCATGATGTGCTGTGCGCCAATGCGCTGGCCCGTGTTATGGCGCCCGGGTACCTCGATTCGGGCTCCAACTTGCTGTTTTCGGTATTCGCCAGCGACAACGAGGCAGAACGTACAGCCGAATGGGACAGTACGGCGCGGAGCCTGGTCGACTCGCTGCGGTTTGGCAGCGATCCGGCCGATCGTCGGCTGCAGGAGATAGTCGGAACACTGTCGGTGCGCGACCGGAGGTTCCGGCGCATGTGGGCGGACCACAACCCCCGGCCACTGATCTCAGGAACCATGCCTCTTCGAGTCGAACCACTCGGCTTAGTGAATTTCAACTGGCAGACGCTCGAAGTCCCTGGTCAGCACGGCCACTATCTGACCACGTTCTTCGGTGCCCCCGGTTCGCGCGGGGAGGTAGCCATCGCTTACATCGCAGACGAAATCGCTTCGGGAGCCGACGCCGCGATCGGACGCGATATCGCGAGCTGAGACGCTGCAGCTATCGTCTGACCGCTACAGCGCCAGTCTCCTCCCGGAG
>Ga0247735_1000746_pt1 | contig 12745 bp, 12 predicted proteins | sample UWRJL178409R2_FD_180934 | JGI IMG/M metagenome (GOLD analysis project Ga0247735, IMG submission 180934) | Plant litter microbial communities from Arlington Agricultural Research Station in Wisconsin, United States - UWRJ-L178-409R-2 | ecosystem: Environmental > Terrestrial > Plant litter >...
CTAAAAAATCGAAGACACAGCTGTTTATCTCCAAGTTTGCAAAAATTTATACGCCTATTGTGGTCTTTTTAGCGATAGCGATTTTATTTGTGCCTTACTTTTTTACAGATGATTATGTCTTTAACCACTGGCTATACAGGGCACTGGTATTTTTGGTTATTTCATGCCCGTGTGCTTTGGTAATATCAGTGCCGCTGGGTTACTTTGGCGGTATTGGCCTGGCATCGCGAAAAGGCATATTATTTAAAGGTAGCAACTACCTTGATGTAATGACAAAGGTTGATACCGTTGTTATGGATAAAACCGGTACCCTTACCAAAGGGGTTTTTAAAGTGCAGCAAATAGTTACCGCTAATTTTGATGAGCAGGAGCTCCTAAGGCTCGCTGCGGCACTCGAAAGTAAATCGACGCACCCTATTGCAAAGGCAATTGTGCTGCATGCGGGAACTACTACAAGCGCTATAGTTGCAGATGTTGAAGAGATAGCAGGCCACGGGCTTAAAGGCACTATAGAGGGCAGGCAGGTTTTGGCAGGGAATATAAAACTGCTTAAAAAGTTTGCCATTAGTTATGACACGGCTGTTGAAGCTATTGCCGATACTATTGTAGTTGTGGCGGTTGATGGCGTTTATGCAGGTTACATTACCATTGCCGACGAGATAAAACCCGAAGCTAAGCAGGCCTTAGAGCAACTGCACGCCCTTGGCATAAAAACAGTAATGCTTAGTGGCGATAAACAAACTATTGTAGATAATGTTGCTAAAACACTGGGTATAGATAGCGCCTTTGGCGATTTGCTGCCCGAAAATAAGGTTCAGAAGGTACAGGAATTAAAGGACCAGGGGCGTACCGTAATTTTTGTGGGCGATGGTGTTAATGATGCCCCTGTGGTAGCCCTTGCAGATGCCGGGATAGCTATGGGCGGCCTGGGTAGCGACGCAACTATAGAAACCGCCGATGTAGTTATACAGGATGACCGACCTGATAAGATAGCTATAGCCATTCAGGTAGGGAAATTAACCCGCAAAATTGTACTGCAGAATATAACCCTTGCTTTTGGGGTTAAAATAGTGGTATTAATTTTAGGTGCTGGAGGGATGGCCAACTTATGGGAGGCCGTTTTTGCCGATGTAGGCGTAGCACTACTGGCAATCCTAAATGCGGTAAGGATACAAAAGATAAAGCTCTAAACAACAAAACCCACTCGGCAGAGTGGGTTTTTATATAAAGGCCGGAGCCAGTATTATCTATTCTTCAGCGCCAACAAGTTTAGCAGCACTACGGTATAAAAATACACCATGAATGTTTCTTCGTGCAAAACGTGCAGACGATTCTGCATTTACCATTTTAATGTAAAGTGCTTTAGGTACACCAAAATACTCGTATTTAGCACCATCAGTAAAGTTGATGTAAAGTACCATATTGTCAAAGTAAAAATCAGCAATACCGGCTGTTGTAATAGTTTTAGTATACTCAACTTTGTTTTTCTCAGCAGTTTCCGGTGCTACACTTACTAAAAAGTGGTAAGCAGCAATAAACTCAGTACTTTTAGCTTCAGCCTCAAGTCTTTCAGCTTCGTCAGCAATAGTATCAGGATGAAAATCCTTCATGCTGTTCCTGTAAATAGTTTTTAGCTCTTTTAAAGTAGCGGCTTTGGTAACGTTGAGTAATTTTCTGTACTCAACAATTTTTTTCATATTCATAAAAATCTTCTTTTCAGTAGGTAAGGCCACAACAGGTGGCTGCAAATTGCGTGCAAAGGTAGTACTATATGTTTAAAAATCAAACCATTTAATTTACCTTACTAAAAAAATTATGTTAGACTACCATAAACTGTATATTTAAATTAAAGATTTTGCCACAAAAAAATGGCTTGCACATTTTATACAACTTACTATCTTTGAAGATTGCGGCTGTTACTAAAACGATGTAATGTTTTTAAACCGCTTTAAACCAGTTAACCTTACTTTATGACTACAGTTGCCCCGGCTACCAAGCCCCATTATCTTATACTCGACGGCCTGCGTGGCATAGCTGCCATCATGGTCGTGATCTTTCATATTTTTGAGGCACATGCAGGTGGCAGCCATATTGACCAGATTATTAACCACGGTTACCTCGCGGTCGATTTTTTCTTTATGCTCTCAGGTTTTGTAATAGGGTATGCGTATGATGACCGGTGGACAACTATAACAACCGGTAATTTTTTTAAACGCCGCCTTGTGCGCCTGCAGCCTATGGTGGTTATGGGAATGATCTTAGGTGCCATAGGCTATTACTTTGGCGCATCGGGACTGTTCCCAATGATAGCCGGTGTGCCCGCCTGGCAGGTAATCCTTACCATGCTTGTAGGCTTTACGTTACTGCCGGTACCGCCATCTATGGATATTCGCGGGTGGGAAGAAATGCACCCTCTTAACGGCCCGGGCTGGTCGCTGTTTTTTGAGTATATAGCTAATATACTATATGCCCTTTTTGTAAGGAAGTTCTCTAAAACGGCATTATCTGTACTGGTGTTTTTATCGGGTGTAGCACTTATACATTATGCAGTAACATCGGCTAACGGCGACGTGATAGGAGGGTGGAGTGTAAACATACCGCAGTTAAGAATAGGTTTTACCCGATTAATGTACCCATTTTTTGCAGGCTTACTATTATGCAGGGTTGTAAAAATATCGCAGATAAAAAACGCTTTTTTGTGGAGTAGCCTGTTGCTGGTACTTATCCTTGCCTTTCCGCGGGTAGGGGGCGCAGATCATTTATGGATGAACGGCCTGTACGATTCGCTTAGTATTATTTTTATTTTTCCGCTTGTCATTTACCTTGGCGCCGGTGGCGCCGTACACAATAAAACAGCTTACAGGATATGTAAGTTTTTAGGCGATATTTCGTATCCCATATACATAACCCATTACGTACTTATTTATATTTATACGGCTTATGTGGTAGATAATAAACTTTCTATTACAGCAGCTTTACCCTTAGCTCTGCTTGTATTTATATCAAGCATTGTTATAGCCTATGCTTGTTTAAAACTGTATGATGAGCCGGTAAGGAAGTGGCTGCACAAAAAGTTTGCTTAAGCCTGCATATAATGCTAATATAAGATAGCTTCTTCCATTTCGACTAAGGAGAAATGGCTATTATTAATATTGAGATTTCTCCACTTCGCTTCGCTTCGGTCGAAATGGAACAACGCTGCTTCTTGCGAACTGGCAGGAAATTACTTACCTAACAGCTTCTCGGTTTTAGAAAGGAATTTTTCTGTAGCCTCTTCAATGTCGATATCCATGCGCTGGGCTAAAACCGTAATCCACCACATGCATTCGCCCAGTTTATGTTCCAGTTCGGCATTGGCATCGCCGCCTTTTGGCCAGCGCCCCTGTTGCGACATGGTAAGCCTGCCCACTAATCCTGCATCGGTTAAAAAGGCAAGGGCATCTTCCTCTACCGTCCATTCGCTGCCATGATGGTGCTTTTCTAATTCGTGGTAGGCATCGCGTAAATTTTTAGAGCGTTCTTTTACGGTGCTGAGGTCTAAGGGTTTCATGTTGTAATTTTTATTATTAATCAATCGCAAAGTAGGGACAACAATTCAATTCACAAGATTTGTTACAATTAAATTGGTAAGAAAAATTATTTACTTAAAGATCATTAACGGCGTAAAACAAATAGCTCTTAACTCATATCCCAATTATAATTATAGTTTTTCTTTTGATAATCAGTGCGTTAATGTTGTGCTAATGTTGCTATTTCCTAAAACCCTAAGTTTTTTGTTCACGTATAAATCTATATCAATTATGAATTGATTACAGTTAGTTTAACGTTTTTGAAATTAACTTGCACAAAAATTAAAATATATGCACAAAAATACATCAGTACAGCGTAATAGTGATAAAACTGCATCACTAATCGAAAAACAACGCAAAAAATATGATTCTATTCGTGATTTTTGTTACGCTTTCGCAATTGCTTGTGTATACTTATTTTTCGTTTTGGCTTTAACATATTTTGACATTATATGAGTAATATGATCTAAAGGTAATTATCCCCAATGCGTTGATTTGTCTAATAAATGCTTTATTTCTTTTTTCTTCATTTTGTATACACTTACGGGGTAGGCAATAGAAAGATTTAATAATGCGAGGCGATTAAGTAAGCTGAAAGATAAAATCTCAAAATTGCATTGTTCTCCGGAGTAATAAACTTCTGTGAAAATATGGTATTCTTGAGACTTAAACTCTTCAAATATTTTATAATATGTTTCTATAAAATTCACGAAATCCTGATTAAAATCTGAAAGCGCATCTCTTGTTGCAAATATATTGTCGTGCATGTAGGTTATATTCCAATAGCCATATTCTTTGTTATCAGCATTTCGCTTATCGATAGGGTTAAAGGTATCAACCATTCTTAAACGCATTTCGTTGATGTCGGGAAGCTTTGAAGGGAAAAAATCATCGCCAAATATGCTAAGTGTTATCTTGTAAACAATCATATAAGTTATTACCCTCTGATTTAAACGTTATTTAGGGCAGCGTAATTTACAGAAATTGCACAACACAAAAAATCCCTTAACGGTAAAGCTAAGGGATTTTTTTGTGGTACCTCCAGGAATCGAACCAGGGACACATGGATTTTCAGTCCATTGCTCTACCAACTGAGCTAAGGTACCGGTAATAAGAGCACTAACGTGGTAAAAATAAAAATCCTTAAACTGGTTTAGGGAATTTTGTGGTACCTCCAGGAATCGAACCAGGGACACATGGATTTTCAGTCCATTGCTCTACCAACTGAGCTAAGGTACCATTGTTAATGCGGGTGCAAATATATAATCTTTTTTAACTTATACAAAGCAAAGGTTAAAAAAAATGTATTGCTATCTTTGCACCATCAAAAATAACGAAATGCTTTTAGCCGTAGATATAGGCAATACTAAAATTAAAGCCGCTGTATTTGAGGGTAGTGCCCTGCTGGAAAAATTTATTTTCAGTCATGAGGATGCTTTAAACGAGGTGAAAATAATTTTAAAAAAATTTCCTGAAACTACCCATAGCATCATGAGTGTGGTAGGGAAAGAGGATAATAACCTGTTATTATGGCTGCAGGGCAACACAAAACTCACGGCAGTAAACCACACATTGCAGTTTCCTTTTGTAAATAAATACGCCACGCCGGCCACACTGGGCATAGACAGGATGGTGCTTGCTGCGGGTGCTGTATTGCAACACCCTGATACCCCACGGCTGGTTATAGATGCGGGCACATGTGTAACGTATGATTTTACTGACAGCAAAAATCAATATCTGGGTGGTGCAATTTCGCCGGGATTGCAGTTAAGATATAATGCCATGCATACTTTTACAGCAAAACTTCCGTTGTTATATCCGGAAATGCCTCAAAGTTACATAGGCAACACCACAAAAGCATCTATGCATAGTGGGGTTGTAAACGGCCTTTTGCACGAAGTAGAGGGTTTTATTGCGCAGTATAATCAAGAGTATCAGGATGTAACAGTAATATTAACGGGAGGAGACGCTGATTTTTTGGCTAAAAGATTAAAAAACACCATATTTGCCAATTCAAATTTCTTGTTAGAAAGTTTGAATCTTTTATATTTATATACGAACCACAAATGATCAAAAAAATTATTGCAGGCCTTTGCCTTCTACTTTCAACGGTTGCTTTTGCACAGGAAAACAATGCCTCACCTTACTCTTTTTACGGTGTTGGCGATGTAAAGTTTAAAGGAACTGTAGAGAACAGGTCTATGGGCGGCGTGGGTATATTGCCAGATAGTATACACATAAACCTGCAAAACCCCGCTACATACAGTGCCTTAAAATTTACAACTTTTGCTGTAGGTGGTACAACATCGAGTACTAATTTTAAAACTAACGATGCCAGCGATACTGCAGGGCGTACCACGCTTGATTATGTTGCTGTAGCATTGCCTTTTAAAAAGATTGGCGTAGCATTTGGGTTAATGCCTTACACAGCTGTAGGTTACAGAGTGTCTGACAGTGTTGTTAGCAATGCAGATGGTTTAGCAAGGTACAGGCAATTTAGAGGCAGTGGTGGTTTAAACCGTGTATTTTTTGGTGCTGCTTACAAAATAACACCACAATTAAGCATAGGTGCAGAGTTTCAGTACAACTTTGGTAATATAGAAACAAGATCGGTAGTGGGTATTCCGGGTGTGCAGTATGCTACGCGCGAAATTAACACGTCTGATTATAAGGGTGCCGGCTTTAATGTAGGTGCAACTTATCAGGCATTGTTAAATAAAAAATATACGTGGACTTTAAGTGCTGTGTATACTCCCGAAATTAGCCTTAACTCTAATACAACCAGGAATACAGCAACAGTAACAACATCGGCATCAGGGTCTGAGGCAGTTGTAAACCAGGTAACCAGTACCCTTTCTTCAAGTGATTCTAAACTTCCATCTAAGTTTTCGGCAGGTACAGGTATTGGTCAGGTAAGGAGTTGGTTTGCGGGCGTAGAGTATACCTATCAGCAAAGCAATAAAGTAGGCAACCGTTTAGATAACGTTTCTACTACCCAATTTAAAAATTCTTCTAAAATATCCCTTGGGGGTTATTTCATTCCTAAATACATGTCTTACACGAGCTACCTTAGCCGGGTTACTTATCGTGCCGGGTTAAAGTACGAAAAAACAGGCCTTGTTGTAGCAGGAGAAGATATTAACGATATGGGTGTTAGTCTTGGTGCTGGTTTGCCGCTTAGTGGTACTATTGGTGGGTCTAACCTTAACATAGGCTTAGAGTATGGCAAGAGAGGTACTAAAAATGCCGGCCTTATTCAGGAAAATTACTTTAGTGTATTTATAGGCTTGTCTCTTAACGACAAATGGTTCGTAAAAAGAAGATACGAATAAAATAAAAATTGAAGCATGAAAATTAAACAGGCACTTTTACTATTTTTTGTAGGCATAGTTACATTAACTGCCCATGCACAAAAATTTAAGTGCGAAACCGGTTTTAAAGCGCTTGAAGATAAAGTTAAGGCAAAAAACTATGATGATGCAGTGCCTTTATTATCGGCACTTGTAAAAAACTGCCCTAAATATAATGCTAACCTTTATGCTTATGGCGAAGAGGCAATTGTAAACAAATTGCAGCTTACCCGTGCAGATAAAGATAAAAAAGCATTAAACCAGGAGTTAATAGCACTTTATGATGCCCAGGAAAAAAACTTTCCTAACACGGGCGCGGCTGTAAAAAAAGCGATGCTGCTTAATGATGCAAAACTGGGTACAGATGCAGAGGTTTACAAATTGCTGAATGCAGCTTTTACAGCGGCACCGGCTACGTTTACAGAGTACACGTCGTTACAGTTGTACTTTAACCAGTATTTAAAAGCCTATGAAACCGGTACAACAGGTATTACTCAGGAGCAGTTTATAGCAAAATTTGGCGATGTGCTTGCACAGGTTGCCGCTGTAAAAATGACTGTGGCTGAAAAAAGGGCAGCAATTAATGCCAAATTACAAAATGAGGCCATTACCACAGAAGAAAAACATTATTTAAACAATACAGCAACTATAGAGAAAACGCTCGATGCGGTGGCTACTAATATAACTAAAGCGTCGTCTAAATACCTTAATTGCGAAAAGCTGGAGCAGTATTATGCCGGTAATTTCGAGAAAAACCAGGCTAATACAGGCTGGCTGCAGGGTATGGTAAGTGTTATGTACCTTAGCAAATGCTATAAATCAAATGTGTTGTATAATGGTGCTTTAGCACTTAATACAATTAAACCGGGATACGAAAGCGCTAACAGGCTTGGCTACCTTTCGCAAAAAAGAAATGCCTTGCCGGATGCAATTAAGTACTATGACCAGGCGGCAGAACTGCAGCAAAACCCTGAGTTAAAGGCAAATCTTTATAACGATATTGTATCACTTTACAGAGTAACCAATAAAGCTGAAGCTAAAAAATATGCATTAAAATCGGCGGCGGTAAACCCTAAATCGGGTAAGCCATATTTGTTGCTTGCAAGTCTTTATACATCAGCATCAAAAGAATGTAACCTTAGCGATTTTGAATCTAAAGCGTTATATTTTGTTGCTATAGAAACTCTTAAGAAGGCTGAGGCAGCCGATGAAAAAATTAAAGCTACCGTAACAACTTTAACCGAAGAGTATACTAAAAACCTGCCTACAAAAAAAGAAGCTAAGGCGGCAAAAAAGGGCAAAGGCGATGTTGTTACCTTTGGCTGCTGGATAAACGAGAGTGTAACTTTACCTAAACTAAAATGAGAAATCTCGTAAATTATGTAAGCATTGTTGTGCCGGTAATAGCTGTGCTGTTGCTTGCATCGTGCGAAAGTAATTTTAAAGATGTGCAGCGCATTAACAGCGTAGGCTTTAATCCGGTGGGGCGCAGTGAGAACATAAACCTTAAATATACAGATAGTGGCCGTGTAAAGGCAATACTTAAGAGCCCGCTCATGCTGGATTACAGTAACCTGCAATACGGTTTTAACGAGTTTCCTAAAGGGGTAGATGTTACCCTGATGGACGATCAGGCTAAAGAGAGTTATGTGGTAAGCGATTATGCCATTACGTATGCTGATACTGATATTATAGATTTACAGGGCAATGTAAAAATAACATCTAACGATGGCAAGGTGCTAACAACCGAACAGTTGTACTACGACCAAAAAAACGAATGGTTTTATACCGAAAAATATTTTAAATTTACCGATGGCCAGGGCGGTTTCCTGGAAGGGCCGGGCATAGATTTTAGTAAAGACTTTAAAATCTTTAATATGCAAAAGAACAACGGCCAGATAAATAATGTAAATTAAAATACACAATGGTTTATTTAAAATATATTTCTTACCTGTACCTTGTTATGGCTGGCTTTTTTATATACAGCGGCATAATGGGTATTATAGAAAAAGAGAACGGGCACGCTATACTAAGCTTTATATTTGCAGGTGCGGCAGTGTTTATGTTTTTTTTTAGGAGATGGTCGCAAAGCAGGTTTCCTAAAAAATAAGGTATTATGGAAGCAGCAATAATCATTGGGTGCCTGTTGCTTTCGGCTTTCTTTTCGGGCATGGAAATAGCCTATGTTTCTTCTAATAAAGTGTACCTTGGGGTAGAAAAAAAACAATCTACCTTTATATCTAAGCTACTTACCCGCCTTACACAAAACCCCACTCAGTTTATAACCTCTATGCTTGTGGGCAATAGCATAGCGCTTGTTATTTATGGCTACCATATGGGCAAAACCGTTTTGCAATGGTTTACTGTGCAGGATGGCACTATGGCTTTTGGCTGGCAGTTATTGCTGCAGGTAACAGTATCTGCATTTATAATTTTGCTTACGGCAGAGTTTATCCCTAAAGTCTTTTTCCAGGTATATGCTAATACGCTTATAAAGGCGCTGGCCGTACCTGCTTATGTTTTTTATATATTGTTTTATAATGTGAGCAAGGCTATTATGGCTGTGTCAGATTTTATACTGGTAACACTTTTTAGGACAAAGGCAGATACCCGCAAAGATTTTTTTAGCCGTAGCGAACTCAGTATTTACATTAACCAGCAGCTTACCGGAGCTAACGAGCAGGAGGAAGTAGACTCTGAAATACAGATTTTTAAAAATGCCCTCGATTTTTCCGGCGTTAAAGCCCGCGACATCATGACACCCCGCACAGAGATTGTCGCGGTAGATGTAAATGATGCCGTAATGGGGTTGCGCAAGCTTTTTACAGATACAGGTTATAGCAAGATTGTAGTGTACCGCGAAAATATAGATGATGTTGTTGGTTATGTAGATTCTTTTAAGCTGTTTACAAAACCAGCTACAGTAAGAGAAGTTATGGTGCCTATGGAGTATGTGCCGCATACTATTTTTATAAAAGACCTGCTAAGCCTGCTTACCCGCAAGCGCAAAAGCATGGCGGTAGTGCTGGATGAGTATGGTGGTACATTAGGTATTATTACTGTAGAAGACATTGTTGAAGAGCTATTTGGCGAAATAGAGGATGAACATGATGATAAAGAAGCGCTTACAGAGCAGCAAAGCGATGATGGCTCATTACTTTTTTCTGCACGGCTGGATGTAGAATATATTAATAAAAAATATAAACTTGCCCTGCCGGAGAGTGGTGCTTATACCACGCTGGGCGGCTTTATTGTGCACCATACTAAAGACATACCACAAACGGGAGAGCGCGTAGAGTGGGGTAATTATCTTTTTATTATAGAGCAGTCTTCGGGTAAAAGGGCTGAGCTTGTAAAAGTGATTTTGCAGTCAAAAAAATAAATAAAAGAAAACTTCGCAAAAAATAAGTATACTATTTTTATTATTACACAGATAATTGTATTTTCGCCCACTGAATTTAAATTTTAACAACAAAACAAATGGCGGTTTTATCAAAAATAAGGCAACGTTCGATCCTGCTGATAGGAGTTATCGGTTTCTGCTTACTGGCTTTTATAGTAGGTGATATTATAAACCACGGCGGCTTTGGCGTTACTAAAAACGTGGGAAGTGTAAACGGTACAGATATTCCCGTTAAAGAATTTTTAGAAAAAGTAAACAACATGCAACAGCGCCAGCAAGGTGCTACTGCAACACAGGCAGCAAACTATGTTTGGAGCCTTGAAGTTGAAAAAATACTTTACAATGAGCGTTTTGAGAAAGCCGGACTACGTGTAGGCCGCGACCACATACTTGATGTTTATGCACAAATGCTGGGCCAGAACCCGCAGTTCATGAATGCATTAGGCAAGTTTGATAAAAATAAATTCAACGAGTTTTTAGTTAACATGAAAACTACAAACCCGCAGCAGTACCAGGCAATCGAAAACGAGAAGCCGGATATCGAATCATCTGCTAAAAAACAACTTTATGCTACTATGCTTAAAGCGTCTTATTTTACTACTAATGTAGAGGGTAAAGCGCGTTATGCACAGGAAAGCGATAAAGCTACCTTTGATTATGTGCTTGTTCCTTATGCAACTATTAACGACGATCAGGTAAAAGTATCTGACGAGGAGATTACAGCGTACATGAAAAAGAACGAGAAAAAATACAAAGCTGAAGCATCACGCGATATCGAGTTTGTATTTATAGATAACAAACCATCTGCAGCTGACGAAGCTGAAATGAAGAAAAGCATCGAAGGCCTTCTTGTTCCTAAAGTTGTTTACAACGAAGAAACTAAAGCTAACGATACTATTCCTGGTTTTGCTAATGCTAAAAACAATGAAGAGTTTGTAAACGCAAATTCAGAGGTTAAGTTTGACAGTACTTATGTTACTAAAAAACAACTTCCTGTTGCAGATGCACAGCAAATATATAATCTTGCCCCAGGGCAGGTTTATGGTCCTTATGTAGATAATGGTTTTTACAAGATCACTAAAATGGTTAGTAAAAAACCGGGATCTAGCGTTAAGGCAAGCCACATCCTTATAGGTTATAAAGGTGGTTCTTTGCCAGATCCTAAAATTACAATTACTAAAGAAGAGGCTAAAGCTAAAGCCGATGCTTTGTTAGCTCAAATAAATGCTAACCCGGCTTCTTTTGGCCAGTTAGTACGTGAAAATTCTAACGATACAGGATCTCTTGGTACAGAGGGTGTTTATGATGATATTGCTCCTAACCAAATGGTAAAACCATTTAACGACTTTATCTTTAACAAACCGGTTGGTACTACAGGTGTGGTTGAAACTGATTTTGGTTACCACGTAATTAAAGTATTAGATAAATATGAAGGTGTACAGGTTGCAACTATTGCACAAAAAATACAGCCTACAGAGGCTACTGCCGATGCTAACTTTACTAAAGCTACCAAGCTTGAAATGGACGCAAGGGAAAGTGGAAAATCTTTTGCAGATCTTGCCAAAGCAGAAAAACTTACTGTAACCCCGGCTACTGGCCTTGGAGCTAACGATGAGAATATACCAGGTGTAGGAAGCCAGAGAACTATTGTTAAATGGGCTTATGCTAACGATACTAAAGTAGGTGATGTTAAGAAATTTGATATTGCAGAAGGTAGTGTGATTGCAAGGCTTAAAGCAGTTAACGAAAAAGGGTTATTAGCTCTTGAAGCGGCTAAAGTTTCTGTATTGCCAATACTTCGCAATGAGAAAAAAGCAGAGCTTATAAGAAAGAAAATGGCAGGTACAACACTTGATGCTGTTTCTAAAGCTTCTGGTGCTACTATAGCTACTGCTACTGTAACATTTGCAAACCCATCTATCCCTGCTGTAGGCCCAGAGCTTAAAGTAGTTGGTAAAGCATTTGGTCTTGCAAGCGGTAAAACATCTGGTCTTATAGATGGTACTGCCGGTGTATTTATGATACAGGCTAAAGGTGTAGAGAAAGCTCCTGCTTTAGAGAATGTCACTGCAATTACTACAAGGCTTAATAGCGATGGCCGTAGTAATATACAAACCAGGCTTACCAATGCACTTAGAGATGCAGCTGATATAGAAGATAACAGGCACGAGTTTAACTAATCGTTCCTCTCTTTATAATGAAAGTCCCCCGCATTGCGGGGGACTTTTTTTGTTTATGATTTTAGTGTGAGTTTACCACGAAATTTCGCGAATTTTTACAATTGAAAATTCGACTTTCCAAAGGATTTTAAATGTCATTTGAGTTTCGGAGGAACGACACGTCTATAGCGATCATTGAACATATTTAAATGAGCTCCAGAGGAGCGGCATGTGATACCTTAAAATTTTTATAGCCCAAGTTCC
>Ga0247735_1000749_pt1 | contig 12724 bp, 10 predicted proteins | sample UWRJL178409R2_FD_180934 | JGI IMG/M metagenome (GOLD analysis project Ga0247735, IMG submission 180934) | Plant litter microbial communities from Arlington Agricultural Research Station in Wisconsin, United States - UWRJ-L178-409R-2 | ecosystem: Environmental > Terrestrial > Plant litter >...
CCTTTTGGGATCGCTTTTGGATAGTCCGTGGGCGTTAATCGAAGCTATTGCCTTTGTGGATTGGCTGATTCGACTCCCAAATATTGTGATACAGTGACCCTCAAACAAACCTATGCGACGTAGTAGATATCTGTCGTCCTTCGATCAGCCTAGACTTACTTGGAAGCTGCCCGGATACCCTCGGATGCCTCATATCATCGTACGGTCTATATAAGAGCAGACCATCGAACGTTGAGTGGCATCTGGGCAAGGGCCAGAGGTGAACATGCTACACTGTCCGGTGTCGTTGCGATGACGGGCATCACGATGACGCATATGATTGTCCCAGCGCTTCTAGTAGAATAAAGCTCCAAAAGTTTTCCTAGCAGATTCTACGATTCTTCTTTTGACCTACAAATCCTCGTATGTGTCAAGTGACTTATCTGAGGAGTAGTAGGATAAATTTTGGAGAAGAAACTTGTCAGTTCGACGTAATATGGTTCTCAAAGAATCAATAAATCCACTGCTTCTGCAAACACCTTGAGTTGCGATAGGTTTATCTATTTATATAACATTAGACAGAGTTCACGGGAACGCCGTGCGCCACTCTGAGAAGGTCGTTTATTTTTAGGATAATGGGGCGCTTATTTTTGAATTGATCAGCTTGATCATCCGTTCATCGTGGGTGTGTTTTTCGGTTATACTTACCCACCAACAGAAATATCTTGAGCTCTCGGTATCTAAGTGATGCATCCACTAACACCATAATTTTCAGGTTAGACTTGAGATGATCAAATCCGATCCAACGCCTACACACAATGGCGTCACTGACCTGGACCCGTAGCATGTGACCGAGATCGTCGCATCCGCATCCGAGTCGATGACTGGTCCTATGAAATAAATTCCATTCGCCAAGAAGTCTGAGACTATATGTCTCAAATGCTGCAGTCAAAGTGCGCTCTACTTTTTATTTTATTTACCACGGAATTGTCAGAGCATCATGGGCAACCAACGCAAGTTGGATTGCCTCGAGGTTGGAGTAGAGTAAGAGGCACGATGTCATTCGCTCATCGGTGATGCCAGGACTAAAATATCGTCAACCCTGGCACGAGGTCGTCCATACTGACTGGATTACAACGGTTTCAGAATGGTTGCAGAAGTTTGTAGAATTGTGATTGTGAAATGTCTAGCATATAGAGTCGCATCCGTGTCCGGAATAAATTCTAACATTGAATTTTTTGTGTGTGCCTGTGTTTTCGGACTGAATGTCAATTCTTTCGGAGGCTGTTCCGGCTGTTTGAGTTGCGCATGGGAAGCAAAGAGATTTCTCTTTCGGTGAGCTCTTCTTTCACTCTCATCCTTATTCTAGGGAACACAGCAGTCCCGCCGCTTTCTCGACCAACACGTCGACGAACATCGCACGGAAGAGACGTGGAGCACTCGTTGAGTGAAGACCAGCACCCGAGATCTACAAAGTCATCATCCCCGCACAGCAAAGCTTTTCGACGACTTGCGAGCCATCCACTGACAAGACCGTGCAGGTATGTAGGCCCGCCTTTCTGCTCATTTTCGTCTATGTCGTTGCTCGCCACTGACGTCTCGACTATAGCCAGCTCTGCTAACGAGTCGATCTACATCATCGTACACGCCGTTTACAGAGCTATATTATTAGCACTTGGACGTGCTACATCCACCACACATTCCACACCGGGCTCTTCCGCTCAAAGCACTCTGTAGTCGCCTGTACTCCAGGCGGGGTCATATAACACAACGGCGTCATCGTTGACCAGCGACCGCGCACATGGAGGATCCATTACACCCATCGTCACCGACGAGCACCAGGAGTATGCACACCAAGCAGGTTCGTCTCTCTTCTCGCCTAAGTTCGTCGGCGTTTGTTCATGGTTAATTCGCGAACATGTTGCTTCATCATTGTATCTTATCTGCGACCTCCCCACCGAATAACCCGACTGCCTCCATCCTGAACGATCCCGGCACGCGCTGTAATGTTATACGGCACACACAGCCTCGCCAGACTCCAAGCAAACATTCAGTGCCGTTATCCCAGAAACTCGCCTCGTTGAAGGGTATCATCCGCATCCCTGCCCGACGGGCGCGAGAGGGCATTGGCATGGACGCTGTATCACCGGTTAGCGCTGGTGCTACATCCACTACATCCTCTAATCACCGGACATCGACCGATACACATGCTCGGCGCATAAACGGCATGGCCAGCTCAAATAGCCCATACCAACGCCATTCTAATGCTAGCAGCTCTGGCATGAAACCGTACATGTCCCAGCCTCTTCTCGGACTTGGATTGTCGAACACAGTAGATGAAAGGCGCTCGGTAGATGGATTTGATCTCGGATTGAGTGGGTTGGGCCTAGCATTCGAAGATGTAGAAGGGGACGGCGATGGAGGGGATACGTCGTCGGTGTCTGCGAGTCCTGAGCATTCACCTTCAAGGAGTGGCGGGTGGACGTTGGTCAATGGACTGACGCCCAGCACTGACGCTGGGCGGGCAACTCAACCATCGCCATTAGGCCTGCAAACTCCCACCTTACCTTTATCACCGGTAGCTCAACCATATGCTTCCCAATCGCCTAGTTCCACAACAGCATCACCCTCATCCACCGCCCCTAGCGCCTGGGATGCGTCTCACGGCAACTTCACACGTCCATCTAGTCGTACGCCTGTACCCGCACCAGCACCAGCACTAAGACACGTGAGGAAGTTCTCGTTCTCCTCCATCTTCTCGGGCAGGAACAGGAGTCCAAGTCGGATTCAAGCTAGGAGCTTTGACGGGATGCCGGTGGAAGGTGGTCGCCTACCGCCAGTCCCAACGGACACGGCCATGCACGGACGAGAATGTCAACAGAGACAGGGAAGACCAGGGACAGCATCAGGTGGCTCGACCGTTTCACTCGTCGCTGCTGCGGGTGCTTCATTGGCCACACCATCAGTGTCTGCCTCAACCTCTTTTACCAACAGTTCAACGGTGGACAAACCACTCTTGCCACCCCAACCATCCACTCTCCAATCCCAGGTGTCCCTCGGGATGAACAGGACGCGCTCGAATTCCACCAAGTCCATTCCAGGGTTCAGTGTTGGTGGTTTTTTGAAGAGGCCTAAGACGACTGCTGTCGGTTCACAATCGAACCTGAATCCGAGGACAGAATCCAGTAGCAGCGCCCAAGGCAAGGCGACAAGCTTGATCAAATCGAAGGAGCTCGTGCGGAGGGGGTCAAGGAATCGGTTGAACAATGGTGTTGATGCCAACGCTGATGCCCACGCATTGTCTCAAGCTCAAGCTCAAGCTCAACCACCAGCACCACCAGCATTACCGCCGCCAGCACCGTCACTCTCTATAACGCCAGCCTCAGCGGTTCCACCACCCACCCACCCAGCTTTGGCTTCGACGTCGTTGGAAGTCTCCCCGAAGAGTCTGGACGAGAGGCCGCCACAGGACATTGCAGCGACCAAATTGAAGGTGAAGAGCAGTATACAGTCGTCACCATCACTATCTCCTGCATTGTCGTTCGCGTCTGCCATTTCTCACCTGAGTAACGACGCGGAAGGTGAGTTTATCGACTTCCTCGTCCTTCTTATCTAAACCTGATTGCTGTTTTAGAGTCAAAGTTTGCATCTACTTCGAAAGAAGACATGAACACGCACCCTGACACTGTGCCGTCAATGCCTTCTCCCAGTACTATCGCGAACACCGATATGAGCTCTGAATCTGCATATCCTTCGCAGGCGACATTGGCTCTGAGTACGTACCTCTCAACACCTATACTACCCCTTGCATCGCCGTTTTCTGGTTTTGGGGAGAGCTTTGCCGCTCTCACGCTGGACTCAAACGATACGACAACATCGGACACTACAAAAGCTACCATCATATCGGAGACTGGGGATTCAACTTCATCATCTAGCACTGCAACATTGATTGTTTCACATACTATTCCACCATCTACATTAGCGACAACTACCCCAGAAATCCATTTTAATCACCCGACATCCACTCCTAATGACACGCCCACAATGGCATCGACAGCAGTGTCTCTCTCGTCCAATGGCACGCCCAGCGGTGCATTTGCGCCTAGTTCCTATCCGCGCCCACCATTCCTACCTGCCTCCATCCAACCCCGGCGTACAGCGAGCAGTTCAAGCCCAGGTGTTCTCCCTCGGATAACTCTACCTCCTTCGAATTACCATCAACACCACCAACGTTTCATGGTCAGCTCAGAGTCTGGGATGACGACACCGACGGCGAGGTTATCGCCTAGTGTTATCATGAGGCCACCTCCACTTCCTTTACTAAATCTGCCTATGTTGAAAACTCCTGGTGGAAGCGTGTTGCCTGAAGGCAGTGGGCTGTCGAGGCGGACAAGCGCGACGACCGCAGCTGCGAGCAATAGGTTGAGTATGAGCAGGATGGAGAGCAAGGCGGGGCTGAAGAGTATGCCTGCGCTACCCATGGAGGGAACAAGTCGGGGTGTGGGCGGGAACGAAGAAGTCGATGATATGGAAGAGGACGAGGAAGAAGAGGAAGAAGAGGACGAAGAGGACGAGCGTGAGGGTGAATCAACTGAGGTGGATATGGATATGGAGGAAGATGGAGATACTCCTTCAAGATCGAGCATGAGCAGCGAGCGGAGTACGGACGAGAACGATGAGAGCACGGATTCCGCGCCCTCTGCATCACCCAACCAGCCGTACTTCGGCAACCCGTCCAGACCACCAAATCAGAGGTTTTCCAGGCAACCGCATTTACCTCGTGTGGATATTGGCGGGATGGGTCTGGATCTGTCGTTCCTCAGTCGTCCGCCAGACGAGTCGCAGCTGCCACATGGGCATAGCGGCAAGGGAAAGGCAAAAGCGAGGGATGTCGGTCAGTCCTCTTTGACCAAGGATGCTGGAAGTACGCCAAAGGGAACGAAACCCCCGCATCCCCTTCCAGCTCCCACTCCCCATTATCCTGCTCGGACACCAGGTGCGTCATCCACGACACCGGGGACAGTGCGTGGTGCTGGCGCGGCGAGCCATGCAGACGGAGTTGGGATTGATTATTTCCATCACCACAATTACCACAACCAACTGACTGGACGGTCAGTATCCGAGAGCACGGTCAAGGAGGAAAAGAGGAGAGGCCCGTCGCCAGCAAGGACCCCTCGACCTAATGACTACCTACTGTCCGTGACGCCTGGTGTGGGTGGTGTGCCGCCGCTGCCTATTTCTTCAAAGCTAGGCTCGATCAGCAAGCATCCTGGAATTTATCACCGGGCTTCAAGGAGTCTAATTGACGTCCATGCAATTGAGACGAAAGAACGCGTCGAGCAGATGGTGAGGGAGACCGAAGACGCGGAGGAGGAAGCACGTAAGAAGCGAGTGAAGTCATTATGGACGAATATCAGGACCGCGGTTGCACTGGGGACTGCAGTCTCGCCGTCGGTGGAGGAAGGCGAGGAGAATGAGGCGCAGCAAGCAACTGCGGCGGCGGAGGGTGATAGGACGCTTATGATTGGACAACGACCCACGAGAGATCCTATACTGGCAACTCCTCGTCCAGTTGGTGCCGAAATGGAGACAGGCGAGCCTACTAATGTGGATGTCGTTGCTGATACTATCGATGTTAACGCCGCGGCTCTGGACGCGTCTGGGGAGACCGGACTAAGAGGAGGAACAACAAGTGGAGAGACGGCTAGAAAACATAGAATCAGTCTTGCACCTGCATACGATGCTCTTACTCTTCCTCATCCTTTACGACGGCGCCGTTCTATGCCAACATTTAACGCAACAACGGCTCCTCCGCCCTATCCCGACTTCGCGCCTCATCCTCACTCATATGGACTTCAGAAGGGACTGAAAATCCTTCCTCGTGATGACGAAGGGGTGGAAAAGCTTCCTCACTATTCAAACGACATATATCTCAAGGCAATCATGCCTCGCAAGCTGGAGTTCACTAGGCCTGGTGTTCAGGCTCGGGACCGCAAGTGGCGTCGCGTGCTTTGTGTACTGGAAGGCACGTCTTTCAAGGTATACAAATGCCCTTCTGGTGCGTCTGGGGTCTCAGCAATTGGTGAATGGTGGGAGAGCAAGGTTGGTGCGGGTGATGCGATTGTGTCGACGAACACAACGACTTCAGCCTTCCATGTCGGTGGTGGTGGCGTTACTGGTACAGCCGGTTCGAGGAGTGCTGGTGCTGGGCCTCCTGCAAGAGGTTTAGTGGCTCCAGGCGAAAATAGCGCAGGAAGCGATTCTCAGTTCGCGAGGGAAATCGAATTAGCAAGGTCGAAGAAGAGTGCAGAGGGCGGCGAGACAGGTCAACCTATCTTGCAGAGGAGTAGTCCAGTTTCGGTACCGCAACCACCTCCCCAACCTCAGCCTCATCAACGACCACAACATCCACGCCAAACACATCATTCCAACCACTCTGTTGGGAATCTTCCAAAATCAGCGCTGAACTTAGCCGTTCAACTGCTCAAGCCTACGTCAAAACATTCACGGTCCAATAGTGATGTTACCTCCAGTCCTACGCGACCGCGGTCTCCGAGATCCTCGCTTAACATTCCTCGGACGGGGAGTGGACGAACGACACCAACGACAGCGAATGGTTCAGGTTCCTCCCTGCGCTCAACTTCGCCAACGATGTCGGCTTCGACGTCTTTGACGACCCCATCATCGTCAGAAATGTTCAGCCCGTCGTCGAGACCGGTCACTCCATCACAATCCATACAGTCTATCAGCGCGACGTCTTCGTCAGCCTCTGGATCTAGTTCTCCACCGGCGAGGTCTGGATTCAGAGTTGTTGCAGGTTCGCATGCAAATTCCGATGGATGCGTACGGACTAGAGCATCGTCGAGCACCTCCGGATCGCATTTCCATGGAAAGGGCAAAGACAAAACAAAGGCCGAAACGCCAGACCCTGAAGAGTGCGAGATGATTCGTGCGTACACGATGCAGAACGCCGAGAGTGGGTTGGGCAAGGATTACCTGAAAAGACAACATGTGATCCGGGTGAGACTCGAAGGCGAGCAGTTCCTGCTCCAGGCGAAGGATGTGGAAAATGTCATTTCGTGGATCGAGGTATGCATTGAGGTGGAATGAAATGTAACACTAAATGACGTGTTCTTGTCCTCTAGGGTCTCCAATCTGCTACAAATATTGCGCTGGACCTGGACGAGCGGCCGATGCCTGCTGGACCGATCTTCCCAAGGTTGGTTGTCTCTTTTACCGTGCTCGTTCTCGGACCCTGACATACTCCTGTTTGCAGGCGGAGAAGACGTCGACGAATACCACCACCTGGTATCAACGTTGTGACTGCAAACGTACCGTCGACTGGCCCAGGCAACAACCCAACACCGGTCTCCGCGACCCAGCTCGTTGCACCCCTCAATCGGCGCCGATGATGAAACATGGTCATTTATGCCGTCCGCTGGCCACAATCATTGATGACCATCCTTGTAGTCCTAGGAGAGTAGACGTATAGCAGTTTTGTGTAGTGCTAGATTGTTGTATACTAGTAGCAATGTATCGTGGAAGCACTACAGTAAGAATGAAATATTTTCAATCTTCCCACGAATGTCCCCGGTTTTGTCATTGTTGAAGTCCCGCCTGTTATCTGCACCGCCCACCATCGATATTCATTCATCCACCGACCACATACCCATCTACGACTCCGCCCCCTTCCTCGTTCTTTCCCCCTTTTCCCTTCACAAAAAACCACTTTTGGCCCGCTTTTTTCTGTGCGTTTGACGACAGGGTCCTTCACCACTCCTACCACACAAGCCGCAGCTTTCATCCTTTTTTCCCCGGTATTCACAACCCTTCGGCGCCAACAGTCGTCAAGCTCTTCTCAGAATCGTTAAAGCGGGCCAGAATTTCTGCTTTCCTGTCGAATTAGCCTCAAAAGACTATGGCGGACACAGCAACAGAGATCGATCTCGATTCGGTCATCGACCGTCTCCTTGAAGGTGAGCTGGCACGCTACTTCTCCCGCAGGTGTTTGGAAAGGGATGCCGGTTGAAAGAGCAGGCCTTTTGGAGACTCTTTGAATGTGCTTGTGCGCCTAGGCCATCGTTAGGATGCAGGAGCCCGCCTCGTCACCACCTGCACGAGTTCCCAAATATGACTCAAGTTGACACATGGGTGCATATCAGCGCCTGAACATTTCGTAGTTGCTTGAAAACCCATGCTGGTTGTCCCATCGCCTTATGAGCAGGATTACCTGTCGCCTTGGGGGCGTTCATGAGGCATTGCTCCCCTTGCTAATCATCCTTGTTGCCTCCTTGCAGTGCGTGGCAACCGCCCTGGAAAACCGGTGCAGCTCGCAGAATACGAAATCAAATATCTGTGTACAAAAGCACGAGAAATTTTCATCAATCAGCCCATTCTGCTTGAGCTGGAGGCTCCAATCAAGATTTGTGGTATGTTGGCATCGGAAGCCCATCGGAAATTTGTTCATGTACAACGATGAATTTTAGGTGACATTCACGGCCAGTACTACGACCTTTTGCGACTTTTCGAATACGGCGGATTTCCACCTGAAGCAAACTACCTATTCCTTGGAGATTACGTAGACAGAGGGAAACAATCTCTGGAAACCATCTGCCTCCTCCTCGCGTACAAGATCAAGTATCCTGAAAATTTCTTTATCTTACGAGGCAACCACGAATGTGCCAGTATCAACAGGATATATGGCTTTTATGACGAATGTGAGTCCCAGTAGCTTGTGACGTCTGAGAGGCAGTTTGTGCTTACCATGACCCACTTTGGTTTCCAGGCAAACGCCGATATAACATTAAATTATGGAAAACGTTTACAGACTGCTTCAACTGCCTCCCTATTGCTGCTATTATCGATGAGAAAATCTTTACGATGCATGGCGGTCTCAGCCCAGACCTACAATCGATGGAGCAAATACGAAGGGTCATGCGACCAACAGATGTCCCAGATACTGGTGAGCGTCACCCGTTAGAATATTCATTGTCGATTGTTTCTGACCCGCTGTTCTAGGCCTCCTCTGTGACTTACTATGGTCGGACCCCGACAAGGACATTACTGGTTGGTCAGAAAATGACAGAGGAGTATCATTCACGTTCGGGCCGGACGTGGTATCACGTTTCCTGCAAAAGCATGACATGGACTTGATATGTCGTGCACACCAAGTGAGTTCAAAATCTTCGCGCTGGATGTCTCGCATGATTGTCTATGGGCCGTCCATCGAAGGCAGAGGATGAAAAAAGTGACTGACGCCTTTCTTCTATCATTGACAGGTCGTTGAGGACGGCTACGAGTTCTTTGCCAAAAGGCATCTGGTCACGCTATTCTCAGCACCAAACTATTGCGGAGAGTTTGATAACGCGGGTGCCATGATGAGTGTGGATGAGACACTTTTGTGTTCCTTCCAGGTGAGTCCAGCTCAATTTACCCCCGACTACATCTGTAACATCTCCGCGTAGATCCTAAAGCCCGCTGAGAAGAAGGCGAAGTACCCCTACGGAGGGATGAACATGGGACGACCGGTGACACCACCTCGCAAGCCCAAGAAGAAGGACAACAAGTAGATGGTCGGATGCTGGATGTTGATGATGCAAGGCGGACAAAGGGACCATTTTTCAACCAGAACAACACATACCAGACCTCCCACCCACCCGATCAACCACTATCATCTCCCCCTCCTTGGTTGAGTGTATATTGTATCGTATCACGTTCTTCAGCTCTTTAAACTCTCACCTACTCTAATCCCCTGCCTCCATTACCACACTCATTTATAGGTCCGCTTATCCCGTACCATTTTCTCTGTTATTCTTCTTTGCCTGTCTCCTGTCTATCTGTCTCATCGACTCCCGTCTCTTTCCGTCACTTTTTATTATTCCATTGATTGCGTCTTGCGTCGGTACGATATAGTCATTGTGGTATTTCTCTCCTGCTGCTCGTCGCTATTCCGTGTATTCACGTGCACTGAGTGGTTGACTATGGCTGAAAGTTGACAAGGGAGGAAGCGTTCCATAGCTTACAGGTAAGGATATTTATTCGGGTGCGACCTAACAGTCAGGGTTGAGAAGTATCGTAACAGTGACCACGTATGTAACTTGTCATGCAGAGCACTTCAAGTTCGCGGTCAGTGGTCTGCCTTACCTTCGAGTGATAACAGAATTAGGCCACCGAGCGCTCCTCCCGTTCACCATTTACAAATACCGAGATCGTCAGACCAGATTGAACCCATGACCTGTCTCAATGTGCTTTGCAGTTTTATCGCTATGTCGCCGTATATAGTCCTTGAACTTTGATAATATCGATACCCGGTGCATCAAGGTCGCTATCTATTGATCACGATTTTACAGTGCAACCAGGATGAAGTGCCATTTCTTCTCGATAATTGATCCACTTGGGTTGAATAAAGAAGCCGACGATCGTCTTAAATCTCACACCATTAGAGCTGCATGCAAGTACAGCGCTACTAGCGCTCGGTAACAACTACTTCTGCAATAGATCGAAGCTGTAGCTACTATTAGGACATCGTGAGGTTAATTTATTCTTCTCCCCTCGATTCCCATAGTAGAAAAATCGGTATCCAACCTGGAGTTGATCATGCATTCGTATATATTAACACACATACAGACCATAGCAAACTTTCTGCCTGATCTTCGGCGGCCAGATACCAAGTCCACATGTACTGTATGTCGGCTACTTGATGAGGAAGCCGAGCGCACTTGCCGGGGCTCAAGCTTCAAGGTGTGATGGGAATTCGCGACTGAATGTTGCAATGTAAAAGCGAGGTGTCCAGAAGGTACTTACTCAGATTATACGAACCGCTGCTAGTAGCGTGGATATCGGCCTCTGGTACCCTCAAACTCGCGTCCGATGTTCCCAAACTTTAAAGGGAGTAATTAAACGTATAGCGAATGGTGGACGCGAGCGCTGAGAATAGAAAAAGGTAGTCGCCAAAATCTAAAGTACTGAATCAAGTACTTGGGTATCAGGGGATGTCGGTGAGCCACCCTTTGCGATAACAGGCGATAAGCCATGTCCATGTCAATCGCAGTCATAAAGCTCAGATGCAGCTTGTGTTGATAGATTATTTTCGGCTGACTGGAAGATGCCCTGCTTCTCCGCAGCTATAAAAAGCATTTTTAATGGCTAGGGCAACCGTGTCAAGCCTCATGTCTGAACCCAAGGACATATGTGTCCTTTTCAGTAGTTGCATGACGTTTGTCGATAACTATCGCCGCAGACTCGAGGCATGTCACCCCTATTGAAAATGGTTGGAGGTGAAGCAGGTATGTCAACCGACATTGTTCAAATAGTTGCATTGTCAAATGTTGCCTGTCAAGCGATCCTTCAATTTGGAGAAAGTGACCCACAACGCCTTATCAGCACGAAGTTCCAAATCTGATGGATCGCACGCTGGCTATGTCGCAGCCATATCGGTGCTCAATTGCTTGTGGTTACCCTACAAGCACCTACAAGTAATCTCAAAAAGTTGATGCTGGCGTCTGATAGGCTTTCACACGACCTCCCAAATGGGTATGCATCAATACTAAGCGGAGCACCATGCGGATGGCGCTGAAAGGAACTGCAGTCAGAGACCGAGTACTGGGTCCGTGGCTGCGAAGTTAATACTCCTTGTCAGATAGGAACGGAACGGCACGGCAGAGGCAAGAACAGTAATTTCAGCTGTCCATCGCATGGAGGTGATCAGGTGGCCCGGCCATTTTTCGCCAAGTTGCAGTGTATCGAAGGTGAGGCAATGTGAGGTACATACCGTTTGGCGTCTCGGGAAGACGGTATGTAAGGTAGAGATCAAAAAAAGTATACCCCAATACAAGACGCTTGAAAGGTTGCCTCCGACATTCCTGCGCTTGGTCTTACTCGATGGACCAGGCCTTCTTTGTGTTCCATGTACTCCATCTAGGTTGGTCGGCGATTGGGGCAGCTTATCGTTGATACATCTGTCGTACCATAGGCAAGATGCAGCTTCGAGTCTTACTGATGCAAAAGAAGTTATAGTTAGATCATGTGAATTGAGGTTGAATTGAATGGAATGAAGGGGGTTGAGGAAGTAAGAGGTATCCATATGCAAGTGGCTTCGAATACACATATCTCTACAAACCAGGACTCAACCATGAGTGTCAGCGGGTAAGATATTGAAGCATACCATTTGGGCGCTCGTCGGGCCGCTCGGCGTGAATGAGCGTTTCCTAAATCCACGGCCCCGCGATCAGCACAGCCGCAAAACTCTACTGGAGCTTCGAAATTGGATTGTTAATACTGGCTGATACAAGCACGATCAAGAGAGGAATCGCATTTCTGTCAATTTTGCTCGGTTTGCAAGACACAGAAAATTCACGTTCCGATCACGTAGGTGCAGGGTATAGATTGATTGAGAGTCTGGTATGAGGGAGATGCGTAAAAGTACATGAACATGTTTTCTAGCCAAAGAGCTTCGAAGGAAGAGACAAAAAATTAAGGCTACAACCCAGATATCCAACGTAATCAACCCCATCCACTGCATTGACCAAGAGGAAAGAAGAACATTAAACCTTGGGGAGCTCTTCTTTGAAGGAATCAGAAGCCTTCTCATCGGTGGGTGAGAGGATGGCATCGGTGTGCACGGCGGCGGTGATCTGCTCGATGGCCTCTTCACCATCGAAAAGAGCAGAGGTCTCCTCGAGAGAGCGGTTCTTGGTCTCAATGACGACTGTAAAAAGGATTAGTATAAAATTTAGAACCGAGAAAG
>Ga0247735_1000750_pt1 | contig 12723 bp, 12 predicted proteins | sample UWRJL178409R2_FD_180934 | JGI IMG/M metagenome (GOLD analysis project Ga0247735, IMG submission 180934) | Plant litter microbial communities from Arlington Agricultural Research Station in Wisconsin, United States - UWRJ-L178-409R-2 | ecosystem: Environmental > Terrestrial > Plant litter >...
GCAGTAAGTCAGATAAATAAATGCTTGTTCAATGACTTCGCTGCGCTGAACACGTCGGTTTACAATGATGCAGTTGTTTGGCAACAGTCCCTGAACCAACGTGGCTTTCTCGATCTCGTGACCCTTCACATTCAGGGTTGTAAGTTACTGCAGTGTATGTAAGTAACGATTGCATGATAAGTCGTAAGTCTAGAATTACATCCAGCACCAGTTTAAATTAACCAATGAGATAGAAGAAGGAACGTAGAGGAGATATCAAAGACCGAAGATCATCTTCACGTTCTCAGTATTCGTGCGCAGATCTTTCATGAGCGTGGTCACTGGTGAGTAAGGATGAGGTAATTTTTAGCAAGATGCTTACCGTCATTCATATACAACATAGAATAGTGGGACGTCAGGCCCCAGCGCCGATTGGGGAGGTCATTACATAGTAGAGGGGTCCATTTATCAAGAATTCGGCCTGCGCGTAGTTGGAAGTGGTATTTCTTGTCGCCTGGAATATGTGACGATGGGTATCGCGCCAAGAGATGCAGAACATGGTGAAGGTTGGACATCTACAGAGAGACAGATACGGTTAACAGACAAACGAAAGATATGAAACTAACAACATACGTGTAGATGCCGGACATCTCTTAGTTCAAATGTCTCGATATGCTTGAACGTCTTATCTAGCGTTTGCAGCTGCTTTGACAGCAGAGATCGCTTCGGACCAACAGTTGCCTCAAAGATCCACGGCATGAGTTCCATGATATGGTTCTTGCAAGGCCGTAGAAGGGCCCAAACATCGCGATCTCCCTCAGGTGAAAAACCTGTCGTACGATCCTCCAAGAATTCGCGTTCGGTGTAATGGACCTGGGGATCTCTGAATGTAATGGTGAACGACTTCAACGTCCGGACGCGACTATTTTTCTTCTTCTTGGGGCCGGCCTTAGGTCGGACGTGGTCCACCCATTCGCAGCGTTCCTGAGCTAGCAACCTCAGCTCAGACGCGTGAGCGCGGACAGTGGTAGTCAGAAGTTTCAGAGTCTGCAGATTGGGCACGAGTGGGCGCTCGTATGGTCGAATGCGCATCTCATGCAAATCTTCCACTGGAGGTAGACTGATGTCTAGATATTCTAGCTGCGGTACGAGATCCAGGAAGTCTGATAGATCACCTGGCCTGAGGGATTCCATGTGGCAAGTGAAGCTTCGGAGACGCCCAACTGGATTCGAACGAGCCAGCATGGCCGTTATTTTTGATATAGGGTCGGCTATGTAGTTCGCTATCTTGAGCTCCTTCAGGTTTGGCATGAGTACCTTGTCGAAGAAGCCACGGGGGGGAATGAATGCGAATTTGACGTCGAGCGTCTCGAGATTGTTTAGTATGATGGGAGCTGTCGGGCGTGAATACGGATGAGAAGTGGCGTAGGGCCAATTCATGTCCGTGTCTTGAATGAAGCGTAATTGTCGTATAAATGGGCCAGAGGAAGCCACGATACCATGGTTGTCTTCATAGTTCGCAAGTTGGAGCCATGGAAGGACGAGCGTGGCCGGAGACCAGTTCCCTAGAACTCGGAGACTGCGGAGTTGTGGGGCGATTTCGAACATGTCGTAAACGGTGTCGTTGTACCCTTTGGTGCCGTCGCTGGACATCAGCTCAAGCGACTCCAAAGCGAACAGATGTCCACGAAGTTTGCGAAACGCAGAAATTGTGGACGGGGGTATTTGGATGGTAGCGGTTCTCCATCGGTCAGAATGCGATATGAGGGCATCGAGAGCAGGGTGATTTTCTTCTCGTTTGCGCTTGATGGGAACGTTAACGATATGTATCCGCAAAGTAGATCCAATTGAGCGCTTCAATATGGTGTCGAGGTGATCCAGGTAGGAGGATGAGGAAGTGCGTTTCCGACGAAGATCGAGATGTATTATATTCCATAGGATCGGCATGGAAAGGGATGCATCCCTCCACGACCGACAAACTTGCGCCAGCGCAGGTGGGCGGACATCAGCGCGATGGGTTTCCAGATCGATCACCTCGTGGAAGACCCGCTTGAGTAGATGGCAGGGCAGGCGGTGCCAGGAAATGATCGCAACCCTTCTACCGCTCATAGCACACGCAGGTGCGATCTCGACAACCAACGGCGCCAGTTGAACGTCCCGCTTCACCGTAGTCTTGTCAAATACATGGCTGGACCTGTTGGATTCTGTACCTGAGCTGGTCTGACTTGCTCGTCGCAAGAAGGGAATCTCGAAAGTAGAAGATGGCGCCCTGGATGGTTCAAGGTCGAAGAACTGTGACACCCGCCTGCTAATCCTGGGAGAGAACGTTGATATTGCACCTTTCGATCTCTGGAACAGGCTCCCTCCTATAGAAAGCTTCGTCTGCATTGACGGGATAATAAGCGCCGCACATGTGAAGTCAGATTGGATGCGCACCTTGAGTGATGGTTTTCGCTCCTGTGGCATGCTAACGTCAACCATTCTGGACTAGTAGCAGAGCACAGAAGGGAGGAGGGATGGAAAGGTAGCAAGGTGACAACGGGAATCTGGGAACCAGAGAAACAAGAGTCTTCATGTTGACTGGGCGCGCCCTGATATAGCACCAATCGAAAAACACGGGTACGCCCCTGACATGGTGACTAGCCTCTTTAACTTGACGTTCGGTCCTGGCAACCTCCGGAGCACGTTTTCTAGGCCCTCTTAGGAACGTGCTGGGTCTCCCTGATCGCAAATGCTAGCGTTGTTCAGCTGTAATCGAGAAACCAATCAAATTCTGTTCCAAAGGTCAGAGACGGGGGCTACACCTGTATAGGCCGTGAAGGATTCCATAAATAATGGCTATTCGTGGGTGACGGTGGCTCCATGAATACCTTCAGCGCGTGTGGATGGTGGGTACTTTTCGACCACATCCTGCTTGGCAAATACATTACATCGTGTGCGGGCCGAACAATCTGAGCAAAGTCCAACGGGAGCGACTCCAATATGTGTAGGTTCTGTCAAATGCAAATAGAAAAGGCGTAAGAAACGTCTTCTAGATTCAGGAACTGGTGCCTTTCGCAAGCCAGAGTACTCTGGTTGTTGTGGTTTGCGAGAAAGCTCGATTGAATCGGATTGATGGTTCTGAATCTACGACGGTAGTGTCATGTGACGATGGTGCTCAGATATTTACGCAAGTAGTACAAGAGCTTACGATCCACAAGTTATGCACCCTTAATCTCCTCTTTAAACTATACAGATTATCAACGCATCATGATAAACAAGCCAGCGCGAGCACCGCCCTACTTTGGAGGCATGATGCTTGTATACTTAGGTGTCGCATCGTGATTAAATCTTGCAGAAAGTTTTCAACTCTCCAAACTTTTTAAAAACCGCATCAGATAGTGGTTGAATAATGAAAGAAGATCAGTATGTTGTAAGTCCATAGATGATTTTGAGACTATCAGGAGAAGATCGTAGCTCTACAGATCAACAAGATGGATCAATAAGCACCGATCCTGATTTGAGCGCTGGGGATACATTACTCACCGTCATTACATGCAACATAACGAAGCATATATGGTCCATCAATAGCCCAGATCCTGTTTTTGACGTCCTCGGACAGAAGATGCTTCCATTTGTCGAGGATACCGATTGCTCGCTTTTGGAAGTTATATTTACCAGACCCAGTGAGCGGCAAAGGCAGCTCTAAGCGAATGAAGTTCAAAAATAGGTGGACTGCCGAAATCTATAGTTAGATTTAGCACCTCAGTAAGTCGACGGGAGATTATATTAAGCGTATTTAACTCACATATAAATGTCTAACCTCAGTGACTTCTGTACCTTCCATGGATCTGAATACTTCGTCCAATGTGACGAGCTCTTTGGAACGACTTGACCCTGGTGGAAGGCTTGGAGAAGCCGGAGAGAATTTCGACAGCTCCCTGCGCCAGGAAGACCTCACAACGGCACCGTCAATGTCCACCTCGTCGGCCGAAACGTCGTTGTAGGGGTACTCGATAAGTTCCCGCTCCTCCAGACTTTGATAAACCTTGAGGAAAGTAATAGTAAATGACCTCAGTCTCCGAACTTGTTTGTACCTCTTATCTTTGGAAAGAGAAGGTGGACGCTCTCCATCGATCCATTCGCAGCGGTTTCGTGCGAGATCGCGGACGCATGGTCCACGATCGCCGAGGGAGGATAGAACTTGAAAGTTGAGAGCCACCAGATTTGTTGCGACTGGGGTGCAATCCGGAAGTATCAGCATCCTGCCAATATCTGATGCAGGCGGTAAGCTGATGTCCAGCTCCTGGATCCCGGGAACATAGGGGAAAAGTGAAGTAAGGTCGCCTGGGTCGCGAAACTCGGAATGGCAAGTGAACTTGCGGAGGTGGATTCCGTAGGGTAGTCGGGAAAACCATGAGCGTGATAACGTTGCACGAATATGGATCATTGGGTTGGAGCGGTGGTTAAGTATGGTAATTTCTTTGATGTTGGGAATAATGAGCTTCTCGAGGACACCCCGATAGCTCACAAAGTCGATCGTCAGTTTTTCGAGGTCGTTCAGCGTGGTTTTTGGATCGTTCTCGTGCATCCGCGATCGCGTCCATGTGATGTGCAGCTCCTTGAGGGCGGTTAGAGACGACAGGGGTGCCTTCTTAGTCGATTTGGACCTCTGGTCGTCTTGGTAGAATGTGAGTTGGGGCCAAGGAATGGAGAATGTTGTTGGAAACCATTCGCCGCGTATGCAAACTTGGCGCAGTGCTGGGGCGACTTCGAATGCGTTTATGGTTTTGTTGGAAAACACTTCGGTATTATCTGCTATCAACTCCAAGGAATGTAATGAGGGAATTTTCCCGTGAAGGCGCTGTATAGCATGGATTGTGGAGGAGGTGCAACAGATCTTAGCTACCGACCACCGGTGGGAGTGCGAAATGAGACTTTCCACACTGGGGTGGGAGATGTGCCGATTTTGAGTCAGCGCTATATAAACCTTCAAGGGACACTGCCGCGACCGCTGGAGCATGCAATCAATATAGCGTGACCATGTCGCCCTCGACGTGTCTTTACGACAATCGAGGACGATTTCAGTCCAAAGAGCCGGAGACGACAGAGCAACCTCTCTCCATCTTCGACAGACCTGTGAAACGGTGGGAAGTCTGCGTATCGGTGCCAGCGTCTCTAAGCCTGGACCTTGAGAAAAGAGAAACACAAGGGCCAGCAATTCAGGAGGTAGGCGCTTCCATGGAGCAAGAATTGCCTGATGGGCATTAATGAACTCCTGTAATGATCTTCGCCGCGTCTTGATGCTTTCTTTCGTTCGTCTCATTACGGCTTCGAAGTGAAGAAGCGCACGGCCGAGTTCTGCCTCTAGAATAGCCTTGTGGATCTGCTGGATCTCGGTTGGCGAAGGGTTACAATTGGATACTAGAAGGTGAGGAACAGGCGATTGGAGAGTCGGAGATCTATTCGCTACAGAGATTGATGAGAGTTTGTCCACCGTCTTCTGCATGATCGCGTCTGGGACTTGGCGTATCTAACACAAAGTTATCTCTGACAATCAAGACTGCAAGGAGTGGTCTTACTATCACAGATAGCCTTCTGTCCGCATTCATACCTGTAGTTAAAGCGTGCTGGAAAGTGTTTGCAGTTGCAGTGAGGGTTGACAAGAGAAAGGCGTAGCTTTTGAATGAGTGTGCTCAGAAGAGTTGACGAGAGTACCTAGAGCGGTAACCGGCGCAGTCTAGGCTTTCCAAATTTGAGCTATGACTTCTCTACTTTCCATAGAGCACTTCTAGGGATCTATGTAATCACTACGAGACTCATTACAATCAGTACAGCCGGTATATGTGGTCGTGGTCGAAGGGCAATTCGCCTCGTAGTCCTTTCGGTCCCGAGAATTATCTAATCAACAATCGAATTTCCTCAACTAAGTACCTGCATCATCGTTCACAACAAGTACTCTTTTCCTCGCAGTCACTCACAGACCGGTCTCAATGGCTAGAGGCAGTGGAAATGCAAGGGGTCGACCATACAGAGCAGGAAGATTCAGAGGAGGTCGCGGTGGTAGCCGCGGTGGCGGCAGAGGCGGACAACCTGGGTTCCTTGAAGAGGACCAAGATTTTACCTTGAAAATGTTCGGAGATGGTGTGTAACCTCTCGAAGGGCATTATGCTTGCATTTCACCCCGTTTGCAGCATCTTCAAACAGAGGAAACGCGACACCTAGAGGGCGAGGAAGAGGCGCTCGAGGAGGGCCGTCATCTGGACAAACTTCTGGGACAAATACCCCCAGTAGAGGCCGCGGACGAGGTTATGATTCTCCTCGAGGAGGACGAGGAAGACCTCATGATGGAATTGGAGCATCTCCAAGAGGTCGAGGGGCAGGTCCAATGCGACCAACAGTAACACTTTCAGGGCTTCTCTACCAAGAAAGGCCACTTCTTCGCCCTATTGTCTTCGTTCCATCTGTTCTTACTAAAGTCTTGTTCCAAGACGAAGAAGAACTCCTTCAGCCTGGAGTAGAGGACGTTGGTGAGTGTTTCATATGTTATTCGGTTATTCGATTTTCATATCAAAATTCTATCAGACGAAACAGAACAAAGCCATGTCCCTACTGCAGATCAGGTCTCCCGTGTCTTTACTGCCGGTAACATTCCAGTCTTGGATGAGGACGAAGATGAAGAGGAAATTGAAGAGGTTGACTTCAATGACGTCGGGAAACTTTTCGATACCACTGCAACCACGACGCCCATTCGGAAGAGCAAGCTGGCAGAGACTACTACGATCATGGAGCAACGTTTTACTGGGTCCTACGTTGAGCCGAATATACGAAACTCCACGGATGTTGATGGGCTCGCGAAGATGGTTGAAGATACTCTGTCCACAACGGATGATGTCGAGAGCACACCACTTTTTTTCGTCGATACGCAACCAACTCCCGTGCCAATGGCTCTGGCGCCCCCGGCCAACGCACAACCTCTAGCCCCTTTCGACGATGACGACGACATCATTGTGTATGTTGCCCCTCATCCTCGTAAGTCATCATCGAAGGACGTAGAAGCACCCACACTTGGATCTTCGTCTGAAGCTCACGATGCCTCTCATTTCACTCCATACGTTCGAGCGACTCCTCTCCCAAGTCAGTCTCTGGCGTCGACATCCACGAACGCTGTTGTTGAAGCACCATCACTGGCCTCAGTATCGTTTTCATTTTCCAAGTCCGGCAATGCTGCGAGTGGGTCTTCAACACCGTCTCGGTTGCGCGTCCCACCCGTTTCCACCCCTCGTCAAGCCAAACTGTGGAAGCGGAAACGCAATCTGGCAGGAAAGAGGGCGAAGTCATCGTTCGGGGCGTTCGGAGCAATGCGCGAAGAAGCATTGTTGCGCAAGCGCGATCCTCGCAAGGCAGAGAGGAGACAAAATGGTTCAGACCTCGACTGGGGCGATACTGATGATGAGGACGTCCAAGAAGCCCAGGAGGAGCTTGACCCCCAGATGCGTAAGCTGTTGAATATGCTGGATAAGGGTAAAGGGAAGGCGAAACAAGAAGAAGGGCCAGAGGATGAGCACGGGATGGATGTGGACTCAGAGCTGGATCTGGGAGCTATGAGGAGTTTTGTTGGGGGTCTTTTGGGGTCTGGTGCTGGCACTCATACGACGATGGATGACTTGAAAGACGAAGAAGTCATGCGGATGGAAGACGAAAATGCCGAAAGCGAAGAGCGTGGCTCCAGTGAAAGCGACGCGGAAGAGGAGGATGTTGAGGCCGTAGTTACTGCAGAAGAGGTCCTTCTGATCTCTGAGTCGCTGCAATTCGAGGATGAAGATGGCCTTGACGATGAAGACGAAGACGATGAAGACGATGATGGTGACGACCAGACACCCCGAACGAGTTTCCAGGCGCGCTTGGAACGATTGAGAGAAAAGGCGAGGTCGAGGAAAGCGGAAGATGCTTCATTCGACGATTATATGGATGACAGCGATGAGGGAGACGAAGAAGACCTCCTGACCCGCAACATGACTTGGGCTGAGAAAGACGACGATTACATCCAGCACATTCACGTAAGTCGCCCTTTTTACTAAGCTGCGATGCATCCTCACTCAAAATTTCAGGACTTGTTGGATGAGAATGAGGAGATTCTTTCCCGACGGGACAGGAAACAGAAGAACAGGCTCTTCCAATCCATTCGTGATGGTGCCTTCATTGACACGAGTGGCTTAAGCCCTGCTCGTAAGTGTATGAAACGAGGATCCCTTTGTATAACTAAGTGTTTTGAATCTAGGTCGGAAGAAGGATAGTAGGAAGGACCTCCCTCCCGAACTTCAAGACATCTGGGAGAATGACCGCAAGAAGAAGGCCGAGCGCAAAAAAGCTCGCGAGCTCGCAAAACTCGAAGCAGCTGCCGACCCTTTAACAAAGAAGAAGGGTGGCAAGAAAGGTCGTAAAGCCATGCTGGCAGCTGCCAAACTCGATCCTACCATCACCGTTCTCCCCAATCGTGTCATTGACATGGTCACCCTTGTTCAGCAAATCCGCCGCTTCATTGATGACGTTGGTGGCCCACAAACGATGTCTCTGCCACCCACAAACAAGGAAACGAGGAAGAATATTCACGAAATGGCAATTGCGTTCAACTTGAAAAGTCTTAGTAAGGGTAAGGGCGACTCGAGATACACAACTCTCACCAAAACAACCAAAAGTGGAATTCGCATCGACGAACACAAGGTGGCGAAGATCATGAGGAGGAGCGGAGGGATGGGTGCTAAGGGTGATTCATTCATTTACGATAGGAAAGGGAAAGGTGGAAGTCGACCTATGCCTCGCCAGAAGGAGGGCGATGAGGTTGGAAAGGTGCGACCTACCATTATCATTTCATTTGCAAGCTTAAGACTGATGGATTTAAAATTGTGTGGTAGGCCGCCCCAAAGATCAATGAATCTAACATCGGCTTCAAGATGTTGGCCATGATGGGTTGGTCGGAGGGCGACCGTATAGGAGCGTCTATGAAAGGTCTTGAAGTACCTTTGACTGCTATCATCAAGACGACCAAGTTAGGTTTGGGCGCAACGAAGTGACCTAGGTCGGCAACAGTAAAATATATTGGTTACAGCTGCTGACTTCAAATACACTCGTAATCGTCGGAGGCATGAATAAGGGGTATTAGGATACCGATTCCCTATAACGCCTCTATTTTCAAAGGTCTCCATGCAAACGATGTCGCAAGCTAGTATAGGATCGATGGCAGCGTTTGCCAATCCCCGTATCTTGGAAAGGAATACAGAGCATGCCGCAAGAAGCGTTCAGCAAATGACACTTGAACATGCGTTTCATAATAACCAAAATAACCAGCCGACAGCGCTAGCTCTAAACATCTATAGAATATATTCAGCGGTTGCGGGAATAACATGCGCAGAGGAGTCGGTTCAGGTACCTTAGCGTGGCCATCAATCAGCCTTGTAGTTTTTTCTTCTTGGGCTTCTTAGCTTCACCCGCATCATCGACCGTTAGATCTCGTTCGCGCTTTGGTTTGTTCTGTCGAGCACCCTCGATGATATCCTGTGACCGAGACGACGACGCTACAGCCCTGGTCTCCAGATCCTTGGGATCATCTACTCCCGCGGGTTTCAAGAAAGTAGTCGACGAAGTGGGAGGCTCGGGCTTTGAAGCAGCCCGAAGGTCAAGACCAACGTTTCCGGTCTCAAAGATAGCCTGTCGAGCGGATTTAGAGTCTTTTGGCTTCTTGAGTTGTTCGAAGCCTCTCAGTTGACCAGATTTGCCAGAGGCTGATATCGATATCGGCCGTGGGTGAACTTTACGACCTGTGGACGACCCAGAAGAAGTAGACGCAGCAGGAAGAGGAGTTTCTTGCGGTGGCAGATCTGAGGTGGACGCCTGGAAGGACTCATGAGCTTGACAAGAACCGGAAATATAAACAAGGAGTAGCTTCACACCGTTTGAGAAACATCCTCGCCTTTTTTATTGAAAACGCGTCTACCAGGCGCTCTCGCTTGCGTATGAGCGGGTGCATTGTCATCAAGCGTAACAGTACCTTTATCTGAGAAAAGGAAGGGTAAATATGACGATTCATGGATGTCTGTAGATCTATTCGCAACTTCAAATACAATTCGACAAAGTTTGGAAAAGCATACTGTGATGTAGTTTCCGTTCCAACTCCCCAGGCATCTCGAACCGCCTGACTGACTTCCCATTTACCGTCGTCCTTGACTTCAGCTCGATCTAGTTCCACCTCCTTCATCTCCCTCCTGCGATGAGCATTTTGCATAAACTTCAAGCTAAGTGTGCCTGTGCTGAGTGTTTTGCTTGTCATTTTGGGCGAGGTGGTTGGGGCTTGAAGCTTGACCGGTAAGTGGCCTGTCGTCCAGCAAGTGGGTTCAGAAAATCTGTTCGCGCAGCCGATAAGGTAAGCAAGCGGGCCGCGCACAGCCGCCTGGAACCTCAAGCTTCAAGGCCTCAACGTTCAACGTTCTTACCGTCACTGGCACATATTCCTGATCCCGTTCTAGTATCCGCCTTTGGAGAATCAACTCCACTACTTCGCTGGTTAAAGAGAGGCACGTAAGTGGCACATAAGCCAATAAAATCCACATCTATCTCTGAAAATGTTGGATATCAGGTTGCACGTCCTACTAAGTAGTACTTAATCTTGCTTCCCCGCAAATCCGAGAGTCGCCGGTTTGTCCTTCTTTCAAGAGCCGAGAGCCCTGGCCATTGGCTCTTCGGCGAGCTCGGTCTTGAAAGGACGTCAGATCTGTGCACGGTTAACGAGAACCACAGCTGCACCGCAAACCCATTCACGAAATAAATTCACGCAGATCATGAAACGACGATCGTTCTGAATTCCTGAAAGGTCGTCTATCATTGCCGGCGCATCCACATGTCCTCAATATTAACATTTGTGGAAGCATGCGTGAAATAGCCCTTGACAATGTCGGTCGTTCATTTCTCGGGCAGCCTCACGTTCATCCACAACCCTGACTCCGATAACGCCTCAAAGAGGAGGGTTGAGACCTTACATACGTCCTACTGACGTCCTGCAGGCAAGGATATAAAGCCTTTCCGTCCAACGCTCCATCCAACGCTGTGTTTTCTTAACTCTTTTAGCTTTGACTTCCACAATCGACATGAACACGATATGTGCTCTTCCCTACGAGCTTGAGCGCGATATATTTGAGCTCGCCTACCTTGAACATCCCGAGTGTGCCTTGCAGCTGCTTCTCACAGCTCGGAGGGTACACATATGGTGGGCATGCTTTTTATTTATATTCTTCCAATTTACCAATCATTGTTTATTTCGCAGGACCGAGCCCTTGCTATATCGCGTTCTTCGCTTCAGCGATCGAAAGATCACCCCGCCTAATCTTGTTGCAGACAATGACAAGAAGACTATCAACCTAACACTCCTTCGACGTATCTCGAAGCATGTTCATCATGTCTTACTCCGAAACTGTACGGTCAAAGAAATTATCACCATATTGGAACTCTGCACAGAAGTCGAGAACTTGGCACTTTGGGCCATCCGCGGCATCCTCACACCACTGATACCTCTCCTCACTATCCGACCTATCAAGCGACTCTCATTCGACCCTTCCTGCTTCTTCATGAGTTACGACGAAACAAATCCGATTCCATTCAGCCATTCTATGTTCCACAAAATCACCCATCTCGAGATTATTAATGCAACACCATCATGGACGAAGTGGCACGAACTGTCTTCGATGCCGAATCTCACATATTTGGCACTCGCGGGCACAGTCACGCCAGAACTGATTGAAAAACTCTTGGAGGAGTGTACTGAGTTGGAGAATGTACTAGTGTACTACTTCAGTCCCACTCCACCGTGTCGCTTTGCGGGTCTTGGTGCATCGAGGTCTTCGGAACCGATGATTAAATCCTTGACGATGAGTGCGTATACAGATGACCTAGGCGAGACTTGGGAGCAAGCTGCTCGTCGGATGCGATAATCCATTGGGGACAATAAAACTCTTCTGAACCTGTTCTTTCTCAACTCCGTCGCATTGTAAACTTATCATTGAGATAGCTACCTTGGGCAGTTAAAAGCTATCCCCTTCGGGTAACAACTCAAGTACTCACGACCCGCGGATTCGAAATGGTTGCTTCCGAACATTCTTGCTCAATACCCATTGCTACCAAAGTTTCAAAAGGTTTTAAAGCCGCAAATCTAGAACGATAGAGGTGATCACCCCGCACCAAGACTTTCGAGGAGAGGAACAGCTACTCATGTGATCTGTGCTAGACCTCTAGTTGCACCACAACCCACTTCTTATGTTGATGTCTTCTTCTGAAGAGAAGGAACATATCAGTCGACTACCTGTGGAGCTTGAGTACGAGATCTTCGAGACTGCCATCTCTCAGTTTCCCGGATGTGCACCAAGGATTATTTGTGTCGCTCGAAGAACCAGAGAATGGTTGGTTCATGTCTTTGGAATTATCCTCCACTAAGTACTCAGTCTCCATATAGGTTTGAAGCAGATCTATACCGCATAATTCGCTCCGGGGATGATGGTATCGTCTTTCCCCCCATCTATCTGAAGCCTGCGCACAAGAAATACAGCGCAGATCCCGACCTCGAACGGATTGCCCGCTTTGGCGTCCATGTCAGGCACATCCTTCTTCAGAACCGATTCTCAGAAGAAATCATTGATATTCTCAATCTCTGCCCAAACGTCGAGAACCTGGCATTGTGGATTGTCCATGGAGAATCCGGCCACAAACTCGTGCCGGCTT
>Ga0247735_1000751_pt1 | contig 12720 bp, 10 predicted proteins | sample UWRJL178409R2_FD_180934 | JGI IMG/M metagenome (GOLD analysis project Ga0247735, IMG submission 180934) | Plant litter microbial communities from Arlington Agricultural Research Station in Wisconsin, United States - UWRJ-L178-409R-2 | ecosystem: Environmental > Terrestrial > Plant litter >...
TGGAGTTTCTAGCAGAGACACCACGCAGGAGACAAATTCCGCACAGATCATCCCTCCCGAATGAACCGGACCAAATGGGTCACCGAATTCGTTGAGGATTTATTGAAGGATCTCCGTCCCGTCTTACAGTATAACTATTCGGAGTCTCCTATTGAGTTCTCCGTCTACCGGCCATCTTTCGAATCCTGTCGACTTTATACTGATATTGTAATACTCCAAATTTCTACTTCTCGTACCCTTTGTAACCCTTTGTGCCTACTAATATTTTGCTACTTACCTCCCTTAATAGTAACACACTTGAGTTCCTCTATTTCATCCGACTCATCCCAGTTATGATCGACATTGTGTGGCAGCACTACGATGAGCCTGCTTGCTCAATGCCAGCTCTAGTTTCGAGTCAAATAATGCATGTCGTCAATACGCCGCATTCAACACAACTATAACTTCTCCCTTAGAACGGATCTGCCTCCGCCAAGTACGATTATCTAAATAGCGAACTTTAAATTTCTTATGTCCATATCTCAGCCGCATATTCAAGAGCTCCTCGAACTGACTAAAAACCGTGACTATCGGGATCTCCTGCAGCTTGCTTTGCGAACAATTCCCACAACATCTCAGTCAATGCAATTCAATGTCGAGCGCATTAAGGGACATCATGTGGAAGGAGAATCATTACGCCGAGACTGCTGGAAGCGCCTATGCATGAATTAGCAAGGATCTACGCCAGCTTGAAAATACCTCGTGACCTACCTTATACTTAAATTCAACACAATTGTTACTGACTTTGCCCGGTCCCCGTCACGGTGATGGTACACCGAGGGTCTATTTCTAAGCATCTCCTCAGATAGGAATCTACGTTTTCTGGATAACGAGATTTTTCACAACACATAAGAAGCAGACTTCGGTTCCACAATCGATCCCTCAGTTGTCCAGCCCAGCCACCACTGCCATATACTTACGCTAAATAAATCCCACTACACCAGGAAAATGGTTCTTCATCACACCCAATTCGGCGTCACCTCCCTCTCTGCCTCCAAAACGTTCTACCTAGCTGCACTTGCTCCGTTGGGATACAAAGAAATCTTCAACTTTGGCGACAAGCAAATTGGTCTCGGGGCCAACGGCAAACCTGATCTCTGGCTGAAGGACGTTGGCGCGGACGGGTTGGCAGTGAAGGGGCTGCATCTGGCGTTCGCAGCTGAGAGTAGGCAGGTGGTGGATGAGTTCTATCAAGCAGCTTTGTACGTGATATCGTCGCTCATTATTGAGGAGTTGACCTTGAATAAGTCACTGACAATTTTTTTGGTTTATAGGAAAGCAGGAGCGAAGGACAATGGGCCACCGGGAGAGAGGAACTACGTTCCAGGATACTATGCCGCCTTTGTCCTCGATCTGGACGGTAACAATATCGAAGTGGTCCACCTTTAACAGAAAAGCAATCGAACGATCAAGAGGTTCTACATCTTTCTACTTTTCTTGAGGCCGAATCATGAACCTCTGAACCTTCAAGGTCGCCTATGTCTGGGGTGCTCCATGGTCTGCTGGAACGGTTCTCTTCTTCCTCAATAGATATCTCTCGTTTGTGGATACATTTATCTCCTTCAAACGTGCGTGTCATCATTTAGGACTGGACGAATGCTTAATATATATATTAGTAAAATTTTCCCTGAATAAACCAGAGGTATGTGTCTGGCGTAATTTCCATCTTGTCGATTTTCTGATGAAGCGGGTCATAGATATGCGAAAGCCAGTTCAAAGTGGTGACATACATGGTCAGATTGGAACAACCCATCCCAAAATTTAACGAACTCTGTGGGGTTCATTGTTGTTAGTATTATTATCTCCGAAAGTGAGTGGCTTTACCACCATATCTATCTGGACCTTAAATCTTCCTAACACGTCCCCTCGTACAGTAATTCTACTGCTACGCACCTACGCAATATGGAGCGACGTAGAGCTATCTTCATATCCCTGTGCATTGTGGCTGCTGCTGGCTCCATTCCAGCGATTGTTATCACTCAGCTGGAAATTATGTCGCTGAGATGTGAGCCCTACACCGCTCTTTGATGGTTGATATTAACTCGTGGATCGGTAGATCTTCCAAGTAACTCCAAGGGCTGCAAAATAGGCGCAGCAAGCCCTGTTATCATTTTCGCATATATCTTGCTCATGCTGGAAGAGACAGGTAGGGCCTAACACTTAGCAATGACATGACCTACGCGGCTAACTACTTAATTGTATCACGATCAGTAATTGTGATTTTAACTGGCGTCAAGGCATTTAGATATCGTAAAGTCTGAATTCTGAATGTTTGGAGGACCTTACTTATCCTTTCACTTAGTTCGACATTCTCAATCACCTTGGGTGATTCAACTATACCGTGATGGCTTAATATTCTATGTTTACTGTCTCAGTGCGTAATTACATTTCATGACCGTACAATAAACTTATACAGGTCATAGTCATATCCATCGCCAATGTTTTAGTGCCCATTCTTGCACCAGTAAGCTATCAACATAGATGATTCGTGACTTGGAACTCTGACTCAAACGGGTTTTCCAGCGAGGTTTTGCCAACTGGCTAGCAACGTAAGTTTGTCTCGTCCGGCGTCGAATTCCTCTGCTAACAGCAACTGCCACCAGTCCGCAGAGAATCATCCATTCTGTCTTATGCACGCGAGTTTTATTACTCATCATGAAGCAACGGTCGCCTTCAAACATGACCACTCGTATTCCTCGCACCGGTGACGCGCGTGGATTACGCCATAGAGATCTTGTCTTCGCATCCTTCGTAGACGAAGAGATCAGTACGAACATGACCACCATGGCTCCTATGGGGCGCGAATTGCCTTCTACCTCTTATCCAGACGCTTCCACTGCTAGTGGGACAGATACCCGAGACGCTTCGAATCGCGCCGAGCCACAGCAAGCTTAGGGGGGATTACTTGGATTTATGCCCACATCAATACTGTATCAGGCTTCAATATTTCAATACGGATTGTAAAATACATGCACTCATACTCAGCTTTGGACAATGACACGCTTGTAGCTTGTTTTCTCCAGGCATGCAGGTTGGTGTTGAGGGACGTCTCATTTAGGACAAAGTGAAAAAAGTCATGATCAGGGCCCTGACCTGACGCTTGACGCTGGCATTGTAGGCAGTTGGAAGATACGCTTGCTGAGTTGAAAATTCTGGCCGACTATTCGACGCTCAGGTACAGGACCATTGCGGCCGCACTTTGAGATGCGGCAAGAACATTACACATTATCTTACTGGGTACTCGATACGAAACCAGCGATCAATTAAACCTACCGATTGTGCTCTGTTATGAATGAATGAATGGTTATTTATTTCATAGGTTTCGTACATGACAGAGTTTATCGCCTATATAGTGTGTGACTGGTGTGACCTAGGTATACTCTAAGTGTCCGTCGCTATCTACTTTTTTTCGTTACATCCTGTGTTGATTGTCTAATCATGGCTTGTGATCCGCATTGGCTATCACTAGATTTAGGAAATGTCAATCTCGCTACTCCCGGAGTTAAGCCGTAAACGGCACCCTAGCCCATTCTGTGCAACACCCTGTCTTGCAGGTAATCATTGTCGGCAGCATGATCCTCGGCAGCCGGTTGCCGGTGATCCTGAGCAGTTTAGTCCTCACAGACTTGTCCTCATCGGGTCGGCTCTAGCCGTCTTTAGGTTCGGGATGTCAAACTTCCACCTCGCGGCCCAGTTGGTCGTGCGAACTGGGGACCGACTACTTATTCTACCAGGCTCCGGGTAGCATGCGATAAGAAATCAGCTGGAAGAACAAGCCCAACGGCTAGATCGCATCGAGAAGAATCAAGAGAAGTCACAGACGTGCTTGCAGTCAGAGGGTGGCAAGCGCGTCGGGTAAATCCAAAAGGACGTCTTTATTTACACAGCCTCCCGCCACCATCGCATCCTAATCCGAGATATCACTTTCGATGACACTCAGGAGTATAAAGAGATCTTTTCCTATACAGAGGAAAGATCGGTATGTAGGCTTTGCAATTTGATCCCTCATGAGCTAATCAACACCTAGCCCTCTTCGTATGATCATCAAGATGGAAATAACGATGATTTGTGTTAGGTTAAATCGAGCAGTGCCGACGTGTGTTTGTGCCTAATAATTCATGGGCAACCATGCTTACTTATTTCCAGCTCAGAATGCGTCAAACAGAAATCGAAATAATTCTTGAGGTCACCGATGTCGAATCTACGGTCACCAGTTAGACAACCAGCACGGAATAAGGTGATGGTGTTGCAGGCAGTAATCAAAAGACTCGTACTTATCACTGCAAAACGATGTTGAATAAGCCGCGTATAATGTATAACTAATGTTACAAGGTTGTACACGAAGATGAAAGCAAATAACGAAAGAAGAAAAATCCCGCAAGCACTAAGCTTCTTGGCTCTCCTTCTTGCCTTTTCCTGACTTCGTTGGCAGCAGTTCGGGTGCGATATGTGGAACGACACCACCCTGGGAGATGACAACGTCGCCTAGGAGCTTGCCAAGTCTATAAGACAAGGGTAAGTGACGGTGAACAAACAGAAACGAAGACCACGCACTCTTCATCGTTGCGAATGGCTAATTGAAGATGACGAGGCACAATACGGTGCTTCTTGTTGTCGCGAGCAGCGTTACCGGCAAGTTCAAGAATCTCGGCAGCAAGGTACTCGAGGACGGCGGCGAGGTACACTGAGAGTGTTATGAGCAAGGATGAAAGAGGTAGCAGGGACAAGTAGCTTACCAGGAGCACCAGCACCTACACGCTGAGCATAGTTGCCCTTCTTGAGGAGACGGTGGACACGACCAACGGGGAACTGGAGACCAGCCTTGGCTGAGCGAGATTGGGACTTGCCAGTGGGTTCGCCACCTGCAGCCTTGCCGCCAGACTTGGATTTACCGCTAACTTTGCCAGACATTGTTGTTAATTGGGTGTGGTGGTGGTGTTGAGCAAAGCAGGTGGGACGAATTGGGAAGTTCAAATGATTGTCGCGCTATATTTATATGCTGGCGGGCCACGGCGCCGTTTGTTGATCAACAAAGACGCGTTGAGCGCGTCGCGGCCAAACAAGTGCAAAGTCACGTGTAGGTATATATACCAGGCCGTCTTCGCTCAACAACGACCCCAACTTTCCTTCGCTCCACCACCACAACTCCTCAGTTTCGCACCTTTACCGCTTCGACCAACTCCAATGGCCCCCAAACCCGCGTCCACTGCTGGAAAGGCACCTGCCTCCACTGCTTCGAAAGCCCCTGCCAAAGCCAGTGAGGGCGCTAAGGCAGCGAAGAAGACCTCCAAAGCCGCAGCGCCTGCTGACGGTGAGAAGAAGAAGAGAAAGAAGGTCCGAAAGGAGACTTACTCCTCATACATCTACAAGGGTATGTGGTCAATGCGCTTAATTTCTACTTCAGTCCGACCTGACGTTCCTCTTTGTGTCTTTTCTAGTCCTCAAGCAGGTCCACCCCGATACGGGTATCTCCAACAAGGCGATGGCCATCCTCAACAGCTTTGTTAATGATATCTTTGAACGTATTGCAACTGAGGCATCCAGTGCGTTTACTTTGCTTCTCACGCGACTACACGTTTCCTAACGCGTTTTCTCCTACTTTAGAACTCGCTGCTTACTCCAAGAAGTCCACCATCTCATCGCGAGAGATCCAGACCTCCGTCCGCCTCATCCTACCTGGTGAACTTGCCAAGCATGCCATCTCAGAAGGCACTAAGTCGGTGACAAGTACGTGGCACCCTTATCGATATCCTTATCTGACGCTGACCAATTACCTTTACTAGAATTCTCTTCTGCTGGTGCCAAATAGATTTGGCTATGGACTTCGGGCTCATCTCATCTTTCGCATATCGTTGTACATCAGTGTATTCCTTTTTTAATCTATCTATTCAGCACGTCTATGGTTGACCATTCTGAGGATAGTCATTCGAGTCAATGTGTCTTGTTTCATGGAACATGCCGGTGGTTCACTAGTGGTCGCTTGTTATGGAGTCATGCGCTTTACCTGGTCAAGGCAAGCACCTAAGTATGAGTACTAATGTTGATGCTGTATCAAATGCAGAAATAAAGGTATGAATATTGCTTGGAGGTACCCTTTTGGCTGATAGCAGAGTTCTTCATAGTTTAGAAGTTTAGACAACCACATGCTCCCCAGAACTACAAGTAAGTCGTCAGTACCTGGGAAAGTTACTTGGGACTCATCCTGGATACACTGATTGCCAGTGTCTGACTACCTACATCAACCGCTGCTGAATGCGAACAAAACTTCTGGTCATACCAAACTGGGCCTAATACCCACAGATCCAGGCCTCCAATGGGCTCTAAGCGCCTTCAGCAGAATGTGAGCAACACATACAGCTTGCTTCGCTTCAAGACCGATGTCATAGACGCCCATGGTGTCCGTGTACCACCCACAACGCACGATGGGAGCCATTCCGGCACCATACCATTCCTAACCAGGTATGAATCATCCGGCGGTGCCCTCCAGATCAGAGTGGGACCACATCCCGCTCATCAGCAGGTACGTTAGGGATATGTATTCCGATGCCGGATTCTTGACCACCATTCTTACAGCTTACATTCCCCGGGCGATCGTCAGCGCATCGCGTACTGACATGGACATACATATACAGGGAAGATTATGATACATATCCCTTCAATACCAGGGAGGTTATCAACCAAGAGCCTCTACCTATCGTCGTCATCATCTATCAAGCCGTCGGCCTACTGATCAACTCGAATTCCGGAAGGATATTGTAGCTCCAGCCCTTGCACGCAGAGCGAACGACCATGGAACGCCAACTGGCACGACGTGATTTCTCAACACCTCAACTTACCCGCATTGGCGAATTGCGCCCAGCATAACGCCCGCTGCTTAGATGGTATTCTTCTACTTCGTCTTTCGACCTGCCAGTAGTCTCCAGAGGTATTTATTTTATCATCATCCCCCCAGAAACAAACAAAACATGACCTCCTTCACAGATGCGGATGTAAAAGATCTAAGCTTATGGACAAGCTCAGCGCTGGAGGTGTTGCTCACTTCTCGACGACGCCGTGAAGTTGGGTATAGGCGCCCAAATCAGCCGACCAATCCGCCACGCGGAAGCAAGTACACATACGTTGGAGGGCAACGAAGATACATTTACTCCAGGTGCTGATCACTCGCTTACAGCAGCAGTAAAGTTGTGCAATTCACTGGTCGTGTTCAACGAAGGCAGGGCCTTAGGCCTTAGGTCTGACGAGCTTCTTGAGACCATGATGCTCTTACCATTTATGAACATGGGGATAATTCAACGGACTAACTTGCCAATCCTTCACCGGCTCCAACAATCTAAACTATTCTCCATCATTATGTCAACGTGATATCACTGCTTGGCCGTAATCTAATTTACTACATGTCTCTTTCCAGTGCTTGAAAATTACATGATCCTCCGCTTTTCCTCATCTCTGTCAACGTTTCACAGCGCCTCCAGAGCGATATCTCTGTAATCATTAGTGCGATGAGAAGCAAGCTTGCCGAGATTTGAATGCGAAGCATTGTCTCTCCGGAATGATGATGGTGTTTCAGCGAGTGAATGTCGATGACTCATTCGGTTCCTAACCAGAACTAGAACGTCAGTCAAATCCCAACGGCCCATGAGGTTGACTTACCTGCGATGCCTTCTGCCTGGAATGGGATGTATCGTATGTAAAGTCCGCGTCGGAGCGGCAGTCCCGCCTTGCAGGTCTGTCAAATAGCTGTGCTCGACTAAAGCAGTTGCTGACGTGTGCGGCATAGTTCCTTGTCCGTTGGACCACAGAACGGTCGATTCCTCCGTGGGGAGAAACGCATACCCTCCTGAATCGAAAATATAATTTGCATCACTGCTAATCGAATCAGATATCAAAAAAGGTGTGTTTTTCAATTGAACTGACGACTTTGAGTTCACTTTCACCATCCTGTGTACCGGTAGTGGCAAGGACACTTTCTCCGACTGTGGTTTGGATTCGTCGGTAACAGGAAGTGGCGTCGGCGTTGAGCGTATGTCCACCGTTGATGTTGAACACTCTCTGTCTCTCGTTGTCTTCATCGACATATATTGTTCTACAGAGGCGAAGGACGAACTCTCTAAAGCACGAAGAGCGAATATGTTGTCTCTGATAGTTGCTTAGGTTAATTTATAACGTGCGGGAATGATTTTGTCCACTCACCTTCGAGACTTCTCTGCAGGCATCAACCATGCTACGAGCGACGTATATAGTGGCAGCACTCCAAATCCATGTTTATCGAATGGGTTCATACGCAGCGTGAAGTTCTTCGCCGTTTCCACATATCGAATTCTAACACATTCATTTGCAACAGGAAAACTGTTAGAAGAGAGCGTTTCTCCTGCCATCTTTGACGAGACATAGTGGTCGGCGGACTTGTACAGAGGATCCTCCAGCGCACGAAGTGCAAATATATCATGTCTGTATATTCCTTCAGCTCACCTGCAATCACGATTTCAAAGATGCTTGACTCACATGCCGGACGCCACAGCTTCGATTCGACTGCAGGAAGGCATTTCGCCCTCCACAGAAGTCCCAGATTTCAGCACCACAGAGGTGAGAAGGGTCCAGATGTAGAGCTTCATCCCTACGCTTCCGCAGGTAGCATAGGCTGGATAGAGTAATAAGGCTGAGGCAACAGGCGATACTAACAATGCACATACATTCTTCAGAGCTCTCGCCTCTAGGCTTCTAGTCATGAGAATATCCGTCTAATACTTTAGCGATCTCTTAATCGACGGTACTGGAGCGGCGTTAGTACAACCGCCACTCAAATGTGCGAAGGTCCAGGTACCCCACGATGCCACGAAAGTAGGTTTTAAAAGTTGCTTGAATGGTGCATTGCGTTCCGAAGGTGTGAAATCCGAGCATGGGTATCCAAACTCGCCCCGTCATCCCAAAAAAGAGACACAAACTTGTTTTGGGCATTGAATGGCTGTGGGATATCGATGCTGGCGTTGTACAAGAGTTCTGTTTAAGTATGCGAACGCTACTTATGTTTTCCGCGTGATATTTTGACTCATGACCCTACCTAAGCAACCTAAGGACCCTTGGCTGATGAAGGTTGCCACAGCTATCTCGTCCATTGGTGGACGGTTTCACACGTGTGGGCCACGATGGGCATATCGAGTTTTACAGATCACAGGTAATGAAAGCCGGAAACTAGCCGGAAAGTAAGCCTTGGAAATGGCCAAGGCGGTCATCAGAACCGTTGAACAGCAAACCTCATCTAAACACACTGGGCATGAAAATGGGATACGCCTATCGCAACGAAAACGAGCCTGGTCACAGCATTCCACAGCTTCGCTTCCCAGAAGTCGGCTGTTGGTCAACCACGAGGGTTGCAACGAGGCCATCAGGATGTCACAAGATTACATAACCGGTACCCGCATGAGGGATATCTTACCTACTTGAGACACCTTCCAAGCCTATATCCGGGACCAACAGTCCGTTGCCCCTAGAATATCTGCTTGGCAGAATGAACTGCTGCTTAGATTATCCATGCTGGCTACGGAAGACTAAATCACGGCCGTTGGAGTTCGTTGCGACATATGTCACCCCTTACTGCAAGTTAGCACTGTCGTAGACGCTGCGGGTGACACGGTGCACTGAGCGGGTTTCAACGGCTCCAAGAAAAGCAAAACCAGGGTGGAGATAACTCGCCTGTGAGTACGCAAGCCAGTTGCCAGCAACCTTGAGGATGCATTTGTTGATTGCGCAGTAAGCTACAGTAAGGAAAGCAGTGCAGTGGGGAAGCACCTTGGCACCTAACGGGCTTCCTCGGCATTGCCAAACTGGGATGCGACTCCATTTCCAAATTTCCTATAAATTTCCGGCGATTCAGAATTCTTTCCTCACAGAGCAGGTCTCTTCCCCACTTCCTACCTACAATACACTCAGACTCGCGTTGACGCAGTCCATTCCGCCAAATTAAATCCATTTACGCCTCCTTCGAAGAACATTTACGATGGTCAAAATTTCCACTTCTCTCCTCATTGTCGCCTTGGCCGCTGCTCCTGCCTTCGCTGCGCCTGTAGTCCAAGATTATGACCTAATTTCGTGAGTATTGACATTAATACCAAATACCTACGAGTTTTCACCATCGCTCCCCTAGCCGTGATGTCAACGACCTTGAGGTCCGTGAGCCCATCTTCGGCTTCATCAAGAAGGCTGCCAAAGGCATCCTCGGACGTGACCTCATCGAGGACGAGCTGCACGACATCGTCTCTCGCGAGTTGACTGACCTCGATGTTCGTGAGCCCATCTTCGGCTTTATCAAGAAGGCTGCCAAAGGCATCTTCGGACGCGACCTTACCGAAGACGAGCTGGATATCGTTTCCCGCGAGTTTACTGACTTCGATGCCCGCGAGCCTATCTTCGGCTTCATCAAGAAGGCGGCCAAAGGCATCTTCGGTCGCGATCTCACTGAAGACGAGATGCACGACATCGTCTCTCGCGAGTTGACTGATCTGGACGCTCGTGAGCCCATCTTTGGCTTCATCAAGAAGGCGGCCAAAGGCATCTTCGGACGCGACCTTACCGAAGACGAGCTGGATAACGTTTCCCGCGAGTTTACTGACCTCGATGCCCGCGAGCCTATCTTCGGCTTCATCAAGAAGGCGGCCAAAGGCATCTTCGGACGTGACCTCACCGAGGACGAGCTGCACGACATCGCCTCCCGCGAGTTGACCGATCTGGACGCTCGTGAGCCCATCTTTGGCTTCATCAAGAAGGCGGCCAAAGGAATCTTCGGTCGCGATCTCTCTGAAGACGAGATGCATGACATCGTCTCTCGCGAGTTCACTGAACTCGACACCCGTGAGCCCATCTTCGGTTTCATCAAGAAGGCTGCCAAAAGCATCCTGGGACGCGACCTCACCGAAGATGAAATGCACGACATTGTCTCCCGTGAGTTTGCTGAACTCAACGCCCGTGAGCCTATCTTCGGCTTCATCAAGAAGGCCGCCAAAGGCATCTTCGGACGGGAGATGACTGAAGACGAGTCCATGCTGTAAGTTCTCTTTTCCTCTGCCAAATCTGAAACAATGTTCTGATTTTCTTCCCAGTGTGCGGTCCTACGATGAACTTGACTGAGTGTATCCTTGTAGTGCAGAAATCTCTTTATTACGATCATCTTCACTTCACGCACCTGTCCACATTTTGTATCTGAAAATACACCTTGAAGCAATGGAAACTCTTGAGTATTGTGAAGCAAGCTTTTGAGATCGCGGAGTCTGGAGGTTTCGGGTGACAAATCTTATGTAACTACCCAATCCGATTGTGGAAATCATCTTTCACGCCTAGAAGCCCGGAAACTTTCCCCATGTCTCTATGTACGCCCAACTGCCAAGCATCACCAGGTACGCTTCCATCAAGATACGGGGAGTCATTGAATCACCAAACTTGATGAATACAATAGTGTCTTTGAAATTCGGTTCGACCTCGGTCATCTCATTATTTCTAAGAGTGAGGATACTTATGCCTTTCAAGACAACGAAGAAATGGACCTTTCGAGTATAGGTCAATTCTTGGTTAAGATCGTATAAGAAATCAACGGACCCAGGTGCCTCGGGCGAAGGCTCGTACAGGCGTTCCTGTGGATATCTGATACTGCACCGCTGGTGTCACAGAGAACAACCGGGCATCTCGTGGATCACCTACATCAAGCGCTCACCTTGCACAGAGCGGATGTTTTTGTTATATTCGTCTTCTTCCAGTCTGATTCGACGAGAAAAGTTTCTGTTCTGAGTAATAACACCCCTTCAAGGACGAAATCGGCTCGAAATATGTCCCAATCGCTCGTGTGGGTCCTTCATCAGCGCCACTGCACTGCCAGACACATCGGTCAAGAACTCCTTCACTTTGTTTCAAGGAGAATTTTATCTTTCATGATTTGCAGGGAATCATGGAGAACGACTATAAAACTGAGGAAGGAAGGTAGTTGCGATCCCCCAGAGCAGGTCTCTTCCAAACACACCAACCCAAGGCTCGCGTCGATCGCAGTCCACTGTGTTAATTAACAACTCCACTCATCTTATTACCAATTCTCACTATCACCATGGTCAAAATCTCCAGTTCTCTCGTCGTTGTTGCATTAGCCACAATCCCTGCTCTTGCCGCCCCCGTTGGAGCGTCAGACGGCCGGATCGTTGCGTGAGTTATCCGGTTCTTGATTATTTTTTGTTCAATCTAATCACCTATTATTTAGCCGCGATGTCGATGATATCCTTTCCCGCTCTCTTCAACAGCTGGAACAACGTGAGGTTGAGGATTCCTCCTACTTGCTAACGTGAGTTATTCTGGAACTCGTGGAAACGACAAGGACTTAGAGTTACTTTGATCTTCAGGCGTGATGTCAGCGACTTCGATGCGAGAGAAGTCAATGATGTCCTTGAGCTGATCAGGTAAGTGCCGCTGGAGCTCGGTCTCCAGCAGTTGTTCAGTATGTTCGTTTAGCCGCCAGTATTCCAGTCTCGATCAACTCGAGGCTCGTGAACCCTTCTTGGGCTTCATTGGCAAGGCTGTCAAGGGCATCTTTGGCCGCGAACTCACAAAAGCAGAAGTCAACGAGATGGTCGCCCGTGAGCCTTTCTTGGGCTTTATTGGAAAGGCTGTCAAAGGCATTTTCGGTCGCGAACTTTCCAACGAAGAAGT
>Ga0247735_1000753_pt1 | contig 12712 bp, 14 predicted proteins | sample UWRJL178409R2_FD_180934 | JGI IMG/M metagenome (GOLD analysis project Ga0247735, IMG submission 180934) | Plant litter microbial communities from Arlington Agricultural Research Station in Wisconsin, United States - UWRJ-L178-409R-2 | ecosystem: Environmental > Terrestrial > Plant litter >...
AATCGCCGGGCACGTGGATCGCGAGGATCTGGCGCCGGCCGTCGGGCGTATCCTTGTAGCGCTGGACGAAACCGTCGAGCAGCAAGGTGCACTGGCTGAGCGGTTCGTTCGGCCGCACGATCGTTCGGCGCGCGGCGAACTCGGTGGTGCGCGCGATCGCCTGTTCCAGCGCGGCGACCTCCTCGGGAGCCAAAGTGGGCGTTCTGTGCGCCTGCAAGAACAACCGCGTCATCATCGCTCGAACACCCCCAACCCCAAAACACCGGAACGCCACCCTGCCATGCACGTTATTCCCGGCAAGAGGTATCGTCCATGACCAAGCAGCCGGAAAAAACGCCCGCCGAGGCGACTGCCGAACACGGCGAGGTGATGATCGACGGCCCGGACGGCCTCGCTCTCTCGCTCACGCCCGATGCGGCACGGCAAACCGCGCATTCGATCCACACCGCCGCGTGCGAGGCGCAGGATCAGCGCACCGGCGCGACGTCATCGGATGATCGCAGCGACGGTGGCGCTGCCGGATCGTAAAGACTCTACTGCGCCTGGCCGCCGGTTGCACATGGTCGGCGCGCGCACGTTACGTCGTTTCAGCTTGGTCCGCGTGATCGGCCTCACCGTTTATAGACCGGTTTGAGCGCGACCTGCTGGATATGCCAGACCTTCTGCGCAGCCGTACCGCCGTCCACGTCGGAGCGCCGCAGCGTGACGGACCCGATCTCATAATAGGGTTTGCGCGTCTGCTTGAGCCGCGCATAGACCTGCACAGGCACGGTGACGAAGCGCTGCCCGGCCCCGGCATCGATCCGCCCCGGTGCGCCGATATTGGCGTGATACTCGCTGAACTCCGAAAAGCTGTCGGCGAAATCGGCGGGCGTGAGTCGCGAGCCGGTGCCGCCGCCGTGCCACATCTGCCAGGCCAGCTTGTATTTTCCCTCACCGATCAGCGCGTAATAACGCTCGACCACCTGCGCGGCGCCCTGTGCGCTGTCGGGCGCGGCGGACGCCTCGGAGATCGGCGTGCGATCGTCGGGCAGGCCGCCGGGCGCACCGGGCGCGGGGGGCGCGAGCGGCTCCTCCAGGCCTTCGGGAACGCTCCCGTTCGGCGTCGGCGTGGGGGAAGGCATCGGATCGGTCGGCGGCGGCGGCACGACCGGATCGTTCGCGGGCAGCGGCGTATCGGGGTGGTAGGCGTTGATGCTGCTCTGCGCGCGCTCCGCCGCCGCGTCGATATCGACATCGTTGTTGGCCCCGGCGTCGGTCTGCGGCGCGCACGCGACGATCAGCAGCAGGGGCAAAACGGCAACGACGCGCACTGGCAGGCCTTTCGAAGACATAGGGTTGTCTTAACGATGCGTCACCCGCTCCGTTCCGGTCAAATCGTATCGATTGTGGAACGGTTCTCCGCGCGCCGCGCGGCAAAGCCAAGGGCGCGACCGACACGTCGGCGGCGCCCGGTCAAACGGTTCGGACATTTGGCTCAGGGTTTGAGCGCGGCATCGTCCTTGTCGTCGAGATCGTCCTCGTCGGCGAGGTCATCGTCCTCGAAATCCTCCTGGAGCGAATCCTCGTCCTGATCGTCCTCGTCCTGGTCGACGTCGTCGTCTTCCTCGCCGACTTCGTCGCTCTCCATCTTGAGATCGTCTTCGTCGTCCTCGTCCTCTTCGCCCGCGATATCGGGTTCGAGGTCGGTCAGGATCGCGCCGTTGCTCGGGCCGCCGCTGGTCGCTTCGAGGATTTCGGCGCGCTGGCTCTCGTCATAGCCTTCCTCGTCGTAGCCGTCGTCGCCCGGGCCTTCGCCGGGCACCTGGTATCCACCGCTGATCGCCATCTTCGCTCTCCTGTCCCGGGAAAAATGGGGCACGACGCCAACTTCACACGCGCGACTCGGTTCCCGAGAATCGCTCAGCTCGGGCGGAACAGCCGGCCGCGCTCGACGATCGCGGCGATGCCGAGGCCGAGCAGCCCCGCCACGAAGAAACCGGCGTGCAGCGCGATCGTGGTGCCATCGAAGAAGCTGGCGATGATCGCCCCGAGCACCGCGCCGCCGGTGATGACGAGCGCCCCTTGCAAGCTCGCGGCGGTGCCGGCGATCGCGCCCATATTCTCCATCGCCATCGCCGACATGTTCGATCCGGCGAGGCCATAACCCGCCATCGCCAGCGCCTGAAGCAGGACGAACGGCACCAGCCCTTCACGCCCCATCCCAGCCGCGATGAGACCGCCGGCCGCCGCCAGCGTCATCACCACCAGCGCGGCCTGCGAGATGCGCCGCATGCCGAGCCGCATCACGATCCGCGAGTTGAGCAGGTTCGCCGCCGCCATCGTCCCCGCCGAGGCGGCGAACACCGGCCCGAGCAGGTGCTGGGCGTGGAAGACGCGCTCCATGATCGGCTCGATCAATCCGATATAGCCGAACAGCGCGCCCTGCACGATCATGCCCGCGATCATATAGCCGAGCGAGGCGCGGTCGCGGAGCGTCGCGCGCCAACCGCGCAGCAACTGCGCCACCGACAAGGGCACGCGGTTCTCGGGCGCGAGCGTCTCGGGCATCCGCCACGCGAACCACGCCAGCACCAGCGCGGACAGGCCGGCGATCACCTCGAAGATCAGCCGCCACGATCCCGCGAGCAGGATGAGCTGGCCGACGCTCGGCGCGAGGATCGGCGCGGCCATGAACACCATGAAGGCGAGGCTCGACACCTTCGCCATCGCGCGGCCGGTGAAGCAATCGCGCACCAGCGCGATGGTGACGACGCGGCTTGCCGCGATCGCCACGCCGCCGGCAAAACGCGCCGTCAGCAGCAAGGTGAAACTCCCCGCCAGCCCGGCGAGCAGGCAGCAGACGATATAGCCGATCAGCCCGCCGATCAGCACCGGCCGCCGCCCGTAGCGATCAGTGAGCGGCCCCTGCACCAACTGCCCCAGTCCAAACCCGACCACGAACACGGTGACGACGAGCGCGCGGCCGCCGACATCGGGAACGCCAAGCCGCCGCCCGATCTCGGGCAGCGCCGGCAGCATCGAATCGATACCGAGCGCGCCCAGTGACATCAGCGCGGCGACGAGCGCGACGAATTCGAGAAACGGAATCGGCGCGGTGTTGAGCGTGGCGGGAGGCGATTCGATCGACATTGCCCGCCTCATGCCCGACATCGCCGCACCGGTCACGTGCAAGCGCGTTGACGTGGCGTGCGTCTTTAGCTTAGTGTATTGTATTAGCAATACACGAAAGAGCGCCATGATCCGCCCCCTGCTGCTCGCCTTCCCAATCGCCCTGCTCGCCGCGTGCGGCGACGGAAAGGACGGCACATCCATCACCCTCAACGCCGATGGCGCCGACGGCAACGTCGTCGCAAGCATCGGGTCCAACGGCCAGATGGCGCTCAACGCGCCGGGCATCTCGGGCACCATCAAGCTGCCCGCGATCAAGCTCGACGCTGGCGATTTCGATATGAACGGGGTGCATCTCTACCCCGGCTCGACGATCAGCGGCATGAACATCGACGGGCATGACCGGCCGGGGCGGGACGATGACGGTCAGGTCAAGGTCAGCTTCGAAAGCCCGGCAACTCCGGCGACGGTGCGCGACTGGTTCGCAGGCAAGCTGGGCGGCGCTGGCTTCAAGGTCTCGCCCAAGGGATCGGGACTTTATGGGACGACCGAAGAAGGCAAGCCGTTCCGGCTAGATCTTTCGCCGGAGGGCGGAGACAAAGCACGCGGCACCATCCTGATCGGTTAACACACCCGTTCCCCCGCGAAAGCGGGGGTCCAGAGCCAAATAGCGCAGCGCTTGTGGCCCTAGACTCCCGCTTTCGCGGGAGAACAGTGGGTAGCGGGGTATTCCGCCGCGCCTCGACCGCCTATGTTGGCCGGCCCAGTCTCCAACCAACGGTCGCGTCCATGTCCGATACCCCGCTTTCCGAAATCCCGACGCTCTCGCTCGCCGACGAGGCGGGCGACCCCGCCGGCTTCGCCGCCGCGCTGGGCGGTTCGTTCGAGCGGTTCGGGTTCGCGGTCATCGCCGATCACGGCATCCCTGCCGATCTGATCGCGCGCGGCTGGGCCGACACCGCCGCGTTCTTCGCGCTGCCCGAGGACGAAAAGCGCCGCTATTTCACCCCCGAAGGTGGCGGCCAGCGCGGCTACACCCCGTTCAGGACCGAGATCGCCAAGGGCGCGTCGGTGGTCGATCTCAAGGAATTCTGGCACGTCGGGCGCGACCTGCCCGCCGGCCATCCGCTCGCCGACCGGATGCCGCCCAACGTCTGGCCCGATCGGCCCGAGCGTTTCCGCGACACGTTCCTCCAGCTCTACGCCGCGTTCGACCGCGCCGGCGACCGCATCCTTTCCGCTATCGCGCGACACCTCAAGCTCGCGCCCAATTGGTTCGATCCCGCAGTCGAGAACGGCAATTCGATCCTGCGACTGCTGCACTATCCGCCGATTCCGCTCGATGCCGAGGGCGTCCGCGCCGGCGCGCATGAGGATATCAACCTCATCACCCTGCTGCTCGGCGCCGAGGAGGCCGGTCTCGAACTGCTCGATCGCGACGGGCGCTGGCTGCCGGTCAAGCCGCCCGAGGGCGCACTCGTCGTCAACGTCGGCGACATGCTGCAACGGTTGACCAACCATGTGCTGCCCTCGACCAGCCACCGCGTCGTCAATCCGCCGCCCGAGCGGCGCGGCGTCTCGCGCTATTCGATGCCGTTCTTCCTGCACCCCAATCCCGATTTCCTGATCGAGACCTTGCCCGGCTGCATCAGCGCGGAGCGGCCGAACCGGTATGAGACACCGATCAGCTCGCACGATTACCTGCATGAGCGGCTGGTCGAAATCGGGCTTGTGAAGAAGTAACCACGTCGGGCTTGTTCCAACGCCAAGGCACCGTCTAAAGGCGCCGCACCTCAACCGTTCGTGCTGAGCCTGTCGAAGCACGTGCCGCGAACGATGGCGCTTGTGGCACGCCCTTCGACAGGCTCAGGACGAACGGCGTTGGGGCGAGACTTTGGAAAGCCCGTCATGACTCAACCGCTTCGTATCGCGCTCGCTGGCCTCGGCACCGTCGGGGGCGGCGTGATCCGGCTGCTCGACGAGAATGGCGCGCTGATCGCGCGGCGCGCGGGGCGGCCGATCGAGATCGTCGCGGTGTCCGCGCGCGACCGGAGCAAGGATCGCGGCGTCGATATCAGCCGCTTCGAATGGGTCGACGACACGACGGCGCTGGCATCGCGCGACGTCGAAGTCGTGGTCGAGCTGGTCGGCGGGTCGGATGGCCCCGCCCTCACGCTGGCGCGTAGCGCGCTCGCGGCGGGCAAGGGTTTCGTCACCGCCAACAAGGCGATGATCGCGCATCACGGGCTCGAACTCGCCGAAGCCGCCGAGAAAGCCGGCGCGGCGCTCAAGTTCGAGGCGGCGGTGGCGGGCGGCATTCCGGTCATCAAGGGGCTGCGCGAGGGCGCCGCCGCCAACGAGATCAGCCGGGTCTACGGCATCCTCAACGGCACCTGCAATTTCATCCTGTCGAAGATGGAAGCGGAAGGCCGCGACTTCGCCGAGGTGCTCGCCGAGGCGCAGGCGCTCGGCTATGCCGAGGCCGACCCGACCTTCGACATCGACGGCATCGACGCCGCGCACAAACTGTCGATCCTCGCCAGCATCGCGTTCGGCACGCAGCCCGCGTTCGCCGATGTCGCGGCGAGCGGCATCCGTCACGTGCTCGCCGCCGACATCGCCGAGGCGGCGGCGCTCGGCTACCGCGTGCGGCTGCTCGGCGTGGCGGATCACGGCGCGGGTGGGCTGTTCCAGCGGGTGCATCCGCACCTCGTGCCGATCAGCCATCCGCTCGCGCATGTGACGGGCGCGACCAACGCGGTCGTCGCCGAGGGCAATTATGTCGGCCGGCTGCTGTTCCAGGGCGCGGGGGCCGGCGACGGCCCGACCGCGAGCGCGGTCGTCGCCGACCTGATCGATATCGCGCGCGGCGAGTTCGGCCCCGCCTTCGCGATGCCCTCGTCCGCGCTGCTGGCGCAGGGCGCCGCCGATTCGGGCGAGCGGCGCGGGCGCAACTACGTGCGCTTCGCTGTGGCGGACAAGGTCGGCGTGCTCGCCGAAATCGCCGCGGCGATGCGCGATGCGGGCGTCTCGATCGAAAGCCTGATCCAGCGCGGCGCAAGCGGCGACGGCAGCGTGCTGGTCGCTATCGTGACTCACGAAGCGCCCGAGCGTGCGGTCGCGCAGGCGCTGGAGCGGCTGCGCGGATCGCAGAGCCTGACCGGCCAGCCGTTGTGGATGCATATTCTGGAGTGACGATATTCCCCTCCCTGGAAGGGAGGGGTTAGGGGTGGGTAGGTTTGGGGCTGTCGCAACGACCCTCGCAGGCCGACCCACCCCCAGCCCCTCCCTTCCAGGGAGGGGAGCAGAAGGCGGGGAGCAAAAAGCGCGAACCCCGTTTACACCGCGCCCACCGCTCGCTATCGGCGCTCCCCATGTCCTCGATGGCCAAAACCATTAGCACCAAGCCGACCCGCACGCGCGGGGCGGTCTGGTCGTGCTGACGGTTCAACCCTAAGCCAACCGGACACAGCCCCGCGGTAAGCGCGGGGCGGCCTTGTACGACAGGACCGAAATAGCTCCCGCGCCTCCGCATACCAGGAGACGCCTACCCATGACTTCGTTCCGCCCCTCGCCCGACCGTCTCGCCGTCGGCATCGTCGGCGCCACCGGCCTCGTCGGCAGCATGATGCTGACCATGCTTGCCGAGCGTAAATTCCCGCTCACCGCATTGCGGCTGTTCGCCTCGGCGCGCTCCGCGGGGAGCACGGTGCCGTTCAAGGGCGCGGACGTCACCATCGAGGACGCGGCGACCGCTAATTTCAACGGACTCGACATCGTGTTCTTCTCCGCCGGCGGAAGCACCTCGAAGGCGCTGGCGGAAAAGGTCGCGGCGGCGGGCGCGGTGGTGATCGACAACAGCTCGGCCTGGCGCAGCGACCCGCTGGTTCCGCTGGTCGTGGCGGAGGTCAACCCCGATGCGCTCCGCGATTTGCCCAAGGGTATCGTCGCCAACCCCAATTGCACGACGATGGCGGCGATGCCGGTGCTCAAGCCGCTCCACGACGCCGCCGGCCTGACTCGGCTGGTGGCGAGCACCTATCAGGCGGTGTCCGGCGGCGGCATGGAGGGCGTGCGCGAGCTTGAGGAGCAGATCGTCGCGGGGGCGTCGGCATGCGCCACGCTCGCGCAGGACGGCGGCGCGGTGAAGCTGGGCGTACCGCGCAAGTGGGCCGCGCCGATCGCGTTCAATGTCGTGCCGCTCAATTACGTGCTGGTCGAGGACGGCTATACCGAAGAGGAACTCAAGCTGCGTGACGAAAGCCGCAAGATCCTCGGCCTGCCCGATCTCGCCGTCTCGGCGACCTGCGTGCGCGTGCCGGTGTTCACCGGCCATTCGCTGTCGATCAACGCCGCGTTCGAACGCCCGATCTCGGTGAGCGAAGCCAATGGCCTGCTGCGCCGCGCGCCCGGCGTCGAACTGGTGGCGGTGCCCAATCCGCTCGCCGCGACGGGTAAGGATGCGGTGTTCGTCGGCCGCGTCCGCCCCGATCCGACCGTCGCGAACGGGCTTTCGCTGTTCGTGACCGGCGACAATCTACGCAAGGGCGCGGCGCTGAACGCGGTGCAGATCGCCGAAGTGCTGCTGGCGCAGGGGCGCTGACGGCCGTGCGAGCGGGCGCTACGGCGCCAGCGCCCGCTCGCCCGCAATCTGCGTGCCCGCCGCGTTCACGGTCGCCTTCAGGCCGAATGATCCGCAGCCGACGAGGAAGATCGACTTCTCCTCGCAATTGTCGGTCCGCGCGAACAGCCGATCGCGCTCGGCGAGAGCGCCTTCGTGCGCGGGGTCGCCGGGATCGTGGACGATCAGCGGCGCGCGGTAGCGATCGGCGGCGCGGCGGCCGCACACCACGACATCATCTCCGGTGGGGCGCGAGCAGGCCGGCCTCGCGCTGGTCAGCGCCTGATAGGCGGCGATGGCCGCATCATCGGGCGCGGCGAGCAGAAGGAACAGCGGAAACACCATCGCGGAGTCGCCCGGAAGCCTCGGATCGCGCGAGGATGATCCACGCGCGCAGCCGCGTCAATCGCGCGATGGCGTGGCGAGCGCGACGACATGGTCGAACACCGCTTCGTGAAGCGGCCGCACGAAGGCGCACCCGTAAAAATGGCGGCGGCTCCATTTCACCGTCGCCTCCAGACCCGCGAGGCCGGGAATCTTGAGCCAGATCGTCGCGCCCGGCTGGATGCGGTGGATCGTCTCGATCTGGAAGCCGGTGCGCGACAAATCGGTCACGTCGATGTCGAGCTTGTCGGTGCCCATCATCCGCACCTGCGCGCGGATCGCCACAGCGCTGCGGGCAGCGGCGCGGGTTTCCGGTCTGGTCTCGGCCTCTTGCATCGCTGGCAGCATAGCCGCGCGATGATTAAGTTTCCGCTATGCGACTGGCGCGACGCCGAGCCGGGGAATGTCGATCGCGGGGCAGCGGTCCATCACCACTTTCAGCCCAGCCGCCTCGGCGCGCGCGGCCGCAGCTTCGTTAACGACACCGAGTTGCATCCACACCGCCTTCGCACCGATGCGGATCGCATCGTCCACCGCCTCGCCGGCAGCGGCCGAGTTGCGGAAGATATCGACGAGGTCGATCGGATCGCCGAGCTGGTCGAGATCGCGGAACACGAACTCGCCGTGGATGTGCTCGCCGGTGATCTGCGGGTTGACCGGGATCACGCGATAGCCGTGGTCCTGCAGAAACTTCATCACACCGTAGGACGGGCGGTTGGGCCGGTCCGACGCGCCGACCAGCGCGATCGTGCGCGTCTCTTCGAGCAAAGCCTTGATCCCGGCGTCATCGGTGATCGGCATCAGCGTCCCTCCGTCTGTAACCACCGCGCGACCGCGTCGGCAATCGTCGCGAACGCGGCGGCTTCGGGTCCGTTCCCGGCGGCGGGCGGCGTGCCCGCGTCGGAGGCGGTGCGGATCGCGATGTCGAGCGGGATGCGGCCGAGGAAGGTGATGCCGAGTTCGCCCGCCGCCGCTTCCGCCCCACCCTGCCCGAACGGGTTCGAAATCTCGCCGCAATGTGGGCAGGCGTAGCCGGACATGTTTTCGACGAGGCCGATGATCGGCACGCCGGCCTTGTTGAACAGGTCGATCGCGCGGCGCGCGTCGATCAGCGCGAGATCCTGCGGGGTCGAGACGATCACCGCCCCCGCGGGGCGGTGCTTCTGGATCATGGTGAGCTGAACGTCGCCGGTGCCGGGCGGCAGATCGATCACGAGCGTATCGGTCGCGCCCCAATTGGCGTCCATGAGCTGCCCGAGCGCGCCCGCCGCCATCGGCCCGCGCCAGGCGATCGCCTGATCGGCCGCGACCAGTTGCCCCATCGACAAGAGCGGCACACCATAGGGGGTGGCGACGGGTTGCAGCACCTTGTCACGCGCGGTCGGCTTGCCGCCTTCGACCGCCATCAGCTTGGGCTGCGACGGGCCGTAAATGTCGGCATCGACCAGCCCGACGCGCCGCCCGCGCGCGGCGAGCGCGATGGCGAGATTGGCCGAAACCGTCGATTTGCCGACCCCGCCCTTCCCGCTCGCCACCGCGATCGACACGCGGCGGGTGCGCTGGCTGGTCAGCGCGACGCGCACCGTCTCGATGCCGGGCACCCCACTCGCCGCCGCGCGCACGCGCGCTTCGAGCGCGTCATGCTCGCTCGGATCGAGCCCACTCACGTCGAGGATGATGCTGGCGCGGCTTCCCTCGATCCGCGCGGTCGCGCGGGTGCCGGCGACGGGAGCGAGTGCGGTATCGAGCGGATTTGGATCGGTCATCGTTGCGCAGATAGGGTCGTTGCGGCCGCTTGCCACTATTTTTCATTGAAACGCGTACCTATAGAGAAAGGATGACGATCCTAACGGGCTGGTTTCAGCGTCCCCCTCTCCTCAATAGTGACGACAAAAGCCCGTGGGGCAGCGGCTCCGGCGGCGATGGCGCCGGTGGTGGTGGCGAAGGCCCGCGCAATCCGTGGGCGCCCAAGCCCGGCAATGGCAATGGCAACCGCCCGCGCATTCCCGGGCCGAGTGCACTCGACGAATTCATCAAGCGCGCGCGGGGTGCCGGCGGCGGCAATGGCGGCGGCGGCCGGCCCCATATTCCGGGCACGCCGAGCGCGGGCGCGCTCTGGTTGATCGGCCTCGGCATCATCGTGGTGTTGTGGATCGCGTTCACCTCGATCCATGCGATTGGCCCGCAGCAGCGCGCGGTGGTGACGTTCTTCGGGCGCTACGCCGGCACGCTAGAACCCGGCATCCGGCTGACGCTGCCCGCGCCGTTCAACTCGGTGATGAAGGTCGACGTTCGCGAGATCAAGACTGACACCTTCCCCGAGAATGGCGGCGAGAATTTGATGCTGACCGGCGACCAGAACGTCGTCGACGTCAATTATTCGGTGCGCTGGGACATCAGCAACCCGCAGGATTACGTCTTCCAGATCGCCGATCCCAAATCGACGCTGCGCGCCACCGCGGAAAGCGCGATGCGCGCGGTGCTGGCGACCGCGACGCTCGACGACGCGATCGGATCGGGCCGCGGCGCGATGGAGGTCAAGGTCCAGCAGAACATGCAGGCGATCCTCGACAGCTACAACGCCGGCATCCGCATCCAGGGCGTCGCGATCAAGGGCGCGCAGCCGCCCGAGCAGGTGATCGATTCGTTCAAGAAGGTCTCCGCCGCGCAGCAGGAGGCGCAGGGCAACATCAACAAGGCACGCGGCTATGCGCAGCAGATCCTCGCGCGCGCACAAGGTGAAGCCGCGTCGTTCGACGTGATCTACGCCCAGTACAAGCTCGCCCCCGAAGTGACGCGCAAGCGCATGTATTATGAGACGATGGAACAGGTGATGGCGCGCAGCGACAAGACGATCGTGGAGGCGCCCGGCGTCGTACCCTATCTGCCGCTGCCCGGTGGCGCGCGCCGCGCGCCCGACGCCCAGGCTCCGGCGGCGCAGGCGGCCCCGGCCACCATCCCGCAGGTTCAGGGAGACGCCCAGTGAACCTCAGCTTCCGCAACCCGGTCGCGATCGGCATCGTCGCGATGCTGGCGCTGATCCTGATCGCCAGCACCTTCGCGATCGTGCCCGAGACCAAGCAGGCGGTGATCCTGCGCTTCGAACAGCCCGTCGGCGGCGCGATCAACCGCTGGAAGCCCAACGAGGTGTTCGGCCGTTCGGGTGCCGGTCTGATCGCGCGAATCCCGTTCATCGACCGCATCGTGTGGGTCGACAAGCGCGTGCTCGATGTCGAGCTCGAGAACCAGCCGGTGCTCTCGACCGACCAGTTGCGGCTCGAAGTCGATGCCTATGCGCGTTTCCGCATCGTCGATCCGCTGAAGGCGGTGGTTTCGACCGGCAGCACCTCGGTCACCGAGCAGCGCGTGATCGACCAGCTCCAGCCGTTGTTCAGCTCGGCGCTTCGCAACGAACTCGGCAAGCGCCCGTTCGCGGCGCTGCTCAGCCCCGAGCGTGGTCAGGTGATGGACAATATCCAGGCGGGGCTACAGCGGCTCGCCGCGCAGTACGGCGTGCAGATCGTCGACGTGCGAATCAAGCATGCCGACTTGCCCGATGGCGCGCCGCTGCAAAGCGCGCTCGACCGGATGAAGACCGCGCGCGAACAGGAAGCGCTGACGATCCAGGCCAAGGGCCAGCAGACCGCGCAGATCATCAGTGCCGAAGCCGATGCCAAGGCCGCGCAGATCTATGCGGAAAGTTTCAACAAAGACCCGGACTTCTATGACTTCTACCGCGCCATGCAGTCATACCGTTATACTTTCGGCGATAGCGCCAAAGGCCAGACCTCGATGGTATTGTCGCCCGACAATGCCTATCTGAAGGAGTTCCAGGGCCGGCGCTGATCGACTCTTTCGGCTTGTTCATATTCAATCTCCGTTCAGCAACCTTGGCTAAGGTCGGTGCGTTGCCCCGATACGGCACACGGAAGGAATCAACCCAAGTGCGATACGCATACGCCATTACTGCTGCCATTCTTCTCAGCGGCACCGCTGCCGCAGTCGCGCTGGAACCGCCCGCGCAGACCGCGCAGAACGAGCCGGCGGCGATCGCCGCCGCCGTACCGCGCACCGGCGCGCCGATGAGCTTCGCCGACATGGTCGCGAAATTGCAGCCGGCGGTCGTCAACATCTCGACCAGCCAGCATATCAAGGTCGAGCAGCCCGCCAATCCGTTCGCGGGTACGCCGTTCGGCGACCTGTTCGGCCAGATGAACCAGGGCCAGGGCGGCGGGAACGGCGGCGCGCCGATCACGCGCGAGGCGACCTCGCTCGGCTCGGGCTTCATCATCTCGCCCGACGGTTATATCGTCACCAACAACCACGTCGTCGCGCCCGGCGCGAAGGGCGCGACCGTCGATTCGATCACCGCGATCATGATCGACCGCAAGGAATACAAGGCCAAGCTGATCGGCCGCGACCCGACCTCTGACCTCGCGCTCCTCAAGATCGACGCGACCAACCTGCCCTATGTGAAGTTCGGCGATTCGAGCCGGGCGCGCGTTGGCGACTGGATCATCGCGATCGGCAATCCGTTCGGGATCGGCTCGACCGTGACCGCCGGCATCGTCTCGGCGCTTCACCGCGTCACCGGCG
>Ga0247735_1000756_pt1 | contig 12682 bp, 10 predicted proteins | sample UWRJL178409R2_FD_180934 | JGI IMG/M metagenome (GOLD analysis project Ga0247735, IMG submission 180934) | Plant litter microbial communities from Arlington Agricultural Research Station in Wisconsin, United States - UWRJ-L178-409R-2 | ecosystem: Environmental > Terrestrial > Plant litter >...
AGCCGCTGCGCTGGATATCCGGCACGACCTCCATCTTCGACCGGGCGGCCTCGATCGACGTGACATCGGCATCCAGCTGGTCGATCGCGTCGATGACGACACCGAACTCCGAGTAGCAGAGGTGGGTGTGGATCTGGGTCTGCTTTGCGACCCCGGCGGTGGCGAGACGGAAGGAGCCGACCGACCACTTCAGGTAGTCGGGCTGGTCGGCCTTCTTGAGCGGCAGTAGTTCGCGCAGCGCGGGCTCGTCGACCTGGATGACGCCGATGCCGGCCGCTTCGAGGTCAGCGATCTCGTCGCGCAGCGCGAGCGCGACCTGGTTGGCCGTCTCGCCGAGCGGCTGGTCGTCACGAACGAACGACCAGGCGAGGATCGTGACCGGGCCGGTCAGCATTCCCTTCACGGGCTTCGCGGTCAGGGTCTGCGTGTACGCCGACCACTCGACGGTGATCGGAGCTTCGCGGGCAACGTCGCCCCACAGCAGTGACGGGCGCGTACAGCGCGATCCGTAGGACTGCACCCAGCCGTTCTGCGTGACGGCGAAACCGTCGAGGTGCTCGGCGAAGTACTGCACCATGTCGTTGCGCTCGGGCTCGCCGTGCACGATGACGTCGATGCCGATCTCTTCCTGCAGGTCGACAACGCTCTTGATCTCGGCCTTGAGATAGTCGACGTATTCGGTCTCGCTGATCTCGCCCTTCGAGTGCGCGGCGCGAGCCTTGCGGATGTCGCCGGTCTGGGGAAAGGACCCGATCGTCGTCGTCGGCAGGAACGGCAGTCCGAGCGCTTCCTCCTGGGCGGCGAGGCGCTCGGCGTAGTCGCCGCGGCTGAAGTCGGCGTCCGTGAGAGCTGCTGCCCGAACCCGGACCGCTCCGTCGCGCACGCCCGGCGCGTTGTGGCGGTCCTCGAGGGCGGCGGTCGAGGCGAGCAGCGCATCCTGGATCGCCGCCTTGCCGTCGGTGAGTCCGGTCGCGAGGGTGGCGATCTGGGCGACCTTCTGGTCGGCGAAAGCCAGCCAGCTCTTGAGGCGGTCGTCGAGCAGCGGCTCGTCGTCGACGTCGTGCGGGGTGTGGAACAGGCTCGTCGAGCTCGAAACGGCGACGCTCGGGCTCAGCTTACCCAGTGCCTCGAGCTTGACGTACGCGGCCTCGAGGTCGCCGCGCCAGATGTTGTGACCATCGACAACGCCGCCGACCAGGGTCTTCTCGGTGCTGATGCCGGTGGGCACGCCACCGCGGACCAGGTCGAGACCGATCGCCTCGACCGGGCTCGCGGTGAGCACGGGAAGCGCGTCGTCGAGCGAACCGTACGGGGCTGACACGAAGATCTGCGGGCGGGCCGGGACCGCGCCGAGCAGCGTGTACGCGCGAGCGGTCGCCTCGAGCACGGTGGCGCGGTCGATCTCGATCGATTCACTGACGAGAGCCGGCTCGTCGAGCTGGACCCACTCTGCGCCAACGGCCGTGAGAGCGGCGAGCAGTTCGGCGTAGACCGGAAGCAGGTCGTCGAGGCGGTCGAGCGGCTGGTAGTCGCTCGGGGCCGACTCGCTGGCCTTACTGAGCAGCAGGAAGGTCACCGGACCGACGATGACCGGGCGGGTGCGGAACCCGCTCGTCGTCGCCTCCGCAACCTCGCGAAGCAGGCGGTCCGACGCGAGGCTGAACTCGGTCTCCGGCCCGATCTCGGGCACGAGATAGTGGTAGTTCGAGTCGAACCACTTCGTCATCTCGGCCGGGACATCCGCTCCCTCACCACGGGCGATCGTGAAGTAGCCGGCGAGGTCGATGCTGCCGTCGTCCTTTACGAGCCGGGCGAACCGGCTCGGAACGGCCCCGACGGTCACGGCCGCGTCGAGTACCTGGTCGTAGAAGCTGAACGCTTCGGGGATCGACGAGTCGGTGCGTCCGAGACCCAGGCCGACGAGGCGCTCGCGCGTCACTGCGCGGAGCTCGGCTGCGGCGGTCTCGAGTTCGTCTGCGCTGATGCGTCCGGCCCAGAATGACTCGACGGCCTTCTTCAGCTCGCGGCGGCGGCCGATGCGCGGGTACCCGAGAATCGTTCCGGTGGGGAATGGCGTTGTCATTGTCGTCCTTCGTTCTGGTGTTCGGTTGCTGACGCGGATGAAAGGGCTGGGAGCTCCGGCACAAGGCCGACTCCCCGGAGTACGGCGAGAACTGCCTCGTGCCGGTTGAACGCATAGAGGTGCAGGCCGGGGCGATCGGTGCCGAGCACCGCGCGCGACAGGTCGATCGCGTGCCCGATGCCGACGGCGGCCTGCCCATCGGGCGTCGACTCGGCCTCGAGTTCGCGCAGCAGGTCGGTTGGCAGGCTTTCGCCGGTGAGGTCGACGATCCGGCGCAGCCTGGCCGGGCTCGCGATCGGCATGATGCCGGGAAGGATGCGCATGGTCACACCCGCAGCGCGGGCCTGGTCAACGAAGCGCAGGTAGTCGTCGGCGTGGAAGAAAAGCTGGGTGATCGCGAGGTTGGCCCCGGCGGCTTCCTTGGCCAGGAGCGTGTCGAGATCCTGTTCGACCGAGCGGGAGCGCGGATGCCCGTTCGGGAACGCCGCGACCGCGATCGTCACCTTCTCGCCGTGCGAGAGGCGCTTCGCACCCGGGAATCCCGGGATGTCCTGCTGCACGAACGGAACCCGTTCGGCCTGCACGCGGTGGATGAGCTGCACGAGTTCGCCGGCACTGCCGAGATCCCCGAGAAAGTCGTCGCCTTCGTCAGCGCCTTCCGGCGGGTCGCCGCGGAGCGCGAGGAACCGGGTGATTCCGGCATCGAGGAACTCGCGGATGAGGCGGGTCGCCTCCGCGTAGGACGAACCGACGCAGGTGAGGTGCGCCATCGCCTCGACGTCGGTCTCGGCCAGCAGTCGAAGCAGCACGGCGAGCGACGAGCTGCGGGACGACCCGTTCGCCCCGTAGGTCACAGAGATGAATTCAGGACCGGCGGCGGCGAGGTGCTCGATCGAGGCGAGCAACTGCTCTTCAGCGGATGCCGACCGCGGCGGGTACAGCTCGAACGAGAAGGTGGGCGCGAGCGTCGTCGCACTATCGATTGGTGACACCGTCGGCCCTCCGCTCAAGAAATCTGATTGGTATGGGCGGGTGCCGGGCTCGGCTGTCGCTCCGTGCCGGCTACTACTCTCGGCAACGGTTAAACACTAACGACACGACCGGCAGAGGTGGCCGATCGTGTCGCAGTGTTACGGGGTGCGGCCGTGCTTAGGCGGGTACAACCGCGAAGTCGCGCAGCCCGGCCTCGTCGACCGGGTGCACCATCGCGGTCAAGTGGGTTCCGGCCTCGACGTACTCGCTCGTGACGATCCGGCCACGCTCGTGCAGCATCGCGACGATGTCGCCGCGGTCATAAGGAACGAGCAGCTCGACCTCGACGGTCGGAACCGGGATGAGCTCGGCAATGCGCGCCTGCAGCTCTTCCACTCCCTCACCGGTGCGTGCTGAGACAAACACTCCACGCGGTTCGAGGCCACGCAGCAGAAGACGCTGATCGTCATCCACGAGGTCGCTCTTGTTGAAGACGATGATCTCGGGGATTTCGCGGGCGTCGACTTCGCCGATGACATCGCGAACGGTAGCAATCTGGCTGGCCGGGTCCGGGTGCGCTGCGTCGACGACGTGGACGATGACGTCCGAGTCCTTGACTTCCTCGAGCGTCGAGCGGAACGCCTCGACGAGCTGGTGGGGAAGATTGCGCACAAATCCGACGGTGTCGGTCAGCGTGTACGGACGACCGTCGTCGGTAACCGACTTGCGGACCGTCGCGTCGAGGGTCGCAAACAGCGAGTTCTCGACGAGCACGCCGGCCTTGGTGATGCGGTTGAGCAGGCTCGACTTGCCGGCGTTGGTGTATCCGGCGATCGCGACGCTCGGCACCTCGAACCGGTTGCGGTTGGCACGCTTGGCCTCGCGGGCGGGCGCGAATCCCTTGATCTGCTTGCGCAGTTTGGCAACGCGGGTGTGGATGCGGCGACGGTCGAGTTCGATCTTCGTCTCACCGGGTCCACGGCTTCCCATACCGTTACCGGCTCCGACCTGGCCACCGGCCTGGCGGGACAATGACTCACCCCAGCCTCGAAGACGGGGAAGCAGGTATTCGAGCTGCGCGAGTTCGACCTGCGCCTTACCCTCACGGCTCTTCGCGTGCTGGCTGAAAATGTCGAGGATGACGGCGGTACGGTCGATGACCTTGACCTTGACGATGTCTTCGAGTGCGCGGCGCTGGCTCGGAGCGAGCTCCGTGTCGGCGATGACCGTGTCAGCACCGACGGATGCGACGACGCCGGCGAGCTCGGCGGCCTTGCCTTTTCCGAAGAACGTGCTGGGGTCGGGGTTGGCGCGCTTCTGCAGCAGGCCGTCGAGAACGACGGCACCGGCGGTCTCGGCGAGGGCGAACAGCTCGCGCATGGAGTTCTCCGCTTCGACAACGTTGCCCTGGCCGTAGATTCCGATCAGCACAACGCGCTCGATGCGGAGTTTGCGGTACTCGACCTCTGTGACGTCTTCGAGCTCGGTCGAGAGGCCGGCGACACGACGAAGCGCCTCGCGATCTTCGCGGTCGAACTGGTCGCCGTCACGGGACTGCGAGTAGTCGGCGGACGTTTGCAGCGCCTGCGCTGTGCCCGATCCGAAAATTTTCACGTTGGCACTTCCGGCGCTGTCGCGCGCCAGAATCCGGTCTATCGCTGCGCGTCCGGCGTCATCGCCGGTGTGCCCCGCAGCATCCTGTCGTACTTCATCAGTCATTGTGTTAACCCTACTTGCCCTGACTTCGATAAGTTCTCTCCTATGGCTAACGAGCATTACTTCTCGTCTTCTCCTGAGAGTGAACTCAAAAAGCGGACGATTCATGCCCGTATCTCGGGGCAAACGTACGAATTGGAGACCGCAAACGGCATTTTCAGCCCAGAGCGTATCGACACGGGCACGCAGGTGCTTTTGGCGAACGTTCCGGCGCCGGCGCCCGGCGGAAACCTGCTGGACATCGGATGCGGCTGGGGACCGATTGCCCTCACGCTCGCCCTCGAGTCACCACGCGCAACCGTGTGGGCCGTCGACGTGAACGAGCGTGCCCTCGACCTCGTGCGGGGTAACGCCGCGAAGGTCGGCGCTACCAACGTGCGTGCGGTGACCCCCGACGAGGTTCCCGACGACGTGACGTTCATGACGATCTGGTCGAATCCTCCGATTCGGGTCGGCAAGAACGAACTCCACGGACTGCTCGAGAAGTGGCTGCCGCGGCTCGAGCCCGGCTCTGACGCCTGGCTCGTCGTGCAGCGCAACCTCGGCTCGGATTCCCTGCACCGCTGGCTGCAGACGACCTTCCCCGACGACTTCACCTTCACCCGCGCCGCAACGAACAAGGGCTATCGCGTGCTGAAGGCTCGCAAGCACTAGCTCCCCGGCCTGCTTTAACCGGTTTCAAGGATCCGCGGCCGGTAACAGCCACTTTTGTGACGGTTAGCCGGTTTTTCGGCCGCCATCTCCTTGAAACCGGTTAATTCGGGGAGGGATGACGGGGCTGGAGCGGGGCCGGGGCGGAGAGGGCAGGGGCGTTAGATCGTCAGTTCGCCCTCGAAGACGAGCTCGGCCGGGCCCGAGAGCGCGACGTGCTCGCCGTCTTCGGTGGGGAACATCCGCACGCCGACGGTTCCGCCGGGGACCTCGACCTTCCACTGGTTCGGAGCACCCTTGCCTGCCCAGTGCCGGGTGGCCAGCGCAGCAGCCGCAGCACCGGTGCCACAGGACAGGGTTTCACCGCTGCCGCGCTCGTGGACGCGCATGCGGATGTACCCGACGCCATCCCGGACCATCGGGTCGGCGGGCACCACGAACTCGATGTTCGCGCCGGCTTCGGGCTCGGGGTCGAGCTGCGGGATGAAGCTCAGGTCGGCGGAGTCGAGCTCCGCCTCGCTCGCGAGGGCGACGACAACGTGCGGATTGCCGACGTTGATGCCGAGTCCCGGGCGCGCAATCGACAGGTTTTTGGCTCGCACGAGCGGTTCCCCGCCGTCGAGCGCCCAGCGACCGAGGTCGACCTGGAACCCGCTCAGGTTGCGCTGTACGTCGCGGACTCCCCCGCGCGTGCCGATCGCCAGGGTTTCGCCGTGCCCGAGTTCTGCAAGACCGTTGTCGAGCAGGAACCGCGTGAACACGCGGATGCCGTTGCCACACATCTCCGAAACGCTCCCGTCGGAGTTGTGGTAATCCATGAACCACTCCGCAGAGTCGTCTTCGGCGAGAGCTTCAGCGCCCTCGGGAATGTGAGCGGAACGGACCGCCCGGAGAATGCCGTCGCCGCCAACGCCGAAGTGGCGGTCGGCGATCGCGGCCATCTGTGCTGCGGTCAGGTCGATCGAACCATCCGGGTCGGCGAACAGGACGAAGTCGTTACCGGTGCCGTGGCCTTTGGTGAAGTGAAGGGTTGTGCTCACGAACCAAGCCTAGCCATCGCCGCATCCACTCGTTGCGGGTCGTCGTAGTCGAGCCAGGTGGTCGCGGGATAGCGCCGGAACCAGCCGACCTGCCGACGGGCGTAGCGGCGGGTCAACGCGGCGGTCTGTTCGATCGCCTCAGCCTCGGATAACTCGCCACGCACCTGCGCGATCGCCTGCGAGTATCCGATCGCCCGGCTCGCGGTGACTCCGAGCGCCGGGCCGTTGTCGAGAAGCCCGCGCACCTCGTCGACGAGTCCGGCTTCCCACATCTGGCCGACCCTCGCGTCGAGGCGCTCGACGAGTTCTGCCCGCGGAGCCTGCATCCCGAGCAGTACGGTCTCGCGCCAGGTGGCGTTCTCGTCGGGTAAACCGGAGCCGAACGGCTCCCCCGTCATCTCGACGACTTCGAGAGCGCGAACGAGGCGCCGTCCGTTGCTCGCCCCGATAGCGCGCGCGGCGTCGGGGTCGACCTCGAGCAGTTTCGCGTGCATCAGGCCGGGCCCGCGCTCGAGGAGCTCGGCCTCGAGACGCTCGCGGATGGCCGGATCGGTTCCGGGAAACTGGAAGTCGTAGATGACGCTCGAGACGTAGAGACCGGAGCCGCCCACGAGGATCGGTACGGCGCCACGAGACTGGATGTCGTCGATTGCAGCACGCGCCTGCAGCTGGAAATCAGCGACGCTCGCCTCGTCGCTCACCTCGAGAACGTCGAACAAGTGGTGCGGGATTCCGCGGCGCTCGGCGAGCGAAAGCTTGGCCGTGCCGATGTCCATTCCGCGGTACAGCTGCATGGCGTCGGCGTTGACGATCTCGGCGACGCGACCGGAGGCGGCGAGCCGTTCGGCGACGTTGAGCGACAGGCCGGACTTACCGGTGCCCGTTGCGCCGACAATGGCGATGAGCATTGGCTCTAGCGCTGCCCGTCGCCCATGTCGTAGATCGGGATGGTGGCGACGCCGAGCGGCGCTGCCGGGCTCGCCGACACGATGCGAAGGCCGGGAAGCCCGAGCGAGACACGCGGCTTCTCCCCCGAGGCTCCGACGGGAGCCGGAACCCCACAGGACGCGGCTTCGGCACGATCCCACGCGTCACCCGAGCGGGTGCGGCGAATCGCGAGCGGCGCACCGTCGGTTGAGTCGGCGACGAGGTGGAACGACGCGGCATCCGTGATCGTCACGGTGACGACGTCGCCGGGGCGCGGGATGTCGCTTCCCGGCGGGACCTCGAAGTGCACGAGTCGCGAGTCTTCGGCGCGACCGGAGAGGCGGTGCGTCTCACTGTGCTTCTTGCCGTCGGTGGCGGACACCAGCACCTGGACGGTGCGACCGACCTGCTTCTGGTTCTCTTCGCGTGAGATGTGGTCCTGCAGGGCGGTGAGTCGCTCGAAGCGCTCCTGCACAACAGCCTTGGGAACCTGTTCTTCCATCGTCGCGGCGGGCGTGCCCTCGCGGATCGAGTACTGGAACGTGTAGGCCGAAGCGAACCTGGAGAGCTCGACAACGCGCAGCGTCTCCTGGAAATCTTCTTCCGTCTCACCCGGGAAGCCGACGATGATGTCGGTCGAGATCGCCGCGTTCGGAATCTGGGCGCGGACGCGATCGAGAATCCCGAGGAACTTCGTCGACCGGTAGCTGCGCTTCATCGCCTTGAGAATCCGGTCGGAGCCCGACTGCAGTGGCATGTGCAACTGGGGCATGACGTTCGGCGTTTCGGCCATCGCGTCGATGACGTCGTCGGTGAACGCTGCGGGGTGCGGGCTGGTGAACCGGATGCGCTCGAGACCCTCGATCTTTCCAGCGGCGCGCAGCAGCTTGCTGAACGCCTGGCGGTCACCGAATTCGACTCCGTAGGAGTTCACGTTCTGGCCGAGAAGGGTTACCTCGACGGCACCGTCGTCGACGAGCGCCTGGATCTCAGCGAGCACGTCGCCCGGGCGGCGGTCCTTCTCTTTACCGCGGAGCGCCGGAACGATGCAGAAGGTGCAGGTGTTGTTGCAGCCGACCGAGATCGACACCCAGCCGCTGTAGGTCGACTCGCGACGGGTCGGCAGGGTAGACGGGAACACATCGAGGGACTCGAGGATCTCGAGCTGGGCCTCGCCGTTGTGACGGGCGCGCTCGAGCAGCGTCGGCAGCGAGCCCATGTTGTGCGTACCGAAGACGACGTCGACGTACGGCGCCTTCTCGAGGATGACACCCTGGTCTTTTTGGGCGAGGCAGCCGCCAACGGCGATCTGCATTCCTTCGTGGGTCTTCTTGACCGACGCGAGCATACCGAGGTTGCCGTAGAGCTTGTTGTCGGCATTCTCGCGAACGGCGCAGGTGTTGATGACGACGACGTCGGCCTGGCCATCCGTCGCTTTGATGTAACCGGCCGCCTCGAGCGATCCGCTCAGTCGCTCAGAATCGTGCACGTTCATCTGGCAGCCATAGGTGCGCACCTCGTAGGTGCGCGGCGCAGCGGATGCCGTGCTGTCGGAAGAAGCGGAGGTTGCTGGAGCGAGAAGCGTCATTGTGTTCTCCAGTGTAAAGCCGCGCCCGCAAACGCGAAGCCGGCCGGACCGGCCAGCCCTAGTTGAAGCGCGGGCCTCGCGAGCTGCTTCCCGATCCGGAGAGCGCAGCGTTGACGGCGGCGGAAACGACCTGGCCGGAGTATCCGCGACGCATGAGGAATCCGCTCAGTCGACGTTTGGCTGTCGCGTCATCGTACGAGCGCAACTGCGGCGCACGTTTCAGCGCGAGTTCGAGCGCCCGCTGGGCTTCTTCGTCGCCGGAGTCTTCACTCTCGAGCGCGAGGGTGATCGCTTCCTGCTCGATTCCACGCCGGCGGAGTTCGTTGGTAACTCCCGAACGCCCGAGGCCCTTGCGCTCCTGCAGGGAGCGCACGAGTGTTTCAGCGAGGGCGTTGTCGTCGAGCAGTGCGACACCCTCGAGCCTGGCGATCTCGTTTTCGACGGTGTCTTCGTCGAGATCACGGGACTTCAGCAGCTTGCGCATCTCTGAGATCGAGACGCCGCGGCGGGCGAGGGAGTGCAGCGCGATATTGTGCGCGCGATCCGCCTCGCCTTCGCGGTCGCTCTGGGCCTGGGCTTCGGTTTGCGCTTCTTCGTCTTCATCGACCTCGTTGGTTCGAGAGCCGTTTCCGACGAGCGCGAGGGACAGATCTTCGAACCGCACCCGATCGGTTGAGGGTGCCGGTTCCGATACCTGCGATGCGCGCCGGGCCGGCGTGGTGACCGTCGTCACCTCACCGGACTCAATCGCCCACTGCCGAGCCGCTGCCTTCTCGGCTGCGGTGAGTTCAGTGACTTCAGGCAGCTCTGGCTCGGCTGGCTCGCTGGCGGCGCCTGCCGCACCGTCTGAACTCGCACCGCCCCGCTTCGCACCAAACAGGTACGTCACGGGAGCGAGGCGATCAGCAGCAGAGTCGTCGCTGGTATCGGAACCGGTCATGCTATTCGCCGACCGCGAGCAGTGCGGGCTCTGCCTTCGCGGTCGCGGCGGCAGCCTTGGTTGCCGCCTTCGTCGCGGCCTTGGCCTCAGCCTCGATCGCTGCCTTCTTGGCCTTCTCGATGGCAGCCTTCGCCTCCGGACCGACACCGAGCTTCATCATGATGCGCTGTTCGATCTCGAGTGCGATCTTCGGGTTATCGAGCAGGAACTTACGCGAGTTCTCCTTACCCTGTCCGAGCTGGTCTCCCTCGTAGGTGTACCAGGCACCGGACTTGCGGACGATCTCGTGCTCGACGCCGAAGTCGATGAGGCTTCCCTCGCGCGAAATACCGATGCCGTAGAGGATGTCGAACTCCGCCTGCTTGAACGGCGGCGCCATCTTGTTCTTGACGACCTTCACGCGGGTGCGGTTACCGACGGCCTCGGTGCCGTCCTTGAGGGTTTCGATGCGACGGATGTCGAGGCGGACGGACGCGTAGAACTTGAGCGCCTTCCCACCGGCGGTGGTCTCGGGGCTTCCGAAGAAGACACCGATCTTCTCGCGCAGCTGGTTGATGAAGATCATCGTGGTGTTGGTCTGGCTGAGCCCACCGGTGAGCTTGCGCAGCGCCTGCGACATCAGGCGAGCCTGCAGTCCGACGTGCGAGTCACCCATCTCACCTTCGATTTCTGCGCGCGGTACGAGGGCTGCGACGGAGTCGATGACGATGAGGTCGATCGAGCCGGAGCGGACGAGCATGTCGGCGATCTCGAGGGCCTGCTCACCCGTGTCGGGCTGGGAAACGAGCAGCGAGTCGATGTCGACGCCGAGCTTCTTCGCGTACTCGGGGTCGAGTGCGTGCTCCGCGTCGATGAAGGCGGCGATTCCGCCACCGCGCTGGGCGTTGGCAATCGCGTGGAGGGTCAGCGTGGTCTTACCCGAGGATTCCGGACCGTAGATCTCCACGATGCGGCCGCGGGGAAGCCCGCCTATGCCGAGCGCGACATCCAGTGCAATCGAGCCGGTCGGGATGACGGCGACGGGGGCGCGGTCATCACTTCCGAGACGCATGACGGAACCCTTACCGAACTGGCGGTCGATCTGTGCGAGGGCCGTATCGAGGGCCTTTTCGCGGTCTGCTGGTGATGCCATGACTTACTCCTTGACTCGTTGGTTGCTGCCCATAGGCTGTCGATTCGCTGGTGGCCGATACTGCAAGGCCCACAGCCTCCCGACAAAGGCTGGTTGATGACTACGGTACGACTGGCCTCCGACATTACGAGGGAGCGACGTGCTCGTGGTGCATAACCCGTCTTCGAAAGACGCTATGAAGGAGCCTACCGACTTCCGAACACATGTTCGACGACGCGCCGGAGTTTGTTCGAATATCTTCGAAGGCTAGTTACGCTCGCGCGGCTCGCGCAGTCCGACGCCGTGCCGACGCTCGAGGGGAACGTCACTCGCCGCACACAGGGCGAGCCAGATCTCGCGGGGCGGGAACCCCGCCTTGATCGCCGCCTCGGCGGTGAGACCGGCAGATCCCGGCTTCTCGAACTGCGACAGCACGAGGTCGTGGGTGAGCACCCGGCCGTAGTCGCCGAACTCGTCAGAGACGGCTATCCAGAATTCACTCAAACGCACTGTTCAACCGTAGCGACTCGAACACTGCACTGCTGGCCGGTACGCCGAACGCCCCGGCTTCCTCGAAAGGATGCCGGGGCGTTCGGTACAGAACTAAGACTTAGCGACGAACGAGGTCAGAGTCGAACTCTGCAACCAGGTCGTCCGGGAGGGTGTCGGGGATCGCGTTAAGACCCTCGATTACGGCAAGGCGGTCTCCCACCTCACGCATAATGACGGAGATCGGCGTCTCCAGCGCATCAGCGACCGACGCGAGAATCTCGCTGCTCGCTTCTTTCTGCCCACGCTCTACTTCGCTGAGGTACCCGAGGGCAACACTCGCCTTGCTGGCGACCTGACGGAGGGTGCGACCCTTCTGCAGGCGGAAGTCGCGGAGCACGTCACCGATTTCTTGACGAACCAGAACCATTTGACCCTCCTCTTGACTCAATTGCCCTTACGCGTTGTGCGATGGAGCAGTAACACTACAACCACCGTTACCGAGAACTCTAACCAGAGGTCTCTGTGTTGCGGTTGTGAATTCGTTAGTTGTAACGAGATGGAAACCATCCGTATTCCCAACTTGAGTCGAAGTGACGCAGGTTCGACGAATCAGAGTGGTTACGGCTCGATCCCGAGCAGCTTGGCGAGTTGTACAAGTGATTCGGAGACAACGGCGTTTCGGATGTCCTCGCGCGTTCCCGACAGCTGCAGCGCGACGCTCACGACCGAGTCCGCCGTCGCAAGCCCGATGAACACCGTGCCGACCGGCTTGCCGTCCTGGGGGTCCGGGCCGGCTACTCCGGTGGTCGCGATGCCGATGTCGGCCGCGCGGCCGTCGACGGCCAGCGTGAGCCTCGCACCGGACGCCAGCTGGCGCGCCACCTCATCGTCGACAGCTCCGCGCTGGGCCAGGAGCGCGGCATCCACACCGAGCACACTCGCCTTGAGAGCGGTGTTGTAGGCGACGACTCCCCCGAGAACCGTTTTCGATGCGCCGGGCACGTCGATGAGAGCCGCGACGAGTTTGCCACCGGTGAGGGACTCCGCCACGGCGATCGTGAGCCCACGCTCGATGAGCGCAGCGACGACCGCGGCGGCCGTCGTCACTTGGTTCGTGGTTCCGGCGCGGCGCGATTCTGGCGCCACGCCTGTACGAGGTAGT
>Ga0247735_1000757_pt1 | contig 12675 bp, 16 predicted proteins | sample UWRJL178409R2_FD_180934 | JGI IMG/M metagenome (GOLD analysis project Ga0247735, IMG submission 180934) | Plant litter microbial communities from Arlington Agricultural Research Station in Wisconsin, United States - UWRJ-L178-409R-2 | ecosystem: Environmental > Terrestrial > Plant litter >...
ACTTGGTAAATTCAATGACTCGGGGTGATTTGAATATAGGTAACATATATGTATATGTGGTAACAAGGAAAGCTTAAGAAAAAGGAAGCAAAGGAAGCTGGGGAGGAAAGGTGTGTTATGTAGTGACTGGTAAGCATACCCTGGTACATGTATACATTTGAAAATTTGCCCATCATGCATCACTGTCTGAGACAGTGTATTGCTGGAACATAGTGTAGTCGGGCTTCGACTCTAAATTTGGAGATGATCAGCAAGCGATCAGGGTAAGAAAATCGCCACTGAGAGAAACCTACCCGTAACGTTATTTCTTCATGGTTGGATCACAGTTGATGAGAACCCGTCTAAGTCTACATGAGGATAAGATTGTCAATGAATGTTTACTATTGGCGGAGCATTTTTTGCAGTGCACGCCAACTACGCGGTTCAGTGTCTGGGCTCTCTAGAAAGTTGAAGGTGTCAGTGATCGAATACAATAGTAGATCGTACATATCTAGTGTCCTCGACAGGCATACGCCGCTTGACCTGCTGGGAAAGCGAGCGTGGTTTGTAGGGCTATCTCTCAGCCGTTTTGGCAGGCAAAGAATTTTATTATTGCATCATGTTTGATGGGCGAAGACTTTGCGGTCAAAGTCAATAAAGGTGCAGTTAGGATCAGCGGCTGCCGTTCGCACAGACTAACCAGGGGGGACGATCAAGAAGTTAGAACGAATGGGCGGCCGAGCACAAACCTGGCATATGTATGTCACAACAGATACGCGGACTCTGTACATCTCGCAGCATATCTGGCTGTACAGCTCGCATAATTGACCTAGCAGCATCGCGGGAGAAGCACGGTTCTCTGAAAACCGCGGAGACTGCTCGTCGGGATCAGTACAAAGTTCGTCCTATTCCAATCAGAATCTGCAAAGACTCAAGAGGCAGCAATAGTCTGGAAACATATCAGGCACCATATGGGTCTCTCACCAGTGGTCCACCATCAACAATCCGTCCATCATACGATAAGCCCGATTCTGTGAAGACAGAGCTGTTGCCATTTCCAGATGGTTCGCATCGCGATACATTGCCGTCAGCGGCCTTCCTCTAAATCTTTATTAAATTTACTGCAAGACACTGGTCATTAGGCGTAGCGGTACGGTATGTTTCATGTCGCGTTTTGAAGAGAGGCAGTATTGTGCCCACTTGGCTACATGGCACGCTGCTTGGAGTAAGCTGGTAGCGTCGAATTGCCATTGTATCATTGCATCAGATGTTTTTCATTGGTCCTTCTTCTCTGCAACAGTCTCGCGCTTCTGCTTTGCTTCCCACTCAGCAAGTGTTTTGGCTTCCTTTCTACGGGCCCATTCCTGCCCGCCCTGGAATAGGAAGATAAGGATGAGAAGCTAAATAGGTATTGACGTGATACCTGCTTACCTGCAGAGCGAGTATAAGGCCAAGACACGAGATTATGATGACATTACCGGCTGCGAGCACTCGGACGGCCATGATCTGATCCTCACGGGTGTCAACGTCCTTTACTGGGTCGACGATAGTCCGTAAAGAGTTGATAGTGACTGTGAGGTAAACTGCGATGCCGAACACATAGACAGCTGGCAGAGGAAGCAGCAGCTTCAGAATAGGCACGGAGAAATGCGAAGTCCCAGTGGGGCACGTACCAAGACTGCTACCGTCGAAGAACACGGCACTTTCGTCCCATCTGTGGAGTTTAGAGACGAATCCAATGAGACCAACTCCGACCATTCCATGGAGAAGAGCCTGCGGACTTTCAGAGATAAGCAGAGGAGATAATGTGAGGTTTGTACCTTGATAGCTGGCGGCGCATTGAAAAAGGTCGTATAGAACTGAAAGGCGTCCGTAATCACGTCTTCTGTCAGTTCTCCCCATAGAAGTTTATGATCTACGTTGAAGCAGATGAATAGAATCCCTAGAAGGGCATATGAGCATATTCAGGTTCTCCCAATGTTGAGAGATATTCCTCACCAAGAAAGAAGGATGCTGGGGCGAGAATAGCTGCTTGTTTGAAGCCCATGGTGGGATGAGGGCAACTGACAACGGACCCGTCGGCAAGCACGTTGGTATGGTTCTCGTCATGATCGGACTTTGGCGCTCCTTTTTCTCAGCACTTGCTCCCTCCCACCTTGAGCATTCCAGAGATTCAACGCTTCATGGCCTACACAATCGGAGGCACGGTGTAAATTTTACATAGGGGGAAATAGCATGCGAACTACTGAGTTCATGGTATCAAGATGTGGTATATGAATGGAATAAGAAAACTAAAGACCTCTGTAAGAAACGAAGGAATGGACATATAGAAAATAGACATAAGGGAAATATATCATCACTCGCTTGGTCGAGACGACGTTATAGCCGAGCTCAAATTCATGTCTCTGGAAGGCGAGACGTTTGGTCGTGGAGACGAGGGAAGCCCCATCATGCGTGAGTGTCTGTTGCCGCGGTCAGAGGTCGTTATTGTAACGTTCAACCCTTTGCTCGCGGCAGTGGATGAAGCTTTCTTCGACGTAGGTGTGGCCATCAATTCTGGAGCATTTATGCGAATGCCATGGGGGCTTGACGAAGAGGACGAGTCCACAGTCACCTCTCCTTCGGTAGTCTCCGTCCCGCTCTCTTCTTGGATGGAATAATCATCGCCATCCGATTGGGTCTCCTCCGCAGGTGCTAAATAGGAATGAGCATTGTCGAAAGATTGTAATAGACAGCTGGACATACTGCTCAGTGTGCGACCCGAAAGTCCAAGTATTTGATCAGCAGCGGCATCCGAGTATTGTCGACTGTTGCGGCGGAAAGGTTCTGATGGATCTTCGAGGAGGTCAGCGTCCTTCGGTCCGGGGTCATCGTTGTCCGCGTCCACGTTGAACACGCGGTTGAACTCTCCGAGCATCAAACTGAAAACGCCAGCAGGTATTCCCAGAGTTGGACTGAACACGATGCCCACGTTCCGCATTGTCATCTTGTTGACATTCGAATTTTGACGATGAGAATGAGGTGGGCTGTCAATGCACGCAGCAGACTGTAATTCGCGAGAGGAAGAGCGGCAATCAGCTGCGATAGCTCCCGGATCCTTTCTTGGGCGTCTACGAAGTCTAGAAAAAGCTTAGCACCAGATTTGTACCATGTGAAAGGTCATCACGAACCGATTACAGCCAAGAACCGTAGGTGAAGGTCTCGTGTAAGGATACTTGAAGGCAACTCGCGAAGGAAACTTTTGAGAAGTCCCGCAATAGCATGAGGATCCCAATACTCGTCTGACGCTAGCAAATCTACGTCGCCCTCTTTACGCCGACGTTAGACAAACCCGCTGAAGGTTCAAGTTGAGATGATCACGAACCGTTGTTGAACCTGTCTTTGAGACTTTTGATCACAGCAGAGCTCCCACTTAGCCTGTAGATGCCCTCTTCCTGATCGGCCTTCTTGGATTCTAGATATTGGATAGAACGGAAGACAATGGCAGGGAGGTTGCACATCTGGGCCACGTCTAGGGAGTCTTCCAGCGGAACGCCAAACACGGCCCTGGGAATAAATGTCGCATGGGGATGGGCCTTGTCACCTACAAGATGAATGAGGGTCATGTCAGTTAAGCAAGCAACGCTCTTTGGACCCAAGGAAGTGAATCTGGATCCCAATCGCAACATCTCACACACTCACCTTTCCCGAAGCCCCAGAAAGAGCGAGACTTAGCTTTCTCCCTTCTATCTATGGCCGCAGCAGATGAGTCGGCGGATGAAGCGTCTTTTCCGCCAAATTTGAAACCAGATGGAATGGGTGTGCCATTCATCGGTCCCGAAATCTTAACTTTGCTGCTAGCATCTAACTTTTCAGGAGATGGCACACGATCAGGAGGGGCCGTTGTTGACGTTGGCGAAGGCGCTAGAGAATTGTTGAGTGATGTTGGATGGAATGATTTGCGTCCATCGTCTCGTGGCCTCTGTTGGTCTAGCTTCCTATTATTCCCATTGCCGGCCTGCAAAAGATCGGGATAATGTCCCATTTCTGAGTTTGCTCGCTGCCCGCTGGCGGAAGCATCGATTTGGAAGGGCGGCGTCCCGGAGAGTGGCGACGAGTCTGGCAGACTAGAGGGTAAGCCCAGGCCGCTGCGCTCAATCGCCCGCTTTTGGGAATCAGGTGTACCAGCAGCAGCAGAAGGTCCTTGCCTGTCAATGGGTGAGGGCTCCATCGACCGAGACGGACTAGAAGACCGCGCATAATCTTCTTGAGTTGGTACTGACTGGAAGAGTTTAGAATTGCTGGGGTCAGGGGGTAGCTGCGAGATGGGGATAGCCGGTCCTCGAGCGATCTCCTCTCGCAATGGTCCTCTGCTACTGCTTCGTGGTCCAGATGCGCTGTTGCTCGACGACAGGTCAGCGGAGCTAGTACTCGATCGGGGCTGCGCCATAGCGCCTGAAGGTGCTGAAGCTGCAGCGACAGAGTTGCTTTGCACTGATGTTAGTCCTGACGATGGGTTGAAAATGAGATCCTCGCTGTAGGTCCCAGTGTAGTACCGAACTAGCATTTCGACCCAGCTATCTCTGTCCTCATCGCTCTCAGCACAGAGGACATGGCGCGGGTGATTCCCTCCAGGCCCTTTCTTGGCCTCGACAATAAGAAATGCGTGTCGGTACTCTTTCTCGTCGTCTGTAGCAGGAGGCCTCTCGGTCCGATGTTGCCGTGCAATCTGTGCTCCTGTGATCGTAATTGAGCCTAGGTGTGCGCCTCCACGCTAATCCCACACAGATAGATATCAGTAAAGTATGACCGAAGCCTAAGCTTGCGTTTCCACGTACACAATCATAGTATTCCAACACCGGGCCCTGCAGTACAAAGAACCTCGTCTTCCAGCCACCGAAGTTCTTTCCTCGCTTTGTGAGGTAACCTTCTTTGTGCCCGAGCTGCATGATCGGCTGCTTCTGCTCGCGAATAATATCTGAGGTGAAGAATGCGATGACTTCGTCATTAGTCTTGACAGGCAGCTGAATCAGAGTTTGAAGATAATTCTCGAGGACGGCCTAAGGGCAGATTTTAGTTTGTTCATCGATCTCGTGTCCCCCAGCATGCACTAACCTTCCTTTGATCGACTTTGGCAGGCGCATGATCTTTCCATAGCTTACCCTCAGGTAGATTCACAATCCTCTTGCCTACTCCCTTCCCAACACTATTCCTCACACGCTGATCAAGGCTCAAGACGTCCGAGTACATCTTCTCGACTTTCCATCCATCTTTTCCACTGCCTGGGTTGACAAAGACGATAAACGACAGCACCTCCTTCCCACGGTCGTTGGGACGAACGAAAGAATGCGATACGGTGATATTTGTGTGTGGAAGATCGGATGATAATAGTGGCAGGGCGCGAAAGGCTGCTGGTACCTGGACGACCGAGGCTTGGAGTTGCGGTTGCTCAGGGTATGGGGAATTCTGCTGCATCTCTTGAGAAGGCGGTGGCTGGTTGTACACCCCGCCCGACAATGAGCCGTGAGGATATTGATCGGTGATTGCTTGCAGGTGTTTGGATGGAGACGGTGCTGGGACCGTCGAAGACGGCGATGAAAGTTGTGAGATCGCCAGTGACTGCTGGGAGGGATTAGACTGCTCGTAGTATTGTTGCTGGCCGTCCTGAGTAAAAGCGTGTTGTTGCTGCTGGCGCTGGATGTATATGTTTGATGGCGGTGGAAGCGGGAATTCCTCAGCGGCAACACGTGACTTCTCCTTCGCAGCCTGGAATGAGTCGACGTCTTCGCGGGATGAGTTGGATTGAGATGAGTAAGGGTTCATGTACTCTGGCTGAGGTAGATGATAGTGTGGATTAGAGTTATGCCCATTGTGATATCCTTGTTGTTGTGGCTGATGTCCACGAACACTGTCAAATGCTGTATAATTGTTAGAGTCTATTCTGTCGCTTGAGAGAACAAAAGAAGTTGGACATACTTGGATCTCCGGCATTTGCTGTGACATCGCCCTCGCCCTCTTGATCTATCTCTTCGTCTGAATCGTCCCCATCCAAGTCTAGGAATTCGCTGCCTGCCCCAGAATCGCTCACTGATCCATTTGATGCTGGAGGAAAGACCGAGGTCGCCAACCTCGACTTGGGTGAGAAAGTCTCAACGCGGGGACTGGATATCGGTGAGTCAGCCATGTTCGCAATATATTGTCTGGCTTCGTCGGGCAACGAAATCCGAGAATCCCGCGAAAGTGTGTGGGTATCCGGCGACAGCATTTGGGACTGAGCATACTGCATGGGCGAATAAGAAGTGTTTGTAGGCGTTTTGACGTCAATAGACGGCCGTGACGCAGGAGAGCGGCGGGAGGGGTCTCCTGGCAATAGGGTTGGTGTTGTAGTGCTGGATTGATGGGTTGCTGATTGTAGGCTGGTGGAGGATGTGGTGGGGGAAGCAGCGCTGACGTTGCTTCCGGAAGTGATAACACTGGTAAAGCTTTCCGCTAGGCTGGCCTTGCGTGGGTGTGCAAAAGGGCGGTTAGGTGGAGAATAAGTTCCATTTCCAATTGAAGTAGTGTTTGTGGTTGCGTTAGAGTCTCCGGACATGGGTGGGGTAGAAGGAAATGCAGTTGGGTTGGCTTCTGGGCGAGATAATACACCGGCAGATGGAGGAGACCTGTACTGCCGGGACGTTATGGGTGTTGGGGCAGATTGAGGAGGTGGAGGGGGTGGAACAGATGGAGGGTCGCCATAAGCAGCATTGGATTGCGAGGTACCATCTGGAGGTCGGCCATTCAGAGGCTCGAGCGAGCGAGAAGGATGGATGTGGTGCTGCTGATTTCGCGGGGTCGTGGCTGCAGAGAAATTAACCTTAGTGATTAGACAGTACTCAACGCCTAATGGACTGACCAGTGTCGTCAGAGTTGTGCCTGGCCATGGGCTTCCTATTTTGAGGGTACGCAGACAAGGAGCTAGTTTGACTAGAAATGGTGTCGATGCTGGGACGTGAGGTGCGCTCACTGGTGGTTTTTTGACGTTTATCTGAAAAACCATTTTGAATCCCGCCAATAGCCGCCAACTTGCTCTTGTATGTATCACGCTCGCCACGAATGCGTTCGAGTTCCTTGAGAATCTGGTTGTACCCTGCCCTCTGCTTTTCGATGAGCTTCCACAGTTGGGCATTTTGGGCAGATAGGACATTGCGGTCGCCGACGGCTTGGTCAAGAGCCGAGACTTTGGGATCGGGTGACGAGGCGTGCTGTTTCAGAAGACCCTCGACGGTCAACGTTTGAGGGGTGGCTTGTACTGACGACGGGCTGGCAGAAGAGGGTAGATTTGTGAAGGATGCGCCTGCTGATGATGAAGAGCTGGTTTGGCGCAGTGAAGGCGCAGGAGATGGTTGAGATGATTGAGGGAATGGATGCCTATCTCTATCCTTCATCGGTGTGCTCTGTACTGAGAGAGAGGTGCCCTGAGGGACGAGCGCGCCATTGTAGGCCATGGTGGTCTGGCGCAAGACACGGCGGGAGACAAGTTCTGTTGCCACCTATCCCAAGCTGGAAGTCCGGCGTCAGGGACGATCTCTCTACGTTGATATGTGATATCAATAGCCTCAGGCAACAGCGACAACGATTGGTCACACGGGGAGAGGAGGCAGTAGAACTAAAAACGACCAGGATCATGTGACCTTTAATTTGATATCTACTAGTAGCTAACACTCTTGACCTCTACTACTATGTCGGTGCTCCTCAGGTCGCTTCCTAGGCTATTCCCCAACCGTCCACGACGCACTTGGCTATCCAGGACCTTGCCACTAGCACTTTCTACACGCTCTGCTGGTCACCTGTCTCTCAAACCCAAACCCGAAGATGGCGCCGACAGCATAGACCTGCCAGCGGAACGACAACTACCCGAACATGCTGTTATCTCCACCTTTGACCTCTTCAGCATCGGAGGTACGCCAAGCGCGTTTGGGTATGCGGTTCTCTGACCGTTGGCATTTCTGTGGTCATGCAGTTGGCCCTTCGTCATCCCATACCGTTGGCCCGATGCGTGCGGCGAAAATCTTTATTACGGACCTCAAAGAGTTGGACCTGTTGGAGAAAGTGCGTAGCTCTTCTTCGAAAAGCGTCCAAAAGATGTGTCCACTTACACCGCTCGCAGGTCAGTATGGTGAAAGTCAATCTGTATGCACCAAGCTTGTCAGTGCTTTATAGACCGGACTAATGGTGTCCATCAGCTATGGCTCGTTAGCAGCAACAGGTGCGATGATTTCATGAGAGCACATGTCATTTGATATTTATGGTTATTTAGGGAAAGGGTGAATATTCCTCGTCGTGTGCTTCGATCTCATCTCAAAGATATTTGGCAGACATCATACTCCTCAAGCAATCCTTCTTGGCCTCGAAGGTTGGATGCATCCTCTAGATCACTTAGACTTAGGACTGAAATCTAGATCAGGCTCCGACCCAGAAACTATTGACACTGGTACTATTCCGTCTCGCTATGCTGACATCCTGCAGAACAAAACACTCCACCTCGGTGGGGACCACCGAATCATCTACGATATGGATCGAGACATGCTATGGCGTTGGGACCAGGTCCTCAAGACCCACCCAAATGGCATGCGTTTTAGTGCATTCGACGAGAATGGAGATATGTTGGCGACCAATGAGTACTTCAGTGTTGGAGGTGGTTTTGTTGTTAACGACAAGACGAAAGGTATGCATTAAATTACGATAAAGAAAATGGCTGATAATTTTGATCCTCGGCCAGTGGATGAAAACTTATTCTATAAGGGCGTCGACAAAACTAAAGTTCATGGAGCAAGATTACACCAGCTTCACTCTATGACGGATCCGTTAGATCAAGGGGATCCCGAAGAGGTCGCTAACGCGTCAGAGTCCGAGGGACAACCGCCTTACCCATTTGATTCGGGAAATACATTGTTGGCTTTGACCAAGAAACACAACGTAAGGCTGTGGCATGCATCAATAGTTGATTCGATTGAATCTAATGGCATCCGTAGATGACGATCGCCCAGATTGTTCACGACAATGAGGTACATGACCCCAGCTTTCAACCTCACTGCATGGCCTTACTTCTCTCCATCAGAAATCGTTTGGATACACTGACGAAGATATCCACGGGAAGGTGAGTATTCACATATCTCTTGGAGCTTTGGACAAGGCACCATGACATTTGAATTACAGATCATGCGAATTTGGGGCGTTATGGACGAATGTATTCGTACTGGGGTATCTACAACGGAACGAACGCTGCCTGGGCGGCTAGGTCTCAGGCGGAGAGCGCCGATGCTTTACAGGCGTTTGATGCGGGGGTTTGTTTCCGTATTCTTAATATAACAAGGCAGAGACACTGAAGAGAACTGCATTTTCAAACGTTATCCAGATTCTATCCTGGCGTCGCGGCTCCAGAGCTCCCGGCGATTGGTGTTGGATGGACACCGGAAGCCATTAGAGGGCCTGCTGGGTTTGACGCAGGGCTAGACAATGAGAACCAGTCAAATGGGAGTGGCCAGGCTGCAAGAGTGGTCACTGGCCCGGCTGCGTCCCGTGCACCAAGGGTAACGGGTTCTTTTGACCATGCGGTGTTGCCAATGCCTCCCGTGAGCTTCTTTCGTGATATTTGAGACTGTTCGCTAATCCCCTTTGAACGGCTTGCTATGCGTAGAGGAAGACGGTGATACCAGCAATGGATTTCCTCTCTTGCTATGCGATTGCAGTGAACGAGGTTAATGCTTCTGGCGGGCGAATTGTCACTTCCCCGACAAATGGCGCAGCAGGTGTCATTCCTGCCGTCTTGAAATATATTATCGAAGTAAGCCTTAATTCATGCTTAGCATGAACTATGCGGTGAACTCTTTGTCTATTCAGTTTGTCAGCGACGATCCAGAGAAGAGTGTCCAAACATTCTTGCTAACTGCGGCTGTAAGGCTTGTTACCTCCATCACATTTTTCATTATTTCATCCTGGTTGATAGGCTGTCGGTATGCTCTTTAAACGAGGGAGCACGATTTCAGCAGCTGAAGGTGGTTGCCAAGCCGAGGTTGGAGGTACATACTTTAAAGGACTCCGGACTGATTCTAGATGCTGAAAGTCTAGCTAGTGGCTTGCTCTATGGCGAGTGCTGGATTCGCCGCGTGCATGGGAGGTAATTGGTTCATTTCCCAAAGCTTTTTTGCTTGCCTCAATTCCATCCTCTAGCTTCTCCCGAGACAGTTTTACAGGTTGGGATCTTCTCACCTTGTTGTCAGTGATTTACTCAACTTCACTCACCAGGCCGCAGAAATTGGGATTGGTAATTGCTCATCAATTCTTGGGAGAATTCTGATCTTGAGTTTGGTTGACGAACAGAGCACAACCTGGGACTGACTTGTGATCCCATTGACGGTCTCGTGCAAGTTCCTTGTATTGTTAGTGCTTCATATATTTCAGTACTCGTTTCTGACCTTGAATTCGTAGGAGCGAAACAGTCTTGGAGGTACGTCACAGGCTATACATATTCCTCCTGGTTGTAGTTGACTCCTGCCTATTCAAGCCGTTAAAGCGGTAACCGCAGCGCAGCTGTCTATGGCTAGTGACGGTGTATACAGTGTCACATTGGACGAAGCAATTGAAGCAATGCGTCTCACTGCCGCAGACATGAGTGTTAAATACAAAGAAACAAGTCTTTCGGTATGTCTAGCATCCGCTCTTTGGTCGATCTCTACTGATATTCATATATATAATCTCAGGGATTGGCTGTGAGTTGAATAAGCTTGTTTGCCTGTCCTTGTGCTCATGACTACTGTTTGCAGACTACCGTGAAGATTCCATTGACCGTGCCTGCTTGTTAGGCACAAGAGCCTGGACTGGTTTTCGCAATAGATTTAGATCGCATTGTTATCGTATATTTTATTGTTGATACATAGATTCTGTAGACGGACAGTGTAGATGATTAGCACCTGGAGGCCTAAGACGGCAAGGCTTGGCAATGTGAGGAATTTCGATCTGGCCCAGTGATCGCAAGCTCTTCCCAAACCATGATGGTTTCAGCACGGCCTGACCTCTTCTTTACAAGCAACCACGATGTCTTCCATCCATGCTCTAGATAGGTACTACCTCGCCTTTACCCTGCTTGTCACTGTTGGCTACCAACTGTTGGGCTTTGCAATTGCTTGGACGCTACAGTTTGACAAAATCACAGATTTTACTGGAGGTGTGTTCGACAGTTTGCTCTGTGCCTGCAGTCTAAAAATCATGAGAATAGGGTCGAACTTTTTTATGCTAGGTAGGACCTTGAGTTATTTCTCCACAACCTCAATAACATCATCTCCGACAGCCTTGTTAACTCTCCTTTGCGGAAATACGTATCACGCTAGGAACATTAGTATGTACAGCATCATGGTCCTTGCATGTAGGCTGATCCGTCCCTCAAAAACTAGTTGCAACTGTCTTTGTTATGATATGGGCAGTCCGGATTGCGGGTAAGCTGCAAATTGTTGTCATTGGAAACAAATTTCTTGACTATTTTCAATCAGGTTTCCTCCTGTTCCGTGTTCTGAAGATGGGCAGCGATACCCGATTCGATGACATCAGATCTCACTTTTTCAAATTCCTTGGTGTGTCCTGAACCGCATTACTTTTACTCGTGCCCATGCATCTTTTCAGGATTCTGGGTTGGTATGTATAACCATTTGCTTCTCTCAGTCCCATGCTCACAAGAGTGAATGGTGATGGCCAGGTCAAATCCTTTGGGTTAGTCCATATGTCACGTTCACATTCCAACTCGCCTCTGATCATTCAATACAAAAGATATGGACAGTATCTCTTCCTCTGACCATCTTGAACTCCCCCGCCATCTCGGACTTACGTACTGGAGGCTCCAATCCAGCTTTTGGAACATCGCGAGATATTGCTGGAATTATTCTATGGACGCTTGGATTTACTGTCGAATCAGTAGCGGATGCTCAAAAGGTTAGCTTATGATCGAGAACATTGGATTATCCAACTGATCCTCAAAGCAGTATTACTATAAAGCAAACAAGAAGATCCCTAAAGGACAGGCCACGAATGTGAGTGTAGTCGCCGATCGAGCCATGGGACCACACTAATTCGTCTCCGGATCCAGCAGGGCCTCTGGTCATGGTCAAGGCACCCACCATATTTTGGAGAGTAAGCCTCTCCATCTACTAGGTCATAGACAAGATCTTGACCTTCCATTCATCTAGAATGATGTGTTGGTGGGGCATCTGGATCCTGTGCCTCTCTCCGACCACAAACGGCGATCTCTCTTCATCCTCAAAGGCAGCACAGTATGGGGCCATCATGTCACCAATTTTTACCGTCGTGTAAGCTCCTCATTGGCCTTTCGAACTTCGGATTCTTACATTATTTTTAGACTTTTGATGTTTGGCTCTGGTATACCAACAGCCGAAAAACCAACGGCCAAGAAGTTCTACCTCATGTCCCATGGGCCGAACGCGGAGAATCCAAGTTCTGAAGCTTGGATGCAATATAAGGCACATCTGCGCAAGACCTCCATCCTCATTCCGCTTCCACCTGCATTGTATAACCCCTTGCCGGCGATAGTAAAGCAGACTCTCCTTCTGGACTTCCCGATGTACCGCTTCCACGAAGCAACAGACGGTGCCGCTGCAGTGGAAGAGGCACGAAATTAACTCATATATACATAGCTTTAAATTAGAAGATATAGATTTCTTTAAATTT
>Ga0247735_1000758_pt1 | contig 12663 bp, 14 predicted proteins | sample UWRJL178409R2_FD_180934 | JGI IMG/M metagenome (GOLD analysis project Ga0247735, IMG submission 180934) | Plant litter microbial communities from Arlington Agricultural Research Station in Wisconsin, United States - UWRJ-L178-409R-2 | ecosystem: Environmental > Terrestrial > Plant litter >...
TGGACAAAGAATACCCGTAACTATTTTGCAGATTCGGTTTCCCGTTTCCGTTTTTAATCACCACATGGTCGCCAAACCACTCTAAACTTTTTGTAGATGTAATATACAAATGTATATGAGCTCGTAAATAATGAACGGATCATTTTTCACAACATCAGAAATGGATGATTTTCTGGGGTACGGCACATCATCTGGTTGCGAGCGCGTCGCAATTCAGTCAACTGGTGCCAGTGAGTTGTGGAATCGATTCCACTACAGAAATTGTAGTGCACACGGGGATTTTATATACATAAGGTAGCAATGCATAAGCGTTGTAAATTGACTCATACCGGAATAATAAAAATACGGGAATGTGTTTTCGGTGATCAGCCAGTAAAGGCGTGTATTCACGGTCTACTTTTACCGACGAAAAAGTTCAACATTTAGGACCATGAAAACCTCACACTTAAACTCAACCCCATCCAAAATTCCAACCTGTCTGAAGATTTCCCTGCACCTCAGTGAATTACGTTTCCTTTCCTGGGCGTATTCCTCAGTTGTCTGTAGGTCGTTGTCCTCGTCTGTAAGCAGCATAAGCGCCAAATCGAACACTTCCAACCTCGGGAACCGTTCTTTTGTGATAGCCTGGTCGATCGGTGCAAGATCCTTGGCCAGTGTATACCAACCTTCCATGGCTGTAATAGAAATTCGGAAGTGGCGAAGTGCTCGGTCCTCTCGAGTTGGAATGGAGATGAGATCATTAGCGAGGTTGGGGATATCTTGTTCAGTCGGATCGCCTCTGGTTTGGGAAATGTGCAGGCCCATGTCAATGAGTGTGGAGTTTAAAGGAGAAGTAAAGATATCCGAAAGACCTGCAAAGCTTGCAGAAAATCCGACTATGTTTCGTAGCCAATCAGTATGTAGAGACGAGAGGCAGAGAACGGCTTGGCTTACTTGTCCAATCAAGCTGCTTGATCTTCTTCGCCGTCGTTGTCATCTCTTCGAGGAAGCTGTGCGACAAATTATGGGCCTGGATGTCTATTAGTTCCGAAAGGTCCAAGCGTCTATTTGCCTGGGAGCCAAACCCAAAAGTTCGCACAACCTCGAGGAAATGTTTGTCGACGCAGAAGGAAGTCAACGACACGTTTCTTCCGATAATGCTGTCTTCATAAGTCACTAATGCCCTGTTCACCTGCTTAGTCGGCCTCGCCCCTATTTGCGTTTTGCACCCATGATCATAATGGACCTTCAGAGACGTTAACCCCAAACCAACCCCACGGAGAATCCACACTGGCAGGTTGACGATATGCAATCTCGTTAAACTCGGGGAGCGCATGATTTCGAGGACCAAAAGAGCGAGGTCGTCAGGGATGAGGAGTGCCTCAAGATGCGACGAGTTTGCCAATGTTAAAGTTTCGATGCGGTCCAAGGCCTTCAACACCGTCAATGCGAGCTGAGACTCGGTACTGTCGATTCCAGCGAAAGAGTACTGGAGGTGGCGAACATATGTCGCTAAATGGGGGGATTGGGAAAGCAATGCCGCGAATTTTTGCAAGACCTTGAACCTCTGATTTTGATATGAGGGGAGGTTAAATCTGAGAGCCTGGAACAGCAACGATCGACAGATGGGAACGAGGTCCTGAGATGTCAAGCATAGGGATTTTAGTGATGACCTATCGAGATGGACGATGATGTGGGTAAAGATATCAAGAGGAAAATACATGGTGGTGGATTTGGTTCATAATACTAATAGTGCGGTCTTATATATGCACCCCTCGGGGGTAATTTAAATTTCTGTTTGGCGCTTGGACCATCCGAGTCTCAGGTTTCGGGTCTTTGCTTTGCAATTCATGTGTGGTCCAAGCAGCCGTTGCTCAGGGGTCTTTTCTCGTAGACATTACTGCCATAACCCAATGGCTCACCCTTGAGAAACTTATAACGACTACTCGTAATTGTAAGAATGAACCCATCAAGAATCGTTCAGGACCATGCTACACTTTAAGTATGTCCACTTGAATCGATGACTACTGTGATGTGAAACTATTGATCACGAGTCGAAAGGGTGAGGTATGAAGTTGATGATTGCGAGGGGGATGTTAGATATAAATGCGACTATTAGTTATGTAGGCTGGTTGAATGAGGATGTCTTGTGCTTGTGGACATGGAGCTCACACAGAAGGGACATATACCCCTGAATCAGAGAGACAGATATACAGTACATATATAATGTATAGCCTAACGTCGCTTCGAATGGCGCTGTATTATCCGGTACCGGGTGCAGGTACAGTAGGTTAGATATGAGTCAGAGCGTAGAGCATAGAGCATGGTGATGGATACGGACATGGATGCGTGTATATGTGCATATACGTACAGCAGTCCGAGATGTCATTTATAATTGACCTGACCGGCTACGATTTCAAGTTGGTAAGTACCCGAAGTTCCAAGTCCTGACAGGACGGGCTGAGAACATAAGATCTATTTGATCTAAGGATTTCAATCAGCGGCGCAGCCAACCATAGAAGATTAGGAACTAGAAAAGATAATAGAGGGGGAACTAACTGTCGATGAGCCTCGAGCTTAAGTTTTCGGAGCTTGAGATTAGATCGGCTGTTAGACCCCAGTCTAACCCGAGATAAATTTCTCTGCATATAATGAGGAAAGTGGTAGTTTTGATGCACTGGTATTGGCTGATACAAGTCGACAGATTGTGAGCCTGAGCACATGGTGACGATCAGAGCAAAGGAAAAAAAGTCAAAAGACGCGGGACATGACACCTGTTTAACACTTAGACCAGACGATCACAAAATAGAAGAGGCCTCCAGAGCATGACATATCAGGACGCCAAGACAAAGACCAAGAGCCAGAATCAAATTGAACGTAGAAAACGAAAGAAGGAATTACGGACCCCACTCGCATGAGGATTCGGAAACCTCAGCATCGAGGAAATACCCGATTAAATTTTAGATGACAAGGTCCTACGTCTCTTTAATGTGGTGATGGATACCGGTATAAGCGCTAGATGGTTGAACCAGTTGGCGCTGACGGATGGGTCCTTCTGAAATGCTTGTCATGGGCAGCCCGAGCCGAGATACAACGAAGCAGAAGCTGAAAGTCAGACAAGAACTTTGTTCTCGAGCGGACAGGAGGCGCAGGGGCAGAGGCAGAGAACATAGGAAATAGAAAATGAAAGAAAAGAATGGTCAACTCGGATAGAAACGTAGACTCTTTGTTCGATTAGATCCAATTTGAGATTTCGTTATTTAGAGACACTGACAGCGGGTTCAACGAACGTAAAACTGATAGTATGCATGACATGGCGTATCTGAGTGCGCTGGCAGTAACGATATTCACAAACACGCCACGACCAGGAGATCGATTTCGTGTCCCGTTTTCCCGCTATATGCGTAATACACACTACAGAGAGTACCTGTACTCTCCGGGGTCCACCCAGACCAGATCTTGTGTAAAGTCGTAGTCATAATTCATCGTGATTAACAGACACGGCGACGTCAATGCACGTTCCTCCAGATCCCCAGATGTTCGTGACCAAGCTCAGAGCCAAGAGCAGTGGGAATGAGCTAGAACGAGAACGAGGGCGAGGAGTGCGACCTTGAGAGTTGTTTGATTGCCTGGTCAAAATTCGAAGACGTCGGCGACTTGGGGTTTCAAATGGAGGACGAGATGAGCGAGGTACGCATGTTGACAAGCAGGAGTTGACGCATTGACGCGCCAAGTAGAGAAGAATTGAGGGGTTGACGCGGTGTTCACACTGGGCTGCGGTAGGCTGAAACGAGTTGGGAAATCTCAAGACCAATGGCTGGTCGTGCTGAGAAACTCGTAGTCTAAAGATTGCATCAGGGACGACACGCAGGAAGGAGATAGAGAGGGCGTACACAAGCTAACACTCACAACCGGTGAGACGTTCTTCAGTGGACATTGACATTCAACTCAGGCGATGGCGGGGTGAGCATGCGATCTGAAAACGACATTGGCATTGGTGTTCGAGAGCGGAGAAGGAGGGATGAAAGTAACATACTACGCTACGTGAGTGTCCTCGTATAGCCCTTGCCCGCGTGCCCCTCTGTCCGCCTGATATCATAGAAAGTTATCGTTGAACGCGATTGAGAGCCAAGGTATTGGGACCGACTTCAACATGAACATGCATGCTTGTTGCGAGGACCACCGGATGTTCGTGACCTAGCTAAAACGGGGAGCGGGAACGTTTATTGGTCAGGATTTGAGAAGTCAACAGCTAGGGGGTTTTGAGAGGGTTATGGGCCCAGAGGTAGGTGTGAGCGAGCAGGCAGAGAAGCTCGGAGGAATACTTTGGCTGTTCTATACATCTCTCATTGCTTGTTTCAGCTCGCTCCACATCCTGGCATCATCCCGCCCTGCCCCCAAGGTCCAACGCCAAAGACGATACCAAAGACAACGACAACTTGAAGGACAGGTCAGCCTTCTTGGAGGCTTGGGTCTTTGTTGGTTCTGTGCAAACTGTTAGCGCTTTAGCTCCAATAGAGGCTCACGTATGCTTTCCTATCTCATTTCAATTTCTGTCGTCGCTAATCTAAGCTCGTAGCCGGCCCAAGAGTGTTGGTTTTAAGGAAGAAGAACAACTGACCAAAGAAAGCCATTGAGAGGCGGCTCGCGCGGCCCGCTGGCTTCGAGGCGTCCTCGAGGTGCAGTGAGCCATATATCGTAGGCAGTGTTTTGCACCGCCATTGCACAATTCCGAGTCAGAGCCTCTTCAAGTCGGGATAATGCCTCTTGTTTGTCCACCTCCTTCACTCCATCCATTGCAGACCTGTTCACGGTAACTCTCGACGCACCACTGTCAAGATGTCTCGGAGTCCTTACCCTGCTGAATCCAGTGGAAGCGAATCTACTCAGTGGAATCAGATCGCTCACAGGTCGCGCAGCTACTACGGACCATCAGGTGCGTAAGACCTCATTGGGTCTCATATTCTACTGATTACTCTTCCCTGTATCATATTTAGCATCGTTTTTCGACCATGCTGAACACACCACCATCACGAATAGCCAATTCCAGACGACCATCACCCAAGTGCAAGCTTGCAGTACAGGTATGCAACGAGTTCATGTCTTGATCTTTCAAGCTAAAGTGCATCTATCGGCCTAGGCCTAAAGGATCTTGTCGAGAACTCTGCACCAGGCGCCGTTTACAATTCCCTAGAGCGACAGCAACTCGACGCGCCAAAATGCCATCCCAACACTCGCGTCGCCGTAATCAACAGGATTATTGACTGGCTTCTTGTGAAGATCGAATTTGACGCTCTGATCCTATGGCTCTATGGCGCCGCAGGAGCTGGAAAGTCGGCCATCGCACATTCGATCGCTGAAATATGCGAAGAGCGCGGATGGCTTCTGGCGACCTTTTTCTTCTGGAAATCAGCGGCAGAACGTAATAATATTACTCGGTTTATCGCCACCGTTGCTTATCAACTTGCTCGTGCAATTCCGACCTCACGCCCGTACATTGAGGCCGCTGTCGAAGCCAACCCTATGATCTTCCATCAATCCGTGGACGTCCAGCTTGCGAAGCTCGTCATCGACCCTCTTCAACACCTCCATTCGATTGGATTTGACTTCAAAGATTCCCCTTTCGTTATCATCATTGATGGCCTAGATGAATGTCAAGGAATGGGCGTACAATCCGGGCTCGTAAAGTTGCTAGTGACTGCATTTTGTCATTCTCCACTGTGTCTTCGCATTCTCATCGCCAGCCGTCCGGAGATTTATCTTCAGTCTACCTTTAATTCATCCACTCTGCAACCTCGTCTCTCACGGCTCGCTCTCTCCGACGAATATTCTGCAGAAGAGGATATCCATCAATTTCTGGAAGACTCGTTCGACCAGATCAGACGCGAACATCCCCTCGCCTCGTATATCCCATCCTCCTGGCCTTCTGCTAAGACCATTCATCAGCTCGCATTGAAATCGTCAGGCCAGTTTATCTTTGCATCGACTTCCATCAAGTACATCGGCGGAGACCCATATGAACTTCCAACGCGCCGGCTGGATGTTATCTGTCGCCTTCAGCCTCCAAGGGGTGAGGAGGACCTGCCGTACGTGGACTTAAACTCCCTCTATAATCACGTTCTCTCCAATGTCCGGAACATTGAGAAGATTAAGCAGGTTCTTGGGGCCTTGATTATTGTCCAAGCTGAGCTACCTTTTCCAATATGTTGGGCGGACAAAATGGATGACTTGCTCCTCTTACAACCTGGCGAGACGAGGGCTTGCCTCAGCCAGCTTGCATCCCTGATTGAATGTAACACAGTTGGCCAAATATCTATCTTGCACGCCTCATTTTCAGACTTCCTGCTTGATCCCTCTCGATCTCGTCATTTTTACTTATGTCGAGAGTCTATTTTGGGTCATTATACAGCACTTGGACTTCACCATATGTGCCAGCAGGACCTTAAGAAAGACGGTAAGTAGTTTCTATCTCTTCGGGATTATTCTGAGAGTGCTGATCTACAATATGTTCATCTCAGATTTCGATCATTACTACTGGTTTACTATCAACTGCCTTGGTGCTGGCCCACTCTGCACTCCACGACTTCGAAGTGAACTGGGTCATCTATCATTAAAAAATCTCTACAGAGTCTGTGAAATGCACCAAGTGACTGGCAGATGTTGGGCTTTATCATCAATGATCAGTGAGATGCTCCTCAACCAAGTAAGCCATGATTATCTAGATTGTAAAATCACAGTTACCAACTAATTACAGAACCTCGAAGATAAATTCCCTCACATTATCTCTAACCTTCCAAGTGTTTTCTTTGAAGCTTTCCAAAAGCCTTACCCAGACCATCAGCTGTCTGTGCTGGTGTACGAGGTGCATTATCCTCATGTTCTCCAGCTTGAGGCCTCAAATCCTGCTTCTGTATTCCCTTTGAATGTTATACCTAGCATAACACCACAAATCCGCCATATTATAAGGAGAATTGCCACCCTACATCCCGAAAAGCAGAGACTTGATTTCACAGATCAGCATTATACAATCGTTGCCAAGCATTTCATGCTTCTCTATCTGCGTACCAGGTATGTCTTTTGTGTCTGATCCTTACTATTCTAACACTGATACATTGCTTTATTTTAGCTGCCATCTGAATGTCAATGAATTCGACAAAGCTGATCGTCAGGGAAAGGCCGCACATTCCTATTCCCTTGTGGCTATGTCCTGCATTACTCATGTGCTTCCTCTCTCGTGCAAGGATATAGTAATTCTACGGCTTATTTCTTTTCGGGGCTTTCACCGAACATGGAATTTGGATGGATGGAATGATTATATCATCCAACCCGCTCGAGACGCTGTCCTCAATTATTACAAGGTTTGTACGCACGATATCTCATCGATACAGCACTCACACTAAAACCCGTTCAATGAAATTACATATATTTTCAGCAATACGCAGAGCCGTCTGATGTCGAATACTACATGCGTCACAATAATCTGGAATAGAGTCTGTTTCCGTATCGTGTATCTACGGATTTTATACTGTAACATTTTATTCAATTTGGCAGTCACGCGTCAAGGGCTCGAGATATTTACAAGATATTTAGTACATCTCATGTTGCAGAATCGCTAAGCCAGTCACGCTCACGAGCGGACTGGGAAAGCTCGGGACGTTTTTAGCGACAGCAGCTCGATGCGCCTAAATGCTACCCCAACACTCGTGTCGCTGTAATCAACAGGATCATTGACTGGCTTGTTGGGAAGATCGAATTTGACGCTCTGATTTTATGGCTCTATGGTGCCGCAGGAGCCGGAAAGTCGGCCATCGCACATTCGCTTGCCGAAAGATGCGCGGGGTATGGCTGGCTTCAGGCCACATTTTTTTTCTGGAAGACAGAGGCTGAAAGAAGCAACATCGCACGATTTGTGGCCACAATTGCCTATCGAGTTGCTCGTGCCATCCCAGCCTCACGCCTACTTATCGAAACCGCTATCGATATCGACCCCATGATTTTCCAGCAATCCATCGACACCCAACTCGCGAAGTTCATCATCGAACCTCTTCAGAGCCTTCATTCTACCGGATTCGCCTTCAAAGACTCCCCATTTGTTATCGTTATCGATGGCCTGGATGAGTGTAAAGGAACCGACGTACAATCTGGGCTCGTGAAGTCACTAGCGGTTGCATTCTTTCACTCTCCACTCCGTATTCGCATTCTCATCGCCAGCCGTCCGGAAGTGTATCTTCAGTCTACCTTTAATTCGTCTTCAGTCCAACCTCATCTCTCACGACTCGCACTATCCAACGAATGCTCCGCTCAAGAGGACATCCATCGATTTCTTAAAGACTCGTTCGAGAAGATGAGACGCGAACATCCCCTCGCCTCCTACATTCCGTCTCCCTGGCCTTCCGCTGAGGTTCTTGATGATATCACTAGGAAATCGTCGGGCCAGTTCATCTTTGCATCGACCACAGTCAAGTACGTCGGCGGAGACCCTTACGAGCTTCCAACTCGCCGTCTGGATGTCATTCGCCGCCTTCAGTCCCCCGAGGGAGAGGAGGACCTGCCATACGCGGACTTAAACTCGCTCTACCACCATCTGCTCTCCAAAGTCCGTAACATTGAGAGAGTTAAGCTGATCCTCGGAGCCATGGACCAGCAAGAGCTAGTCGAGTACGATTTAAGTTTTGATGGCGGTGTGGAGGCTCTGTTCTCCTGGCAACCTGGCGAGACAAAAGCCTGCCTCAGCCAGCTTGCATCCCTCATCGAATGTGACGCAGATGGCTACATAACCATCTTGCATGCTTCATTGTTTGACTTCCTGTTCGATCCCTCTCGATCCCGTCAATTTCATTTATGTCGAGAGTCCGTTCTGGGTGATCTCACAGCTGTTGGACTGCGCAAGCTGTCCCAGCAGCATTTGAGGACACGCGGTGTGTCATTTATATTTCTTTACTTTCAGGCGTTATTCCTACAATGCTCATTTGCAACATTTTTCATTTTAGATTACGAGAATTTCCGTGCCCTTCCCATTGATTGTATACGTGCTGGCTCATCCTGCAGCCCTCGACTTCGAGAGGAACTGAATCAGATCTCATTTCGGACTCTCTACAGAGTCTATGAAAGGCAGGATGAAAGGGGTGAAGTAATTGAATTATTTTGGGAGTTGGCGTCTGAAATCATCGAGATGCTGCACAGCCAAGTAGGCCATGTTTATCCACAGCTGGCAAAAGACTTACCAGATATTCTAGAACCTTGAGGAGCAATTCCCTCACTTATTTTCCGACATTGTGTACTATTAAGCAGATCCCCCCATTTCGCTTGCACATGTTTGCTCTATTGCCTAATTTATGTCGTTCCTTTTGTGTTTCGCGCCTCTTGGCACCCAAACCTTTTGTCTTTGCGACTCCTTGGCGATCGCGCCTACTTCCAAATCCGACCTTTGCTTCATTTCTTTTTTGTCTCTTGCTCTCTATAAAGCTCAGGTCTTCCCTTTCTGACTCCAACCGTCCTTTCCTCTTCTTTTCTCCCATTTTCTCTTTCGTCATCATTGGGTACTTCACCCTCACCAGCTAAGCTGCTTTTTTCCCATCATCTCGTCATTCAAATGTTCACCTTCAGTGGCTTCTCGGAGTTTCGCTGTTCTCACCAGCGCCGCGATCGATGTTCAATCCTACTCTTCACCCCATTCCCCATTCTCGACAACCTTAGATCCGAGGACTATGCATCCCCAGTCGAGCCCAAACACAACGCCTTTCATCCTTCCTCTTGGACATGCATCCCCATCCGAGAAGGCAAGGACTTTTGATTCCCAAATCTCCACAACTCGGTACATCTTATTATTATCATTGAAGAGAATAAGGCCTCTAATATCTGGTAACTATTTTTTGAAATCTCTCCATTAATAATTTCCCCACTGCTTGCGTTCGTGATTGCATATTCGAGATCAGCAAGGTATGCTAGAACTAGTCCACCGCTTGAGTGAGTGGGTCCATTGGTCGATTCTTCCTTCAACCTTCTTCCCCTCTGATAGTGGCCAAATGATTGAAGAGGAGGTAAATGCTGAGCAGGGGAAAGAGCAGTACGTCGTCGTCTCAGTCTTCAGATGATTCTGTTTCACTCTTGCAAAGCGAATCCTGCTTTCATCGAAATGTACGCCTTCATCTCCTTTCCTTTCGATTGCTTGACGATGACCAGATCAGGACAAATTTCACCCGCCTTTTCATTGTTCTGGACTCAGAAGCCAACTCTCTCATGTCTATTTTTATTTTCACCAAGTAGTACATTACTACAATTTGTCACTTCTATTTGCCCTGTCATTTTCTCGTCTTGCAGTAAACACTTATAGTATCAAAAATGAAAAGAAGATTCACTCAAGTCAGTGTTGTGAGGAGCGAGCCGTAGGCTCAGCGACAAACAACGCACTTTACAACATAATGCACAAGAACCTTATTAGGACTACTGGTGGTGTGCTAATGCACACAATAACTGTTCAATTGTTGAAGCGCCGAAGCGAAGCGAGGCGGATATCTTGTCCCAATTATGGATGTCGCATACAACAACAAATTCGCCGTATCATAAGGAGGACTGTCACCCTACATCCCGAACAGCAGAAACTCAATTTCACAGGCCAGCATTATGCAGTGGTCGCCCGGTATTTTATGTTCATCGATTATTATCGGTCTGAAAGGATATCTCCAATTTCGGACATATGGCCTCGAAACACCAATGAATTCGACAGGGCCCTTGAATGGACAAAGGAACAATATTCTGAGACCCTCTTAGCTCTGGGCTACTTTACCCATGTGCTCCCTCTCTCATGCAAGGATGCAATAATTCTACGGTGGATTTCTCTCAAGGGCTTTCATCAAAGCTGGATTTTAGATGGATGGAACGACCGTGACCATATCATCCAACCCGCTCGAGATGCCGTTCTCGATTATTACAAGGTACGTCCTCACAACATCTCATCGATTCAGCACTCGCAACTAAAACCCATTCAATCAAACCTCATTTGTTTGACAGCGCTACGCAGAGCCCTCTGAGGTCGAAGACTACATGCATGACAATAATCTATACTAAATTTTTACCCTTTTGGTTGTATCCCCTCGGTGGATCTACCATTGATGCCCTCTGTAATAAATTCATCCACTTGTTCCCCGCCTTCTTCAGTTCTAGATTCACACAGTGTTGTATGGTAGTGGTACTTACAATTCGAGTATTTTTCGCGCCTCACTGCACGCTCCGGTGCTGATGATTAACGTGTAAGTAGTTTAGACGCCAGCAGCCGGACAAAGCACTTTTCCAGTCAAGGGACATACTTTCCACTTTCCATGGTGCTTGCGTGTGCAGGCGTCGAGTTCAATATCAAATCAAACACGCTATATTGCTCTTATTCTTCCTGGGACAAGAGTCAGAGGCATGTATACCTAATGCCGATCGATGCAACTGGCCAATCCGATACATTTACTCATTTAATTCCGTATCACTGAATCCTCCAAAATCCTTTATTTCAACGGGAACGTACAGGAGTATACACTAACTAGCGCAGGAAAGATGTGAGTTTCATGTTAAAATTTTACATCTCATATATGTTCGATATAGCTCGCTGAAACGTCAGCACTGAAAACACCATGGGATTATGGCTCTACTGTCCTGAATACGAGGTATCCGTCACGAACACCACTGAACGAATAGCACAGAGAAAGCGCTGATGGATACACGGTTTCAGGAGCAGGTCTCATAGATGAGAGTCTAGAGACGGATGGGGATGCGTGTGTCTACGGCGAATGGAATCCCACTAATGACAAGGCTGAGGGTACAATATCGGTATCGATATTGCACCGTCTTCACAACCTTCGTTTCATACTCGTCAAAATTAGAGGGCAAATCAGGAATTAGAAATCGGGACGCCTGTAGATCGTTGGTCTTCCGAGTAGGACGTTTAATGTTCGACGTTCGATGTTCGAAACCTCGATTGTTGAAAATGAAACTCAGAGGCATAGATATAGGGGAGACGTCAACAGATGGTCATAGTTGGAGTCGGTCGAGGACGCGGACGAGGAAAGTCGACCAGGGACCAGCGTGACTTGGAAGGCAGGTGAGGACTCGGATGAAGAGGGGCATGCGTAGAGGACGACTCGACGAGATTCAAAGGATGCGCTGTTGGAGTATTCGACGTATATTGACGTTGTCATTGAGTGTCATTAAGATTGAGATTGGCGTTAGTTTTCAAAATCCCAAAGTCCAAAATTGAGGACCAAAGTCCAATGACCGGAGGTTTGGTTGATTTGTCCCTGGAAAGAAGTGCGCACCAGGAGCTGGACGCATTAGCGTTTTGAAAGGCTAAGATTACAGGATCTACTCAGGCTCAGGCTCAGGCTTGGCGATACTCGTGGTTGTCTGCCTCGGTGAGTTAGCTATAGACATCAGCTTCAAGCTTGAGAATATCTTAGTATGGGATGCGGACGAGTAAGTTTCTGCATACCGCTTCTCGTTCGCGTTCGATTCGGATTTGAGCGTGAAATAGATGAGAGGAGAGCTGGGATGCGGAAGGCTGGATGCGGGTTTCGAGTGTGTTCGAATGCCATTCTCTATGTCTACGGTGGATGGGAACTTTAGGTGAGCAAAAGACTCGGGCTCGGTGTACTGTGAACTGCTGGCTGTCGCACTGAGGGAGCTTTCAGACTTCGCTTCAGG
>Ga0247735_1000759_pt1 | contig 12662 bp, 9 predicted proteins | sample UWRJL178409R2_FD_180934 | JGI IMG/M metagenome (GOLD analysis project Ga0247735, IMG submission 180934) | Plant litter microbial communities from Arlington Agricultural Research Station in Wisconsin, United States - UWRJ-L178-409R-2 | ecosystem: Environmental > Terrestrial > Plant litter >...
GGCGGCGGGCCCGACCTCGTAGGCGGCGGCGGTGCGCATCGTGTCGCGGGCCTGGGCGGTGACCGCGGCGGCCGCCGGCCCCTTGCCCGCCACGTCGCCCATCACGACCATCCAGCCGCCGTGGGCGGGGAACGCGTCGTAGAAGTCGCCGCCGACCGAGGCGCCCTCGCCGGCGGCGCGGAAGCGGGGGGCCATCGTCGTGCCGGGGATGTCGGGCAGACGCCGGGGCAGCAGGCTGCGCTGCAGCGTCTCGGCGATGTGGCGGCTGGTGGCGTGGACCCGGGCGTGCTCGACCGCCATGCCGGCGCGGCGGCCCAGCTCCATGGCCAGGTCCAGCGCGGAGGCGTCGATCGTGCGGCCCGACGCCGCGGCGGTCGTGGCCAGCGTGAGCAGGCCGACGATCTTCGCGCCCGCGGTGAGGGGCACGACGGCGAGCGACCGCAGGCCGAGCAGGTCGGCCAGCGCCTGCTGGTGCTCGTCGCCCAGGCCGGAGGTGCGCATCTCGGTCGGGACGTCCCGGATCAGGAAGGGCCGGCCGTCCTGGATGACGCTCCACGGCGAGCGGGGATCCGACCGGGGCAGCCGCGCGGTCGTGCGGGCCATCAGCACGTGGTCCTCGGGGGCGTGCTCGGGGTGGGCCAGCGCGGCGGGCACGAGACGATCGTGGTCGTCGAGGATGTCGACGCGGCACCAGTCCGCCAGCTGCGGCACGGCGGTGGCGGCCGCCCGGGCCAGCGTCGTCTCGACGTCCAGCGACGAGCCGAGCAGCTTGCTCGCCGAGGCCAGGAACCGTTGGGCCGCCTCGGCGCGCTTCACCGCCGTCACGTCGTCGGACACCGTCACCGCGAGCACGACCTCGCCGTGCTCGTCGCGCACGGCGGTGGCGGCGACCTGCGACCAGCGCACCTCGCCCGTGTCGGGGGCGATCCCCCGCACGAGGAGGGGCTCGGCCGGAAGCCCCGCGAAGATCCGGGCGGCGGGGAACGCGTCCATCGGGATCGCGTTGCCGTCCGGGTCGGTCACGGGGATGCGGGCGGCGATGTCGGCCGGCGTCCAGGTGCGCAGCTCGTCCAGGCTGCCGGCGCCGAGCGCGGCGACCGCGGCGTCGTTGGCGAAGACGATCCGGCCGTCGCGGCCCTCGGCGGTGACCGACTGGCGCATGCCGGTGAGGATCGCCTCCTGCTGGGCGCGCACCGCGCTGAGCTCGGCGAACAGCCGGGCGTTGTCGAGGGCCAGCGCCGCCTTGCCCGCCACCTCGACCACGACCTCGACGTCCTCCGGGGAGTACGACCGGTCGCCGAAGTGCAGCAGGGTCAGCACGCCGAGCGTCCGACCGCGCGCGAGCAGCGGGGCGTTGATCGCCGACGAGTAGCCGAGGTCGGTCATGCCCTGGAAGTGGACGTCGTCGGTGGCGAAGGCGCGCAGCTGCTCCGGCGTCGTGCGGGCGATGTACTGCACCCGGCCCGTGCGGGCGGCGATGGCGATGGGGTGGGGGCCGGCCGGGTCCAGGGGGGAGGTGGACCGCAGCGCCAGCAGCCGCTCGGCCACGTCGGGGTCGACCGCGTGGGCCACCCCGGAGCCGCGCAGGCGGCCCTCGTCGTCGACCAGGTCCAGCACGCACAGCTCGGCCAGGTCCGGCACGGCGAGGCCGACGATCCCGTCGAGGGTGGCGCGCTGGTCCAGCGAGGTCTCCAGCAGCTCGGCCACGTCGGCCCGGAAGCGGGCGCGCGCCGCGGCTTGGAGATCGGACCCCGCCGATCCCGCCCGCCCGGTCGAGCGATCCTCGGGCTCGGCGAGCAGCCGGGCCGCGCCGTGGCGGACGCCGCGCAGGCCGCGCAGCAGATCGTCGGGGAGGGACGGGGCCATCGGAGTCGATCCTACGGACCAGGGCCCGGACGCTGTGGAAGCCGTCCGGGCCCTGGGTCGTCCGTCTCGGATGACGCCTGTGCCTAGGCCTGGGCGGGCACCCGGGCCGGCTCCAGCGCCACCTGCAGCACCTCGTCGATCGTCATCACGGGGTGGAACGTCATGACGTCCTTGACCTCCTGGGGGACGTCGTCCAGGTCGCCGCGGTTGCGCTCGGGCAGGATCACGTCGGTGAGCCCGGCCGCGTGCGCCGCCAGCACCTTCTGCTTCAGCCCGCCGATCGGGAGCACGCGACCCTGCAGCGTGACCTCGCCGGTCATGCCGACCGTGTGCTTGACCGGGCGCCCGGTGAGCAGCGACACGAGGGCCGTCGTCATCGTCACGCCGGCCGAGGGGCCGTCCTTCGGGATCGCTCCGGCCGGCACGTGGACGTGGAACTCCGTGTCCTCGAACGCGCCCTCGGCGATGCCCAGCTCCTCGCGGTGCGCCCGCACGTACGTGAGCGCGATCCGGGTGGACTCCTTCATGACGTCGCCCAGCTGGCCGGTGAGCGTGAGGCCGCCGTGGCCCTTGCCCTCCATCTGGTTGGCCTCGACGAACAGCACGTCGCCGCCGACGCCGGTGACCGCCAGGCCCGTGGCCACACCCGGCACCGCCGTGCGCGCCGCCGCCTCCTGCCACACCTTCTGGCGCCCGAGGGCGTCCCGCACCCGCTCCAGGTCGAGCGTGACCGGGGCCTGCGCCGTGCCCGAGGCGATCTGCGTCGCCGTCTTGCGCAGCAGGGTCCCGAGCTCGCGCTCCAGCCCGCGCACGCCCGCCTCGCGGGTGTACTCGGCCGTGATCGTCGTCAGCAGCTCGTCGCTGACGCTGACCTCGTCCTCGCGCAGGCCGTTGCGCTCACGCTGACGGGGGAACAGGTAGTCGCGGGCGATCGCCGTCTTCTCGGCCACGGTGTAGCCGTCGAAGCGGATGACCTCCATGCGGTCCAGCAGCGGGCCGGGGATCGTCTCGGCCTGGTTGGCCGTGGCGATGAACACCACGTCCGACAGGTCGAGCTCGACGTCCAGGTAGTGGTCGCGGAACGTGCTGTTCTGCGCCGGGTCCAGGACCTCCAGCAGCGCCGAGCTCGGGTCGCCGCGCCAGTCGGCGCCGACCTTGTCGATCTCGTCGAGCAGGATCACCGGGTTCATCGTCTCGGCGTCGCGCAGGGCACGGACCAGCCGTCCCGGCAGGGCGCCGATGTACGTGCGGCGGTGGCCGCGGATCTCCGCCTCGTCGCGGACGCCGCCCAGCGACATGCGCACGAACTCGCGGCCCATCGCCTTGGCGATCGACTCGCCGATCGACGTCTTGCCCGTGCCGGGAGGGCCGATGAGCGTCAGGATCGCGCCCGACTTCTTGTCGGCCTCGATGCCGCGCTCCTTGCGCAGCTTCTTGACGGCGACGTACTCGACGATGCGGTCCTTGACGTCCTCCAGGCCGTAGTGGTCGGAGTCCAGCACCTCGCGGGTGTGGGTCGGGTCGAGCTGATCCTCGGACGTCTTGCCCCACGGCACCGCGACCAGCCAGTCGAGGTACGTGCGGATCATCTGGGCCTCCTGGCCCTGCTCGCCGGAGCGCTCCAGGCGGGCCAGCTCGCGCTCGGCCTGCTCGGCGACCTCCTTGGGGAGGTCCGCGTCGTGCAGCTTCTCGCGGTAGTCCTCCACGAACGAGTCGTCGTCCTCGCCCAGCTCGCGCCGGATCGACTCCATCTGCTTGCGCAGGACGTACTCGCGCTGCTGCTTGGCGGCGCCCTCCTCCACGTCCTCGCGGATGCGGCGGCGGACCTGCAGCTCGGCCAGGCGCTCGCGCTGGAGCTCCAGGGCGAAGCTCAGCCGCTCGGAGACGTCCGTCTTCTCCAGCAGCTGCACCTTCTGCTCGAAGTTCACGTCGGGCGCGTAGCCCGTCGTGTCGGCCAGCGCGCCGGGCTCCACGATCGCGCGGACCCAGCCGGCGATGCGGCCGTCGTCGCCGCGCAGCTCGAGGATCTCGTCGACCGTCGCGCGGTACTCGCGCTCGATCTCGCGGGTCTTGCCGTCGACGGGGCTGTCGTCCGGGGCCTCGGTGACCTCGACCCGCAGACGACCCATCGGGTCGGTGTGGGCCGCGCCGGCGATGCCGCGGCTGACGCCGGAGAGCGCGGCGCCGCGCACGCCGCCGGGGAGGCGGACCTTCTCGGTGACGTTGGCGATGGTGCCGACGGAGGCGTACTCGCCCTCGTGGCGGGGGACCAGCAGGACCTGCTCGTCGTCCCCGACGTCGACGGGGAGGGTGACGTCCATGGTCGGGAAGACGACCGTGTCGTCGAGCGGGATGAGAAGAAGGGAAGTCATGGTCGTCCTTGCGTCCGTTGGGGGACTTCAGAAATCGTTGCTTGCGCAACTATAGCGCACCCGCCGTCCGAATGGAAGAAGATCTATGTGCGCCCCACTGAGATTGTACGCAGGCGCCAGTGTCGGATCCACCGGTTCTCCCGACCACCCGATCGCCGAGTGGCGCTTTTCACGTCCTATGCGCGCTTTTCCCGCCCCTCGGCGGGTGAGGGGGCGAGCGCCGCGGCGCTCAGCGGGCGCGGAGGCCGTCGAGCATGAGCTCCATGTAGCGCTCCCACGACAGGCCCATGGCCTTCGCGGGCTCGCTCACGACCCGGCCGAGGCCGGCCATCATCAGCGGGATGTCGCTGACCGTCGCGTCGGCACGCAGGGTGCCGTCGGCGATCGCGCGCTCCATGATGCGGGCCGTCGTCGCGTTGAGCCCCGTCTTGACCGCGCCGCACTCCTGGACCATCTCGTGCCGGTTGGAGACGACCTCGCTGAGGCCGGCGTCCTGGGCGAGCCGTCCGGCCGAGGCGAGCAGCAGTCCGCACAGCTGCTCCCAGGCGTCGGCTCCGGCCTCGACCGCGGCGAGCGCCTCGAGCGCCTCGTCGGCGACGCGCTCGAAGTGGGCGACGGTGAGCGCCGCGATCAGCGCTTCCTTCGTGGGGAAGTGGCGGTACATCGTGCCCACGCCCACGCCGGCGCCGAGGGCGATGTCGTCGATCTGGGCGTCGAGCCCGTCGGTGCCGAACCGGATGCGGGCCGCGTCGAGGATCGCCTCGCGGTTGCGGCGCGCGTCGGCCCGCAGGGGGCGCTCGGTCGGGGAGGGTGAGGGTGTGGTCGACATGTGATCGGGTTGCGAACGGAACCGCGGTTCCGGTACTGTGCCGAATCAAGAGGAGCCGGAGTTCCGGTTCCGGATCGTACCGAACGCAGACCGCCGGGAGCAAACCATGTCCACGTCAGCACCCATCGCCCCGCCGGACGAGGAGGGGATCAGCCCCGAGAAGTGGCGGATCCTCATCCTGCTCGCGGCCGCGCAGTTCCTCGTCGTCCTCGACGCCTCCATCACCAACGTCGCGCTGCCGTCGATCGGCATCGCCCTCGACGTCACCCAGTCCGACCTCGCCTGGGTCGTCAACGCCTACGTGCTCACGTTCGGCGGCTTCCTCCTGCTCGGCGGGCGCATGGCCGACCTCCTCGGGCGCCGGCGGATCTTCATCGTCGGCCTGACCCTGTTCGCCGTCGCGTCGCTGACCGCCGGCCTGGCCCAGGACGAGACGATGCTCATCGTCTCCCGCGCCGTGCAGGGCCTCGGCGCCGCGCTCCTGTCCCCGGCCGCGCTCTCGATCGTCACCGCGACGTTCAAGGAGGGCAAGGAGCGCAACACCGCCCTGGGCGTGTGGGGCGCGGTCGCCGGCTCGGGCGGCGCCGTCGGCGTGCTCCTGGGCGGCGTGCTCACCGAGTACCTCAGCTGGCGCTGGGTCTTCCTCGTCAACGTGCCGATCGTCGTGCTCGTCGTCTTCCTCGTGCCGCGGGTCATCGCCGAGAGCAGGAGCGAGAAGGAGATCAAGACGTACGACGTGCCGGGCGCCGTGTCGATCACCGCCGGGCTGTCGCTGTTCGTGTACGCGCTGGTCAACGCCAACGAGGCGGGCTGGGGCTCGACGGAGACGCTCGTGCTCGTCGCCGCAGCGGTCGCGCTGATCGTGGCGTTCGTGATCATCGAGTCGCGCGTGGCCGACCCGCTCGTGCCGTTCGACATCTTCAGCTCGCGGACCCGCAACGGGTCGTACATCGTCGGGCTGCTGCTCGCCGCGTCGCTGTTCTCGATGTTCTTCTTCGTCTCCCTGTACATGCAGCAGGTGCTGGGCTGGGACGCGCTCAAGGCCGGGCTGGCCTACCTGCCGCTGGCGGTGACGATCATGTTCGGCGCGATCGTCGGCTCGCAGCTCGCCAACAAGGTCGGATTCAAGCCGGTGCTCGCGGCGGGCATGGTGTTCACCGCGATCGGCCTGCTCTGGTGGACCCAGATCTCGGTGGACGGCAGCTTCCTCAGCGACGTGCTCGGCCCCTCGATGGTCGCGGCGCTCGGCCTGGGCCTGTCCTTCCCCGGCGCCACGGTCGGCGGCACGGCGGGCGTGCGGATGGACGAGGCGGGCCTGGCCTCCGGCCTCATCAACAGCGCCCAGCAGGTCGGCGGCGCGCTGGGCCTGGCCATCCTGTCGGCCATCGCCACCTCGGTGACGGGCGACACGATCACCCCGGCCTCGCTGACCGACGGCTTCCAGGCCGCCTTCGCGGTCGGGGCCGGCTTCGCGATCCTCGGCGCAATCGTGGCGTTGACCGTCATCAAGTCGAGCGACAGCCGGGCCGCGATCAGCGCGGACGGCCCACCCGCGATCGTCTGATCCTCCCGCCGAGGGTCACCTTTCTCCCCCATGTGCGGGAAAAGGTGACCCTCGGCGGTGATTTTGGGCGAGTGGGGGGAGAGTTTTCGCCCGTCCGGACCTAAGAGGGGTGTGTACGTCCTTCCCCCGCGCCTGTCCCGCCTTCCCGTCCGGGTCCTCCCCGGCGAGCTGTTCCTCCACGCGGCGGTCACGGGCCGGTCGCGGCTGCTCGGCCTGGCCGCGCTGCCGCCGCTCGCGCCGGCCCACGGCCTCTGGCTCCCGGGCACGCGCTCGGTGCACACCGCCGGGATGCGCTTCGCGCTGGACCTCCTGTGGTGCGACGGGCGGGGTCGCGTGGTGCGGGTCGACGAGGCCGTCGGGCCGTGGCGGGTCCGGACCTGCCGGGCCGCCGCGTCGGTGATCGAGGTGGCGGCCGGCGCGGGAGGCCGGTGGGCGGCGTCTCTTAGGATGGATCGATGAGCGCGACGCCGCAGTTCTCCAAGGAGACCGACACGACCGGGCGCTTCGTGCGCCAGCAGAGCGTCTTCCGGGACTGGGTGCGGGCCGACGGCTCCACCCCGTACGCGCCCGAGGCCGGGCGCTACCACCTGTACGTGTCGCTGGCCTGCCCGTGGGCGCACCGCACGGTCATCGTCCGGCAGCTCAAGGGGCTGCAGGACGCGATCGGGATGACCGTCGTGGACCCGATCCGCGATGAGCGCGGCTGGCGCTTCCTGCCCGACGAGCCCGACCCGCTCAACGGCTTCACGTTCCTGTCGGAGGCCTACCGGGTCAGCGATCCCGGCTTCGACGGCCGCGTGACCGTGCCGGTGCTGTGGGACACGCGGACGGGGCGGATCGTCAACAACGAGAGCGCGGACATCCTGCGCATGCTCAACGCCGAGTTCGACGGACTGGACGGCGTGGACCGCTCGTTCGACCTCTACCCGCCGGCCCTGCGGGACGAGATCGACGCGGTCAACGCACGGGTGTACGACAACGTCAACAACGGGGTTTACCAGGCCGGCTTCGCGTCGACGCAGGGCGCGTACGAGGAGGCGTTCGACCGCGTGTTCGCCACGCTCGACTGGCTCGACGAGCGGCTCGGGAGCCGGCGGTTCCTGGTCGGCGACGGGGTGACGGAGGCGGACTGGCGGCTGTTCACCACCCTGGTGCGCTTCGACCCGGTGTACGTCGGGCACTTCAAGTGCAACCTGCGACGCATCGCCGACTTCCCCCACCTCAGCGGGTACCTGCGCGACCTGTACCAGCGGCCCGGCATCGCGAGCACGGTGAACCTGGACCACATCAAGCGCCACTACTACGTGACCCACCGCCAGATCAACGGGACGGGCATCGTGCCCAAGGGCCCGGCGCTGAACTGGGACGCGCCGCACGACCGGGACCGGCTGGGCGCCGCGACGGCCTGAGCGCGCCGGCTAGGGCCGGTCGTAGGCCATCGCGTAGGTGGCCGCCTCGTCCACGTCCGCATCGGGGGCGGCGGCCACGATCGCCGTGCCCGCCCGGGTGAAGGCCTTGTTGAGGATGTTCGCCCGGTGGCCCGAGCTGTGCATCCACCCGTCGACGATCTTCGCCGGCGAGCCGAGGCCGCCGCTGCCCCACGCGATGTTCTCGCCCGCCGTGCTGCCCCGCCAGCGCGCGTCCTTCAGCCGGTCCGAGAAGGTCTTGCCGCTCGGCGTGGTGTGGTCGAAGTAGTGGCGCTTGACCATGTCCCGGGCCAGGACGCGCTCCACCTTCTCGAGCGTGGCGTTGGCCTTCAGCGCGCGCAGGCCCCGCGACGTGCGCTCGCGGTTGACCAGGCACAGCACCGCCCTGCGCGCCGCGGGCATGTCCGCGGCCCGCTCCGGCCGGTCCTTGGCGTGGGCGCAGGCGGCGGCGGTCGCCGGCTCGGGCACCACCCCCGAGGCGGCGGCGAGGACGACGGCACCGAGCAGCACGGCCCAGAGCGCGAGAGGACGGTGGATGAGGGACATCACGTTCATTGCTCTACCCGGAACCCGTCCGGCGGACGAGGGTCTCGCCCCCGATCGTGCCAGCTTCGCCCCTCCCGGCGCGCCGGAATGTCCTAGGGTCGGGCCCATGAGTCGCATCGGGACAGTCGCCGGGCAGGGCCGGGAGACCTTCGACGGGGCGCGGAAGGAGATCGCGCTGACCCGCCAGGAGGCGCTGCGCCACCGGCCGGACCCGCCCGAGGAGGGGCTGGTCCTCGACGTCGGCTCGGGGCCGGCCGCCGATCCGACCGTCGACGTCACCGTCGACCCCGACGTGCTGCTCACCGCCGAGCGGGCCGCGGACGCGTCCGCGGCGGAGAAGGGCACCCGGGCCCTCGTCGTCGCCGACCCCGAGCACCTGCCGTTCGCGGACGGCGCGTTCGCCTACGCGATCATCGACGAGGTCCTGACCGGAGCCGGCGATCCCGCGGCGGTCGCGTCCGAGCTGGCGCGCCTGGCTCCCCGCGGCTTCGCGCAGGTGCCCAGCCGCGCCTCCGAGCTGGTGTTCGGCGGCCCGCGCGACCGCTGGCTCGTCGACCTGGAGGAGGACGAGACGCTGGTCTTCGCCCCCAAGGCGGGCGAGCCGCCGGGGGCCGCCGACGCCAGCGCCGCCTACGAGGAGTCGCTGCTCATCCGCCTGGGCTGGGCGGCCCACCGCTCGCGGTGGCGCCACAGCGTGGAGTGGACGGGCACGCTGGCCGTGCGCGTCGAGGGAGCGCCGGGGCCGCGCACCGCGCCGGAGGTGGACGTCGAGCGGGTGCTCGCCCACCTGGAGGACGAGAACCGCCGCGGGCACCTGCCCTTCATGCCCCCGCAGATCATGGACCTGCTGCGCTGCCCCGCCTCCGGCGGCGTGCTGACGCGCCGCGGCCGGTGGATGGACAGCGTCGACGCCGGCCTGTCCTACCCCGTGGTCGGCCCGGTGCCGGTGCTGCTGGCGGCCGCCGCCAAGCCGCTCTGACCCTCCCCACCGCTCCGTCGGCACATCCTTCGGCTCAGGGCCGAAGGATGTGCCAACGAAGCCGATCGCTGCGGAACAGCCGACCGGAACGATTGACGGCGCCCGGTCAGAGACCGGACGCCGTCGGAACTGCGTGCTGCTACGGGTGAGTGGTGCTGCGGCTAGCGGGCGCGGCCGCGGCCCGACGGGCGTGCGGAGTGCACGGTCCGCGCGGAGCCGGAGCCCGAGCCGCCGGAGGAGCTGCCCGAGCCGGAGCGCGAGGACGACCGCGGCTTGCGCCCGTCGTTGTCGCGCACCGCGCGCGAGCCGCCGTCGTCGCCGCGGGACTTGCGGCCGGAGCCGCCCCGGCCGCCGCCCGAGCCGGAGCCCTTGCGGTGCGACGCGGCCTGCCGCTCCTGCCGCTGGCCGGGACGGCCCTGCGGCTGGTGGGAGGGACGCACGCCCGCGGCCGCGAACTCGCGGTCGAGGTCGAGCGCCTGGGCGATCTTGTTGACGTCGCCCGCCTGCTCGGACCCGACGAACGTGATCGCCGTGCCCGTGTTGCCCGCGCGGCCGGTGCGGCCGGTGCGGTGCACGTACGTCTCCCGATCCTCGGGCGGATCGAAGTTGATGACGTGCGAGATGTCGTCCACGTGGATGCCGCGGGCGGCGACGTCGGTCGCCACCAGCGTGTCGACGCGGAAGCCCTCGAAGGCGGCCAGCGCCTTCTCGCGCTGGCGCTGCGACTTGTTGCCGTGCATGGCGACGGCGGACACGCCCTCGGCGCCGAGCTGCTTGACGAGGCGGTCCGCGCCGCGCTTGGTGCGCACGAACACGAGCGCCAGGTCGCGCTTCTGGTTCAGCTCGGTGACGAGCATGTCGACGCGGCTCTTGTCCACGGCGACGAAGCGGTGCTGGATGTCCGACACCTTCTGCTCCGCCGGCACGTGCTCGTGCACCGCGGCGTCGGAGGTGTAGGCCCGGGCGATCTTGCCCGCCTCGCCGTCGAGCGTGGCGGAGAAGAACAGCGTCTGGCGGTTGCGCGGCACCTTGGCGACGACGCGGTCGACCGCGGGGCGGAAGCCCATGTCCAGCATGCGGTCGGCCTCGTCGAGGACGAGGATCTTGATGTTCTCGAGCGAGAACGCCCGGCGCTGCAGCAGGTCCTCGAGGCGGCCGGGGGTCGCCACGATGATGTGGGACTTGGCCGCCGCGCGGGCCTGCTTCTCCAGGCCGACGCCGCCGTAGACGGCGGTCACGCTCAGCGCGCGGGCGTGGGCGAGCTTGTACGAGGCGTCGACGATCTGCGTCGCCAGCTCGCGGGTGGGGGCCAGGACGAGCGCCGCGGGGCGCTTGTCCGTCGCCTCGATGCGATCGAGGAGCGGGACCATGAACGCGAGCGTCTTGCCCGAGCCCGTGGGGGACTTGGCGAGCACGTCGCGCCCGGCCAGGACGTCGCCGATGACGAGGTTCTGGATGGCGAAGGGGGCGGTGAAGCCGGCCTTCTCCAGCGCGCCGCACACGGCATTGGATACGCCGAGATCGGCGAAGGACTGCGATGACATTGGGAACTCCTCAGGCGGCTTCGTTGCCGCGCGTATGCGCGGCTTCCGGCCGGCGCGATTCGGGAGGACTGCGTACCCGAACCGCCTCTGGCGGGACCTGAGCAAGCTTCCTCGCGGGCGTCCATTCGACGCACCGCTTTACCAAGTATAGCTACATTGGCCGCTTCCCCCACCTTCCGCAAGGAGCCTGTCACCCGTGTCTGCCCCCCGTCGCCCCCTTCGCACCGTCCTGCTGTCCGTCCTCGGGGTGGCGCTGCTCGGCGGCGCGTACACCGCCGGAGCGGTCCAGGGCGAGTCCACGCCGAAGGTCGCCGTGCGCGAGGCGCTGGCCATGACGCCGGACGCCAAGGGCGCTCCCGGCCGCACCCTCACGCTGTCGCGGATCACCATCCCGGCGGGGCTGCAGCTCGCCCTGCACCACCACGCCGGGACCCAGACGGCGCAGATCGCCCAGGGCACCCTGACCTACACGGTCAAGCGCGGCCCGGCCGTCGTCGTGCGCAGCGGCGACGCCGAGCACTCGAAGGTCGTCCGCAAGATCAAGGCGGGCCAGACGGCCGACATCAAGGCCGGCCAGTGGATCGTCGAGCAGCCGACCACGGTGCACTTCGGGGCCAACAAGGGCAAGACCAAGGTCGTGATCCTGCTCGCCACCCTGTTCACCACCGGCTCGCCGTCCTCGATCCCGGACGACCACCGCTAGAGAGGACGCCCGCCGTCCCCGCCCGCGCGGTCGCCTACCGCGCGGGGCGCCGGGCCAGCGCGCCCAGGCCGAGCACGAGCGACAGCCCCAGCAGCGCCCCGACGACGCGCAGCCACTCGTCGGCGTCGTTCTGGACCTGGTGGTTGGCGATCGCGATGAGGGCCAGCGGCACGCCGGCGGCCAGCCCGGCGAGCAGGGCGGTGCGCAGCCGGTGGCGGCGGCTCAGGACGGGGGGCGGCAGCTCGCGCGCCTGGGGCCGGTAGAAGCCGACGGCCCGCTCGCCCATCCGCCTGGTGCTGACGACGCACGAGTGCGACATGACGACCATGAAGCTCAGCGGGAACACCCACGTGGCGAGGTAGAGGACGCCGGCCAGCACGAGCAGCACGGCCCGCTTGAGCCGGGACTCGGGCTCGTCCTCGTCGGGCGGGTCCATGAAGCCCGCGAGGATCATCACGCGGCGCCCCAGGCGGATGAGCGCCCGGACCCCGCCGCGCAGCCGCCGGTGCGGCCGGTTGCGCAGCGCGTCGAGCGCCTCCTGGGCCTCGGCCCGCGTGGGGTGGACGCCGCGCAGCACGAGCAGTTCGGCCGCCACGCCCGGGGCCTGGAGGTCGCGGCCGTAGAGCGCGGCGATCCGCAGGGTCATCCACGCCTGGTCCCACAGCACGGCGACGTAGGCCGGGATCAGCGCGAGCGCGAACGGCGTGCCGGCGATCGCGCCCTCGATCCGGCTGCTCAGCGTGGTCTGCCGGCGCAGGGCGAGGGCGATGTGCTCGACCGGCCGGTCGGGATGGGCGGCGCGCGCGTCCCGGGCCCACGCCGCGGCGCGGTC
>Ga0247735_1000761_pt1 | contig 12648 bp, 12 predicted proteins | sample UWRJL178409R2_FD_180934 | JGI IMG/M metagenome (GOLD analysis project Ga0247735, IMG submission 180934) | Plant litter microbial communities from Arlington Agricultural Research Station in Wisconsin, United States - UWRJ-L178-409R-2 | ecosystem: Environmental > Terrestrial > Plant litter >...
AGAATCACTATCCGGCGAGACGGGGAGATCCTTGGGCCTTCTGGACAACTTTGAGAAAGGTCTTGAGCGGGCAGTTAACGGTGCCTTTGCCAAGACCTTTAAAAGTGGACTCCAGCCGGTTGAAATAACCAGTGCCCTTCGACGGGAACTTGACACCAAAGCAGCCGTCGTTTCTCGCGATCGCATCCTGGTCCCGAACCGTTTCACCGTGCACCTCAGCCACACAGACTTCGACCGGATGAACGGCCTCGGAGCCACCCTCATCGACGAACTGACCCAGCTTGTGCAGCGCCATGCCACCGCCCAGCACTACTCGTTCTCGGGTGCCATCTCCATCAAACTCCTGCCGGACGAACGTCTCAGCACCGGAATGGTCGAAATTGCCTCGGTGAACGTCAAGGGTGGCGTCGCCTGGACCCCAGTACTCGATATCGACGGACGTCGTCACCCGCTCACCAAATCCCGCACCATCATCGGTCGCGGATCCGAAGCCGACATCACCGTCAACGACACGGGCACCTCGCGTAAACACGTCGAGATCCTGTGGGACGGCACTCGTGGCCAGGTGAATGACCTCGGCTCAACAAATGGCTCCAAACTTAACGGCCAACCGGTCACGAAGGCGCTCCTGGCGCCCGATTCAGTTATTGAGATCGGTCGAACCCGTATTGTTTTCCGCGTGCTAGCCCAATCCGCCGATGTCGACCAATTCTCCGACCTACGCATTGACCCAGGTGGAAATTCGTAGATGAGCGACCTCACCCTTCTGATCCTCAAACTGGTGTTCCTGCTGGTTCTGTGGGCATTCGTTTTTGCCATCGTGTACGCACTGCGCTCCGATTTGTTCGGCCAGAAGGTGCGCAGGCAGCTGGCCGAGCCAGCGCCAAGCCCGTTCCCGCAAGCCCCCGCGTACTCTGCGCCGGCGAGCGCACCGGCTGCTCCTTTCGCACCTGCTCCGCCGACAGAACCTGTCGCTCCCGTGCGGGCTGCCGCTCCGACGTCCGGCCCGGCCCGGCGACTGTCGATCACGTCCGGTCCCAAAGAAGGACTCGAGATCGAACTTCCCCGCGAGCAGCTGACCATCGGCCGCTCCAGCGAATCCGGTTTGGTTATCCGGGACGACTACACCTCGACACACCACGCTCGATTGATGCTCTGGAATGACGGTTGGGTCATCCAAGACCTCGATTCGACCAACGGCACCTACCTCGACGGTAAGCGCGTGACCGTTCCCACCCCGATTCCCTTTGGCGCGACGATCAAAATCGGAACAACGACGTTTGAGCTTCGGCGGTAAGACATGGCCAACCCAGGCAAAAGTGCTGCCGTCTCGCACGTCGGAAAGATCCGCGCCAACAACCAGGACAGTGCCTACGCTGGCGCCCACCTCTTTGTTGTCGCTGACGGCATGGGCGGTCATGCCGGCGGAGATGTGGCATCCGCCATTGCGATCAAGCGCATCGCCGAAGTCGACCGGTCTTTCGAATCGCCCAACGACGCGGAATTCGCGCTGCAGTCCGCTCTCATTGCCGCCAATGCACTGCTGGCCGAGACTGTGTTCGAGCACAGCGAGCTCACCGGCATGGGTACCACCGTCAGCGGGTTCATCCGGGTTGGCAACTTCCTTGCGATCGCCCACATCGGCGACTCCCGCATCTACCGGCTGCGCGATCGCAAACTTGAACAGATCACCGCGGACCACACCTTTGTGCAGCGCCTCGTCGACAGCGGCCGGATCACCCCGGAGGAAGCTGCGGTGCACCCGCGGCGCTCGGTACTGATGCGCGTCCTCGGTGACGTCGACGCCGCACCCGAGATCGACACGACCGTAGTGGAGGCCCAGCCCGGCGACCGCTGGCTGCTGTGCTCCGATGGCCTCAGCAGTTACGTCTCGGACGAGAAGATGCAGGCCGTTCTTCTGACCGTGACAAACACCGACGACGCCGCCCACCGCCTGGTGAAGGAAAGTCTCGACCAGGGCGCCCCTGACAACGTCACGGTTGTGCTCGTTGATATCGACAACGCCGTGGGTTCCGCGCACGAGCCACCCCTGACGGTCGGTTCCGCCGCAACCCCGCTCTCATTCGACAACGACAGCACCCGCCGGCCGCTTCGACTGCCAACCCTGCTGCTGCATCCCCTCAAGTCGACCCAGCCCGACCCGAGCCATTTCGAGCCGGAGTCGGACGAGTACCTCGACGAGCTCATCCTCGAAGACCGTCGTCGGGCCCGCAGCCGCCGGATCACCTGGCTTGTCGGACTTGTACTGATCATCATTGCCCTCGCGGGAGTGGCAATTGTTGGTTACAACTGGACCCAGTCGCATTATTTTGTTGGGGAGGATGACGGCAACGTCGCGATCTTCCAGGGTGTGCAGCAGAACCTTGGTCCCATCGGGCTGTCGAGCGTGGTCGAGGAGACCACAATCAAGGTGTCGGACCTGCCGTCGTTCACCCGCAGCAGCGTGGAGGCAACCATCAGCGCGGTCGACCTCGAGCAGGCCAAAGCCATAGTGGAACGGTTGGCAGATGCCAGCGCCCAGTAACGTGAACACCGCCCCCGAGCCGCACAACGCCGGCCAGCGGGCGACGTTCACCACAAGCATCCGCATCAAACTGCGGGAGCCTGCCCGGCAGCGCAACCTCGAATTGGTGCTGCTGCTGTTCGCCCTGGCCATCGACGCCGGCGCCATCATGTTGGTGCAACTCGGCGCCCTCGGTGCGATCGATGCGTCTCTGCTCACCCTCACCGCCGGCCTCGCCGTCCTGACGCTCGTGATGCACGTTGTCCTGCGCATCGTCGCGCGCGAAGCCGACCCCCTGATCTTGCCCATCGTCACGGTGCTGAACGGCATCGGGATCGCCATGATCTACCGCCTCGACATCGCCGAGGGGTTCTCCGGCTGGGACAGCGCCGGGATGCGCCAGATTGTCTGGACGGGCCTCGCCGTGGCCAGTGCGATCGCCGTTGTGATCGTGATCCGTAACCACCGTGTACTACAGCGGTACCGCTACGTGGCAATGTTCACCGGAATCGTGCTGCTGCTGCTGCCGATGCTTCCCTTCATCGGTGCCACCATCAACGGCGCGAGCCTGTGGATCCGCATCGGCAGCTTCACCTTCCAGCCCGGTGAGCTCGGCAAGATCGCCCTCGCGATCTTTTTCGCCGGCTACCTCGTCAGTGCACGGGACTCGCTGTCGATGGTGGGCAAAAAAGTTTTGTGGATGCGCTTCCCCCGCGCCCGTGACCTCGGTCCGATCCTTGTGGTGTTCGCCGCGTCCATGGCCGTGCTGATCTTCCAGAAGGACCTCGGCACCTCGTTGCTGTACTTCGGGCTGTTTTTGGTGATGATCTACGTCGCCACCGGTCGCGGAAGCTGGATTGTGCTTGGGCTTGGGATGTTCCTTGTCGGCGCATTGGTGGCCTACCAGTACCTGTCCTACGTCAACGGCCGGGTGCACGCCTGGCTGAACCCGTTTGACCAGGAAAACTATGATCGGATCGGCGGAAGCTACCAGCTGGTCACCGGCCTGTTCGGCTTCGCCAACGGCGGCATGGTCGGCACAGGGCTTGGCCAGGGCCGCCCCGACCTCGTTCCCCTCGCCGAAAGTGACTACATCATCCCGTCGCTGGGTGAAGAGCTTGGCCTGATCGGAATTTTCGCGATCCTCGCGCTCTACCTGCTGTTCGTCTCCCGCGGTTTCCGCATTGCGTTCGCCGGCCAGGATGACTTCGGCCGCCTGCTCGGGGTCGGTCTCTCTTTTGTGATCGCACTGCAGGTGTTCATCGTGATCGGCGGCGTGACCCGGGTCATCCCGCTAACCGGCCTCACCACCCCGTTCCTAGCGGCCGGCGGTTCATCGCTCGTGGCTAACTGGATCATCGCGGCCCTCCTGCTGCGACTGTCGGACACCGTGCGTAACCAGCCGAGGGCGGTGATCGAGTCATGAACAAGGAACTGCGCCGCGTGAGCACGATTGTGCTCGCCATGTTTATCGCCCTGTTCGTCTCCACCTCCTACATCCAGGTTTTCGCGACCAGCGAACTGAATGCCGACGGCCGGAACGCCCGCACACTGTTCAACAGCTACTCCGCCGAGCGCGGCCCGATCCTCGTTGACGGAAACGCCATAGCCGAATCGGTGCCGATCGACGACGAGTACAAGTACCAGCGGGTCTACAACAACGCGGAGATCTACGCGAACATTACGGGCTACTTCACCCTCAACCAGGCCAACCCCGGCATCGAGGGTGAGTTGAACGACTACCTCAGCGGTACGTCGGACGCCCAGTTCCTCGACAACCTCACCAGCATCGTCACCGGGCAGAACCCGAAGGGTGATGCCGTCGAGCTGACCATCGACCCGGACATCCAGCAGGCTGCCTGGGACGCCCTCGGCGACCAGCGCGGCTCCGTCGTTGCCATCAGGCCGGACACCGGCGAGATCATCGCCATGGTCTCGAAGCCCAGCTTCGACCCGAACTCTCTCGCCGTGCACGATAACGCCTTGTTCAACGAGGCCTACGGCGCGCTCACCTCGAATCCCGACCGCCCGCTGGTCAACCGGGCGATCGCCGGCGACCTGTACCACCCCGGATCGGTCTTCAAAGTACTGATGGCCGCCGCCGCGATCGACAGCGGCGACTTCACAGCAGAGAGCACCTTTCCGAACCCGGCAGCACTCACCCTGCCCGGGACCAGTTCGGTGATCACCAATGCTTCCGGCGGCACCTGCGGCGCCGGCGAAGAAGCATCCATCGCCACGGCCCTTCGCCTGAGCTGCAACATCCCCATGGCGGAACTTGGCCAGGCACTCGGGGCGGATACCATCAACGACTACGCGGAGCGTTTCGGTTTCGGTGACGATATCGAAATCCCACTGTCGGTCACCCCAAGCATCTTCCCGTTCGAGACCGTCGAAGACGATGTCGCCCAGTTGATGCTCGCTTCCTTCGGGCAGAGCGACGACCGCGTCACTCCCATGCAGATCGCCATGATCTCGGCTGCGGTTGCCAACGGCGGTGTGCTGATGCAGCCGAACCTGGTGGAAAGCATCCTCGCACCGGACCTCACCGAGCGGGAGTCCTTCCAACCCGAGGTGTACAACACTCCGATCAGCGCGGATACCGCAACCAAATTGACACAGATGATGGTCGACGATGTCGCGAACGGCGCGGCCAGTAATGCAAGAATTAACGGGGTCGATGTGGCAGGAAAAACCGGCACGGCAGAGAACGGCACTTCCGATCCATACACGCTGTGGTTTACCGGTTTTGCTCCCGCGGAGAATCCCGAAGTTGCCATTGCAGTCGTAGTCGAAGATGGTGGGGGGCTCGGACAATCCGGGTTCGGCAACGGCGTGGCCGCACCAATTGCGAAGAAAGTATTAGAGGCGGTGCTAAATAAATGAGACCCACAAGCGGCCTCACTTTCGGGGGCAGATACCAACTTTCCAGCCGGGTCGCCATTGGCGGCATGGGGGAAGTGTGGCAGGCAACCGACCTCGTCATCGGACGCACCGTCGCCATCAAGATCCTCAAGGACGAGTACCTCGGCGACCCCGGGTTCCTCGAGCGTTTCCGCGCTGAGGCGCGCCACGCCGCCCTCGTCAACCACGAGGGAATCGCCAACGTCTTCGACTACGGCGAGGAAGAAGGCAGCGCGTTCCTCGTGATGGAACTCGTGCCGGGCGAAGCCCTCAGCACCATCCTCGAACGCGAGCGCGTACTGTCAACCGACCGCGTGCTCGACATCGTCGCGCAGACCGCGAATGCCCTGCACGCCGCGCATTCCGCCGGCCTTGTACACCGTGACATCAAGCCGGGCAACCTGCTGATCACGCCAGAGGGCAAAGTCAAGATCACCGACTTCGGAATCGCCCGGATCGCCGACCAGGTTCCCCTGACAGCGACCGGCCAGGTGATGGGCACCGTGCAGTACCTGTCGCCGGAGCAGGCCAGCGGGCACCCCGCCTCGCCAACCACCGACATCTACTCGCTCGGCATTGTGGCCTACGAAGCCCTCGCCGGGCGCCGCCCGTTCACCGGCGAATCCCAGGTCGCCATCGCGATGGCCCAGATCAACGAGGCTCCCCCCGAGCTGCCCGTGACGATCTCGGAACCGGTGCGCAACCTCGTCTACTCCTGCATCGCCAAAAACCCGGCAGACCGCCCCGCCAGCGCCGCGCACCTCGCGCGCGCTGCCCAGGCTCTTCGTCGCGGCGACGTGGCCGGTGCCGTGGCATCCGTTCCGGCAGTGGTGGGCAACAGCTCTCTCGCCGCGCTGGAAGGCCCGAACTACGGCAACCCGACAACCTCGCGGATGCCCCAGCCAACCGCGGCCGTGGAAGCCCCGGCTGCAGCCAGCCCGGCGAAGCGCAACCCGTGGACCTGGCCGCTGATCGCCCTGATCGTGGTTCTTGTCGGTGTCCTTGTTTTCACCATTGTTGCCCTCATCGGACAGCAGGAAGACGACACCACCGCGACCCCGGCGACATCCAGCTCTGCGCCGTCCGTCCCTCCATCAACACCGTCGGTTCCGCCGACCTCCACCGAGCCCACGGTGCCGGCCGAGACAACGCCGCCGGCACCCGTCTCGGTGACCATTAGTCGAACTGAGTTCTCCGGATTGACCCGCCAGGAAGCCGAGCAGAAGCTCAGCGAACTTGAGCTGGGTTTCCAGTACCAGGAGGGCGACCCCGCACCGACGGCGAATGATGTGGGCAAATCGTACGATGTCATCCCCACCGGCAACATCGCCAAGGGAACCCTCGTCACGGTGTCGTTCTACTCCGAGATCCCGGTGCCGCCGACGCCGGATGTGGCGACCGCGGCCAAAGCGGATTCCAGCGGGTACAACCCCGGGGACACCGTCGAGATCACCTGGCCCGCCTACAGCCAGTGCCCGGCCGGGTACGAGTTCGCCGGGTACAACTTCACGGTGACCAACGGCACCATCAGTTCCGAGACGATCCCGGCAGGGACAACTTCGGCCACGATCAAGCTGGGCACTGCTGGCGAAACCCGGGTGACCTACTACACGCTGTGTGGCGAGCTGCAGTCCGGTGTCTCCACCGCTACGGTCATTCCCGTCACCGTGGCACCAACCAATACACCGACGTAGTTAGTACTCACATCTATCGGTAGTTACAATTACTAGTCATTCTTGAGCAGTAACGGGAGAAAATTCGTGACAGAGGGCGTGGCATCAGACGTACGCCTCCTTGCGGGCAGGTACCGCGTGGGTGAACTCATCGGCCGGGGCGGCATGGCCGAGGTACACGCCGGCACGGATGCCCGGCTCGGACGCCGCGTTGCGATCAAGCTGCTGAAGCCGGCCCTCGCCCACGATCCGGCGTTCCGGACCCGGTTCCGTCGTGAGGCGCAGGATGCTGCCAAGATGGCGCATCCCACCATCGTTCGTATCTTTGATGCCGGTGAAGAAACCGTCACCGACGTGGATGGCCATGAACGCCAGCTGCCGTTCATCATTATGGAGTTCGTCGACGGGCGCCTGTTGAAGGACATGCTCGACGACGGCCCGCTTCCGGTCGATGAGGCCGTGCGGATTACCGAGCAGGTACTCACCGCCCTCGAGTATTCCCACCGGGCCGGTGTTGTGCACCGCGACATCAAGCCGGGCAACATCATGGTCACCAACTCCGGCCAGGTCAAAGTGATGGACTTCGGTATTGCCCGGGCCATCTCCGAGTCGCCGGCCACCATCGCTGAGACCAGCGCCATTGTGGGCACCGCCCAGTATTTCTCCCCGGAGCAGGCGCGCGGGGAAACCGTGGACGCCAGGACCGACCTCTACTCCGCCGGTGTGGTGCTGTTCGAGCTGTTGACCGGGGTCGCCCCGTTCCGCGGCCAGAACCCGGTGGCTGTGGCCTACCAGCATGTGAACCAGAATCCGGCGCGCCCGTCCACCCTCAATTCGAAGGTGTCCGCCGCCCTCGACGTTGTGGTGCTGCGCGCACTGTCGAAGGATCGCTTCGCCCGGTTCCAGAGCGCCGCCGAGTTTCGTGACGACCTCGAGGCCGCCGCGCGCGGTGAGGTCTCGCCAAAGAAGCAGGCCGCCGCAAAGGATGCGTCGGCGACCCTGTTCGGCGTTAACCCCGATGCGATCGCCAGTTCCGAAGCCACCCTCCGCCAGCTGAACATCGACCAGGATGCCCGCGTGGCACGGATCCAGACCCGGCCCCCGGTCGCCTGGATTGCCGCCGGCATCCTCGTGATGATCATGATTGTTGTCGCCGTGCTCAGCTGGACGGTGAACCTGCAGAACCAGACCATTGTGACCTCCCTCTCTGTCACCGTGCCCGATGTTTCCGGGGAGATTTACAACGACGCGGCGGACGAGCTCACCGACCTCGACCTTGTCCCGCGCGAGTACAGCGAAACCAACCCCACTGTGCCGGTCGGCGAAGTGGTGCGCACCATCCCCGAATCCGGGTCCGACGTCTCAAAGCGCCAGCTGGTGCGGGTGTATGTCTCGACGGGGGCCGCGACGGTGTCCTCTCCTCCCGTCGCCGGTTTGACGGTGGATGCTGCCCAGCAGGCGATTATCGCCCGCGGTTTGGTTGTCGGAACGGTCACCACGATCGATTCCCCCGACACCCCGGCCGGTGTGGTGCTCAGCAGCACTCCGGCAGAGAATTCCACCGTCGGGGAAGGTTCGACGGTCGACATCGTCGCCTCTACCGGCACGGTCGCTGTTCCGGACGTGGTTGGCAGCACTGCGAGCGAAGCCGGCCGCGTGCTGGCCGCGCTGATGCTGCGGGTCACCGTCACACCGAACTATGGTTGCTCCGGCCGGCTCGTCACCAGCCAGTCACTCGAGCCGGGAACCTACCCGCAGAACTCCGACATCAGTATCGGCGTCTGCACGGGCTGAACCAGTCCAGCGGTGGCCACACGGTGCTGCGCAGCACCACCGGGGTGCGGGAGAACCGCGGGCACGTCGGTTACAGCGTGACCAGGGGTGTAAGTCCCTCGGCCCGCACAGCAGCTTCGGGAAGCCCGGCAACAGCGAGCCAGTTGCCGATCATCCGGTAGCCGCCCTCGGTCAACACCGATTCCGGGTGGAACTGCACTCCGAAGATGGGCAACTCCGTGTGCCGCAGTCCCATAATGACTCCACCGGCGGTGCGCGAAGACACCACGAGGGAGTCGGGAACCGTCGAGTCGACCACGGCGAGGGAATGGTAGCGGGTAGCGCGGAACGGCTGCGGTACCCCGTGGTAGAAATCGCTGTCGTCGTGGGAGATCTGCGACGTCTTGCCGTGCATCAATTCGTCGGCGTGGGTGACGGTCGCACCGAAGGCTTCGGCGATCGCCTGGTGGCCGAGGCAAACGCCGAAGAGGGGCTGGCCGGTGGCTGCGACGGCGTTCACGATGGGAATCGACACCCCGGCGCCGGCGGGGGTTCCGGGGCCAGGTGACAGCAGCACGGCGTCGTAGCCCGCGATGACCGACGCCGCAGCATCCTCAGAGAAATCGTCGTTGCGCATCACGGTGGTTTCGGCACCAAGCTGCTGCAGGTAACCATTCAGCGTGTAGACGAAACTGTCGTAGTTGTCGATCACGAGTACGTGGGTCATTCGCTTACCGTCACATCCTGCGGGGCTACAAACTGGTCGACGAACGGGAAAACCCATTCGATGAGGCTGAACAGCACCGCTGCTAGAAGAATGAGTACAAGAATAATGCGTACCCAGACCGGGCCGGGCAGGATGCGCCAGAGGGCTGCGTACATCAGGTGTTCCTTGCGCTGACGGTGGCGGAGATCTCGGCCGGGGGACCGCCGGCACGGGGGTACCAGGCGTCGAGGACACCGTAGGCCACGAGGCGTTCCGCCGTGGAGAAGAAGGGGTTGCAGGTGGTCAGGGTGATGATGCGGTCCACCGGACTCGCGTCCGGCATCTGCGGCACCTCGTCGATGACACCGACGCCGGTGGGCAGCACGTATTCGGAGCTGCGGTAGACGTAGCTGTACCAGCCGTCCTGCGTCTCGATGTAGACATGGTCGCCGACCTGTAGTTCGTGCAGGTTTTTGAAGCCCCCGCCGTACGCCATCCGGTGTGAGGCGATGGCAAAGTTGCCGACTTCGCCGGGCAACGCGGTGTCGGGGTAGTGGCCGAGGCTGCCGGTGTTGAGCACGTCGCTGACGCCGATTCCTTCGGCGATCGGCCGCTCCCAGCCCTCACCCCACCTGGGCACCATCAGCACAGCAAATTTCTCTGCGTTCGCCGGTTCATTCGCCAGCACAACCGGCTCAACCGCGGTGCCGGGGGTTTGCGGTTCGGTGGTTTCGGCCGGAGCTTCCGGTGCTTCGGTGCTGGCGGTGTCGGGAATCACCCAACCCTGGCTCAGTTCGGCGGCGGCCCGCGACTGCTCACTGCCCACGATGATGTCGTTGAGCCAGAGCTGCCAGCCAAGGAACAGGAGGACAAGCACGCCGGCGGTCATAAAGAGTTCGCCGACGAGGCCGACAAGACTGAAGCGAGCACTCGGCCGGGGCCTCGCCTTCGCCTTAGCACGACGGTTTCGGGGTCGAAGACCCGGAGAACCCGCCTCCCCCGCTTCGACACTCATAGGCACGATTCTAAGTGGTTGGCTCTGCCGGGCGACCACGCACTCAGGAGGTCTTCGGCTGGGACAGGCCGTTCGGGATAGAATTCACCCTATGGCCCGCACACCTGAACCCAAGTCTGACCGCTCCGCACCGGCCCGCACGGGCGAGCAAGCGCCGAACGCCGTCTGGTTCAAACCGGTGATGTTCTCGTTTATGCTCATCGGGCTGGTCTGGATCATCGTCTTCTACGTCAGCGGAACGTCCCTTCCGGTGCCGCAGCTCGGCTCCTGGAACATCCTCGTCGGATTTGGAATCGCCTTTGTTGGATTCCTGATGACGACCCGCTGGCGCTAGTTTCCCCAGCCTCTCCACCGGGTTATCCACAGGGTGCACCGCGGAATTCTGCGGCACCGCGGGAGTTACACACGTGTAACTATCCCCACTGTGGACAACCCTGTGGATAACTTGCTACCCGAGGACGAAGATCCGAACGAGGATAAGCGCGAGGAGTGCGAATCCAACGCCAACGAGGGCGAGGATCTGCGTGTTCTTCTGGCGGATATTGCGGGTCTTTGTGTAGATAAAGCCAATCAGCGCGCCCACAACAACGCCGCCGAGGTGTGCCTGCCATGAGACGTTTCCGCCGATAAAGAACGGCAGCACGAGGTTCAGGCCGATGATCAGCAGCAGGCCGCGGCTGTTTGAACCGCCGAGGCCCCTCTGGATCACCACAAAGGCGCCCATCAGGCCAAAGATCGCACCGGATGCTCCGACAACGGACTGCATCGGATCGGTCAGCAGAAGCACGGCCACTGAACCGCCGAATCCGGCGAGAACGTAGAGCGCGATGTACCGCGCGCGGCCAAGCATCCTCTCGAGGACGGGGCCGAAGATGTACAGGGTGTACATGTTGAAAAGAATGTGGATGATCGACCCGTGGGTGAAGATCGTGGTGAACATTCGCCACGGTTCGCTCAGCGTGTAGACCGGTGCGTAGAGGAGTTCGCGGGTGACGAACCCACCGGTGACCTGCTGGAGCAGGAAGACCACGGCACACAACGCCATGATCGAGTAGGTAACAACGGGGCGTTCGCTCGAGGGGCTGAAGGCGGTTCGGACCCGGGATTTGGTCTTCGGGGCGCTCGCACGCGCTTCGTTCACACACTCGGGGCAGTGCACACCCACAGCGGCCTGCGTTTGGCAGGAGGGGCAGATGGTGCGCCCGCAACGCTGGCAGAGCACAAAGCTCTGACGATCGGGGTGCCGGTAACAGTTGTTACCGGCAGAGCCCGCCGTTTCAGACATTAGTTCTCGGTGACGGTGATGCTCTCGATCACAACGGGAACGAGGGGCTTGTCGCGTCCATCAGTCTCGACAGCCTCGATGGCGTCGACGACGGCACGGGAAGCGTCATCCGCTACCTCGCCGAAGATGGTGTGCTTGCCCTGGAGCCACGAGGTGGCAACCGTTGTGATGAAGAACTGCGAACCGTTGGTGCCGCGTCCACCCTGGCTACCAGAGTTGGCCATGGCGAGGATGTAGGGGGAGTTGAAGTTGAGTTCCGGGTGGATCTCATCGTCGAACTGGTATCCGGGGCCACCGAAGCCCTGGCCGAGGGGGTCGCCGCCCTGCAGCATGAACTGCTTGATGATGCGGTGGAAGATGACGCCGTCGTACAGCTTGTCGGTGGATACCTTGCCCGTTTCGGGGTGGGTCCACTCGATGGTGCCCGAGGCGAGTCCAACGAAGTTGGCAACCGTCTTCGGTGCGTGGTTTCCGAAAAGGTTGACAATGATGTCGCCCTTGTTCGTCTTGATCGTGGCTACAGCAGTGTGAACAGACATAGCGATAATTCTTGCATAATGCTCCCTGAGACTACGCTGCGGACATTCAGGGAGTATTCAGGTCAAGCGGTTTGTCTTGAAACCCACGCGTGGCAGGATTGTACTTGTTCGCTGCAGATCACCGATGGAGGGTTTCATGGGACTAACACGGAAGCGCCAGCGAGAGTTGACACGCTTGAAAGAACACGCCGAAGACGTGTGGGGTGAGCAGAAGGACGTCCTGGGACAT
>Ga0247735_1000762_pt1 | contig 12648 bp, 10 predicted proteins | sample UWRJL178409R2_FD_180934 | JGI IMG/M metagenome (GOLD analysis project Ga0247735, IMG submission 180934) | Plant litter microbial communities from Arlington Agricultural Research Station in Wisconsin, United States - UWRJ-L178-409R-2 | ecosystem: Environmental > Terrestrial > Plant litter >...
TCGCACCGCCAGCATGTGGCCGCGTCCGATCCAGCAGCCACACCCGCCAATCTGGATGACCGCGTCGAGCGCGACGAGCGCGCGCGACTATGGCAGGCTCGGCTATACCTGTGCGACCTTTCTGTCAGGCGCGGTCGCCCGCTCGGTCTTCGACGGCTATCGCGAGGCCTATCTCGCGGCACATGGCAGGCACGCGGCCCGCGACAAGCTGGCCTATCTCGCCCTCGTGGCCTGTGCGGACGACCGCGCCACCGCGTTCAGGCGCGCCGAGCAGATGAAGAGCTACTTCACGACAGCCGCGCGTCTCGACCCGCAGTTCCGCAATCCCTGGGGGTTCAATCCGGTCGATGCCAATGTCCGGATGCTGCAGGCCGGCGCTTCGGCGATGCGACCGCGGATGCGCAATGGCCAGCCGGTGCCGGTGGACGGCACGATCGAGGAATATATGGATGCCGGCCTGTTCTTTGTCGGTACGCCCGACGAGGTCTATGCCCAGCTCGAACAGTTCCATGCCGAGACCGGCGGATTCGGCAATCTGCTGATGATGGGCCAGGCGGGCGAACTCGATCATGCCGACACCGTCGACAATCTGACGCTGGTTGCCCGGGAGGTCGCGCCGCGGCTGGCAGAGCTGGCGGAAATCCCTAGCGAGGTCCGCTATGAGGCGGTTGGCTGAGGCCATCGTGCCCGACGATGCCCTTGGCGCCGATGGCCTTGCCGAGGGCATTGCGCGCTATGTCGAGCTGTGCAGGGTGCAGTCCCCGGCGCGTGATCTCGAGACGATTCGGCTGGTCGGCGACCTGACCGCTGAGCGGTTCGGACGAGATTATGCGCCGCAGATCGTGCGGCGGGACAGCTATGTCGTCGTCTCGGGCCGCGAGATCCCCGTGCGGATCTTCGACCCGGGCGGACCATCGCCACGACCGGGGATCTGCTATTTCCATGGCGGCGGCTTTTCGATGGGGAGCGTCGCGAGCTTCGACATCGTCTGTGCCGCGCTCGCCCAGGCAACTGGCGCGGTGGTGGTGAGCGGTCATTACCGTCGTCTGCCCGAGGCCGGTTACGCCGCCGCGCAGGAGGATTGCGACCAGGTTTTCGCCTGGACGCGCCGGCAGTCCGATGCCCTTGCGCTCGATCCGGCGCGCATTGCGGTGGCCGGCGACAGCGCCGGGGCCCTGCTGGCGCTGGCCGTCGCCGCCAATGCCCGGGACTCAGGGGCTGAATTGCCGGCCTGCCAGCTGCTCTTCTACGGCACTTTCGCCATGGACCCCGAGCGGCCCGCTTATGTCGCCAGTCGCGATCCGCTGCTCACCGCCGACCGGGTGCGCGGCTATGTCGCCTTGTTCCGTAGCGCCGGTGGCCTCGATCGCCTCCCCGCGCCGATTGATCGGGTCGACCTGAACGGTCTGCCCCCAACACATATCGTCGCCGCGGAGCTCGATCCGCTCTGCAGCGAAGCCGAGGAATTTGCCGCGAAGCTGGGGACAGCCGGCGTGGTGGTATCCGTCCGCCGGGCGCCCGGGATGATCCATGGATTCCTGCGCGCCGTCGGCGTCTCGACCGCGGCGCGCACGGAACTTTCCCACGCCGCCCTTGCGGTGCACCCGTTCCTGAGAGGATGACGATGAACAAGGATGACAGTTACGAGCGCGGCCGTGCGATGCGCTTCGAGATGTTCGGCGAACCCGGCGTTCGCGGCCTCGACACCGTCGACGACTTCAACGAGCCGCTGCAGGACCTGGTGACCCGCCTGTGCTTCGGCGATGTCTGGAGCCGGCCCGGCCTTGACCGCAAGACCCGGTCGATGCTCACCGTCGCGATCCTGATCGGCCAGTCGCGTCCGGACCAGCTGCGCAATCATATCAAGGGGGCGCTGGCGAATGGCGTCACCAAGGACGAGATCCGCGAGATCCTGCTCCATGCCACGCTTTATGTCGGTCTTCCCGCCGGCACGGACAGCTGGCGCCATGCCCGCGAAACGCTGCAGGAAGCCAATGCCTATTGAGCTCGTCGCGCCCGATCCGACCATGGCGCAGATCCACCGCGCCATCTCGCCGATCGAGGAGATCATCGAGGCCGCCCGCAACGGTCGCCCGTACATCCTGGTCGATGCCGAGGATCGTGAGAATGAGGGCGACATTATCATCCCGGCGCAGTTCGCGACGCCCGAGCAGATCAACTTCATGGCGCGACATGCCAGGGGGCTTGTCTGCGTGGCGATGACCGGTGACCGCGCCGCCGAGCTGCGCCTGCCGCCGATGGTCGCCGAGAATCTCTCGGGGCACCGCACCGCCTTCACTGTCTCAATCGAGGCGCGCGAGGGCGTGACCACCGGCATCTCGGCCTATGACCGGGCGCATACCATCGCCGTCGCCATGGACCCGTCCAAGGACTGGCACGACATCGTGTCGCCAGGCCATGTCTTTCCGCTCGTCGCGCGCCCCGGCGGCGTGCTCGTGCGTGCCGGCCATACCGAAGCGGCGGTCGACGTGTCGCGCCTCGCCGGACTGTTGCCGGCCGGAGTGATCTGCGAGGTGCTCAATGACGACGGCACCATGGCACGGCTGCCCGACCTGATCCGGTTTTCGCAGACCCACGACATGCCGATCGGCACCATCGCCGATCTCATCAGCTATCGCCGCCGCACCGAGCGCTGCGTGGAGCGTGTGCACGAAGAAGCGTTCGAGACAGTCTATGGGGCCGGATTCCGTCTCTCGGTCTTTCGCAACCTGATCGACAATGTCGAGCATGTTGCCCTGTCGCGCGGCCCGATCGTGCCGGATCGTCCCACGCTCGTGCGCATGCACCGGCTCGATTTCGTGTCGGACATGCTGGGGCCGCCGACTGCGCGCCGTGACTATGTCCAGCGCGCGCTCGGCCGGATCGGATCCCATGCCGGACCCGGTGTGATCGTGTTCATCCGCGACCCTTCGACAAGCGCGATCTCGGAGCGGCGCAGCAGCGGCTCGGTCCCGACCAGCGATCAGCGGATCCGGGACTATGGGGTGGGGGCGCAGATCCTGCTCGATCTCGGCGTCAGGGACATGACGCTGCTGTCGGAGAGCGAGGCACGCCTGTCGGGCATCGAAGGATATGGCCTGCGCATCGTCGGCCGGGAAGGAGTGGGCGGAGATGATTGAACTGGGTTCGATCGCAAATATACCGCTGGCGGAGCAGCTCCGTCATGGCCTGCGCCGTCTCGGCAAGGCAGTGGTCGTCGTGACCTGCTGGCATGAGGATCGTCGCTGGGCGATGACCGCGACCGCGGTCAGCGAGCTCAGCATGGAGCCGCCATCCTTGTTGCTCTGCGTCAACAAGGCGGCGAGCTTGCATGGGCCGCTCACCGCGCGCGCCAATTTCTGCGTCAACATCCTCAACGCCGACCAGCTCGAGGTCTCGCAGGCATGTGCCGGCCAGCGCAAGGGCGAGGAACGCTTCAGCGCCGGCCAATGGGGTTCGGGCGCGTGCGGCACGCCGTATCTTCGCGGCGCCCAGGCCAATTTCTTCTGCGAATATGAGACCCATGTCGCCTATGGCACGCATGTCGTCGTGATCGGCGCGGTCAAGGAAGTCGACTGTTCGGGCGCCGTTGACCCGCTCATCTATGTCGATGGCGGCTATGCCCGTGCGGTCAGGCTGGCATGACGTCCATCGCCGTGACCGACGACACCCGCACGCTCCTGGCGCAGATCGACCATGCCTGTCGCCGGCTCAAAATGGCCCAGTCGACGTTCGGGCGCCTCGCCGTCAATGACGGCAAGCTGGTCTCCCGGCTGCAGGAGGGCGGTCGCGTCACCATGAACACGGTCGAGCGGGTTCATCGCTTCATCGAGGAACAGAGCGGCGCATCGGCCAGCGCACTCCGGTCCGGGATCAAGGGACTGCGCGCGGAGATCCGGCCCGAGCATAATTTCCGCTTTTATGACAATCGTCAGAAATATCTGATGTTCGTCAACACCACGACCGAGAAGCAGATCATCGCCGACCGGGCGGTGCAGGAACTGTCGGACACCCAGCCGGTCCCGCCCGCCATCCGCCTGTTCGACGGAGGCGCCGGCGACGGCACGGCGCTCGCGCGGATCCTGCGCGGGCTTCACCGCCGCCATCCCTGGGTGCCCTTTTACGTGGTCGCCAAGGAAATCAGCATGGAGAATATCCGGCTGACGCTCGAGAAGATGCCGGACCGGCTGCGCGAGCATCCAAGCACCGTGCTGGTGATGACCAACCTCAAATATAATGAGGCGCCCTATCTCCAGCCCGAGACGCCGGGCGGGGCGAGCAGCATGGTCTGGCACGAGGTGGCGCTGGACGGGACATCGGCGGGCGAATTCGAGGAGCAGATCGCCCAGCTCGACCCTTTTCTCGCCAGGCACTGGCAGGCAAGCATCAGCGGATCAAGCGGCAACCCGGTCTATCGTACCCCCGTGGTGCTGGTCGTCTACCGGCGCGACCACCAGTTCACGCTTGAACCGGTGATACCGCGGCGTGGTTATGCCCAGGCGGATTTCGACTTCGTCCTGGCCTCGCAACCCTATCGCGCGCATGCGCCGCTCGCCTTCAAGACCGCCCGGGTGGTGACGCCGCTGGTCAAGGCGCTGCGCGCCAATGGCAAGCTGATGGGGGTCCATAGCCATGGCAATGACCCCGGGATGGAGATCATCCGGTCGATCTGGCCCGAGGAGGATCCGTTCCGGACCGGGCGCTCGGCAATCCTCGATGCAGTGCGGCATGAACTGGGTGCGGCGGCGCGCGACTATCATTTCCATGCCCTGTCGGATGAGGAAGCGCTGTTTCGCTACGACATCCGGACACTGCCCACCGAGATCGACGAACTGACGCCGATCGGCAGCTCAACCCTGTTCGCGGCGTGGAACGCCGCGAGCTATGTCGCGCAGATCGAGGACGGGCGATTTGCCCGCGCGCTTTCCAATGACCATTATCTGGAAGCGACCCGCGAGGTGCTGCAGCGCTATCGCGGGCTGTGGTTCAATGACGAGCTCTATCTCATCTCGCGAAAAGCGCGGCTCAATTGAACGCTCCTGGCGCGCCCCCGGCCGCGGCGTCGCGCCGTGGCCGAACGCCGCCGCCGTCTAGAGGAACGCCCTGAGATCGGCCTGGGGCCGGGCGCCCACATGGCCGATCGCCTCGCCGGCGGCGGCGCAACCGAGCCGGCCGCACTCGGCGAGCGGGAGGCCGCGGCTGAGTCCGTAGAGCACGCCGGCTGCATAAAGGTCGCCGGCACCGGTCGTGTCCACCACCTCGGTCACGGCGCCTGAGGCCGGCACGTCGACACGCCCTCCGGCATCGATGAGGAGAGCGCCCGCGCCGCCGCGCGTCACCGTGACGAGTTCGACATGCCCGGCCGCGCGCCGCGCCGCCTCGTCCACATCGTCGGTGCCGTACAGTGCGCGGATCTCCTCCTCATTGGCGAACAGGATGTCGATATGCCCGTCGATCAGGTCGAGAAATTCGTCGCGATGGCGGTGAACGCAGAAACTGTCCGACATGGTCAGCGCGACCTTGCGTCCGGCCCCGCGTGCCAAGGTCGCCGCCTTGCGAAAGGCCTGCTTGGCCGGGGGCAGGTCGAACAGATAGCCTTCGAGATAGGTGATCCCCGCCGATGCCACCAGCGCGGGATCGATATCGGCTTCCTCGAGACCGGTGCAGGCGCCGAGAAAGGTGTTCATCGTGCGCTCGGCATCGGGTGTAACGAGCACCAGGCACCGCGCCGTCGCGGCGCCGGCCGAGACCGCCGGCGTGATGAAATCGACACCGAGCGCGCTGAGGTCGTGCCGATATATGTCGCCCAGCGCATCGTCGCGGACCTTGCCGATAAAGGCACCCTTGCCCCCTAAGGCGGCCACGCCGGCGATGGTGTTGCCGGCTGAGCCGCCCGACATTTCCAGCCCCGGTCCCATCGCGGCATAGAGCGTTTCGGCACGGGCCTCGCCAATCAGCGCCATGCCGCCCTTGGTCATGCCATGAGACGCGAGAAAGCCGTCATCGGCATGCGCGATGACGTCGACGATCGCATTGCCGATCGCGAGCACATCATAGGATATTGGCTGCATGGGTATCTCTCCTGAGGGCGATCCGGGCCATCGTCCGGGAAACTGGTCGGCGCAGGGGGGCGACGATAGGAAAATAGCGCTGGACAGGGTCAGCGCATTATACAAAAACGAATCATATTCAACAATAACGTGTGGGCGCCAGCGCTCGCGGGATGGGCGACGGATGCGATTGACCGGATCGAACGACACGGGGGAGGGGCAGCGCTGCCCGTTCTGCGGATCGCCCTGGACCGCGGCGATGCTCGATGCGCTCGATGCGTCCTCGGTCGCGGGTTGTGCCTGCTGCAGCGGCACGCCGGGCGGTCGGCATGCCTCGATGCCGCCCGCCACCCGTGACATTTGCTGCGCAACATGCGGACGGCCGATCTACCGGGCGCTCGCGGCGCACGCCCCCCATCAGGAGACGGCTTCATGAAAAGCGCGGACCTCGAGATCGTCGATGGCCAGATCCATCAGCCGTCACCACCCGCCCCCTTCGATGATGATGTGTGCGAGGCGCACCGGCTCCTCGTCGCCGTGGAAAGCGCGCGCGAGGCGATGGACAGTGTCGGCGTCGATGCGGCGCTTGTCGTGGCGGCGATGCCCTATGTCGCAGCCTGTGTGGCGCGATATCCCGAGCGCTTCCGCGGCGTCGAGACCTTCACCGCGACGGGTGCGGATCTCGCCGCCGCCGTCGAGCGCGCACGCGGCGACGCACGGCTGGTGGCGGGGCGCCTGCTCGTCTCCGACTTCCGCACCACCGAGCTGTCGGCGGCATTTGCGGGCGGCGGCATGGATGCCGGTTTCGCCGCGGCGGAAGCCACGGGCCTGCCGCTCTTCCTGTCGACTCATGGGCAGGCCGAAGCGATGCGACCGGTGATCGAACGGCACCCGGCCCTCACCATCATCATCGATCATCTGGGGCTGAGCCAGCATCCGGTTTCGCCGCCGCGCGATCATCCCTGGGACAGGATCGAAGGCGTTCTGGCGCTCGCGGCCTATGACAATGTCCATGTGAAGCTCTGCGGCGTTCCGCTGCTATCGGACCAGGCCTATCCCTTCGCCGATGTCTGGCCGAACCTGCACCGGGTGATCAGCGCGTTCGGCCCCGACCGCCTGCTATGGGCCAGCGACTATACACGTCTCCGCCTCGCCAAGGCCGGCGGCCCGACCCGCAACCGCGGCTGCCTCTATAGCGAGGCGCGCGACATGCTGCTGCATAGCACCGAGCTCGATCATGCCGCCAAGGCAGCGATCCTTGGCGGGACGCTGCGCCGAATCCTGAGGTGGCAGCGCGACGCCTGACCTCATCGCCCGTCAAAGCCTTAGACCAGGCGCTCGCCGGCAGCAGCGCCGCTGCCGAGCGTCAGGAGACCTCGCGTCCCGGAGTGCGATAGGGCGCGAAATGCGCTGCGGCACCGTTCAGCGCGGCGCGCAGGATGCCCATATCCGACAGCCAGGCGATATAATGGACGCCGCGCGCGACATAGGAGTCGAGCTGCTGGGCATTCGCGACGACAGTGCCGATATGCTTTCTGCCGCCCGCGACCCTGATCACATGATCGATTGCGGCAACGACCTCCGGATGGCTGGTATCGCCGGGATGCCCGAGCGAATGGCTGAGGTCCGCCGGGCCGATAAAGAGCATGTCCAGCTCGTCGATCGCACAGAGAGCCTCCACCTCCTGGACCATCTCCTTGTTCTCGACATGCACGCTTACAAAGCTGCCCTGATTGGCGCGCTGTTCATAGTCGGGCAGGGTGCCATAGGAGGCGGCGCGGCAGGCGCGTGACGCGCCGCGCTCCCCGAGCGGCCAATATTTGGCCTTGCGGATGACGTCACGCACTTGTGCCGCGGTCTTGAGTGACGGCACCTGGATTCCGCTCGCGCCGCTGTCGAGCACATGGAGGATATTGGCTTCCTCGGCATCCGGCGTGCGGATGACGCTGCTCATCCCCATCAGTTCGCAGGTTCGGATCAGATTCTCGATCTGGCCATGTGTCAGGCAGCCATGTTCGGCATCGATGATCAGAAAATCGAACCCCGCAAGGCCGTAAAGCTCGACAAGGGGCGGCGAATCGATCTTGAAGAAGCTCCCGAACACGGTCTCGCCGGCGTCGAGCTTCTGCTTCACCAGGGCATTGAACATCGGGCTTCCTTCTCGCGGGGCTGTGTCAGGCATGGGCCGGTGTCAAGGCGACCCGTTCGGCCTGGCGGCGGGCCAGCAGCGCTGCCGTCGCCGGAATGATCATCAGCCCGCCAAAGATCAGCATGACCCAGAAACGCCCCAGGCCGGCCCCGATGACATAGCCCCCGAGCAACGGCCCGACGATGCCGCCGACGCGCGAGAAGCCCATCATGATGCCGAGCCCCGCATTGCGTGTCGTGACGTCGTAATAGTTAAGCGTCACCAGGACGAGCGCGGTGTAGCTGCCGACATTGAAGAAGCCCGACAGGGTCGAGGCGGCGACGAGGCCGCCGATCTGTCCGTTCGGCACGGCACCGAGCAGCGTGAACGACGCGCCCATCGCGAGGAGGAAGAACACCGCGATCCGCGCCTCGCCAACCTTGCGTGCGAGAGCCCCGACGAGGAGCTGCGCCACAATTCCGGCGCCATAGGTAGTGATGCCGGCAATGCCGTTCCACTGCATGCTCAACCCGCCATAGGACAGAATCTGCGGACGCCATCCGGCCATGAAGCCGCCGCTGATCGTGAAGGCAAAGCCGGCGATGCAGAGCAGACCGGTCCCGACCCACAGGCTTTGCGGTATCATCGCCGCGCCGCCGCGCTGCCGGCCGGTGATGACCGGCGCCAGCGGTAGAACAAGGAATTCGGGCTTGTTCATGCGCCGCATCAGGGCATTCAGCCGCGCAAGCGCATCCGGCCGCGTCTGGCGGGCGAGAAAGGCCGGGGACTCGGCGAGGAAGAGTGCGGCGAGGACGAAGCTGAGCAGGCTGAGGGCCGCTGCCGCCATGAAGATGGAGCGCCAGCCCAGTGGCTCGATCAGCAGCGCCGCCAGGCCGCCGCACAGCATGCCGCCCAAGGCGTAGCCCGTGTGCAGGATCCCGATGAAGAGATTGGACCGCGCGGCGCTGCTGAACTCGGTGACCGTCACGTTCAGGCAAACGACGAGCGCCCCCAGGCACACGCCGGTCGCCAGCCTCAGCAGCAGAAGCATCGTGAGGACATGCGAGACCGCGGTCAGCGCAAGCGAGATGATCAGGATGCCGAGCAGCCACAAGGTGAGCTGCCGGCGCCCGATACGTTCGGCGAGCGGCGAGATGAAGATCGAACCCAGCGCGATCCCCACGGGCGTCGCGCTCGAGGCGAAGCCGAAGGCTTCGGTCGAGATCCCCCATTCGCGGATCATGGCCGGCGCGGCGTAGGACAGCGTGACCACGTCGAGCCCGTCGGCAGCATAAGTCAGCACGCAGACCGCGATGATCACATATTGATACCAGCTCATCGCCGTATTCTTGATGATGTCGTTGGGCGTCGCCGGCTCGCTCATGTCATCTGCCTTCTTACCGGACACCGTCATACGAGCCGCTCCCTGTCCGTGCACTCGACCCTAGTCGCGCGACCATGATCACGCTGTACGTTCATTTCAAACGGATATGCCAAGATCGCGCGCGGCGGCGGGGCCGGACCGCTCATGTCGGTCCGAGCACGCAGGGCATGCCGGACCGTCACCCACCCGGTCATCAGAACCGGACGCGAACGCCGGCGACATAATAGCGGCCGATCTTGTCGTACATCTGCGAGTTGGAGACCGTCGGCTGGACGACATTGTTGGGGATGATCGGCGGTGCGGTGTTGAGCAGATTGTCGATCTTGCCGTAGATCTCGATATTGCTGGTGATCTTGTACGATGCCGACAGATCGAGATAGGCGCGTCCCTTCACCTTGTTCTGGTCGGCGGGCAGGTCGACATTGTCGATATAGATGGTGCGGAACTTGCCGCCACCGATATAGCGAACATAGGCGCCCAGGCGCAGAGGCCCGCCTGCATAGGTCAGATCGAAATTGCCTTTCCAGCGCGGCTGCCCGCCCGGGTCGGCAGCGATGTCGCCGAGCGACACCACCGTCACGCCGGAGGTGGTCAGCTGCAGCTTGTCGACATAATTGACCAGCACGCGGGTGCCGATCGTGCCGCTCGGCCCGAACCACTCGACCGGCCGGCGGTAGGAGAGTTCGAAATCGAGACCGCTCGTCTCGATCGTCTGGGTGTTGATCAGGGTCGCTTGGATCTGCGAGATCGCATTGCCGTTCAGTGTGATCAGCGGGCAGAACGCCTGCAGGTTCAGCTTGAAGCAATTGTCGACGATCGTCTGTGGCGGGATGGCGGTAATCGCCCCGTTGATCTTGATCGAATAATAATCGAGCGACGCATTCAGGCCGGGAATGAAGCTTGGCTGCAGTACCACGCCAAAGGCCTTGGTGGTCGCCTTTTCGGGCTGGAGCGCGGGATTGCCGCCGGTCAGCTGGGTGACGAACGCGGTGACGTTCGTGCGCGGGTCGTTGATCGAGTTGATCACCTGGTTCTGGCCGGAGAACAGCTCGTTGATGTTCGCCGCGCGAATGTCGCGTGAAATCGTGCCGCGGAAACGGATATCCTTGATCGGCGAATAGTTCAGGCCGACCTTCCAGGTGGTAACCCCGCCGCTCGAGCTATAATCGGCGTAGCGAACGGCGCCGTTCAGCTCCAGGTCGCTGGCGAAGGCCATGTCCTTGGCGAGCGGTACGGCGGCCTCGGCATAGGCTTCCTTCACCTCGAGCTTGCCCTTGAAGGGCTGCTGATTGATCGAGCGCCAGCCCGAGATGCGCGAGACCGCGTCGGAAACGCTGTTGATGTCCTCGTGACGATATTCCCCACCGACCGCCAGCTTCACATCACCCGCCCAGGTCTTGAAGGGCGAGCCCGAGATATTGGCGCCGATCGAGTTCTGGTTCATCTTTGCGTCGTAGAAGGACGTGCCGCGATACCAGCCGAGGGCGGCCTGGCTGATCGAGCCGGCGCCGAACACGTTGATCGGTACGCAGGCCGGATTGTCGTTGGTGGTGCTGGCATCCGCGTTGATGCGACAGACTGGTTGACCGGTGGTCGGGCTGACCACCGAATCGACGCCCTGTGTCCAGCGCGACTGGATCCGATTGTTGAAGCTGTCCTGGCGGAAGGTATTTTCGGAGCGCTGGATGTGCAGGTCCCATTTCCAGTCCCCGATCTTGCCCTCGGCACCCGCCGCATAGCGCAGGGCGCGCGCGACACTGTTGTTCTGCGCATAGCCGTCCTCCAGGTTCATGCGACCGAAGGTGAAGGAATTGATGTTGTTGGCCTGCATGATCGAGCGGATCGACGTCGGCAGGAAAGCATTGTCGCGCTGTATTGTCAGCGTACCATTGTCGTAATTGGGCGCGAGGTCCGACTGCACCTCGACGCGCGACCACAGAAGGTCTGTCCACAATGTCACATTCTCGGTGACGTCGAAGCTCGCGCGGCCATAGCCCGAATAGCGTGTGATGCGCGGCAGCAGATTGCCGTCGTCCTCAATCGTGACCCCGCTTCCGCCGAGCATGAAGGTCGAGTTGACCGGCGTGCCATAAGTGAAGGGCTGGGGCGCGCCGTTCTGCCCGAATTGGATGCCGTAGAGCGGGCTGGTCGATGGCGCGGTGATGAGGCCGCCAAAGGTCATGCGCGAGAAGACGCCGCCATAGGCGATATAGTTCTTCGTCTGGCCGTTGGTGGCTGTGTAACTGGGATTGTTGAACAGCAGCGGATAGCCCCGGCCCCAGGGCCGCGAGGCGACGCGGGTCTGGCCGACATTGCGGTAGAAATCGCCGGCGACGGTGAGGTTGAGCCGGCCGTCGAGGAATGAATGGCCGGCTGCGCCGGAGAGAACCGGTCGGTTGAAATCGCCATAGTCGGAAATGCCGTAGGAGGCGTCGAGCTTCACGCCCTCCAGCTTCTTCTCGATCGAGAAGTTGATGACGCCGGCGACAGCGTCGGAGCCATAGGCAGCCGACGCGCCACCGGTCACCACCTCGACGCCGGAGATCAGCGAAATCGGGAAGATGTTCGTATCCACGCCGCCGAACGGGCTGGTCGCTGCGAGCCGTCGTCCGTCGAGCAACAGCAGCGTGCGCGCGCCGCCCAGGGCCCGAAGGTCCGCCACGCTCTGCCCGACCGGCTCGCTCGACTTGCCGATATTCTGGTTGATACGCAGCTGTGGGATATCATAGCTGAGTTCGGAGACGCTGCTGAGCGCGCGATCCTGGATCTGCGCCGCGCCTATCGTCGTCACCGGGGTCGGGGCGGTGAATCCGGATCCGAGACGCGAGCCGGTGACCACGATCTCGCCGCCCTGCGCGGCCTGATCGCCTTCCTGCGGTGGCGCGGTGACCGTATCCTGCGTTGCCGGGGCGGCGCCGGCATCACTAGTGACGCCAGGCTGGCCGGCGGCGCCGGTGCTCTGCGCGAAGGCGGGGCCGGCGACGGTGAGCGAGGCAAGCGCAATCGCGGCCAGGCTGGATCCATTGAATCGCGCCGAAGCGGCGACACGTGCAAACGCTGAGTCTCGCATTCATCCTCCCCATCAT
>Ga0247735_1000763_pt1 | contig 12628 bp, 9 predicted proteins | sample UWRJL178409R2_FD_180934 | JGI IMG/M metagenome (GOLD analysis project Ga0247735, IMG submission 180934) | Plant litter microbial communities from Arlington Agricultural Research Station in Wisconsin, United States - UWRJ-L178-409R-2 | ecosystem: Environmental > Terrestrial > Plant litter >...
GCTCGAGGTGCAGACCCTCCTCGACGGAGAGTACGACCCGCGCCCCGCCGTCATCACGATCCGTGCGGGAGCCGGGGGAGTGGACGCCGCCGACTTCGCCGACATGCTCTTTCGCATGTACCTGCGGTTCGCTGAGAAGCGCGGCTACAAGGCGACGGTCATGGACACGAGCTACGCAGAAGAGGCCGGCATCAAGTCGGCGACCTTCGAGATCGACGCCCCCTACGCCTTCGGCACACTGAGCGTCGAGGCGGGCACCCACCGACTCGTGCGCATGTCGCCGTTCGGCGCGGCGGGCAAGCGCCAGACGAGCTTCGCCGCCGTCGAGGTCATCCCTCTGCTCGAAGAGGCTGCGGTCATCGACATTCCTGAAAGCGACATTCGAGTGGATGTCTTCCGCTCGAGTGGCCCCGGCGGCCAATCGGTCAACACGACCGACTCGGCGGTGAGACTGACGCACATCCCCACAGGAACCGTCGTCAGCATGCAGAACGAGAAGAGCCAGATCCAGAACCGTGCTGCAGCCATGCGCGTGCTGCAGTCCCGACTCCTCATCCTCGAGAAGGAGAAGGAGGCCGCGGTCAAGAAGGACCTCGCCGGTGTCATCACCGCGAGCTGGGGAGACCAGATGCGCAGTTACGTGCTCGCGCCGTACCAAATGGTCAAGGACCTCCGCACTGAGTACGAAGAGGGCAACCCCTCCAAGGTCTTCGACGGCGACCTGGACGGCTTCATCGCCGCCGGGATCAAGTGGCGCAAGCGCGCCGTCAATGACTAGCCTCCCTGCGCACAGATGAGCGAATGGATCGCGCTCCGCGGGGTGCGGCGCGCGTTCGCTACAGTCGACGCATGGCGAACGAGCTGGATCAGAGAACGGACGGGTGGATCACGCTCGAAGGCGTGCGCCTCGCTCCGATCGACGGGCTCGACCAGGCTTTGAACGGGTTCTGGTTCGATGTGTTCACCGCCATCCTGTCGCTCTTCGCCTCGGCAATCGTGCAGGGGCTTAGAGCATCGCGACGGACGCCCCAGCTCGATCCGATACATGCCGTTATTCGAAGTGGCACCAGATCGATCGCGCTCGCCGACATCGATCGCGCCCGCATCATGGTGCTCGATGACCAACTGCAGAACGGCATCGTCGACCTGCAGTTCGGTGCCTCCGGCAAACTGCAGCTCGCCGTGCTCCTGCGCGATGCGCACGGCGTCGTCGCCCCGGAGTCGACACGGCGGCTGCTCGCCGAGGTTTTTGCTGCGACATCCATCGACATACCGCGGGACAAATACGACCCGACCGGTAGGTTCGCGCGATCGGGTGCGCCGTTCAACGTCACCCGCGATGAAGCCATCGCGCTGGTGCTCGACCCGCCACCCGCCGACGGTGACCTCCCGATCATCCGCTGAGCGCAGATCGCAGGGCGCGTTGGGCGCAGCTTTCGAGGGTTGCGCTTGCGCACACTGCGCAAAGCTGCGCCCAACGTGCGAGACAACGCCCGACGTGCGAGATAACGCCTAACGTGCGACAACGCCTAACGTGCGAGACAACCGGGAAACATGGCAATCACCTGCGTGCGGCCTGTCGCGCGTCGTGTCGCGGAGCGCCAACTTAAGCTCTGAGAGTCATGATTCGGTTCGATACAGTCACCAAGTCTTATCCCCGCAACTCCCGACCCGCCCTCAACGGCGTGAGCATGGAGATCCTCAAGGGGGAGTTCGTCTTTCTTGTCGGCGCCTCCGGCTCCGGCAAGTCGAGCTTTCTGCGCCTCGTGCTGAAAGAGGAGAAGCCCACCAAGGGCCAGATCCACGTGCTCGGCCAGCAGCTCGGCACCCTCACGAGCCGCAAAGTTCCGTACTTTCGCCGCAACCTCGGCGTCGTCTTTCAGGACTTCCGCCTGCTCCCGCAGAAGACGGTGTTCGACAACGTCGCCTTCACGCTCCAGGTGATCGGCAAGAGCCGCGGGTTCATCCAGGAGGCTGTTCCCGATGTGCTCAAGATGGTCGGACTCGCGGGCAAGTCCAACCGCTTTCCGCACGAGCTCTCGGGTGGTGAGCAGCAGCGCGTCGCCATCGCCCGCGCGATCGTGAACAAGCCGGCCATTCTGCTCGCCGACGAGCCGACCGGAAACCTCGACCCCGCGACATCCGCCGGCATCATGACCCTGCTCGAGCGCATCAACCTCGGCGGCACGACGGTGATCATGGCCACCCACGATGTCGGCATCGTCGACCAGATGAAGCGCCGCGTCATCGAACTCACGGATGGCCGCATCGTGCGTGACGAACGCAAGGGCGGCTACCAGACCCAGGCGGTGCCCGTGCAGGGCTTCGGCCTGAGCGGTGCCGACAGCGGCACCGAGGGGGTGTCCGCGTGAGGCTCGGACTCGTTCTCGGGGAGGCCGCGAGCGGACTCCGTCGCAACATCACGATGGTCATCTCCGTCGTGCTCGTGACCTTCATCTCGCTCACCTTCGTGGGCGCAGCGATTCTGCTGCAGTTTCAGATCAACCAGATGAAGGGCTACTGGTACGACCGGGCCCAGGTCACCGTGTCGCTCTGCACCGACATCGACTCCTCGGGCACGTGTGCCCAGGCAGAGGCGACGCAGGAGCAGAAAGATGCCATCGAGGCGCAGCTCACGTCGTCCACGCTCGCGCCGTTCATCGAGCGCTACGAGTTCGAGAGCCACGAGCAGGCTTACGAGAATTTCAAGGTGAGCTTCAAGGGCAGCCCCCTCGTCGACCTCGCGACTCCCGAGTTTTTGCCCGAGAGCTTCCGCGTGAAGCTCAACGACCCGACTCAGGCGACAGTGCTGATCGAGAGCCTCTCGGGAATCCCGGGCGTGCAGAGTGTCGTCGACCAGCGGCAGTACCTCGACGGCATCCTCGACATCCTCAATGCGGCGAGTTACGCAGCCATCGGGCTCGCGTCGCTCATGCTCATCGCCGCTGTGCTCCTCATCGCCACGACCATCAGGCTCAGCGCGTTCTCACGCCGACGGGAGATCGGGATCATGCGCCTCGTCGGTGCATCGAACCGGTTCATCCAAACGCCGTTCATTCTCGAGGGTGTCTTCGCGTCACTCATCGGCTCGCTGCTCGCCGGCGTCGCTATCGTCGCCCTCGTGCAGTTCTTCGTGCGCGGTTACCTGCTCGACACGATCGGCAACACCATCGGCCTCATTGGGCTGGATGACGCTTTTCTGGTGGTCCCGATGCTCGTGATCCTGGGCGGGGCGCTGGCCGCTGCATCCGCGGGCGTCGCGATCAGCCGCTACCTCAAGGTCTGATTTCCGGTAAGCTGAACGGCTCTGCACTGGGAGCCCCACCTACCGAAAGATTGAGCCATGCCACGCGAGAAGGGCCAGAAGGTTGTCGCCAGCAACAAGAAAGCCCGCCACGACTACACGATCGAAGACACCTATGAGGCCGGTCTGGTTCTGACCGGAACAGAGGTCAAGTCGCTGCGTGCCGGTCGGGCGAGCCTCGTCGACGGCTACGGCTTCATCGAGAGCGGTGAAGCGTGGCTCGACGCCGTGCACATCCCCGAGTTCAACCAGGGGTCGTGGAACAACCACCCGCCGCGCCGCAAGCGCAAGATGCTGCTGCACAAGGCGCAGATTCTCAAGATCCACAACAAGGTGAAAGAGGGCGGCTACACGCTCGTTCCCTTGAGCATCTACTTTCTCGACGGCAACGCCAAGGTCGAGCTCGCCGTCGCGAAGGGCAAGCGCGAGTACGACAAGCGCCAGACCCTCCGCGAGCGCCAGGACAAGAAAGAAGCGGATCGCGCCATGGGCACGCGCCGCAACCTCAACGAGTAACTCATTAGTGGGTGCATCCACCCGCGGTGAAATCACCCCGACGCATTTCGTCACCAAGTCGCACATTTCGTCAGGTTCCCTAACCGATTCATAGCCGTCGCTAAGTTTTCGACCCGAGGCGCCGAGCAGTTCGGCCTCCGGGGGAAGCGCGATTCGTCATGCCCTGCCCTGCCTTGCAGCGATGGAGCATGTGTTGGATTGGTTGAGCGCGGCAGCACTCGTTACGGCCCTCGGGCTGTTTGTCGGACTCTGGTACTTGCGCAGGCGTCGCGTGAACTTCAGCATCCGCACCCTCATCGGGCTCGCGGCGGGGATCGGCGTCGGCCTGCTCTTTCGTGACCACGTCACCTGGGTCGACCCGATCGGCACCGCCTACCTCAACGTGCTGCTCGCGATCGTGGCACCGCTCATCATCATCTCGCTGCTCTCGAGCGTCATGGACCTCGGCACCGTCGCCCAGCTTCGCACCATCGGCCTGCGCACGGTGTTCTGGCTGAGCCTGTCGACTCTCATCTCCATTCTCATCACGCTCGGCCTCGCGCTCTCCTTCGAGGTCGGCGCGGGCGCTGGCCCCGCACTCGCAGCCACCGACGACGTCTCGCTCGAGCAGGTCGTGACGCCTTTCACGACGGTGTTCGTCAACTTCTTCCCGACCAACATCGTCGGGGACATCGCCGAGAACAACATCATCCCGATCATTCTGTTCACCCTCCTCGTCGCGGTCTCCTACGTGCTCGTCGCGGGCAAGGACGCCCAGAAAGTAAAACCCTTCGCCGACTTCGTGCTCGCGACCAAGGCCGTGATCTTCAAAGCCGTCGGGTTCGTCATCGCTCTCACGCCCTATGCCGTGCTCGCGCTCACGACCTCCGCGACTTCGCGCGTCGCCAACAACGCCGACACGTTCTGGTCGCTCATCGGGATGCTCGGCGTCGCCTACGCCGCCTGCTTCATCCACGCCTACCTCGTCAACGGCGTGCTCCTGCGCGTCTGGGGCAACGTCAACCCGATCGTGTTCTTCCGCAAGTTCCTCCCGGCCCAGGCCACAGCGTTCACGACGCAGAGCAGCATCGGCACGCTCCCGGTGACCACGAACATGCTCACCCAGCGCATCGGCGTACCGGCCGAGATCGCGGGATTCAGCGCGCCGCTCGGTGCCACGATCGGAATGCCTGGCTGTGCCGGTGTGTGGCCCGTGCTCGTGGCCATCTTCGGCGTCAACGCCCTCGGACTCGATTACCAGTTCACCGACTACCTGGTTCTCATCGTGCTCGGCCTCCTCGTGTCGCTCGGCACGGCCGGGGTGCCGGGAACCGCCACGGTCACGGCAGCTACAGTGCTCGTCGCCGCGGGGCTCCCGGTTGAACTGCTCGCCCTCACTCTTCCGATCAGCACGGTGGCCGACATGGCGAGAACCCTCGCCAATGTCACGGCCGCCGGCGTCACAGCGACGATCGTCGCACGCCAAGAGCGGCGACTGGATGACGCGATCTTCGCCGGTGACGAACGCACGAGCCCTTCCGCATCCGACCTGACCCTCGCCACCACAGGAGATAAGACAGCATGAGATTCCCCGCCCTGATCCTCGCCGCGCTCGCGGCCCTCGCCCTGGCCATCGCTCCGTTGAGTGCGCCGGCGGCAGCCGCGGCTCCGCCGTGCGACTACAACGCCAAGGTCTACTGCGACGGCGGCGACGAGCCCGGATGGCAGTGGGACACGATCGACGACATCGCATGCGTGCAGATTCCCGGCGCCACCCTCGACGCGAACGACAAGCCCGACTACTCCAAGGTCGTCGGCAAGGTCTACTACAAGGGCGCGCTCGTCTGGGATTCCACCCCCAAGGCACCGGCGAAGCCGAAGCCCAAGCCGAAGCCCGCTCCAGCCAAGCCGGCAGCGAAGCCCGCTACCCCGGCCGCCAAGCCCGCGACCAAGCCGTCTCCCGTCGCTGCGAAGCCCAGCGCCACCCCGACCCCGATCGCAACACCGACCCTCGAGCCGGTGGCTCCGGCCGCAGGCACTGTCACAGTCACGGGTAAGGCAACGCCCGGGGAGACCATCACTCTCACCGGCGCCGACTTCGACGGCAACCTCGACGACCTCGTCGTCGAACTCCACTCCGATCCCGAGGTCACGCTCGCGACAGTCGCTACCGACACCAACGGGGGCTTCACGCTCCAGGCCACGATTCCGGAGTCTGTTCCGGCCGGCGACCACACCATCGTGGTACTCATCGACGGCGTCGAGGTCTCGCGTACACCGGTGACGGTGGGCGCGGCGACATCCACCCCGAATCCCGGCATCTTCGTGCTCGGCGGAATCGTCGTGCTCGGCGCCGCGACCCTCGGGGTCTACGCACTGCGCCGACGTCGCGCCGCGTCAGCTCCCGCTGCACCCGTTCTGTAAACGCCCACCCCTAACCGAAAGATAACCATGTCCACAGCACCTGCACGACGGGGAGCAGCCGCGACGCTGCTCACCCTCGCTCTTGCCGCGACCTCCGTAGTTGCGGCGCCGATTCTGGCTCCCGCCATTGCGGATGAGACGTCCGACCTCGCGGTCCGCGGCTACATCACCGAGACCTACCCGTCTCTTCCCGCCGACAACGTCTTCGAGGTGGTGACCTTCGAGCGTTTCGAGTACCTGCTCAACAAGGCGGGCACCTATGCGTTCCTCGTCGGATCGGCGAGCGACCCGAAGCTCCAGGCCGAGATCGCGCACATCAACTCCGTGGCAGAAGATGCGGGTGTCGAGAAGATCTACCTCTTCGACCCCAAGCTCGACGGTCAGTACGTCGACGTGCGCGACTACACGCCGCGCCCGCTCGAGAACGCCACTGTCGAGGGACAGGTCGAGGCGCTCTACACGCGCGTGCTAACCAACAACCTGAACAAGGACACGGCGACGGTTTTCAACCGCACCGACAGCGACCCGTACCTCTTCGTCTACGACAAGGCGCACACGGTCGACGTTGAGGGAGTCGCCACCGAAGACCGCATCATCTCGGCGCTGAGCGAGACCCGCACCGCGGAGCAGCTCGCCGAGACCGGTGGAGCTGACGCCTATGAAGACCTCGTCGAGGCGGTGTTCGCACCCGTCGTCGAGGATGGAGTTGCCCAGCTCGACACCGTGAGCCACTTCACGTTCTTCACCGGCGAGTACAACCGTCGCCACACCACGGACTACGCCGACGCGACCCGCTATGGCGGCAGCATCTTCACAACCGAGACCGAGGACGACTTCGTCGTCTACCAGCTCAGCTATCCCGAGCTCAAGTACCTGCTTGATACGCCCGGCGACCACGTCATCCTGTTCGGCGGAACCTGGTGCCACAACACGCGTGCCGTTGTGAAGCAGATCAACAAGCTCGCGCACGACAACGAGGTTCCCGTCGTCTACAACTTCGACCTCCGCATCGATGGCACCTCGGGCAACAACCTGCACATCCGTGACAGCAACTCGGCCCTCTCGTACCTCTACGGTGATCTCGTAACCCAGTACCTGCCGAACCTCGTGACCCAGTACACGACCACCAACCGGATCACCTACTTCCCGGGCGGTGACCGCACGGGAACGCAGAAGAGCGTCAACCGTCTTCAGGTCCCGTTCCTCATCGAGTACAACAAAGACGCGGTGAAGGCCGGCGAGAAGGCGCCCATCACGCGCGGTTGGATCAAGGACAACGGCAACGGCACCAACACCGAGTACATGACCGAGTGGTGGTACACCCAGGGCCTTCGCGGCAGCTCCGTCGAAGGCTCCAACGCCCACGTCAACGGTGTCGCGTTCGCGGCTGAGGCCGTCGCGGCTGCGGGCACGTTCTTCACCGGTTACAGCGCCGAGCAGGATGCCGCAGCCACCAGCGTCGCCGTGACGACCGCGTTCAACGACGGCGAGACCGAGTTCACCGCAACGGTGCGCAGCGGATCCGCCACCGCCGTGGGAGCGGAGGGCACAGTCGAGGTCTTCGAGAAGGGCTCCACCGCGACCTCCCTCGGGTCTGCTCCGGTCACCAACGGTGTCGCGAAGGTGAGTGCAGAGCTCGGTGCTGGTACGCACGACTACTACGCGGTCTACACGCCCGCCACCGGCGCGGCCTTCCGCACGTCGTCGTCGCTCGCCGCGAGCGTCACCGTCGCTACCGGCTTCACCGTGACCCCGACAGTGACCGGCACCTCGGTCGCGCTCTCCGCAACCTATGCGGTCGGCGGCGGGGCAGCGGCCGACGCCACGGGAACCGTCGAGTTCTTCCGCGCCGGTACGCCCGCGACGTCGCTCGGGAGCGTCGCTGTCACAGACGGCGTTGCAACCCTGAGCGCGAGCACCTGGACCGTCGGAGCCCACGGTGTCTACGCGGTTTACACGCCCGACGAGGCATCGCCGTACGAGTCGTCGACGACCGAGACTGTTGCGGTCACCGTCGAGCTCCCGGCCAACGCAGTGCTCACCCTGGCACCCACGGTCACCGGCACGGTGCGCGTGGGGGAGACCCTCGCGGTCGACCTCGGAGCGAACTACCCTGGTGCCGTCGGTACCAAGTACCAGTGGCTGCGCGACGGCAAGGCGATCTCCAAGGCGACGAAGTCGACCTACGTCGCGGCCGCGGCCGACCGTGGCAAGAAGCTCAGTGTGAAGGTCACCGCGACGCGCACCGGGATCGTCAAGGCAGCCTCGGCAACCACGCCGAAGACCGCGGCCGTCGCATACGGTGTCATCGCGATCAACACTGCACCGAACGCGCGTACGGAACCCGGCTCGACCGGCGACTCGACGGTGGGGTCCAAGCTCACTGCCGTGCTCCCGGACTACACGGTCACCGGTCTCAGCTTCGGCTACCAGTGGCTTCGTGATGGCGTCGCGATCAAGGGAGCGACGAAGTCGACCTACGTGCTCTCCGCCGCCGACCTCGGCGCGGAGATTCGCATCAAGGTCACCGCGAGCAAGTCGGGGTACACGAGCTTCTCGATCTCCGGAGTCTGCTGCGACCTCATCACCGAGGGAACTCTCTCGTCGCTCGCGACGCCGACCATCTCGGGTTCGAAGAAGACGGTGGGCGCCACGCTCACCGCCAAGGGCGTCAAGTGGAGCACCTCGGGCGTCACGACGCGGTACACCTGGTACGCCGGCGGCGAAGTCGTGCAGGTCTCGACCTCTGCGACCCTCAAGCTCACCTGGTTGGAAAAGGGTGAGACGATCACGGTGAAGGCGACCGGTTACAAGCCGGGCTTTACGAAGGCCGACTCGGCGCAGTCGCAGCCGACGGCAGCGATCAAGTAGAACAACCATCGGATGGCGGCGGCTCGATCGAGCCGCCGCCATTCGCGGTTAACGTGCGAGGAACCTCGCGTCGACCACCGAGGAGACTTCGATCTCTTCCGGCTTGAGCTCGAGGGCACCGCCGGAGACATCCGCGTCGAAACTCTTCGCCATCCGCAGCTCCGCGAGGGGTGACGGCGAGCCGCCCTGGTCGCCGAGCATCCCGGGGTCGGCGAGGGCCGTGGCCGTTACGCTGCCGAGGCCGATGCTCTGCGCGAAGACTGTTGCCTTCGTGACGGCATCCTTGACCGACCGCGACCGCACCTCCGTCGTGACAGCGTTGCGGGTTGCCTCGGTGAGCTCCCAGCGAATGGATGACACTGTCGCGCCGTCCACGCGGGCCGTCGCCTCGATCCACTCGGCAAGGGCGGCGAAGTCGCTGAACTTCACGCGGAACCCGATCGCGGAGTAGTAGACGAGGTCGAGCTGCTCGCCGTTCTGGTTCCACGGGCGGTCGCTCCAGACGCGCACGCTGTCTGACGACCACCACGTGACGGGGCCGGCCTTCGGGTCGTGCAGCGCGGTGATGGAGTCGCGCACGGCAGCAGCTGAGGCGTTGGCCGCTGCGAAGACGGCATCGCGGGCCGGGCCATCCAGCTGCACTGTCGCGTAGACGGTGGCCCGCTCGGCGGGGTACCACGCGGTGAACTCGCCCTGCACTGTGATGACTGTGTCGGCCACGAAGACTCCTTGCTGGCGGTGCTGATGGTTTCGTTCTAGACTAGAGGGCTGCATCTGAGAAGATGCATTGGTAATTCAACAGAGCGCGATAGCGACCCACTGAAACTAGTTAGCGCTTTGCGCTCCTACTGCCAGTGAACATGGGGATGATCGGTTTCGACATTGCCTGCAAAACTGCGAGAAGCGGGTCGAGGATGCAGTCTTATCTCGTAAACGATGGCTGCAAAAAATAAGTGCCAATGTTAAGCGCACTGACCTCGCTCTTGCTGCCTAGCAGCTAGCGATTTAAAGGTCTGTCGGTCCGGGAATGCTCTCTACCCGGGTTCCGGCATTATCTAGAGAGATTGCTTCGTAGTCGCGTCACAGGGCTACGGGGGACTTGCACTGTGACTGGGCTCGTCGACCTGGATGCTCATGGCAAAGGTCGGAGCCGAGCAGAACGCTTTCATGAGCTACACCCGTAGAAGGCGCAGAATTACAGCAGTGGACCGGGGTTCAATTCCCCGCATCTCCACCATCGAGTCGCTATCGCGCTCTGTTGATACTCCGCCCCTCGCGGGGTTTTTTCGGCGTGCCCGCTATTCGGCGAGCGTCGACCAGCTCAGCAGGTGCTCGACCGTCACGCCGCGGTATCCCGCGCTCGTGCCGTAGGCGTCGCGAACCTTGGCGACCTCGATCTCGAGCACCGCCGATCCTTCGTCGTAGAAGGTGAACTCCGCGCCACCGGCAACGGCCGGGGTGTCGGTCTCGACGCCGATCGTGAACGGCACGCTCGCCGCGATGCAGGATGCCACGGCGGCAGCGGAGAGCGGCACGATGCCGCCCGTGCCGAGGGCGTGGTCGGAGAAGGCGACGATGGCCGCGGAGTCGACGTGGCCGAGGAGCGTGTCGAACACTGTCGTCGTGCCGACGGTCTTCGTGGTGAGCCACCACGGCAGGTCGAGGCCGATCGGAATGTCGCCGGCCGCGACAGCGGCATCATCGAGCATCGTGACGAAGAGCGGGGTGACGACTGCCCAGTCGGGCTCAGCGGCTCCCGTCCACGGCTCGACGTCGAACTGCACGGCGTCGAAGTCTGCGGCATCCAGCGCGTCGGTCACCCATTCGGTCGCGAGGGTCGGCGTGGCGAGCCAGGCGGTGTCGCCGCCGAGAGCCGAGACAGTGATGCCCTCGGCGTGAAGCGCGTCGACGGAGGCCGCGAGCCAGGGTGCGATGGCGCCTTCGTTGGCCGCCCACGGCACGGAGAGGTAGACACTGTCGAGGTCGTGCGCAACGGCGAAGGCTGCGATGGCTGCCGGAGCCATGCCCGCCTGGCCGAGGCCGCGCGCGTCATCCTCGGGGTCGACCGAGTTGCCCCAGGCCCACATCGTCGTGATGGCGGATGGCCCGCCGACAACAGGTGCCGTCGGGCAGGTCAGGTCAGCGCCGACGACGGCGAGCAGGCCGCTCGCGGTGGTGACGCCGTCGGGGAGCGCACAGACGACGACTGCGCCCGCACGCGTGAAGACCGCACCGCTCGTGGTCGTCACGATCGCTGAGCGGGTGCCGAAGTAGTCGGTGAGTCCACTCGGCACGTTCTGTCCGTCGTCGAAGCCGACCGAGTATTCACCCGCGGCGGGAGCGACGGTGGCGAGCACATCGGTTCCGGGGGCCGTCGCGGCGATCGCTGCCTGAACGTGCCCGCGCTCGATGGCGGTGACCCAGGCAGGAATGGATGTCACGGCCGTCGTCGCGATCGCGTGCAGGTCGGTGGACTCATCCGCGGCTGCCGGCATGGCGGACACTCCGATCGAGAGCGCGACGACGAGCGCGCCGCCGACGACTGATGCTGTTACACGCGTTGTGCGCACGATTTCCCCCGAAGTTCGTGCGCCCACTCTACGCGAGGCCCAACGCTTTTAGGCGAATGACAGGGTCGTGCAGGCGAACACCGCGAGAACGATTCCGACGATCTGCAGTGCCGAGAGCCGCTCGCGCAACACGATCGCCGCGAGCACGACCGTTGCGAGCGGATAGAGGCTCACGACGACCGAGACGACAGCGAGGTTTCCGGCGTGAAGGGCGAGCACGATGAGGGCGTTCGAGACGCCCAGCAGGAGCCCCGCGACGGTGGCGAAGCCCCAGGAGCGGCGCGCGGTGATCCGCTGTCGCGTGGATGCGGGCGGCGGCTCGAACACGGCGAGCAGGCCGATGCGGGAGCGAGCGGCACGCATGACGAGCAGGAGCACCCCGAGCACGACGAGTCCGACGAGCATCTCGACGAGAGCCGGAACGAGACCGGACTCCTCTGAGCTCGCGTCGAGGGCCACGATCGACCCGCCGAGCCCGAGCCCGGCGACGAGCGCGAGCACGGCAGCGCGCATCGTGATCCGCTCGCGCGACCGAGTCGACGGAACGGAGATGAGGCCCGTCGCCACGACGGCGACGGCGATCGCGCCCCAGGCGAGCGCACTCAGAGACTGCCCCGCTGCCGCCGCCACGCCGACCGGAACAACACCTCCGACGAGTGCGATGACGGGGGAGAGGAGGCTCATCGGGCCGATCGCGAGCGCCGCGTAGAACGCCACGAAACCCACGATGGCGAGTAGACCCGCGATGGAGCCGGCGATCGTGGCATCCACCGACCATTCACCACCGAGCACGAGAAGCGCGCCACCGACGATGACGGTGGCAACGACATAGGTGCCTGCCGTCGCGTGTACGACGTTGAGGCGCCGAGCGGCGAGTCCACCGAAGAAGTCGGATGTGCCGTAGGAGACGCTCGCGATGAGGCTGAGCAGAACGAAGAGCGACATGGTCAGCGCGCGACGCCCC
>Ga0247735_1000764_pt1 | contig 12605 bp, 13 predicted proteins | sample UWRJL178409R2_FD_180934 | JGI IMG/M metagenome (GOLD analysis project Ga0247735, IMG submission 180934) | Plant litter microbial communities from Arlington Agricultural Research Station in Wisconsin, United States - UWRJ-L178-409R-2 | ecosystem: Environmental > Terrestrial > Plant litter >...
GAAGATGGGCGTCGAAGGCGCTTACCCGCCGTTCAATAGCCTGGATGCCAGCGGCCAGGCCGTCGGCTTTGACGTCGAGATTGGCAACGCTCTGTGCGCGAAGATGAAAGTCGAGTGTGAAGTGGTGGTCACGGCATGGAATGAAATGATTCCGTCGCTGGTCGTAGGCAACTACGACTTCATCATGTCGTCCATGTCCATCACCGAGGAACGAAGCAAACTGGTGGACTTCACCACCCCGTACTACTCCAACAAACTGCAATTCATCGCCCCCAAGACCAGCGACATCAAAACCGACACCGCGTCGATCAAAGACTCATTGCGCGGCAAGACCATCGGCACGCAGAACGAAACGGTTTCTGCCACCTGGCTGCAACAGAATCTGGGCGAAGAAGTCACGATCAGGCTCTACGACACTCAGGCCAGCGCCTACGCCGACCTCGCTGCCGGGCATCTGGACGCCATCCTGGCTGACAAATACCCGAGTTACGAATGGCTGAAAAGCGACGCGGGCATGAGCTTTGAATTCAAGGGCAACCCGGTCTACGACAACGACAAGATCGGCATCGCCGTGCGCCTGAACGACACGCTGCGCGCCAGACTCAACCTGGCAATCAAGGAAATCATCGAAGACGGCAGCTACAAGAAGATCAACGACAAGTACTTCCCGTTCAGCATTCTTTAAGCCGGTTGTGTCGCGATCGTCGGCATTAATCGCCAGTCGTACCTGCATTTTGCCTAGACGCGCACCAAACGTGCTGCTATGAAGAGGGCTGGTTTCCGGACCAGCCTTTTTCGCACCCAGACAGCAGCCGACCATGGCCCACGACCCTCTTGCACCAGACGAACACCTGCGCAGCCGCTTTCGCGCGCTGGACAGCTTCCTGTTCGCCTATCAATCGCTATGGCGCCCCCGGCCGTTTACCCATCTGCAACTGCCGTGGGAGAGCCGCTATCCGGAACTGGCCGGCTGGCTGCGACAACGCTCACTCAGTGAAGCCGAGATCGCGCACAACCGCCCCGAACAACTCGACGCACCGTTTCCATTTCCGCAACTGGCTGCCGAAGCCGTTGAATTGAGCAATATCGCGGCGCTTCCTGCCTTCAACCTGTCGCCCGTGGCGTCACGTATGAGCGTCGATGTGCCGGGGCGAAAATGGCAACAGATCGAAGCCTTCGCCAGTCGCCTGGAATTCACCAGAACACCTGAACACTGGCTGGACTGGTGCGCGGGCAAAGGCCATCTCGGGCGCCGCCTGACTCATCAAGACCAGTCGCTGACCTGCCTGGAACGCGATCCGAAACTGGTGCAGGCCGGGCATCAGCTCAGCGACCGACTGCGTATCAACGCTACGCATGTGCAGCAAGACGTGATGGCCGACGATGCCTGGCGTCGCCTGCAACCCCATCACACGCCGGTCGCCCTGCACGCCTGCGGCGACTTGCACGTGCAACTGATGCGCATCGCCAGCCGGGTTCGCTGCTCGCAAGTGGCTATCGCACCCTGCTGCTACAACCGCATCGACGCCGAGCAGTATCAGCCGCTGTCCATCGAAGCCCAGGCCTCCGCGCTGAAACTGTCGAAGGACGATCTGGGCTTGCCCCTCAGCGAAACCGTCACCGCCGGCGCTCGCGTGCGGCGTCAGCGCGATACCTCGATGGCGCGTCGCCTGGCCTTCGACTTGCTGCAACGCAAGTTGCGCAATACCGACGACTACCTGCCCACGCCTTCGCTGCCGGTTGCCTGGCTGGACAAGCCTTTCGCCGACTACTGTCGCGACTTGGGCGCCTTGAAGGATCTGCCGACGATTGCCGAGCAAGACTGGTCCGCACTGGAAGCCGCTGGCTGGGAGCGCCTGGCGCAAGTGCGCAATCTGGAGCTGGTACGCAACCTGTTCCGTCGCCCGCTGGAGCTTTGGCTGGTGCTGGACCGGGCCTTGTATCTACAGGAACGCCACTACAAGGTGCGCGTGGGAACCTTCTGTGAGAGCCATCTCACCCCGCGCAATCTGCTGTTGATCGCTGAACTCGACTGACCGCCCAAATGTACCAAAACCTGTGGATAACTCTGTTGATGAAAATAGGCAGAGTGCCGCAAAAACTTAGTTCGCTAGCTATTTAATGGGCCCGCCGGATTTTCAGGCTCTGCGCAAAGGCCCTGTAAATAGCGGTTTACCGAGAAATGAGAACGGTTCCAGAAACATCCGCCGGATTGGTTCGAATGGTTCAGCGCCTGTGCATAAGATTTGAGCACGCGCAGTAAAGAAAGCCGCAGCCGAGGCTGTTGGAATGCCAAACACTGACATCCGTCACATTGGCATTGTCCAAACAGGCGTATTCGTCTCAGGATAAAGGTTCGCCCCGCCAGGCCTGCCGTTTCAGGGCCTGCATGCAGTCTGCGCGACCTTTTTCTACCGTTGCGTTGCGTCTATTGATCAATCAGGAAGGAAACGTCCATGAACAATCTCGAAACCGCCAAAGAACACCGCAAAGCCGACCTGCACACCCCGAACAGCCTGGGCGAAGATGCGCGTCGCGATTTGTCCGGCGAACTCAACGCCCTGCTGGCCGACACGTTCGGCATCTACATGAAGACCAAAAACTTCCACTGGCACATGTCCGGCCCGTATTTCCGCGACTATCACTTGCTGCTCGACGATCAGGCTGACCAGATCTTCGCCACCACCGACGCCATCGCCGAGCGCGTACGCAAACTGGGCGGCACGACCCTGCGCTCAACCGGCCACATCAAACGCCTGCAACGCATCAGCGACAACGACGCCGATTTCGTCACCCCGGCCGACATGCTCGCCGAACTGCGCGAAGACAACATGCAACTGGCCAACTACATGCGCGAAACCCACGCGCTGTGCGACGAACACAACGACGTCGCCACCGCCAGCCTGCTGGAAAACTGGATCGACGAAGCCGAACGCCGCATCTGGTTCCTGTTTGAGTCGGGCCGTACTTCCTGACGATCACGCCAGGCTAACGGTAGGAGGGGACTCGTCCCCGAAAAACGCCGGTACAGACGCCGAACATCTGCCCGCAGACCCGACGCCTTCCCGGACAAGTCCGGTCCTACCCTGTGGGAGCGAGCTTGCTCGCGAAGACTGCAGCCAGACCTCAAAACTCGTCACTGCGCACATTGGAAAACTGCGAATTGCGGTTCTCCAGTTTGCGCAGTGTCAGCTTGTACACCGTCGACTTGACCCGATTATCCACCGCCGTTTCTTCAAGGCGAATCCGACTGGACGCATACGCGCAACCGGTGTCGAGCATCTTGTACTTCAACAGGTAATAGCCGACGTCCATGCGCGCAAAGGTGAAAGAACTGTGCGCCGGAATAAACGCATGCCGATAAGCATGGCGCCCACCGGCGTCGGTCACCTTGGCGTACACCGGCTCATTGCCGGCACTGTTATCCACGGTAATTTCCGACCACCCGCCATCCCGATTTACCGGCATGCCGCTGATATATCCGGCAGCGGTGGGCCAAGGTGCGCCCAACGGATCAACCGGCGGCGCAACGCATTGCGGCTGGGCCGGGTCGACCAACTTGATCGGCGTGCCAATCGGCACAGCGACCGCCTCAGGCTTTGACTCAACCGGCGCGACAGCGGTAACCGCTTCGATGACCGGCGGCGGAACGAAAGGTTTGCCCGCATTCGGGTCATAACCCATCCACGCACCGCCCGCACAAAACACGATAAACAGCGCTGCCCAACGCAAACGGCTGCCACGTCGAAGCGGCCTGGACGTTTTAGCCTGCGCCGCAGGACGCGAAGGTTTGGATCTGGCGGCCGCCGTCGGCGCAACCGGCGCCCTGCCCGCCTGCGCCTGCCGACGCTGAGCCGCCGCACCCCGCGCCTGCTGCGCCTGACGAATCAAGGTCACGTCGTACTCCGCACGCTTGGCCGGGTCCGCCAACACATCATGCGCCGCATTGAGCAACGCCATCAGATCCGACGCATTCGCCGCCGGATTCCGATCCGGATGCAACTGCTGCGCGAGCTTCCTGAAGGCGAGCTTGATCTCCTCCGCAGAAGCATCCCGCGCGACATTGAGCTCGTCGTAATAAGTACGTGTTTTGGGCATTCAGCTTGCAATCCATGGCGACGGGCCATCTTAACAAGCTTTCCCCAGCGAAACCCGCACACAACGCAACCGCGCTACACAGCGCACAAAATCCCCGCCGGAAAATATTTTTCAACCGAATCAGTCAGCTAGGGTTTACACGCCCGAAAACCTCTATATACTCTGCGCCCATCACGCCGGTATAGCTCAGTTGGTAGAGCAACTGACTTGTAATCAGTAGGTCCCGGGTTCGACTCCTGGTGCCGGCACCATACAAGGTTCCAGAGAAGGCTTTCAAAATCTCTGAAACCCCCGAAAAACCCGCCTTCTCAGACTGTGTGAAAACGCACTGATAGTGGTTTCTGCAAACGCCCCGACTTGTTCGGGGCGTTTGCTTTTGTGCAGACAGCAGACAAAAAAAGGGCGTTTCAGCCCATTAACGCTTTCAGCTGACGTGCGCCAAGCACATTGATCGCTCTTTTCAGGTTGTAGGCGTTCACCGCCAAGGCCATTTCAGCTCTCGTTCCTTCGAGTTGTCGCAGCAAGAAGCGAGCGTTACCAAACAACCACTGTTTTAGGTTGCCGAAGGGATGCTCCACGATGGATCTTCGGCTGACCATCATCTCCGGATGTGCCTGCATTCGCCGCTCCATTCGTTCGAAAGCCTCTTCGTGAGCATGGCGTGAGACGTATCGGCGCTTGGCCTCGGTGCATTGCGCTTTCAGCGGACAATTGGTGCAGTCGCTGATCGCCGCCTGGTAGATACGATCGCCCTTACTGGTTTGCTTGAGGGTCAGCCATTTGCCGGCAGGACATTGATATCGATCCTGCGCCGCATCGTAGATAAATACTGTTCGGTCGAAGAATGCCTGTTCCTTGCCGCTGGAATTGATTGATCGATTCGGCGGCACATACACGGTGATGCTTTCATCCTCGCAAGCCTGGAACTGCTTGCCATTTGAGTAGCCCGCATCGGCAGTGACCATCAGTTCATCTTGCTGCAGTTGTTCCTTGGCGGCCTTGGCCATCGGCTCAAGTTGCTTACGGTCATCGCTGTCCTGAGTGACTTCATGATGCAGGATCAGACAATGCTCAGCGTCTACGGCGGTTTGCACGTTGTACGCGACCCGCGGCCCTTTGTGCGTTCGCATCATTCGGGCATCGCTTTCGTGAGTATTGAATTGCTCAAGCTCCATTGATTTCATCAGTGCCTGGCACGTCCGGTTATTGGAGTGCCTGACTTCAAGTTGCGCCAAAGCCGTCTTGACTGCACTGCGATCAACCACCTCATTGGCTTCGGTTTTATCCGCCTCATCCAGCTCGGCCAAGTATTGAGCGATGCGTCTATCCAGCTTCTGCTCCTGGTGCTTGAGCCGTTTCAAATTCATATGACGCCGCGAGGAAGCAACCGCCTGAAACTTGCTGCCATCGATGGCCACCAGCTCGCCAGCGATAAGACCCACCTTTCGGCAAAATTGAACGAAGGCACGACAGGTCGCGATAAAGGCGGCTTTGTTGTCTTTGCGAAAATCGGCGATGGTCTTGAAGTCGGGTTTAAGCCGGTTGATCAACCACATCACTTCGATGTTGCGCTGGCACTCGGCTTCGAGACGCCGGGATGAGCGAATCCGTTGGAAATAGCCGTAGAGGAACAGCTTGAGCTGGTCGGCAGGATCGTAAGAGGGGCGCCCGGTGCCTTTGGGTAAGGCTTTATCGAAACCCAGGCGCACAAGATCGAGCTTGGTAACGTAGGTATCGATCACACGAACGAGGTGATCCTCAGGGATCAACTCTTCCAACGAGACCGGGAATAGGCTGGTCTGGCTGCGGGACTCACCTTGGATGTAGGCCATAACGAAAAATGCTCCGTATCTTTCGATACGGAGCATTTTCTTTGAGCGCTGCGCAGATTGCTAGGTTTTCACACAGTCTGGAATGGCGGGCTTTTTTGTGCCAGTAACGAATCCAGTGATCTGAACCGGTAAAAATCACCCAAACCCCACTGCAATTAAGTCCTTTTAGAAGGCAGGTAAGCCCGCTTTAAAAAGGCACAGTGAAATCCCTCTTGACAGTGATACACCTACTTGTATAATATCACCGCTTAATTTCACTTAAGAGTATTTACCTCAGTCTGAGGACTAGAGAGGTGCATATCATGGAAACTCAAAATCCGTATGAACTCCTGACGAAAGATCCAGTCAAATTCATGACATGGTCATTGAAATCAAAAATGATGATGGTATTAGTAGACTTGATCGAACAGAAGGGATGGACACAGAGAGTCGCTGCAGAACAACTCAACGTGAGTCAACCGCGAGTGAGCAATTTATTCAAAGGCCGGTTGGATAGATTTTCAGTAGACTCGTTGCTCGAAATGACCCTATCCCTGGGGTACAAGCTAGATCTAGATTACCGGCCAGATAACCTAGACGAGCCACTGCGATTGAAAATAAAAAAGGCGATGTTGTAGCATCGCCTTTTGATGAAACTAGCTTTTGTCTTTTTCTTGCTTCTTCTTTCCAGCTTTCGGCTTACCTTTCTTCAAGGTTGCTTTCAAGGCCTTTAACCTGCCCTTAGCTGTAGCTAGGTTCTTCTGGTCTGATTGATTCGTTGTCTTGACGAATGCGTGTAGTACCCAGACCTTGCCGGGTTCCTTGTTGTAGTACACGCAGCGATAAGCTGGGCTACCGTTTTCCTTCAATTCGATGGCTCCGGGACCAACGGACTCCGCCAAATGTTCTATCTTTATCGTCGGATCTTTTCCGTAGGAGACTCTATCTAGCTGCTGCATGAAGCTCAGCTGTAGCTCCAACGGTAACGACTTGAAGGCTCTTGCCGCAGCCTTCCCTTGGAACTCGATGGTTTTGTAGTTCTGATTATCGTCTTCTTTTGACATGCGTATATCCTCGTAAGCCTCTTAGGCCGATTATTTTGGTGAGTGCGGAGATGAAATTTTTCATCGGAATTTCCCTAATTAATAACTAACTAATAGAAGTTTTTCGTGTAGCGGTACAGCTGAAAAAGCCCGAGGAACATTTCCCCTCGTCTAGCATAATTATATACACGTAGGTGCATCAAAGTCAAATAAATATCTTGCCATTTGCGATAATTTAGGAAATTTTTTATAACTAACGCTAAACCCAATGAAACCAACGCTCATCGCTGACTTTCTGGTGTGATCGAATACGGCGTGTCCTGGCTTTTTTTGAAAACTACAGCATCGATTTCCCCAGATAGCTGCCAAATCTAGCCATGCCAATAAGAAAACTGATGCCGCGCTAATCGAGCCAACTCACTGCCAGAACGGAAAAAGGCCTCCCATTGGGAGGCCTTTTCTTTATGGAGCATCCTTTTCGTACCAGCAGAATGCTCTTTTGCCATATTTTGAAGCCCAAACGACTTCGCCAGATGGCAAGGTTTTCCAGGGTCGACATACCAAGGTATGCCCTGGAGGTACTGGTGGGTATTGTTTCTTTTGCATAGCCGCTGCTCTTAATAGAGTGCGCGGCCAAGTGGTGGTGGTATGTACAGTAGTTGCACATACAGCCCTAAATCTCTAGAATTCCAATCCGCCTGGCCACGCTGGGTGCTAAAAAGTCTTCAGGTTCTCGCGCCGTGGAAAGTTCTTGAACTGAGAAGACCGTGATCCCTCATCCCCGCGAAAGCATTGGGGAGGGGGTTTTTTGCGTCTGGGTTTTATCCTGACACGGTATAGTACCCTACCCAAGAAGGGCCTTGCAAGGCCGATAGAGCAACTTTGCTGCTTGGGGGCAACACGGATCGTTATTTATGTTTTCGACCTTATAGCGGGCCTTATAGGGCCCCATAGGGGCATAAAAATTAAAGCTCCACCCTCGCTAGTTTTCAGTGAGACGAAAAGCTTCGATTCAACACCAACCCTGATCACTCGCTTTTCTGTAAAAAACAGATTTTTCCCTTGCACACGCATTTCTCCCCCTTAAAAGCCCAGGTTTTTAAAAGACCCACATCACCTTGATTCGCTTTTAAATCTTGTTTTTCTTGTTTTCTTCTTGTTTACGTACTCGTAACTGCATGTTTTAAAAGGATTTTTTTAAATTAATGGGGACAGATTCCGGGTTGAAGGGGGACAGATTCCGGGTTGAAGGGGGACAGATTCCGGGTTGAAGGGGGACAGATTCCGGGCGTTATCCACAGGGCGTATCGGGGACAGTGCAGTTGACTTGTCCCTGTCCCTAATATATCTATGAGGGACAGATTCCGGGTAAGAATAGAACCATGATCGAGCATAAAGTGACTCAGTCTAATAAGCTGATTGAGGCTTCCCACACCCTGACCTTGAATGAAAAACGGCTTGTTTTATGCGCAGCATCTCTATTCGACTCCCGTAAGCCACCACCCAAGGACGGCTACCTCACTATCCGTGCGGATACCTTCGCCGAGGTTTTTGGTCTAGACGTGAAGCACGCTTATGAGGCTCTGGACGATGCAGCCACTAAACTGTTCAACCGGGACATCCGGAGGTACGCAAAGGGCAAAGTGGTTGAACGCATGCGATGGGTCTTCCATGTCAAATACAAAGAAGGTCAAGGGTGCGTTGAGCTAGGATTTTCTCCTACAGTGCTGCCTCATCTGACTATGCTAAATCGAGAGTTCACGAGCTATCAGCTGAAGCAAATAGGCCGTCTATCTAGCTTTTATTCTGTACGGTTATACGAGCTTATGAGCCAGTTCCATAAGCTCGGCGAGCGCGAATGTACGCTCGAACAGCTTCGCCAGATGCTCGATTTAGGCGACAAATACCAAAATATAAAGGATCTGAGAAAACGCGTTCTTGATCCGGCACTGAAAGAGATTAATAGCTGCACAGACCTCACCGTCATCGCTGAACCACGTCGTTGCGGTCGAAGAATTATTGGTTTTTTGTTCACTATCTCCAAAAGTGACCAGCTGGCATTACCTCTTTGAATTTGTTGAATGGCGTTGGCCTAGAAGCGCCCCTTGCTTACCTGAATACCTACAAAACAGTAAAGTGTAGCCACATTCAAAATCGAACCCGACACTGCCCTACATGGCAAAATTAACCATTGGTCGTATGGCAAATCTCTATGGTTTGCATCGCTCGACGCTTCATGAAGCCGTGGCTAAAGGTCGCGTAAGCGTGGGCCTAGACAGTAAAGGCCAAAGGGTTATCGACCTGTCTGAAATGATACGCGTGTATGGGGAACCACAAAGGCTTCCCCTACATGTCCCTACACATGATTCTCTGCCCTCACCAGACATACACCCGACAGCTACCACAGATGCCCTACACCCTCTTATCGAGGAAGTACGTTTACTAAGGGAGGAAATACGGGAGCTGCGGGAGTCTCTTCGGCTGATAGAGCACAAACCCAGTCCGAAGCCACCTGCACCTAAAAAAGCTGATGCCGTGACCTGGGCCGATCTTTTGGGCGACTTGGACCACTGATCTCCCCGACCCAACCGCCCCGGGGAAAAGGCGGGCACTTGTTCCCGTTTTTTCCCCGGGAGACAAGCGCAGCGCGTCAGCAGAGTGGCTGAAAATGGCGTTGCATGGGGGAAGATTCCACTGCTACGACCTCAAAGTTTCCGAATCGGAAAACGGTCGCCTGTTAGGTGACTGGAACGTGTGGCACAAGCCCTAAAATCAAAAAAGGATCAGCACTATGCTGAGTAAATTCCCGCTTTAAAGCGGGGTGCCAAGACCTTGCTGTCCGAACTGCTGCACCTGGTGATTCATCTGGTCAGCTCGATGCCTGCCTGTCTGGCCGTGTTCGTACCGCCGCTGTGTGCCTTGGCGTGAAGCTATAAGGTCAAGAGCACGGTTAAGCTTCACTAAACATCATCAAAAGCTATCAAAAATCATTAAATATCATCAAAACACACCAATTTAACCTTGCATCCTCATTTGTCATTAAATACAATCGATAGCTAATGTGCTAATTTAAGCATATATGCTGCCATTTGGAGTGATTTGATGACCGAAGAAATGAAGAGTCTGGTGGATCGCATTGCGGACGGAAGCACTCAGCTTCTGAGTGCAGACACTATCTGTGAAAAGCTTTCAGTTTCCCGTTCTACTTTTGATCGCTGGGTGAAAAACGGCGCGAACACTGTTGCAGGCTCTACTCAGGCAAGACCGCACATGCTTAGTCCAAAGCACAGCTTGTTTCCTACTGCGGAACCAGCGACGACATTCCCTCAGCCTGACATCCGTATTGGAGGCAGTCCTCGGTGGGACGTAGAAACATTCAAAAACTGGCTTTCTTCCAACCTTACCCAACCTCATAGTTAAGACTAGGCTTCGTCGATCCAACAATTGTTCTGCCTAAAGCTCCACGGCAAACCCCTTGATACCCAAGGCTTCGGCAAAACGCCCGACCGCCGTCAGGCTGGCCCAGGTGCGCAGCGCCTCGCGGCGCGAGCGCACCGGCAGCCAACGGCTTCCGGCGCCGCCCAGGCGAATCGCCAAACCCCATTTATCGTCCTGCCGGCTGATCAGCACTTCGCGCACCGCGCCGGCTTCGAGCATGGCGCGCAGCGTCTCTTCTTGTAGGCCTTTGGCAGTCAATGCAGGTGCTCCTTCGATAAGGCGGGGATCTGGCTTAACAGGCGTTGCAGCTCGTGCCAGGGGTGCAAACCGTACTGACTGGCCACGCAGCCCGGCAAGTGCTCAAACGGCTTGTCGGCCTGGTCGATGCCCTGGTCGATGCCCTGGGCGGTGATGCACTGGGTGCAGATCACAAAATCGCCCATCAGGCTCCAGCGGCCGGACCAGCCGATGAGCCGTTCGTTGAGCCTCGTGCTCGCATCCAGCGCAACGCAGCGCGCAAAAACAGTGTCGTCGGTCATGCCACACCTCCAGTTTTTAAGCAGGAACGGGCACGACCTCACACCACCCGATCAACCCATGGTAGGCCAGCCCCCCACCTTCTGGCGTCCAGCAGGGGCAAAAAAGCCCACCGGGGTGGGCTTTTCTGTGGGGGGGCATTTAACGAATGTCCCGTTATGGGAACCGGGCAGGCTCACACTCTCAATGGCACCGTCTGCGCACTGGCTGCGGGCTTCTTCTTGCCCAGGACATAGCACGCCACGGGCACTTCAATACTCGTTCCTGGTTCAGCTGAGGACACCACGGCCACAATCCTCCAGCCTGTTTTCAGAGCCTCATTAACTTCATCCACGATGAACAGCTCTTTGATTTCATCCACTTCATGCAGTTGCATAGGTACTTCCTTGAGGGCCGGATTGGCGGCATCAGCGTAACGCAGACCTATCGCCGTGGAGATACCTTTTGATTTCGAATTGACTAGGAGTATCGCTCCGCTCCGGACGGAGCATGCGGCCGTCAAAGGAGGAGGTGGCAGGGCGTTGTATGACAAACGAGGTACGAATACCTATCCTGCACTAGCGTTCTTTCCCTCCCCAAAAGCTCTGTTCAGATGCGATTCGTGTGCTCTGATTTTGCTACATTCTTGCTACATTTCAGCTGCCTTTAAGCCACCAATTGCTCTGCTTTTGCTGCCTTCTTGCTGCTTTTTTGCTTTCTTTTTGAGTGCCTGGGGAACGCACTGTCACCCCGGCAGGCCAAAAAGCGGTTTGTGCCACAATAGAGGCGCGAATGCCTATCCTGCACTAGCGTCTTTTCCCCCTAAAAAGCCCGCACTGGGCTCCACCCGATTCCCTAGAGGGACCGCCATGACCTCAACCAGTAAATGGGTCAACTACGATGTAGCCCGTGGCCGTCTGCTGATGCAAATTGGCGAGCTGGATCGCTTGATTGACCAGGAGCAATCCGCGACTGCACCCAACGCCGCGAAAGTGGCCGCTCTGGAAAATGCGCAAGACGCCCTGATCGATCAATCCGACCTACTCAGTGCTGACGACCAGGAGCTGACCCGCCGCATCGCTGCCTCCAGTCTGTCTGTGCCAGGCCTTTAGCGATTCCGCGTTAGGGAATCGCCTCTTCAATTCATAAAAATAATTTCAATTCATGCATTGAATATATATTATGTTTATGAGTAGAATTGGCGCACGCCATCCCCACCATCTGGAGTCGCCACCATGAACGTATCCCTGACCCTTTCCTCGTCTCTCGCTGAGTGGGCCAAAACTCAAACCAATCCCGAAACCGCGATTTTGGACGTGCTGGAAGCGCACCTCGCCACCATCGACAGTCCCACCATTCGCGCCGCAAAGCTGCTGACCAGCAATGCGCTGACGATGCCCGAAGGCATGGAATTCGAAATTCCCCAGGTCATCGGCCGTACGGATTGGGAAAAGCTGACCCGCTCGGAACGCCTGAGCCTGGGCAAGGAAATCAAGCGCACACCCGATGCCTTTGGTTTGGTATTCCTGCGCAAAAGCGCATCGAATCACGCGATCTATAAACGCTTGGCCTAAACGCCAAACGAAAAAGCCCGCCGAATCAGACTGTGTGAAAACGCACTGATAGTGGTTTCTGCAAACGCCCCGACTTGTTCGGGGCGTTTGCTTTTGTGCAGACAGCAGACAAAAAAAGGGCGTTT
>Ga0247735_1000765_pt1 | contig 12596 bp, 19 predicted proteins | sample UWRJL178409R2_FD_180934 | JGI IMG/M metagenome (GOLD analysis project Ga0247735, IMG submission 180934) | Plant litter microbial communities from Arlington Agricultural Research Station in Wisconsin, United States - UWRJ-L178-409R-2 | ecosystem: Environmental > Terrestrial > Plant litter >...
GGTGGGGGAAATTTCATGCTCCGACCCGCCTAGGGCGCGCTCGTACCGTCTCGTTGGCATATTTCTCCCGCCTCCTCAACTAAGTTAGCACCTGAGCGCTCGCACGCTCCCATCTCACTCAATACTGTCATTCTTCGTGCAAATACCTTTCATTCATTATGTCTGCACCTTTCGAAAATTCATTTGACTGGTAAGTCTTTCCCTTCCAACACGGGACATAATTTAGAACCTCATTGCTCTCGACTCCCTTGACCAACGAAGATGACATCGAGTTCGTACATGCTGACAACTCTGCGTCTGCACCAACCAAATGGGCAAAGCGTAAGCGCAAAAACTCTGCGCTGAAGTCGTCCGTCACTGTCAACCAGTCGCCACAGTCTCCAGCTCCAAGCCGTCGCCATGATGCAACCACCGCATCCTCTCGATCCTCAAAGCCGCAGGAGAAGGCTGGGCGCACACACAACCCGCTGACATCAGCTAACCACCAGAAACCAAAACCTGCAACTGTTAGTCATCCCGATTCGAAAAAGAAAGCAGCACGCGAAAACGCAACGGAGAAGAGTCGCAAGACACCACGCGCAACTACTAACAGTGGAGAAACATCAGCCTCGGACTAGGACGCAGACACACCAGAACCATACCGCATAAGAAATGTGCGAACGGCCATCTGCGGTTTTTTCCCCTTGCTCGTGAAGATTGAGTTGTGTTCGAGCAGCCCAACCAGTCGGTCAAATGTTTTGCGATTAACACTGACAAAAACATAGTTGGATTAGATTGTAAATGTGAAATAGAAATCATTGTTCTCACCGAAATTCATGCCGAAACTCAGCATCGGCCAGCTCAATGCTTTTTCAAAATATTCTGTACACTTAGCCCATCGGTTGTAAGGTCCACGATCTTGGCAACGCTTTAGTCGGCCTTCACGTAGATATGCGCCCACTGCTGCAGTATTACATGCAAGGGTCCTAAGCGAGGACTCTGGTTCGTCGGTGATAAGTGTTTCATAGTCGAGCTCGTCCTTGTCAAACTCTTCCAGAAATTCATCATATTGGTTTTGGGCTGCATTGGCCAGTGCCTGGGTTTGGACAGAGACAATGAAGAGGAGCTCGTCAGGGAGGAGATTGTCCATGCTTGTGGTGGGGATGGAAACTGTTCGTGTACGCTTATCGATTATCAACCATTCAGATCTATTGAGCATTACATACACCCGACGCCTGGCCGCAAGAGCATTGGGGGGCGCAAAGAGAGCGGGTCGGAGTCTGAAATTTCCCCCCACCGCATTTGGAAAACACGCCAACTGAACTGATCTGAACTGAACTCGTAAGAATTGAGGAGGCCTTAATGAACCAAAAATTAATGCAAGGTACGATGTTAGCGCCCAGATGTTCACACCAGTGGACGAGTGAGCGCCTGATCGGCTCCGTGATCTCGCTACCGAGGAGTGGCGGTTGATAGTCATTTTTAGATCTCGCTACCTGTATTCCTGCTCATTTCCCTTGCGCCTTCGATGCTGTCTGTCATTTGAAGCGTGTTCTTGGGGTGCACTCATTGGGCAATTTACGAAAAACGAAGCTTAATTCTGTCGGCAGTTAGAGGCCGGTTCATCAGCAAATGTGCATTTTAGTTCCCAAGTTCAGTATTCTCTCCGTCTGTTCAGCCGGGTGGATGCCCGAATTTCTGGTTCAGAATTCACGATCAACTAGTAAAAGTAAAAGTATGGACACATTGGGAATTGAACCCAACACCTCTCGCAAATCACTATTGTGCAAAGCGAGCATGATAACCAACTACACCATATGCCCTGATGAGAGTCATGGTCAAAATATCAATTAAATCTTTATGGTGGCAAATCCGGTCTAGCACTCAAGTACTCAATGATCATCTCAAGAAGTCAAGCAAGTAATATGTCCTGTCGATACTCGGGTGAGGATGCCATAATTTGCATTCATGGAGGAGGGTCATCTATCAAGTTTCTTCAATTCATCCCAAGCCGGAAAACCAAAGTTCAGCGGCATCATATCCCACATTTTCTGTCTTCCCGCTTCGTGAATCTTGCTCGCCTCCTCGATACATGCCAGACATAGTCGGTCTTTCGGTATCATCGACCACTTCTCCAGGCTCCTGCAAGGTTCTGGCATAGGTTTCCAGACCCACGAGACGAGGTTGGTGCAAACCCTGGCGCATTCTAAGCTATTCTCGCATTCGCCGCTGACTTCTTCGTTATCCAGCCAGGCTAGCGTCGCGTCGGCTTGCTCCACGAGGATTTTCTCTCGTCCTAGAACACAAACCCTTTGAACGGCTGGTGGAAGGGTTGCAAGTGTGCCGTCATCGCGCTTTTGACCATTGAATATCTCGTCCTGTGTACCTTTCAGACAGTGAGTTGATGATTGATAATAATAAAAACCTACAATATCTTGGATACAAAGGTAGTACGCCACTGGTAATATCGAGAAAAGTCCTTGCTCGAGTGCTAGGTTGACGATATCAAAAAGTATGCCGCCTTGATTCTGCATGTGGGTGTATTCTGATGGAAGAAACTCCCACTCTTGGAGTGTCGACGGAAACTCAGCGCGGAGGCGATATAGGGCCTCCGTTCGAAGGTGATTGAAGTCGTATTTAGTTCCCAACCGAAGCATAGCAGCAACGGCCGAAAATGGGAGTATTACTCGAGAGGTGTAGTCCCTAATCCATGCTCGCATTAGTGTTTGTTGAAGTAGATGAGAGACAAGAGGTCGTACTGGTCGTATAATGCGGAGAGGATATGCCTAATGTCTTCTGGGGAATCAGAGAGGTGCACGAGGGGGCATCCTTCGATGCTAGGGTCCAGATCGCCGGGCTGAGCGACTGAGAACATGTCTTTGAAGATTGTAGAATGTCTCGAGAGCATTGTCCGGTGAACTCGAAACTGAGTGAAGCCAGCCTGAATGACGACGCTGCCGTCATCCAACCAGATATCGGATCTGGTCACGGGCGCTCCTACACTTTCGCCTTGATCGCTGTCCTCGAGTGAGAGCGTCCTTCGGCGCTTAAAGGACCCCGTAGGCGATTCATGATTCGGCATCGTTGAGTCGACAAAGCGTATAAGTTGTTGGTGGTGGTGAGAGGGGGAGAGGGACATGCACCATCCACGTGCAAACATCCCCAAGTGAAATAAGTTCCCAAAGTGACGATGTGAAGAGTGAGCAGTTTCGTACGCATTTTCCGTAATTAATGATTGCTGCGCCACACTGGGTTTGACTCCAGGAATGGCAAGAAGATCCGCGGCGGGATGATGCACCTTGCAGCCAAAATATAAGCACTAGTTAGTCACGGTCTTAGCGCCCAATTTTAAGTGTATAAGAATCAATCCCAAAACAGAGTTGTTCGACGCAGCTGATTCCCGCTACCCTCAGAGTTGCGTATACCTGAAGGAAAAGCTACTTAGCCAGAGGGGAGTTCTATAATGTGAAAAATAATGGACACATTGGGAATTGAACCCAACACCTCTCGCAAGTATTTCATGCTAAGCGAGCGTGATAACCAACTACACCATGTGCCCGTACGATGTTTAGAGGTGCTGAGAATGTTTGAGTGAGCTGTTTGAATTGGAGTTCAAACGAGGAAGGTAGTTCTCACGCGGCTCAGCTTGATCAGCCTTAATGCTGTTTCGCTCTCTACACTCACAAGAGATGCATCATGTCGCTCATTAGTGACACAGAGTGTGTTTCCTTTCTTTTGCCTACGGAAACATTACTAACTACTTATAGCTTTCTAATTCATAGCGTACGCTTATCGTATCTGCGCGATGTTGAGGACCCATACGGCGCTCGCGTAATCTCTCTCGATCCATCGTATCAAGCAAACCCATACATTCTCGCAGCGTCTTTAGCCGATGTAGAAAGATGGCCACAGCTTAATATGCCAGAAAGTCCGAACCTCAGTGAAGACGAGCAAGAGCGACCTCTTGGTTTCCCTGGAGCGCGGCTGAAACACACCCAAACTATCATGGGTGGTCGCACTGGCGGCCTCGGACTTCGAGTCAATGCGAAGCGATTATCAACTTCCAAACGCATGTCTGGCACTCCTCGCCAGCAAGATGTGAAAAACTTCATCTCAGAAAATGCGCCCGTTCAAGAGGCTCTCAGTACAACTATCCCCATCGTTAAAACGCTGGTTGAACCCCCCGCGTTAGCATCCGACAAGGAAGGAACACCGCCCGAACCGATGGTTCAGGTTCAGCAGGCCACTGCTCCGGAAGAGCCACCTGTCGCCAAAGTCGTTCAGTTCATTCCTAAATTCAGAGGTGCTGCAGAGATGGAGGCTAGGCGTCGGGTGAGAATGGCGGCGAGGAGAGGGGCTGGCGGTGCTCCGCTGCCGCCGGTTCAACAAAACCTTAGCTTCGATTCGTCTTCGGAGGACGATGTTGAGATTACTGTGGCGAGCGAAGTGTCCTCTGATGAGGACGAGCCAGCAATCGACACAATGGATGAAGGCGACGAGTTCGACCCGTACGTAAATGGTGTTTTTCACTCTCAACTTTCTCTAAACCCCCTCTTCCTGCAGAGTCTTTGCTGCAACACGTACGGCTACCTCTGATAGCGCTTCAGACGCCAACTCCGTCTTCTCTGGAGGAACCAGCTCTGTCCCAACCTCCTCAATTGTCTCTTCATCGCAGACGAATAACAAGCCTCGGCCTCGTCTGAGTCCCGTAACCGAACACACCAACAGACAACATCGTCAACTGTCCGTAACCAAGTCAGAGGATGGCCAGCCTCCTAAGCGACCTGATGCTTATGGGAGTCATTCCCGGTCAAGAGGCGACAGCAATAGCAGCGGGATCCAAGCTGTTTCGCCCACCCACGCCCTTCCTTCTGATAACATTTTCATGAAGAAGAAAGTTCAGCCAGTCAAACCTATCAAATCGAGTTTATCCGCGATGCTTGCTTCGTCCGGAAGCTCTTCAAACCCTTTTGCGGAGATGTACGCAGCCATCTCTGGTCGTGGAGAGGTTGCGTCGACAAATGTGCAAGTCTACTTCCCCCATGCAGTTCAGCCTCGTGGAAAGGCAATGGATCTAAATGTGAGGAAAGATGCCACGGCGGAGGAGGTTATTGGGTTTGCCCTCTGGAGTTATTGGGAGGATGGGTGGTTGCCCAAGTTGGATGAAGGCTTAAATGGAGAGGACGACCCTAAGTGGGCGATCAAACTTTCAGCGGTTGGGTGGATACTGAAGATTGCTGAAGAAGATGGTGAAGTTGATGATGATTTCCCTCGTAAGTTATTGCAACATCTCTTGCTGCGACACCAAACATATGCTTCAGCCCCTGCTTAGCACCTGATCGTCTGGGCAAGATTGCAAAGTTTAACTCAGAAGTGTACGCAATATTGGAAGCAACGGCCACACAAGGTAGGTTCTGTCGTGTTTTTCGCGACATTGTCTAAAAGATTACAGTTCAACAGAACAAAGTGCTGGAAAGCGGCATCCAACGTCGGCCCTCAAGAACATCAGCTGCCAAGAGGCCTGAAAGGCTTAATTTACCAAGTCAGGCCCTTACCTTGCCCGCTGTGGGAAGTGCAATGTACGGTTCTACGTTGCCGGGCTCCATGTTATCGTCCTCCTTGGGTCCTTCGTCAAGCCATGGCCCACAAATCTTCCTCCGCATCCGGGTAGCGGATACTGCGGATGCTGTTCATATCTCAACGACCATTCCTGTGTATGTATTCGCGTTGCCTGTCGTCGTCGCATTCTCACTAGTACCACTCCATAGATCTGCTGGCATGTACATGCAAGAAGCCTTAGAGCTTGTTTGCCGCAAGCGAAAGCTGCAAAGTTCAAATGATTACGCACTGCTGTTGGCTGATATGAGCATCCTTATCCCACTGGATAGAACAGTTGCAAGTTTGCAAGGGAAGCGAGAGCTTCTCTTGGTCAAACGATCTATGCTGCCGCAGATGGGCGCAGATATCTTAAAAGGCCCTGGAAAGACAACTGATCCTAATGGTGCGTTCAAACTATATATGTTACCTGGGATTGTCTGAGTATATATCTGTTACAGCGTCAATTTTCAAACCCATCACTGACACTCCAGAACAACAGTACTCCTCTGCTCTGGATTACACTGCCGCGTACAAGGTTTGTTGTCTCGCTGGGTTATTCCACTCTTTCTGACCTTACATCGTATAGAAATACACTATCTATCGCAAGATGCCTATGCTTGTGACTCGGCAAGAAAGGACACTCGCCATCGATGGCGATTACATCCACGTTGGCGCTTCAGCTATCTCCAGGGTGACTATCGGCTCATTACATCGTTGCAGATCATGCCATCCGCAAACAAGGCTAAGGCCGTCTTTGATAACGGTAGGACATCATCATACCACATCAAGAGTATTGCGGACTGCCAGCAGTCGGCCAAAGGCTCGTCACTGTTCAAGCTGGTGCTGAACCGAGGTTCGAGTAGTAAGCGATATGACTTTGAAGCAGACAGTCCCAAGCTTGCTGGTTAGTGGTTCTCATGATGATCTGGAGACCTTCTTTGACATTAGACATACTTCGATATTATAGCTGAGATCGTACAGACTATCAAAAACCTGAAGTCGGCTTTGGAGCGTTCTGGCACCCTCAACAAATCTAGAAGAAGTCGACATATTGTCTGAACTGCGTCTTGATCCCCTAACATCCAACATTGTTTATCTGGCTTGTATAGTTATATAACCTGCATTTGTACCAACACCACATTCGTATTCAAAGGAACGGCAATTGTCGCACCAGGGTGTATCGACTGCCGTCCAAAGTTGTCAATTGATGAGTTATCCAAGTGATGGACATAAAACAAGCATGGGGAACAACCTCAAAACATAATGATATAAGTTAGACTAGCCGAAGCTACTTTGACGGAGGAGTTGACATGAAATGTTGGGTATTCTACTTGGTAAGATCTCCAAATGATAGCCTAAATCGAAACAGGAGAAGTGAAAATTGATATAGAAACGAGGGAACGTGAGATATCTCATCAAGTCTGGGGAGGCGCAGTTGAGGGCGGCGCGAATGGAGAGCCTGGAGCGTGCAGATTGGGAGATACAAGAGGCGTCATTGATCCTCGTGCCCTTGGAGTACTGATTATTGGAGTTGTGGGTTCCTTAAAATTAGGGGTTCCGGGAACCTGCAGGTCAACCGTCCTCAGAACTGGTGAAGAGGGTGTCGCGCTTAACGGTGAGCCTGGTCCAGTTCTCCGTCGTGGTCGGTGAAGCATATGCTGTATGACAGATTCCCTTCGGAAGACAGGGCTTTTGGCATCTTCGTATCCGTGTTCACCCTCCATGACGATTTTCATTGTGCCTGGGTCGATACGGAATTTCTTGTTCTTCAAAGCGTCTGCAATATCCTTTTCGGCATGACGCCCTGCGAGAACTTCTCCAACGCCTGTTTGGGCACCAATGGAAACAGCCGAGGCAATTGTACCAGGCTCATGCCGGAGGAGAAGATCTCTTCGGTCTTCGCGGTGGAGGAGGTGGAGAATTGTCGCAAAGAACGCAAGAATGAGAAGGGCCGTTGTAAGAAGATGGACTGCGACAGGACTATTTATCGCATTATTAGCATAGAATCCCAATGGGCGAGGAAAATCTTACCTCAACCACAGGCGCAGGCAGAGTGTCTTGACTTGGACGACAATGGGTTCATCATCTTCGAGAAAATAAATACCCCGTGCAATGAGGGCAAGGTACATTGACTGTGTGACGTATAAGCATGCAAGATATTGATGTAGAAATGAATGCTGACATAGATCTTTTTGGATAAGTTTGTTAACGCTATTTCATCGAAACTGTCCGAAAAGCCCAACGGACTCTTGTTTGCAGCTTGGTAAACGGCAGCAGGAAGTTGCAGCCGTGTGGCATTTGCTCTGGCAAGAATGAACCGGTCAGGATTTGTTAAATTGAACATAATGCCGTTGTATGCTCGATTGTTCAAGGGTGGGCCAGTCACGTTGGCTGAAAAGGACGAAAATTTCGAGGCCGCACTAAAGGGTCGCAGCTCTTGGAGCTTGGTTACATTGCCAGACGCCATGTCAATCCCAACGTTGACCTCCCAAAATGAAAGTGAAGGGTAACAAAAGGTAGCTGAAGCTCTTGCTGTGGGGATGTAGCTGATGAAGTTTCATTGGAGCATCCTTAATGGCATACGACAGAGATGCTTACGAGAAGTACCAGAACACGACTGGACTGAATTCTTGAGGTTGCACTGTATTGCAGGTGGGAATATCCGATCCTTGATTTCGATAAATGAGTGTAAAAGATCCGAGAAAGGATGGAAATACTCACCAAACAGGATACGGCTAGAAACATCAACTTGGAAGGTTATCGAGCATTTGTCATCGGACGCGGAATTGGTCCATCCAGTTCCATCCGTGTGTTTATCCATCTTGACCTAGCAAAAATAGATACATTAGCGAGATTATACCAGCCTAGCACAAAAATTTCTATCATACAAAGATATTGGCACAGTTTGGTTCAGTCTTGATTGCTGTGGTATTCGCAAACGCTGTCCCATTCTTCGCAATCGATGTTGGCAGCTGGGAAGATAATTAAAGGATCATTTAGGTTTTGCACTTTAGAAAAACGTACTAGAAATGGAGCAACAGTGTATGGTGGCCGGACAAATGCAGGTGGAGGGAGGTCGTACATGACTGACGCACCAGCAAAGCCAGCGGCTGTCATGAAGGCTGAGGATGGAATATGATCAGGTAAGGGGCGTAGAATTCTTATGTGGAAGGTATGCTTACAACTAAGATCGTTAAACTGCAAATTTTGGTTCAAGCCAAGAGCGCCAATATTCTGCATAGTTGTATCTGACCATTTCCCGGACGTCAACATCGCTCAGAATTCATAAACGAGAGGCTCACCAGGTGCTGTCCACCATGTGTCCTGAACGATGAACAAAGCGGCTGCGAGAGGCTGGAAGCTGAGACTTAGGATGACCATAAGGGAAGCTAAAGCCACCAGATAATGACGATTCGCTGCTGCTCGGAACCATACCCAGAAATTGCTAGGAACAGACATATCAGTTGCGTGTATTTGAGATATGGAAGAACACACTTGGAACGGGTGTAGTCCAGTAACAAGCTTCGATGAGGTGGTGAATCACCATGGACCAAATCGACGTATGGCTAGTGGTGATGACAGTCAGTTCAACCAACTCAAAGATGTCAAGGTATCAATTTACCTGCAGTTTCTTGATCTCAATGTCTGTCCACGCCCACATGGCTACGACCTACGTCACGGTCAGCAAGGGAACAAAGAACATGAATCTGTTCGGGTTGACGAACCACAGCCGTAATAATGACAGGAGGTAAGGTCTGTAGAAGCCCACTATGAGTAATGCGATCAGTCCAGGAACGAGGGTACTGACATAGGCATAGTGCAGAATCTGATCATCTCTAGGGGTTTTACCCATTGGAAACCCTTGATTTTTGTTGCTGATGCGCAGTGCAACCTCGAGGCCGATTGCGGCAAGCAACAGAAACAGGACGAGAGGAACCCAAAAGTAAGCACGAAATGGGAGTGGAATCCAAACTCTGGGTTGTCGATTACCGGTTAATACAGGTGGTTGACCTTCCAGAGGAACAACCATAATTGAGGAGAGGTGCAAAGATCAAAGGAAAATACATACCTAGTTTTGGCGTGGCCTGGCTGATCTTTTCCTCATTGTAGTCGGCAAACTGAACATGATCGTCCGCTTGCGCATGGATGTCGCCTTCGTATGACTCAAGAATTCCATTGCGAGATTCTACCTGTAGACGAACAAAAAAACTTGTCAGCGCCTTGGACTTCGGGCACCATGGTGTGGGCGTGTCCCCCCCTTCGTGAGGACTCACATTCACAGGATGATATATTGACTGGGGGAGGCGAGGGGTGGTGGACTTCACTGGCAATGAGGACTTGTGGCTGCTCTGGTAAGACTCCCGAGTGGCACGCTGGTCGTTTTGAAAGACCTTGAATCCATCTTCATCTGCAGGCGTACCTCGCGACACAGCTGTTGCATCTGTGCCAACGGACGAAAAGAGGCGAGAGTCTGGTTGGCTCTGCCCTAGGTTGGGCGGTTGCATTGCGCGATGCGTAGGGAGATGATGGTGGTCACAGTAGTGCAGAAACAACGTTGTGTGCCTTAAGAAAGTTGCAGCGCCCACCGTCTGACAGGATCGGCTCCCTGAACAGGCGCTAGGGTCACCTCGTGTATAGAGCCTGGTTAGTGATCGGTCGAAAATCACTCAAGGCTGGTCACTCCTTCGTGGTCTTGCAATGAGTAAAGGAAGGAACATTAGGCTCTATGGTGAAACTTGAGCGCGGGGAAAGCAATTGATTTATCGCCCCATTCTAAGACCGTCCGAAAACTCCCCATAAGGTTCGTTGATACCAGTGGCGACAGCTCCTCCGTCCAGGGTTGCAATTGAGTCCAAAGCCGATGCAAGTGCGCTGTTGGACTGCTTAACGCCCTGAACTAGATATGTTCATAGTGACTGAAAGGGAGAAGAAGGGTTCAATCTAATCTTATCGGTCATCTGCCTCGCTCGGTGCTCGTCAGTGTTTCCTGCCCACGCCAATCAGGTTTCCATTGACACCCAGTCACAGGCATTTATCCAAGCTTTGGAATGGCTGCAAATAATCCCAGAGGGACATTGCCAGGCGATCACTACATACTCGATTCTTCTGCTAAATGGCCAGACAGAACATTACTCAATTTGGGATTGCCGCAATCCACTAGTCACATGGTTTTTTTAGAGGCAACACGACAGAAATAACCACTATAGTCTTGTCTCCTGTAACATGAGGCGAACATGCCCTGTACCGACCCAATTTTCGACATAGGTCTCACCAACGACACGGAAACCTAATTTCGTGTATATTTTAACCTGTGAAACACAGTGAGATGAACCCAGCAAGGTAATTGATTCGACTAACATCCAGTTCGGTCGTTGTTTCCAACACCATAGGTGATCCGTCTGCTCTGGCCTGACCGACTCCATGCATCAGTATAGGTCCTCATCATTTGATTGAAAATGTCGTAGACATGCCTGTTTCTCGACAAGTTCATAAAGTGCTCTTCCGTAGCCCTTGCCTTGGTGGTCTTTCGCAATGCCAAAAATATGCAAATGCCATGAATTAAGCAAGTATTCTGGACCAAGCGCATCCGCAGACAGTTGAACCATAGCTGGTGAAAACTGGGGCAGACGAGGTCATGAGATTTGTGCAAGATAAGAAAAGCGAATTCACACACCTCGTTTAGCCACCAATCTCGAAGTTTCTCGGGGATGGTTTCCATAAACTCGTTCCAACCAGCAGCACGCTCTTCCTCGCTGGAGATCGCCCGAAGAGTGAGCGGAATCAAAGGCGCACGAATGATAGCCACATACGTTGCAAACGCCTTCTTGCCCGGTGGGTACCACAAAGCTGCCCCTACAATGTCCGAAGTATTTGGCCCGATCGACATGACATCCAGTTGCCCTCCGATCAAAGCTGCCCGAACATTCGCCCGAAGTAGTAGAGTGTCCAAACTTCTGTCTCTTCCTCCAATCAAGATATCTGTGAATGGATCGCCTACAGGATTCTGGTTAGAATCGTCACACTACTCTTAATTGGTATAACCACATGCCTTCGAATGAATTGAGCAGAACCATCATGATCCGGTCTATCTCGTCGTCTTATGGGGAAGGACGTTAGACCCGGATTGAATGTAGACCTCGCGCAATATGAGTTACGGGCATACCTGTTGCATTAGGCAGGTGTCTAGCGCAAGGGTATGCTGTCGAGCCTGCTGCTGACATTGCGATGGGCTGACGGTCGTGTTCTCTGCAAGGAGTTCATATAGAGAAAATCTCGGTGAGTCACTTTATGACACAGACAATCCCTCATGATCATGACAGCGCGGCTGCGCGATTCCGACGTGCGACTGCAACAGAGGAAAGTCAGTCTCAGCGTTAGGAACTAATCTTATCGTCGAAGATCTTCGCGTGGTCGAAGTCAGCTGACCTTAGTGTGCAATTCTGCGGCACTTCGGGAGATCTGCCAAGAACTTGAAGAAGCGCATGGGCGCTCTTGGAGCCTGGAGCCATATCAATGCCCTTGCTGCGGCTCCTTTGCAGGCCTAAATGCAAGAAATGATGGAGATCGTTCATTTGTCAAAAATAGGTATCTGGAGAACACGGTCTGTAAGCAACACTGATCGAAGCCAGTCAATATGCCTGGATACTCTGAATGCAAGATAAGCAAAATAACGTACTGTAAACGGTAAACAATAGTTTGCAACTTCCTAGGCCAACTTGGCTGCAATCATCATTCGACAGAAATCGTTGAAGCCCATCGACTTGTCTGGTGAAGTTGAGAATAGTTCGAGCATTTCAAGCATCTTCGTCGAAGAAAGATCAGTTGAGCAAGTGAATACACCCCAATGGCAACGACCACATACCTCTTCGGCCTTGAGCTTCTCATTCAGTAGCTTTGCTACTCGTTGGATATCCTTGATCATAATTTTTTGGTCCTCTAGTTCAGAAGGCGGTACATCGGGGAAGAAAAGGGCAATCGCATCCAAACAAGTTTGCCGCTGTCTGCTGGTTAACCTTTCA
>Ga0247735_1000766_pt1 | contig 12589 bp, 13 predicted proteins | sample UWRJL178409R2_FD_180934 | JGI IMG/M metagenome (GOLD analysis project Ga0247735, IMG submission 180934) | Plant litter microbial communities from Arlington Agricultural Research Station in Wisconsin, United States - UWRJ-L178-409R-2 | ecosystem: Environmental > Terrestrial > Plant litter >...
AGCGGCTTCTCAATATTCGCCCCAGAAGAACACTGGGTTATCTCAAGCCTTCTGACAAGCTAGATCAATTGATCAATGGTGTTGCGCTAACAACCTGAAACCGCCCGAGCGAAACCCTCGGAAGTTGACCTCTCACTGTGCGTTGAGCGGTCAGTTCAGCGGGTGGCTCAGCGGGCGTTGAGCAAGTGCTCCAGGTGCGCGTCGAGCGCGTCGATCGCCCAGTCGGCCGGGCTTCCGCTCGTCTGGCCAAGCAGGTGCAGGGCGAGCCCGTCAACAACGGCATGGGTGAGTTCGACTGAACCCGCCGAGACCCCGAGCAGTTCGAGGGCCTGCGCGCAGACATTGTGGATCGCGGCGTGGGTCTGCTCGTGGCTCGCCCGGAGCGCCTCGTCCGTCACGGCGAGGGCGAGGAATGACACGGTGACTTCCATCTCGGTGCGGCGCTCCTCATCCAGCGGGAGCAACTCGAGCAGGATTGCCCGCGCACCGGCCCGACCGCGCTCCGCCATTTTCGCGTGCTCGACCCGCACCGTGAGGCGCTCGATCAGCAGGGAGACCGCGGCGGCGCGCACACTCGCCTGGGTGGGGAAGGTGTACCGCAGGGAAGACGGCGGGAGGCCGGCCTCGGCGGCGACCTTCCGCACGGACAGTGCCGTCAGGCCATCGCGGACGAGCACCCGCCAGGCAGCTTCCGTCACCGTTGCGTGTCGTAATTCCTGGTCCATCGTTCGAGGCATATGCCAATACTCGCACAATCGTACGGTTATGTGCTAAAACTGATTCGTACGGTCGTGCGAAAACGATCGACCGAAGAAGGGGACGGATTGTTATGGCGTGGGTCATTTTGATTGCTGCGGGAGTGCTGGAGTCCGTGTGGGCCTCCGCACTCGGCGCGTCGAAAAACTTCAGCCGGAGAAAACCCACCATCCTGTTCGTCGTCACCCTGGTCTTGAGCATGATCGGACTCGCGGTCGCGATGAACACTATCCCGGTCGGCACCGCCTACGCGGTGTGGGTCGGGATCGGCGCCGTACTCACCGTGGTCATCGCGGTGGTCCGCGGGCAGGAGACGCTCACCGTCGCCCGCGGGCTGGTGCTCGCGGTACTGGTCGGCTGCATCATCGGGCTGAAGGTGGTCAGCTGATGCCCTGGATCATCCTCATCATCAGCGCACTCCTCGAAGCCGTCTGGGCAACCGCCCTCGGCGCCAGCAACGGCCTCACTATCCTCGTGCCGTCGATCGTTTTTGTTGTGGTGCTCATCGCGTCGATGGCCACCCTCGGGTACGTGGTCAGGCAGATCCCCATCAGCACCGCGTACGCTGTGTGGGCGGGCCTCGGCGCCGCCTTCACGGTCACCTACAGCATGATCACGGGTGGCGAAGCGGTCACCGTGCTCCGGGTGCTGTTCCTGCTGGGAATCGTGGGCAGCGTTGTCGCCCTCAAGCTGGTCAAGTCGCATCCGGCCACCGACACGACGAACCACAGCAAAACGAAAGAGGACCGTGCGCACTGACCCCGTCCCAACCTGGGATGACGATCCCGAGCCCGCACGTCCCATTCCCACGGGTCCACCGGTCCAGGCCCGGATCGCACTGGGACTCGGTTTCGGCGCCGTCATCGTAATGACCGCACTGTCGGGCACCGTTGCCGGCACCTCCGCCCTGGCACTGTCCGCGGTCGAGGGAGATCCGAACGCCATCCTCCTCGCCACCGGCGGATTCGGCGCGGGAGTGGTCCTCATCCTTGCCGGGCTCCTCACCTCCCTACAGCCGATCGCCCGCAACCACGGGCGACGCACTGCCCTGGCCGCCGCGGTCGTCTCGCTGACCGCACCAATCACGGCGGCCGCAGTCGGCTTCGGCCTCGAGGCCCTCGCCTAGGGCCCTCGACCACATCTCCGGATGCTGCCAACCGCGGCACCACTCGCCACCGCGACGGTGCGGGCAGCCGATGCAGCGCGCAATTCGACCTGCCATCAATTCACGATTGCCACTCTTCATTAGGTCAGCCGTCACTGTATAGTCAGTGCATGCTGACTATTGCTTCGCGGCTCGACGTGATGAATCGACTGGGCCGGGCGATGGCCGATTCCACCCGGTCCCGGATCCTGCTCAGCCTGCTTGAGCAGCCCGGCTACCCCGGCCGCCTGGCCGAAAAGCTCGAGCTGACCCGCTCGAACGTGTCGAACCACCTCAGCTGCCTGCGCGGCTGCGGCATCGTCGCCGCGGTTCCCGAAGGACGCCGCACCCGGTACGAGATCGCCGACCCCCACCTAACCCGTGCGCTGCTGTCGCTCGTCGACGTGGTGCTCGCTGTTGACGACGGTGCCGAGTGTGTCGACGAGACCTGCGACATCCCCCTGTGCTGCGGGAACGGCGCATGACAACGGTACCGAGCGGAGCGGCCAGCGCCCTCACCCCGGTCCGGAAGAAACTGCTGCAGCGCCGCATCCGGATCATCGTGATGATCACCATCGCGTACAACGTGGTCGAGGCAGTCGTCGCGATCGCCGCGGGCTCCGTCGCCTCCTCCGCAGCCCTCGTCGGCTTCGGGCTGGACTCCATCGTTGAGGTGTTGTCTGCGGCAGCCATCGCCTGGCAGTTTGCGGCGCCCGACCCGGAGCGGCGCGAGAAAGTGGCCCTGCGGGTGATCGCTTTCTCGTTTTTCGGGTTGGCGGCGTATGTGATTGTGGACGCCGGGCTGTCGCTGCTCGCCTTCCGCGAAGCGGACCACAGTTCCGTCGGCATCGCCCTGGCCGCGATCAGCCTCGCCGTGATGCCCGCGCTGAGTTGGTTCGAGCGCCGAACGGGAACCGAGCTCGGCTCGGCGTCGGCGATCGCCGATTCGAAGCAGACCCTGATCTGCAGCTACCTCTCCGCAGCCCTGCTGGTCGGACTGCTACTGAACTCCCTGCTCGGCTGGGCCTGGGCCGATTCGGTCGCCGCCCTCGTGATCGCCGGCTTCGCGATTCGCGAGGGCCTCGAGGCGTGGAAGGGTGAGAGCTGCGCAGTGCCGGTCTCAGCCCTCACCGGCGAACGCACCGTCGACGCCTGCGACTGCTGCTGAGGCACCCGGGGAGCAGCCGCCTGGCACACCGTAAGGTGGCACCATGGATGGGATTCTTGCCGGTGGCAACATGAACGTTGTCGTTCGCGACGGCGACACGGTGCTGCGCCAGGCGGGGCCATGGACCCCGACGGTTCACCGCTACCTCGACTACCTGCGCCGCGCCGGCATCGACTGGGCACCGACACCGCTCGGGATCGAGGGCGACCGGGAACGGCTGTCCTTTATCGACGCCGAGGTTCCGGTGTACCCGCTGCCCGGGTGGGTCTGGGACGAAGCGGTCCTCGCTGACGGCGCCACTCGCCTGCGCCAACTGCACGACGCGAGCATCGGCTTCGCCCTCGACGGCGCCGTCTGGCAGTCGCGCGCCAAGGTACCCGCCGAGGTGATCTGCCACAACGACTTCGCACCGCATAACCTCGCGTTCGTCAACGGTACCCTCGTGGGCGCGATCGATTTCGACATGTGCTCCCCCGGTCCGCGCCTCTGGGACCTCGCCTACTTCGCGACCAGGGCGGTTCCGCTGGCCGCGGTGACCCCCGACGGCGCCCCGGGTATGGACAGTGCCCGCCACCGCGTCGAAGTGATCCTGCGCGCGTACGGTTCGTCGGCCACCTGGGACGACGTCATCCGGCTCGCCATCATCCGCCTGCTCGACCTGGCGGAGATGAGCCGCGAGAAAGCGGAGGAACTAGCTAAACCGAACCTGCTCGAGGATGCTCTTGGATACGAACTCGACGCCGACTATCTCCTCGCGTTCCGCAACTAACGGCTCCGGGCCGAGCCGACCGTCTACCTCTCGGTGAGGTAGGGGCGTAGCGCCGCCTCGATCGAGGCACGCATCCGGTCGGTGAGACCGGTGCCGCCCGGGATGACCATATGGTGCATGTACTGCACACCGTAGACAAGGTCCACCAACGCAGACAGGTCAGCGTGGGCGGAGAGGATGCCGTCGGCCTGCAGCGACGCGAATCCGCCCCGCAGCACCCGGCGTCGCGCGGTAATAAATTCGTCATAGTAAATCCGGCGAAGCCGCGGACTGCTTGCCATCAGCATCTGCCTCTTCACCAGGAGGTTCTGGAAGCGGTCGCCCTCGTGGATTTGGTCGGCGAAAAAGGAGAGCACGTCGGAGACAGCATCCCCCGTGTGGTGGAAATCGACGGGGTCGCGCACGGCATCGAGGGCGGCGGCCAGCAGGGAATCACGGCTGTCCCAGCGGCGGTAGAGCGCGGCGCGACTGGAGCCGGCCCGAGCGATGATTGCCGTAATGGTGATGTCTTCCGGGTCGTCGGTTTCGACAAGCAGGTCGACCGCGGCAGCGAGGATGACAGCATCAACCCCGTCATTGCGCGGGCGGCCGGGCCGACGCTGTCCACCGGATGCCTGGACCTCATCATTCGTTACGACGCTGTTCATCCCGCAACTGTAGTGAGTGGTTATGGCCACCCGCCGGAGCGAAAGCGGCCCACCGCGGAGCATCCCCAAATGTTCACTTTCCCGTAATTACGTGTATCCCAGTCTCGTAAATCCGATTCAGAGACTGCTGGTCTTGTTATCCCCATGACCACCGCAGACACCATCACCCCGGACGCCACCGCCACCACCCTCACCTCACCGGGCGTCTTCCCCACCTTCGCCCCGAGCGACCCAGCCAACTTCCGCGACCTCGGCGGCATCGTGGTCGACGGTGGAACCGTGGCCACCGCGACACTGTTCCGCAGCGACGACCTCTGCCTGGTCTCCGCCGGATACGCCGAAATGCTTCTGCGCGACCACGGCATCACCGCCATCATCGATTTGCGCTCTGCCGCCGAAGTCGCCGGAACCGGCCGTGGCCCGCTCGGCCACCTCAGCGCCAATTATCACCACCTCGCGCTCGGCGGCGACGTCATCATTAACAGCGCGAGCTCCCTTGCCGACCTGGATGCTCTTGCCGAGTGGTACACCCGCCTGCTCGAGCTGTCCACCCACAAGATCGTGACCGCGATCTCGATCATCTCCGTTGAGAAGGGCGCGACGGTCTTCCACTGCGCCGCGGGCAAGGACCGCACCGGGATCCTGGCCGCCGCGATCCTTGCGCTGCTCGGTGCAGACGCCGACGCGATCGCCGTTGACTACGCCCGCACCCATCCAGTACTGGAGAACATCATCACCCGGCTGGCAACCAGCCCGGGCTCGCACGGCTCCGGCACCGACGTGCGCCCGATGCTCAGCATGGTTCCGCGGCCTCCCGTCCTCACCGCCGAATACAGCGTCATGCTGGCCGTGCTCGCCCTTGTTGTCGAACGCCACGGGTCGATCGAGGCGCTGCTGCGCACCGCGGGTCTCGACGACGCCCTGCTGGAACGCCTGCGCGCCCGCCTCCTCTGCTGAGCGACCGCTCTTCCCTTTTCCCCTCCCTTCCCCTCGTCCCACCCACCCAAGGAGCATCACCGTTATGTCCCGTTTCACTGTCTTCGGCGCAGCCCTGCTTGTGTCCGCCGTCGCCCTCACCGGCTGCGCGGCCACCACCGGCGGCACCTCCGCCGCCGGTGACGACGCCGAGAAGGTTCTCACCATCGGCGCGTTCTACGACCAGCCCTCGTTCAACCCGGCCGACTCCGGCAGCGGCCACCCCGTGCAGTACATGCAGGCCGTCTACGACAGCCTCACCAAGCTCGACCCCGACGGCACCGTGCAGCCCTCTCTCGCCACCAGCTGGAGTTATAACGACACCAAAACCGTGCTCACCCTCGAGCTGCGCGACGACGTCACCTTCAGCGACGGCACCGCGTTTACCGCCGAGGCTGTCAAGGCCAACCTCGAGAACGTGCTCGCCGGCAGCGGCCAGGGCAGTTCCTCGCTGGCCAGCATCCAGTCGGTCGAGGTTGCCAGCGACACCAGCGCGACCATCACGCTCACCGCGCCGGACCCCGCCCTGCTCTACAGCCTCGGCCAGGAGGGCGGCTTCATCGCCAGCCCCACCGCCATCACCGCCGGCGACCTCGCCACCACACCGGTCGGCTCCGGCCCCTACCTGCTGGACGCCGCGCAGACGACCGCGGGAAGCGAGTACACCTTCACCCGCAACCCCGACTACTGGAACACCGACGAGTTTCCCTACGACGAGGTGGTGATCAAGCCGCTGCTGACCGAGGCCGCGCGCCTCAACGCACTCAAATCCGGGCAGGTCGACGCCACCGGCGGCGTGGCCAAGATGGTCGCCGAGGCCGAGGGCAGCGGACTCACCGTCACCACCGCCCCCGGTGACTGGCAGGGACTGCACATCGCCGACCGCGCGGGCGAGGTCGTTCCGGCCCTCGCCGACGTGCGGGTGCGCCAGGCCATCAACTTCGCGATCGACGCGGAGGGCATCCTCGAGACGATCCGCCTCGGTTACGGCGAGCGCAGTTCGCAGATCTTCAGCCCCTCGGGTTCGGCGTGGGACGCCGAGCTGAACGAGGCGTACCCCTACGACCCGGAGGAGGCCCGCGCGCTGCTCGCTGATGCCGGGTACGCGGATGGCTTCGACCTGCCGATGGTGCTCTCCACCGACTACCTCGGTGACGTGCAGGCCGCGATCGAGCAGGGCCTCGGCGACGTGGGCATCCGGGTGCAGTGGACCTCCGTGCCGCTGACCAGCCTGGGCGCCGAGATGTTCAGCGGAAAGTACCCGGTGTACTTCGCCAAGCTCGCCACCACCCCGATCCCGTGGAAAGACCTGCAGCTGCCGATCAGCGGTATGTACAACCTGTACGGGACCGAAGACGCCACCGTCACTAGCCTGATGAGCGAGATCGGCGCGGCCGACGACGCCGAGACGGGCGCGCTCTACCAGGAGCTCAACGAGTACCTCGTCACCGAAGCGTGGTTCGACCCGTGGTACGTGCAGGACAACATCTACCTCAGCAACAACACCGTCGAGGTCGAGATGCAGCAGGGCCAGATCATCCCGTCGCTGTACAACTACAGCCCCGCAGAATAGCGAATTCGGGCGGGGGCGGCGTTCGCGTCGCCCCCGCCCCTTTCTTCTCCTCAACCCCTCCCCTTCGCCCATCCCATGTTGGAGTTCCCCATGGTCCGCTTCCTGCTCACCCGCTTCGGCGGCGCCGTTGTGCTCGCCTTCATCGTCAGCACGGGCACCTTCTTTTTGCTGTCCACCGCCGGGGCTGACCCCGCCGCGGCCCTGCTCGGCATCGATGCCACCAGCGCCCAGATCGCGGTCAAACGCGCTGAACTCGGGCTGGATGCTCCACTTCCCAGCCGCTACCTCAACTGGCTCGGCGGCGCCCTCACCGGCAACCTCGGCACCTCCTGGAGCACCAACCAGCAGGTCTCCTCCCTCATCGCCACCCGCCTGCCGGTCACCCTCTCGCTCGCCGTCGGCGCGATCCTGCTCTCCTCGGTTCTCGGAATCACCCTCGGCTACATCTCCGCCATCAAGCGCGGCTGGCTCGACCGCACCCTACAGTTCGTTGTGGTCATCGGATACGGGCTGCCCGGCTTCTGGGTCGCCCTTGTGCTTTCCACCGTCTTCGCCGTCCAGCTCGGCTGGTTCCCCGCCACCGGCTACACCCCCTTCACCCAGTCCCCCACCGGCTGGGCCGGCACCGTCATCCTGCCGATCGTTGCGCTCACCCTCGGCGTTGCGGCGAGTATCGCCCAGCAGACCAGGGACTCCGTGCTCGACGTCCTCCGCCAGGGGTACGTCCGCACCCTGCGCAGCCGCGGCCTCCCGCACTGGCGGGTGCTGGTGCTGCACGTGCTCCGGAACGCCGCCGCCGCTCCCCTCGGCGTCATCTCGCTGCAGTTCATCGGGCTGCTCGGCGGCGCAATCATGGTCGAGAACGTCTTCGCTCTTCCCGGACTCGGCACCTTCGCCGTCTCCTCCTCCATCTCCTCCGATGTGCCGGCGATCCTCGGCATCGTGGTGGTCGGCGCGGTGACCGTCGTCATCGTCAACCTGATCCTCGACTCCGTTATGGCCTGGCTGAACCCGAAAGTGCGCACCCGATGACTACTCCCGCCGCCACTCCCGCACCCGCACCCGTTCGCCGCGGCACCGCGCGCCGCCTCCTCGCCAACCCCGTCGGCGCAGCATCCAGCATCGTGCTCGTCGTTATCGTCTTCTGCGCGGTCGCCGCCCCGCTGCTCACCTCCTACGCCCCGAGCGACTCTGCCCTCAAGGACGTGCTCGCCGAAGCCAGCGCCGCGCACCCGCTCGGCGCCGACGGAAGCGGCCGCGACATCTGGACGCAGCTTCTCTACGGCGCCCGCCAGTCGCTCATCGCCGGGACCATCGCCACCGCCGTCGCCATCATCATCGGAGTGCCCGCCGGCCTCATCTCCGGCTACCGCGGCCGCCGCCTCGACACCGCGCTGTCCTGGGTTTCCGACCTGGTGATGTCGTTGCCGGCGATCATTGTGCTGCTCGCCGTGATCAGCCGCACCGGCCCGGTGATGCCCGTCGTTATGGTCGCGTTCGGCCTGCTGACCGCCCCCTTCTTCTACCGCATTACCCGCTCCTCGACCCTCGCGGTGCGGAATGAACTGTTTGTGGATGCTGCGCAGGTCGCCGGCCTCACGCCGCTGCGGATCCTCGCCAGGCACGTGCTGCCCACGGTGCGCGGGCCGATCCTGATCCAGGGCGCGCTGGTGCTCGGTATGGCGATCGTGGCCCAGGCCGGCCTCGAATTCCTCGGCCTCGGCGACCCGTCGACGCCCAGCTGGGGCACCATGCTGAACGACGCGCTGCGCAACATCTACGTCGCACCGCAGTTGATCGTGTTCCCGGGCCTCGCCCTCGGCATCACCAGTTGTGCGCTCGCGCTGCTCGGCGCCGCCCTGAACGACTCCCTGTCCCGCCGCGACACCGCTGCCGTACGACCGGCCCCGCGGGCGAAAGCCCCGCGCGCAGCATCCGCCACCACCGCTGCTTCTTCCGACGGCGTCGCTTCTTCCGATGGCGTCGCTTCGGCAGCGGCCACCACCGGGCTCTCGCCGGCATCAACCGCGGGGGCCGCCCTCGTGGTCGACGGCCTGCGAGTGAGCTACGGCGCCACCGAGGTGGTGCACGGGGTCTCGTTCACGGTGCAGCCCGGGGAGGTTGTTGGCCTCGTCGGGGAGTCCGGCTCCGGCAAAACGCAGGTCGCCCTCGCCAGCCTCGGCCTGCTGCCCGACACCGCACGCCCCGTGCTGCGCGGCCTCGGCATCGACGGGGTCGACGCCACCGGGTTCACGGACCGCGACTTCCGCCGGGTGCGCGGCACCCGCATCGCCTACGTGCCGCAGGAGCCACTGAGCAACCTCGACCCGGCGTTCACCGTCGGGTACCAGTTGATCGAACCGATGCGCCACCACCTGAAAATCAGCAAGGCGGAGGCCCATAACAAGGCCGTCGCGCTGCTGGCCAGGGTCGGCATCACCGAACCTGAGGCCACCATGGCGCGCTACCCGCACCAGCTCAGCGGTGGGATGGCGCAGCGGGTACTGATCGCCGCCGCGGTCAGCTGCGATCCCGCACTGCTCATCGCTGACGAGCCGACCACAGCGCTCGACGTCACCGTGCAGGCCGAGGTACTCGACCTGCTGCGCGACCTGCAGCGCGAGAGCCGGATGGCGATCCTCATCGTCACCCATAACTTCGGGGTGGTCGCCGACCTCTGCGACCGCGTGTTGGTGATGCGCTCCGGCGAAGTCGTCGAGCAGGGCACCGCCGCCACCATCCTCACGGCGCCACAGCACGAGTACACCCGGGCGCTGCTCGGGGCATCCCTCGACAGCGCACCCTCGCGGCGCGATCGCGACCGGGCACTCACCGCGGCCTCCGCTGTTTCGTCCACCGACTCCTCCCTCACCGCTTCGGAGACCACCCATGCCTGATGCATCGCAGACACCGTCCATTCCCGCTTCCCTGCTGGCCGTCGACGACCTTGTTGTCGACTACCCCGGTTCCGGATTCCGGAAGAAGGGCCACCGCGCCCTGCACGGGGTGAGCCTGGCGGTCAGCGCCCACGAGACGTTCGGCATCGTTGGCGAATCCGGAAGTGGAAAGTCCACCATCGGCAAAGTGGTGCTCGGCCTCGCCACCGCCACTTCCGGCCGGGTCAGCTACGACGGCACCAACCTCGCCACGCTGACCCCCGCCGGGCGCCGGCGCCTCGCGCCGGAGATCCAGGCGGTGTTCCAGGACCCGCTCTCCTCACTGAACCCGGCGCTGTCGATCGAGGACATCCTCACCGAACCGCTCACCACTAACGGAGTCTCCCGCACCGACGCCCGCCACCGCGTCGGCTCGCTGCTCGACACGGTTGGCCTTCCCGCCGGCAGTGCGCAGCGGTTCGCCTCGGAGTTCTCCGGCGGCCAGCGCCAGCGGATCGCCATCGCCCGCGCCCTCGCCCTGAAGCCGCGCCTGATCATCTGCGACGAACCGGTCAGCGCCCTCGACCTCAGCACCCAGGTGCGGGTGCTCGACCTGCTTGTCGACATCCAGCGGGAGACCGGCGTCGCGTACCTCTTTATTACCCACGACCTCGACGTGGTGCGGTACATCAGCCACCGCGTCGCGGTGCTGCGCGGCGGCCGGATCGTCGAGACCGGCGAGACCGATGCGGTGACCCTCGAACCGCAGCATCCGTACACCCGCCGCCTGATGCTGGCCTCCCCCGCCACCGACCCGGTGGTGCAGGCCGAACGCCGCCGCCTCCGCCACCTCGCCGCCGCGGACAACCTGGTACTGGACTGATGGGTAGCACGAAAACCGCAACCGCAACCCGTGTCGCCGGCATCCTCGCCGGGCTGACGCTGGCCGAGAAAGTCGGTCTCCTCTTCCACACCGTGATGGAGGTGGGGCCGGACGGCACCCTTGCCGAACCGGCGACCAGCCGCCTCGGGCTTAGCACCCACGAGTTGGTTGTTGGCCGCGGCATCCGCCATTTCAACGTGATCGCCATCGGAGACCCGCAGGAGTTCGCGCGCTGGCAGAACGAACTGCAGCGCCTCGCCCTCAGCACCGGCTCGCGCCTGCCCGTGGTACTTACGGCCAACCCCAGCCACTCCGTCACCCACAACGAGGGCTCGTCGCTCGCGGTTGGCGCTTTCAGCCAGTGGCCGGAACCGCTCGGTTTCGGCGCGATCGGCGATGTCGATACCGTGCGCCGTTTCGCCGATGTGGTGCGCAGGGACTACCACCGCCTCGGCATTCGCGGATCGCTTTCCCCCAACCTCGACCTCGCCACCGAACCCCGCTGGGCCAGGCTCCGCGAAACCTGGGGTGCGGATGCCGCCGCCGTCGAATCCTTCGGCGCCACCTTTATCAGCACCCTGCAGGGCCCGGCGCTCGACCGGGACTCCGTCTTCTGTATGGCCAAACACTTTCCAGGCGGCGGGGCCCAGAAAGACGGCGAGGACCCTCATTTCGCCATCGGCCGCGAACAGGTCTACCCGGGCGGCACCTTCGACAGCCACCTCGAGCCGTTCCGTGGCGCGATCGACCGCGGCGTCGCGGCCATCATGCCCGGCTACGGCATCCCGATCGGCCTCATCCGCGACGGCGAACCGGTTGAGGAGGTTGCCTTCGGTTTCAACAAACAAATAATCAGTGGGATGCTCCGTGACGAGCTCGGCTTCGATGGTGTGGTCTGCACCGATTGGGGCATTGTCAGCGACATGACCCTGTTCGGGCAGAGATTTCCCGCGAAGGCCTGGGGGCTCGAGGATGCTGATCCGCTCACCCGGCTCGAGGCGATCTTCGCCGCGGGCTGCGACCAGGTCGGCGGCGAGACCTGCACCGACCTGCTGCTCGAACTCGTCAACTCCGGGCGGGTCACCGAACAGCGCCTCGACGAATCCGCCGCCCGGATCCTCACGGTGATGGTCGACCTCGGCCTCATCGACAACCCTTTTGTCCCCGCGGAAAACGTGCACCCGTCTATCAGCGGCACCGCCGACCGCGCCGCCGGGGAGGACGCGCAGCGCCGCAGTATCACGCTGCTCGCCCACGGCCGCACCATGCGGGCGCAGCACCCGCCTGTACCTACCCCGCCCCTGCAGCATCCCCCGGTAACCCTTCCGCTTCCTACGGGCCTGCGCATCTTTGCGCCCGGGTTCAGCGCGGATACCGTGGCCCCCTTTGGAACACCGGTTGAGTCGCCCGAGGGCGCCGAAATCGCGATTGTCCGGATTGTCGCCCCTTGGGATGCGCGTTCCGGCCTGTTCCTCGAAGACCGCTACCACTCCGGCTCACTCGAGTTCAGCGAGCAGACCCTCACCGAGTTGCGGGCGATCGCGGCCGAGGTGCCCCTGGTTGTCGACGTCTACCTCGAACGCGCGGCGATACTCACACCGCTGCTCGACATTGCCAGTGTGCTGGTGGCGAGCTTCGGCTCGTCGCCGCGCGCCCTGCTCGAGGTACTGTTCGGCGACACCCTGCCGGCCGGCCACCTGCCGCTGGCGCTGCCGCTCAGTGCGGATGCGGCCGAGCGCAACTTCCCCGATGTCGGGCTCGATGACGCCGGCAGACTGTTCCCGATGGGCTTCTCGGC
>Ga0247735_1000767_pt1 | contig 12579 bp, 11 predicted proteins | sample UWRJL178409R2_FD_180934 | JGI IMG/M metagenome (GOLD analysis project Ga0247735, IMG submission 180934) | Plant litter microbial communities from Arlington Agricultural Research Station in Wisconsin, United States - UWRJ-L178-409R-2 | ecosystem: Environmental > Terrestrial > Plant litter >...
CTGCCGTCGCGCGCCGATCTCGATCTGGCCGGGTGGCCGGAGGTTGATATTTTTGCGCATATCTGACGCCCTTCGCCTTCAGTGCTGTCCCAACAGCGAGAACCCGCATGTCTGAAGCGGCGGTCAGCGTCCGATCGGCGCGGCAGATGTGGGCCGCGCCAGATAGCAGTCACGACCGCGTCGTCGGCGCGCTGCGCATCGCGCTGCCGCTGCTGATCGGCATTCTTTCTGCCTTCCTCGTGATGATGCCGCTCGCCGGCAGCGGCGATGTCAGCTTCCTGCTCGACAAGAACAAGGTCGAGGTCGCCAAGGAGCGGCTGCGCATCCAGTCCGCGACCTATCGCGGCGAAGACGGCAAGGGTCAGTCCTTCGCGATCAATGCCGGCTCCGCCGTGCAGAAGACCTCGGCCGAGCCGATCGTCCAGCTCAGCCAGTTGTCGGCCGAGATCGGGCTGAGCGATGGCCCGGCGCGGCTCGTCGCCGATCGGGGACGCTATAATATGGACAGTCAGCAGGTCATGGTCGACGGCCCGGTCCGCTTCAACACGACCGATGGCTATCAGCTCGACACGCACGACGCGACGATCGACCTGAAGACCCGGCAACTGGAAAGCGGGGGCGCGGTGACCGGCAAGGTGCCGCAGGGTAATTTCAGCGCATCCCGCCTGACCGCCGACCTCGAAAACCATATCGTCAAACTTGACGGCAACGCGCGCTTGCGGATCGTGCCGCGAAGGGCGAGATAGACGCCCATGGCTCATCTGACCCGCCTCATCGCGCTCGGCGCCCTGTCCGGCACGCTCTTCCTCGCCTCGGGGGCAAGCGCGCAGAGCCACAATTCGGCGGCACCGATCGACTTCGGCGCCGACCATATCGAGCTGCAGGACAAGGCGAATCGCGCGATCCTGACCGGCAACGTCTCGGTTCGCCAGGCGGAGATGACGCTCAATTCGGCGCGTATGACCGTCGCCTATACCGGCCAGGTGGTCGATGGATCGCCCCAGGTCTCGCGCCTCGACGCGGCCGGCGGCGTCACCGTGACCCGCCCGCAGCAGACCGCGCGCAGCCAGTATGCCGTCTATGATCTCAACCGCCGGGTGATCACCATGCTCGGGTCGGTCTCGCTGCTCCAGGGCGGCAACACCGTGAATGGCGGGCGGCTGACGATCAATCTCGACACCGGGCGCGCCGTGATCGACGGCTCGGCCGTCGGTGGCGCCGGCGCTGCGCCGGGCACGACGACGAGTCGCGGTGGACGGGTGACGGGCACCTTCTCGGTGCCCAAGCGCAACTAGGCCCGCGCGGGCGTTTTCGCTCGAGGTGAAGATTGAGGTTAGCGCGGAGGCGCGGAGAGAACTTCGCCAACCTGATTTCTTCCGGGCCGAGGATTTTCACGCGAAGACGCGAAGGCGCGAAGGCGCGAAGAGGATGCGCCGCTGGCACGAATCTGCCCAATCTCCTTTGCGTCTTCGCGTCTTCGCGTGAATCATTGGCCGGCAAGCCTTTTTTGTTCCCCGGCGGAGGCCGGGGTCCAGTTGGGGGACGCCCTTGGTCGATGGCGCCCGCGGTTACCCTGGCCTTCCCGACTGGGCCCCGGCCTCCGCCGGGGAACGACAAGTATTGGCCCAGAACAAGACTGCTACCGTTCTCTCGAAACGGAGGGGCTTGATTCCAATATGTTTCGCCAGCGTTTTTTGATCGGCCTGCCGCTGCCCTCTTCCCTTGTCCCGGCGTCTGGTGCAGGGTTTTTCGTGCAGTCATGCACAAAGCCTGCCAAATGCTGTTCCGGCAGGTTTTGTAACCATATGATGCGAGCACGGGACGCAGAATGACCGATGTGACCACCCTCGACTCCGTCGAACCGATCACCGAAGCGCCAGTCATGAGAGGCCTGTCGGTCGTCTCGATCGCCAAGTCGTACGACAAGCGCGTCGTGCTGTCCGACGTCTCTGTCTCCGTCGGGCCGGGCGAAGTGATCGGCCTGCTCGGGCCGAACGGCGCGGGCAAGACGACCTGTTTCTATTCGGTGATGGGGCTGGTGAAGCCCGATTCGGGTCGCATCATGCTCGACGGCGACGACATCACCGGCCTGCCCATGTATCGCCGCGCGATCCTGGGACTTGGGTATCTGCCGCAGGAAACATCGATCTTTCGCGGCCTGACGGTCGAGAAGAATATCCTGACCGTGCTGGAGCTGTCCGAACCCGACCCTGCCGCGCGCAGGATCAAGCTCGACAAGCTGCTCGACGAGTTCGGGCTGACCCGGCTGCGCGATTCACCGGCAATGGCCCTGTCGGGTGGCGAGCGGCGCCGTGCCGAGATCGCCCGCGCGCTGGCCGCCGATCCGTCGATCATGCTGCTCGACGAGCCCTTTGCCGGCATCGATCCGCTGTCGATTGCCGACATTCGAGACCTGATCTGCGAGCTGCAGAAGCGCGGCATCGGCGTGCTGATCACCGATCACAATGTCCGCGAGACGCTCGAGATCGTCGACCGCGCCTATATCATCTATGACGGTCGCGTGCTGTTCACCGGGTCGCCCGCCGAGCTGGTCGCCGACGCCAATGTCCGCCGGTTGTACCTTGGCGAAGGCTTCTCGCTGTAAAGCCATGGGCGCGCGCAGTTCCTTGATCGTCATCCCGGCGAAGGCCGGGGCCGCATGCGGCAAGGATGTCCGTTGCAACGGGGCGGCCCCGGCCTCCGCCGGGGTGACGTTCGCGTCATGAGTCTCGCCCCGCGCCTCGATCTGCGCCAGTCGCAATCGCTGGTGATGACGCCGCAATTGCAGCAGGCGATCCGCCTGCTCGCGCTGTCGAACCTCGAAGTCGAGGGATTCATCGCGGAGGAGATCGAGAAGAACCCCCTGCTCGAATCGGGCGCGGCCGAGGATGACGGCCCGACGCTTGAGCGCGAGCCCGACCCCGCACCCCGCGACGAGCCGGCCAGCGCCGACGAATTGCTGATGGGTGGCGACAGCACCGGCGAGGCTTCGCTCGACGTCGATTTCAATGCCGAAAGCTTCCATCACGACAGCCCGGCCGATGGCGGCGGCATGGACGGATCGCTCGGGCTTAACGGGGCCAGTGGCGGCGGCATGGGCGAGGATGGCCCCGATCTCGACGGCTTCGCCGATACCGGCCTCAGCCTTGTGGATCATCTGCTTGCCCAGGCGGGTCCGGTGGTCGATGGCCCCGACAAGTTTATCGCCGCGCACCTGATCGACCAGATCGATGAGACCGGATACCTCACCGTGCCGCTGCTCGAGGTCGCAAACCGGCTTGGCGTGGCGCTCGCCCGGGTGGAGGAAGTGCTCGACATCATCCAGACTTTCGATCCGACCGGGGTCGGCGCGCGCTCGCTGTCGGAATGCCTCGCGCTCCAGGCAAAGGAAGCGGACCGCTACGATCCCTGCATGGCGCGGCTGATCGACAATCTGGAGCTGGTCGCGCGCGGCGACATGGCACGGCTGAAGCGGATCTGCGACGTCGATGACGAGGATCTGGCGGACATGATCCGCGAACTGCGCAATTACGATCCCAAGCCCGGATGCCGTTATGGCGGGGAGGCGATGCAGGCAGTCGTGCCCGACATCTTCGTGGCCCGGCGCAAGACCGGCTGGGCGATCGAGATCAACGCCGCCACCCTGCCGCGCCTGCTGGTCAATCGCGGCTATTATGTCGAGCTGTCGGGCGGGCAGCAGGACAAGGCGTCGAAGGCCTGGCTGTCCGAATGCCTCGCCAGCGCCAACTGGCTGGTCAAGGCGCTCGACCAGCGCCAGCGCACCATCGTCAAGGTCGCGACCGAGATCGTGAAGCAGCAGGAGGCGTTCTTCGTCCACGGCGTGTCGCAGCTGAAGCCGATGACCCTGCGCCAGGTCGCGGATGCGATCGAGATGCACGAATCGACCGTCAGCCGGGTGACCAGCAACAAATATCTGAGCTGCGCGCGCGGCCTCTACGAGCTGAAATATTTCTTCACCTCGGCGATCCAGTCCTCGGACGGCGGCGACGCGGTCTCGGCCCAGGCGGTGAAGAGCGCGATCCGCGCGCTCATCGCAGCGGAGGAGCCCAAGGCGATCCTCAGCGACGACACGCTGGTCGAGCTGCTCAACGCCAAGGGCTTCGATATCGCGCGGCGCACCGTGGCGAAATATCGCGAGGCGCTCGGCATCGGCAGCTCGGTGCAGCGGCGGCGGCAAAAGGCGCTTGAGGGAGTGAGTTGAGGCCTGCGATGCGCTGGTTGGCGGCTGCGGCGATCCTCATCGCAATCGTCGCAATTTCCGTCATCGGGACATTGACCTGGGTATGGACGCGCGAAATGGACAAGCCCCAGCCATTCATTGCGCGCGCTCTGCCAGGATTGGGAACGGGCGCGGAAAATGAAAGCTTCAGGAAACGATTGAAGCAACGCTTTCCCATCGGATCTTCCGAAACCGCGCTCGCAGAGGCATTGCAGTCGGACGGCTTCGTCCAGACCGACTGGGGTGGCGTCACCGGCAGTCCGCACCAGGCCGAGTGGAGGCGCGAGGGCTTCCCCTGTCTGACCGACGCTCGCGTGAACTGGACAGCCGACGGCCAGCGCCGAATCACAAGCATCGACGGACTTTACGGTTATACCTGCCTTTGAGCATGGATGGGGCAAGAGCATGATCATCGTCACGGGAAGCGTCACCGCACGGCCCGACAGTTTCGAGGAACTGCGCCAGGCGAGCCTCGATCATGTCCGTCGATCGCGTACCGAGCCGGGCTGTATCAGCCATTCGGTGCAGGTCGATTGCGAGGACCCGATGCGGCCGTTCTTCTTCGAGCGGTGGAGCGACATGGACGCGCTCAAGGCGCACTTCGTCCAGCCGGGATCGGTCCAGTTCATCGCCGCGGTCCGCAGCCTCGCGGCGTCGAGCGACAGCATCTCGATGTACGAGGCAAGTCCGGCCGGTTAAGCGTGTTCAGTTTTTTCTAAACATTCCCTGATAGTTGAAGGGAATGAGCGCGAATTTTCATATCGAAGCCGATCCGACCTGCGATCTCGTGCGGATTCGACTGTCCGGGTTCTTCACGATGGACGATGTCGAGGGTTTCCTCGAAGCCCGCCGCATGGCCCATGCCCGGTTGCTATGCGGCCGGAACAGGCACCTGACGATCAATGACGTGACCGGCATGAAGATCCAGTCGCAGGAGATCGTCGCGGCATTTCGTGAAATGCTGTCGGCACCGGATTATCAGTCCCGCCGGCTTGCCTTTGTAACCGGGCCGACGCTCGCCCGGTCACAATTGATGCGGACTCTGGTGAATCGAAACGCACGCTGTTTCGATGACCAAGCAGCAGCCGAAGCCTGGCTGTTTTCGCAGGATATCGAAGAGGCGCCCATCCCCGCCCCAGGGGCAGACCGCGCCGCCTGATCCCGGCGCTTGAGCGCGTCGATTCAACCTGGCCCGAACCATCCTAAGATACCGCCCGACGCGATTCCCGGTAACGCGGCACGCTCTTTCCCATGGCTGGCAAGTACGGATCACCGCCGTCCGTTGGGGCGGCGGCACACCCGACACGCATGGTCCGCCCCCGTTATATGCGAACGCGGCCGCCGATGGCGCCACAAGCAGTTGATTCTAAAGGATTATCTCCCAATTTTGGCCGAATGACGCCCATTCCGGGAAGAAAAGTTTTTTCCTCCCTGTTCTCTCCCTGTTAACGGCCCGGAACAGGGAGAAAAGTGACGGCGTCAGACGTCAATCGTCCTCGTCCTCATAACCAAGCAGCGCCAGCGCCCTCGCCTTGATCTGGCGGGTCATGCACCAATGGACCAGCGCTTCCTCCCGGCCATGCGTCACCCATACTTCGCGGGGCGCGATTTCGGTCAGCGTGTCCGTCAGTTCATCCCAGTCGGCATGATCGGACAGGATCAGCGGCAGTTCGACATTGCGCTGCACCGCGCGCTGGCGGACGCGCATCCAGCCCGAGGCCATCGCGGTGATCGGATCGGGCAGCCGCCGCGACCAGCGATCGTTGAGCGCGCCCGGCGGCGCCATCACGATCCGCCCCTTGAGCTCTGCCTTGGGCACGCCGGTGGCGGGGCGCAGTTCACCGAGCGCGACGCCGTGCGCGATATAGAGGTCGCACAGGCGCTGTAGCGCGCCGTGGAGATAGATCGGATCGTCGAAGCCCCGCTCCCGCAGTTCCGCGATCACGCGCTGCGCCTTGCCCAGCGCATAGGCGCCGACCAGCACGCAGCGATCGGGATTGGCGTGGAGCGCGGCGGTGAGCTTGTCGATCTCGTCGCCGGTATCGGGGTGACGAAACACCGGCAAGCCAAACGTCGCCTCGGTGACGAACACGTCGCATTTCACTGGCTCGAACGACGCGCAGGTCGGGTCGGGCCGGCGCTTGTAATCGCCCGAGACGACGATGGTCTCGCCGCGATGTTCCAGCACGATCTGCGCCGATCCGAGGACATGGCCGGCGGGCACGAAGCGGATATCGACCTCGCCCATCCGCATTGTCTCGCCATAAGCGACCGGATGGCCCGCCTGAGGACCGTAGCGCGTTTCCATGATCGCGAGCGTCTCGGGCGTGGCCCAGACCGCCTCATGGCCACCGCGCGCATGATCGGCATGGCCATGCGTGACCAGCGCCTTTGGCGCAGGGCGCGAGGGATCGATCCACGCATCGGCGGGTCTTACATAGATGCCGTGGGGTTGCGGATCGATCCAGTCGCCGAGTTTCGCCATCATGCCTATATGGATGGGATGACCTTGAGTTCCCAGTTTCTCCATTTAGCCCCTCACCTTCAGGGGAGGGGAAAGGGGTGGGGGCGCGCGTCCGCGCGCTCGAAAGGAATCCTATCGCCAAGCTCCGAAGCTCGGCGCTACCCCACCCCCTTCCCCTCCCCTGAAGGGGAGGGGCTTTGAAGGACGATCTTCCCGCTCCCTTAGCCAACTGGTTCGCGACACGCGGCTGGGCGCCGCGCAGTCATCAGCTCGACATGCTCGAGGTCGGCCGCGCCGGGCGGCACGGGCTGCTCGTCGCGACGACCGGCGCGGGCAAGACATTGGCCGGTTTCCTGCCGACGCTGACCGAATTGATCGAATCGCCGACCGAGGGCCTGCACACGTTATACGTCTCGCCGCTCAAGGCGCTGGCAGTCGACGTGCAGCGCAATTTGCTGACCCCGGTCGAGGAGATGGGCCTCGACATCCGCATCGAGACGCGCACCGGCGACACGTCGAGCGACCGCAAGGCGCGCCAGCGCGTCCGCCCGCCGCAGATCCTGCTGACCACGCCCGAATCGCTCAGCCTGCTCCTGTCCTATCCCGACAGCTTCCTGATGTTCGAGGGGCTGAAGACGATCGTGGTCGACGAAGTCCATGCCTTCGCCACGGGCAAGCGCGGCGACCTGTTGTCGCTGTGCATGGCGCGACTGCAGCGGCTCGCGCCGGGATTGCGGCGGGTCGCGCTCTCGGCCACCGTCGCCGATGCCGACGGCTATCGCGCCTGGCTCGCGCCCGATGGCGATATCGACCAGGTGACCCTGGTGCAGGGCGAGCCCGGTGCCGACCCCGACATCGCCATCCTGCTGCCCGAGGGCCGGGTGCCCTGGGCGGGACATTCGGGCCGCTATGCCGCCGAGCAGGTGATGGCCGAGATCGAGACGCACAAGACCTCGATCGTCTTCTGCAACACGCGCAGCCTGGCCGAGCTGATCTTCCAGGACCTCTGGAAGGTCAACGAGATGCAGCTGCCGATCGGCATCCATCACGGCAGCCTCTCGCTCGAGGCGCGTCGCAAGGTCGAGGGCGCGATGGCGGCGGGCAAGCTGCGCGCTTTGGTCGCGACCGCCAGCCTCGATCTCGGCGTCGACTGGGGCGATGTCGATTGCGTGATCCAGATGGGCGCGCCCAAGGGATCGTCGAGGCTGCTGCAGCGGATCGGCCGCTCCAACCACCGGCTCGACGAAGCGTCCGAAGCCGTGATCGTGCCGGGCAATCGCTTCGAATATCTCGAGGCGCGCGCGGCGCTCGACGCGGTGGTGGCGGGCGAGCTCGATCCCGATATCTTCCGCGCCGGCGCGCTCGACGTGCTCGCCCAGCACATCATGGCCTGTGCCTGCGCCGCGCCCTTCCGGCAGGAGGAGATGCTCGACGAAGTGCGATCCGCGCTGCCCTATTCGGCGCTCGACAGCGAGACGTTCGAGCGCGTGCTCGGTTTCATCCGCGACGGCGGCTATGCGCTGAAGGCGTATGAGAAGTTCAAGCGCCTGACTCAGGACAAGGACGGGACCTGGCGCGTCAGCCACCCCAGCTTCATCGGGCAACATCGGCTCAACGCGGGAATCATCGTCGAGGCGACGATGCTGACGGTGCGGTTCCGCAACGGCCGTACCCTCGGCAAGGTCGAGGAAGCCTTTGCCGCCTCGATGCGCCACGGCGATACCTTCTTCTTCGCCGGCATGAGCCTTGAGGTCGAGAAGATCGACACCGAGGACCTGATCGTCCGCGCCACCTCCCGGCCCGCGCGCATCCCGACCTATGGCGGCGCGCGCATGCCGATCTCGACCAATCTGGCCGACCGGGTTCGCGCCTTCCTGGCCGACCCCGAGGAGTGGCCGCGCTTTCCGGCCGATGTGCGCGACTGGCTCGAGGTGCAGTCCTACCGCTCGAAGCTGCCGACGCCGGGCCAGTTGCTGGTCGAGACGTTCCCCCGCGAGGGTCGGCATTATATGGTCGTCTACAGCTTCGAAGGATGGAACGCGCACCAGTCGCTCGGCATGCTGCTGACGCGGCGGATGGAGACTCAAGGATATCGGCCGCTCGGCTTCGTCGCCTCCGACTATTCGATCGCCTGTTATTCGCTCGACCCGGTGACCGATCCCGCTGCGCTGCTCTCCCCCGACATACTGGAAGACGAATTCGTCGACTGGGTGCAGAGCTCGGCCTTGCTCAAACGCGCCTTTCGCGAGGTCGCGGTCATTGGCGGGCTGGTTGAACGCCAGCATCCGGGCAAGCGCAAGACCGGCAAGCAGGTCACCTTCTCGACCGACCTGATCTACGACGTGCTGCGCAAATATGAGCCGGGCCATTTGCTGCTCCAGGCCGCCTGGGCCGATGCGCGCGCCAGGATGACCGATGTCGGGCGCCTCGCGGGGCTGCTCGACCGCGCCGCCGAGACGATGCTCCATGTCGACCTCGACCGCGTCTCCCCGCTCGCCGTTCCGGTGCTGACCCTGATCGGGCGCGAACGGATCGCGATGGGGCTGGCTGACGACGCGCTGCTGATCGAGGCCGAGTCTCTGGCCGCGGAGGCGATGCGGCTGGACTGACCCGATCCGCTGAACGTCCCGTTTCTGCGGTCGAATGACCCCTTGTTGAAGGTCCGCAACGGGCGTAACCTTGTCTCATGCGCGGAATAACCGCCCTTGTCATCGCGATCACGGCCGCCGCCCCCGGGGCGTTGCCTGCGCGTCAGGGCGAGGTGCCGCCGGCCATCACCGATACCAGCCTGGCGTTCGACGATTCGGCACAACGGATGACCGTGCCGGTCACGATCGGCTCGACCGGGCCGTTCGCCTTCATCATCGATACCGGCGCCGAACGCACCGTCATTTCACGCGAGCTTGCCGCGACGCTCGGGCTGTCGGCTGGCCCCGACGTACGGATGACCGCGATGACCGGCACAAGCAATGTCGGCACGGTGGTGATCCCGTCGCTCAACGTCAGCAACATCACCAGCCGCCCGATCCAGGCGCCCGCGCTCTATTCCGAACATCTGGGCGCGCCGGGCATGCTCGGCATCGACACGCTGGGTGGCCACGCCCTGTCGATCGATTTCGAAACCAACCGCATGACCGTCCGGCCATCGACCAAGCGCAACCGCCCGACGATCAGCAATGGCGACATCGTCGTCCGCGCCAGGAGCGTTTACGGACAGCTGATCGTCACCCAGGCCTATTACAAGGGCCGGCGGGTCAGCGTGATCATCGACACGGGATCGTCGGTCAGCATGGGCAATTCGGCGTTGCGCGCGCGGATGCGCAGCGAGCTGAAGACGCCGCTGCCGATCACCCTGACCAGCGTGACGGGCGATACGCTCATCGCCGATTATACCCAGGCCACCCGGCTCGATATCGGCGGCGTCACCTTCAATAACCTGCCGATCGCCTTTGCCGATGTCGCGCCATTCCGTCGCTTCGGCCTGACGGATCAGCCAGCCCTGCTGCTCGGCATGGATGCGTTGCGGCTGTTCCGGAAGGTCGACGTAGATTTCGCGAATCGCGAGGTACGGTTCGCGCTTCCAAAGGGGTATCGGTCCAATGGCTTCTGACCCGGTCGGCATTCCGCGGGAAGAGGTCAATGCGAACGGCCTGCGCCGGTTGATCGCCATGTTGCTGGCCGTTGCCGCCACTTCGCCGGGAGCATCGGTTGCTCAGGACCCGGATGCTCCGCCGACAGCACAGAAGATAACCGTGCTAGACTTTGCCAACATGCAGGACCGGATGACCGTTCCCGTTTCAATCGGCAGCAACGGTCCCTATCATTTTGTTGTCGATACCGGCGCGCAGCGGACCGTGATCTCGCGCGAGCTCGCCAGCCGGCTCAACCTCGTGCCCGGCAAGAATATCCGCCTTACTGCGATGACCGGGTCGGCCGATGTTGGCACCGTCGTGATCCCGATGCTGAGCGTCAGCACCATCGCCGGATCGAGCATCGAGGCACCGTCGCTCGAATCGCGCAATCTCGGCGCGCCCGGCATGCTCGGGCTGGATACGTTGCAGGGACATGCGCTGACGATCGACTTCATCAAGCACGTGATGACGCTGAGCCCCTCGACCAGGCGGAAAAGGAGCCTGGCCCCGAGGCACGGCGAGGTCGTGGTGCGCGGCAAGGATCTCTATGGCGAGCTGATCGTCGCCGATGCGAAGTATCGCGGCCGCAAGGTCAAGGTGATCCTGGATACCGGATCTGGCCTAACCATGGGCAATATGGCGCTCCAGCGGCTTGTCGCGCGCACCAGCCGGCTGGTGCGGCCGATCTCGCTATGGGGTGTGACCGGCCAAGCGATGATCGCGAACTATACCCAGATCGACAAAGTCGACTTTGCGGGCATCACCTTCTCGCATTTGCCCGTCGCCTTTTCGGATGCCGAGCCTTTCCGCCACTTCGGCCTGCTCGACGAGCCTGCCCTGCTGCTCGGCATGGATTCGCTGCGGCTGTTCGAGAAGGTGAAGATCGATTTCCCCAATCGCGAGGTCCGTTTGATGGTGACCGCCAACCGTGCCGCGACCGCAGGCGTGTCACCCTTGGACTCGATACCGCTTGGTCGCTAAGCTCGCCCCGCATCATCCAGCGGGGGACAAGGCCATTCATCGACTGCAATTCATGTGCACGGCGGCGGCGATCGCCGTGCTCCCCGCCAGCGCGTCGGCCCAGGCGCTCCGCCCCGACCAGCAGGCGTTTTTCGGCCTCTACAAGGAACTGATCGAGACCAACACGACCTTGTCCTCGGGCAGCTGTACTCAGGCCGCGGCGCAGATCGGCGCACGGCTGAAGGCGGCGGGGTTCGCCGATAGCGACATCACCACCTTCTCCGTGCCGGACCATCCCAAGGATGGGGGGATCGTCGCGGTGCTGGCCGGATCGGACAAAAAGGCGAAGCCGATGCTCCTGCTCGGCCATCTCGACGTGGTGGAGGCGAAGCGCGAGGACTGGGTGCGCGATCCGTTCAAGCTGGTCGAGGAGGACGGCTATTATTATGCCCGCGGCGCGGTCGACGACAAGGCGATGGCGGCGATATGGGCTGACAGCCTGATTCGCTTCAAGGCGAGCGGCTACAAACCGAAGCGTACGATCAAGCTCGCCCTGACCTGCGGCGAGGAAACGACCTTCGCGTTCAACGGCGCACAGTGGCTGGCGGCGAACAAACCCGACCTGGTCGCCGCGGAGTTCGCGCTGAACGAGGGCGGTGGCGGGCGCTACGATCCAAGCGGCAAGCCGCAGCTGCTCGCAATCCAGGTCGGCGAGAAGGCAGCGCAGAATTACACGTTCGAAGCGGTCAACCCGGGCGGCCACAGTTCGCAGCCTACGCCTGACAATGCGATCTACGAGTTGGCCGACGCGCTGCAGGCGGTCCGGACCTATGAGTTCCCGATCAGGTTCACCGACACCACCCGCGCCTTTTTCGGCGCGACCGCGGCGGCGATGCCGGGGCCGGTCGGCGATGCGATCAATCGCCTGCTCGCCAACCCGGAGGACAAGGCAGCCGACGCGCTGGTCAGCCGCGACAAGGCGATGCACTCGACCCTTCGCACCACCTGCGTTGCGACCCTGGTCAATGCGGGCCATGCCGAAAACGCCCTGCCGCAGCGCGCCACCGCCAACGTCAATTGCCGCATCTTCCCCGGCGAGACGGTCGAGGCGACGTTCGCCAAGCTGAAGGAGCTGGCCGGCCCGAAGATAAAGGTGACGATCAACCAGCCGATCCGCCCGACTGCGATCCCCCCGTCGCTCGACCCGAAGATCGTCGGCCCTGCCAAGGCCGTCGCGGCGAAATATTTCCCCGGCCTGCCGATGCTGTCGCTGATGTCGACCG
>Ga0247735_1000768_pt1 | contig 12576 bp, 11 predicted proteins | sample UWRJL178409R2_FD_180934 | JGI IMG/M metagenome (GOLD analysis project Ga0247735, IMG submission 180934) | Plant litter microbial communities from Arlington Agricultural Research Station in Wisconsin, United States - UWRJ-L178-409R-2 | ecosystem: Environmental > Terrestrial > Plant litter >...
GCGAATGGAACCACACTCGCTGATCCTGGATGATCGAGATGCCGGCGAGCGCGAGGCTGCCGCCGAGGTTGCGCGCCGCGTTGTACAGGCCCGACGCATCGCCGGCGTCGGCCGGCGGAACCGATTGCACCGCCGCCTGACTAAGGAACAGCATCGTCAGGATCTGGCCGACACCGCGCATCAATTGCGAGGCGGTGAAGTCGCCGCCGGAGGATTGCACGTTCAGGCTGGAATCGATCAGTGCGGACGTCCCCATGATGATCAGCCCCGCTCCCACCGCGATGCGGATATCGATGCGCTTGAGCAGGATCGGCACGATCGCCATCAGCAACAGGCTGGGGATACCAGACAGCAGCACCACCTTGCCCGATTGCAGCGAATTGTAATCGGCGATCGAGGCGAGGAACTGCGGGATCACATAGGACGTGCCGTACAGCACGATGCCGAGCACGATTCCCATTAACGCGACCGAGCCGAACTGGCGATCGAGCAGCAGGCTGAGCTTGATGACCGGCCGCTTGGCGAACACCTGCCCAGCGAACAGACAGACGAAACCGACCACCGAAATCGCCGTCACCGTACGGATCAGGCTCGAATCGAACCACAATTCGCGCTGCCCCTCTTCGAGCACGACGGTCAGCCCGCCCAAGCCCAGCGCGAGGCCGGCGATGCCAAGCCAGTCGGCGTTGGCGAATTCGCCGAGCTTGGCCTTCTGGTGCGGCAGGCCGATGAACAGCAGCACCGCGAGCACCATACAGATCGGCAAGTTGATGAAGAAGGCGTAATGCCAGCTCACATTCTCGGTCAGCCAGCCGCCGAGCAGCGGGCCGATCACCGGCCCCATGATCGCGACCACGCCGAACATCGCGATGCCGACCGGCTGCTGCGCGCGCGGCAGCCGCTGCGCGATGATGGTCTGCGCGGTCGGGATCAGCGCGCCGCCGGTGAAACCCTGCCCGACTCGGCCGATGATCATCTGAGTGAGATTGGTCGAGGTGCCGCAGATCAGCGAGAAGCCGGTGAACAGCACCGTCGCGATCAGCAGGAACGTGCGCAGGCCGAGCATCCGGGTCAGCCAGGCCGACAGCGGGATGATGACGATCTCGGCGACCAGATAGGCGGTCGCGACCCAGGTGCCCTCGGTGCCGCTCGCGCCGATCTCGCCCTGGATGGTGGGCAGCGCCGAGTTGACGATCGAGATGTCGAGCGTCGCCATCAGCGCGCCGAGCGTCCCCGCCGCCACCGCCAGCCACGCGCTCGCATCGGCGCGGCGGCCTTCGGCATCGGCTGGCGGCCGCGCCTTGGCTTTGGGCGCCGCAGCGGCTGAACTAGCCACGCGACTGCGCCTTTTCGCGCTGCTTTTCCTGATCGCGGATATGGTCGAGTTCCCCCTTCGCCGCGATCGTATTGACCGTCACCGTCACCGACAGGCCGGGCACGAGCAGCCGCCGCGCCGCCGGCGTCGCCTCGATCGCGATGCGGATCGGCACGCGCTGGACGATCTTGGTGAAATTGCCGGTCGCATTCTGCGGCGGCAGCAGCGAGAACTGCCCGCCGGTGCCCGGCGACACGCTCTCGACGTGGCCGTGCAATTCGGTGCCGTCGAGCGCGTCGACCCCGATCGTTGCCGGCTGGCCGGCCCGCATCAGCGCGAGCTGGGTTTCCTTGAAATTGGCGGTCACATAGATCTTGTCGAGCGGGACGAGCGACATCAGCCGCGTGCCGGCCTGCGCGAACTGGCCGAGCGTCACCGTCTTGTCGCCGATCCGGCCGTTGATCGCGGCGCGCAGGATCGTCGCGCCGACATCGACATTCGCGGCGGAAAGCTGCGCACGCGCGCCTTGCGCCTGCGCCTCGCCCTGCCGGACCTGCGCGCGGATGCTGGTGATGCGGCGTTCCTGCGCGACGAGCGCGGCCGCCTGCGCGCGCGCGTCGGCGGCGGACTGTTTGGCGACGATCTGCAACTGCGCGAGTTGCTGGCGCGTCTCGGCGCCGCTCGCCGCGAGCGGGGTGTAGCGCGCGACCTCGGCGGCATCGTGCGCGGCCTTGGCGCGCGCGGCGGCGAGTTGCGCGCGCGCCTGATCGATCGCGGCATATTGCTCGGCGATGCCGGCGCGCGCGTTCTCGGTGGTGGCGGCGGCTTGCGCGATCTGCGCCTGCGCCTGCTCGGCCTTGGCGCGATAATCGCGCGGATCGATGCGGACGAGCGGATCGCCCGCCTTCACGTCCTGGTTGTCGATCACCAGCACCTGCTCGACATAGCCGCTCACCTTGGGCGCGACGACGACCGCATCGGCGGCGATCGTCGCGTCGTCGGTCGACTGCAGATATTTGCCGACGGTCTGGTGATGGATGAACCAGATCACGCCGAGCACAATTAGCACGACCACGATCGCCAGCAGCACCAGCTTGGTGACGGGGCTGAGCTTGGCTTTCTTGGGCGCCGCCTCGGGCTCGTCCTGCGCCGGTGCGTCGTCGCGCACGGTCTGATCGGGGGTGTCGCTCATCGCGCCGTCACCGCCGGAGCCTTGCGTGATGGCAGCGCCTGAACCGCCCGCCCGTCTGCATATCGCGTCATCATGAAACCCTGCATGTTTGACCAGTCAGTCGTTTGAACTCGAAAATCAGCCGATCATCCGCCACAAGGCGTCGAAACTCGTCTGGCGATGCGCCTCGGCATTGTCGGGATCTAGAAGAATGAAATCGACCGTCGCCTCGGCGATCGCGCTCATGAAAGCAGCGAACAGGCCATAAGGCGCGGCGTGCATTGGCCCGTTCTCGCGCGCTCGCTCGATCAGCGAGGTTATCTCGCCGAACCCGCAGCGCACGATCTCCCGGCTGGATATACCGACTTCTTCGGCGACGTTGAGGTGCTTGAGCGCACGACGCTTTTCGGGATGGGTCGTCGCCCAGCGCAACCAGCCCGCCCAGACATGGGCAAGCTGTTCGCGCGGACCCTCGCCAGTCGGGAAGCCATCCACCGCGACCGTCCCGAGTTCCCTCTTCAACTCGATGTAGAGCTGGTTGAGCAGATCGGTCTTGGTCTCGAAATAGGTGAACAGCGAACCGTTGGAGACGCCCGCTGCCTTGGCGATCAGCGCGGTCGGCGCGCCGAGACCCTGCGCGGCGATGATCTGCGTCGCCGCTGCCATGATCGCGTTGCGCCGGTCCTCGCTTCTCGGTCTCGCCATGATCGACGGCTCTATAAAAGAGTGTTCAGTCGGTCAACAGCAATTTTGCTGCACTGCGGCAGACGCGAGGCCGGCGGGCCGATCGTTTCGTCAGGCGTCTGGCGTTCCCGGCGCTTTCTTGACCAAGCCGCCCGCCCATTCGATCTCGCCCGCGTCGGGCGCGATCACTTTCGTGCCCTCGTCGGTCTGCTCGGGTCCGCCCGGCGCAGCGGGTGGCTGCGCGTCATCGTCGGTGCCTTGTACGCCACCGACGTCGCGTTCGATCTCATCTTCGCCCATGCCGTCCTCCTATGAGCCTGCACAACGCGTAAGATCGTCGAACGGGTTCAGCCGAGGCGCTCAGCGTGCCAGCGCAGATGGTCGGCCAGAAAAGTCGAGATGAAATAATAGCTGTGGTCGTAACCGGGCTGCATCCGCAGAGTCAGCGCGATGCCAGCGTCGCGACACGCCGCTTCCAGCAGGTCGGGGCGCAACTGATCCGCCAGAAAGGAATCGGCATCACCCTGATCGACCAGCAATTCCTCGACGCGCGCGCCATCCTCGATCAGCGCGACCGCATCGTGCGCGCGCCATGCCGCCGGGTCATCGCCGAGATAGCCGGCCAGCGCCTTCTGCCCCCACGGCACCTGACTCGGCGCGACGATCGGCGCGAACGCGGAGACGCTGCGGAAACGGTCGGGATTGCGCAAGCCGATCGTCAGCGCGCCGTGCCCACCCATCGAATGGCCGGTGATCCCCTGCCGCGCCATGTCGGCCGGGAACTCCGCCGCGATCAGCGCCGGCAAGTCCTGCTCGATATACGAGCGCATCTGGAAATGTGCCGACCACGGCGCTTTGGTGGCGTCGACATAGAAGCCGGCGCCCTGCCCGAAATCATACTCCGGCACATCCGCCACCCCCTCGCCGCGCGGTGATGTGTCGGGCGCGACGAAGATCAGCCCGAGTTCGGCACAGGCGGCACGATACTCGCCCTTTTCGGTGACGTTGGCGTGCGTGCAGGTCAGCCCTGACAGGAACCACATGACCGGCAGCGTCGCGCCCGGCGCATGATCGGGCACGAACACCGAGAAGGTCATCGCCGTACCCGTCGCCGAGGACGGATGACGATAGACACCCTGCACGCCACCGTGCGCGCGGTTGGTCGAGAGCGTTTCGATACCGGTCATGCGCGGATCAATACACCACGACCGAACGGATGCTCTCGCCCGAGTGCATCAGTTCGAAACCTGTGTTGATCTCCTCGAGGCTCAGCACGTGCGTGATCATCGGGTCGATCTCGATCTTGCCGTTCATGTACCAGTCGACGATCTTCGGAACGTCGGTACGCCCCTTCGCCCCGCCGAACGCCGTGCCGCGCCAGTTGCGCCCGGTGACGAGCTGGAACGGGCGCGTGGAAATCTCCTTGCCCGCCTCGGCCACGCCGATGACGATCGAGGTGCCCCAGCCGCGATGACACGCCTCGAGCGCGGTCCGCATCACCTCGGTATTGCCGGTGCAGTCGAACGTATAATCCGCGCCGCCGTCGGTCAGCGCGAGGATCTCGGCGATCGTCTCGTCACGCGATTTGCCGCGCGCGTCGATGAAGTCGGTCATGCCGAAGCGGCGGCCCCATTCCTCGCGGTCGGGGTTGATATCGACCCCGATGATCCTGTTCGCGCCCGCCAGCCGCGCGCCCTGCAACACGTTGAGCCCGATCCCGCCCAGCCCGAACACGACGATATTGTCGCCGACCTGCACCTTGGCGGTGTTGACCACCGCGCCGACCCCGGTCGTCACGCCGCAGCCGATGTAGCAGCTCGTCTTGAACGGGGCGTCCTCACGGATTTTCGCCACCGCGATTTCGGGAAGCACGGTGAAATTCGAGAAGGTCGAGCAGCCCATGTAATGAAAGATCGGCTGCCCCTTGTACGAGAAGCGCGCCGTGCCGTCGGGCATCAACCCCTTGCCTTGCGTCGCGCGGATCGCGGTGCACAGGTTGGTCTTGCCGCTGAGGCACGATTTACACTGGCGGCACTCGGGGGTGTAGAGCGGGATGACGTGATCGCCCGGCTTCACTGAGGTAACGCCAGCGCCGACCTCGCGGACGATGCCGGCGCCCTCATGCCCGAGCACGCTCGGGAACAGCCCCTCGCTGTCTAGCCCGTCGAGCGTATAGGCGTCGGTATGGCAGATGCCGGTCGCCATGATCTCGACCAGCACTTCGCCCGCCTTCGGGCCTTCGAGATCGAGCTCGACGATCTCCAGCGGCTTCTTGGCTTCGAACGCTACGGCGGCGCGGGTTTTCATATGGTGTCTCCTGCTTGCGCGCCTCTTATCGTCCTCTTCCCGGCTGCGCTACCGGACGTTGAGGCCGAGTTCGCCGAGCAATTGCCCGGCCTGATCGCGCGAGATCGTCGCGCCCCAGAACAGCGCGGCATCGACCAGCCGCAGCCCACCGAGATCGGCGCCGCGCAAATCCGCGCCGGTGAAGCGCGATCCGGCCATGTTGGCGTCGCGCAGGCTGCACGCCTCGAACACGGCATGGCGGAAGTCGCATTTGCGTAAGTCCGCGCGGCTGAGATCGAGCCGGGTGAGCGTCTGCTTGAGGAACGAGAAACCCGCCAACCGCGCGTCGATCAGCAACGTCTCCTCGAAGCGCAGATCGAGCGCGCGCGCATCGGTGAAGTCGGCGCCGGTCAACTTGCACGCCGTGAACGACGCCGACGACAGCGTCACGGCGCGCAGCAGCGCGTTGTTGAAATCGCTCGCCGCGAACACCGCATCGCCCAAGTCCGCACCGGTGAAGCTCGCGAACGCGCCGCGGCACGATCGCCAGTGCGTTCGCTCCAGCCGCGCACCGGAAAAATCGGCCCGTCGAAGGTCGCAGCTTTCGAATCGCCAGCCCGACAGATCGAGCCGGGCCAGTTCCACCTCCGCGAGATCGCAGTCGATCAGCCGGACGGCGGCCGCGCCGGCGAGCGCCGCCACATCGGCGCGCGCGAGGGTCTCGCCGGTGATGGTGTGCCCGGGGAATGGATCGGTCACTGCAACGCCACGCTTTCCACCGCGATCATCGGCGCGCGCACCTTGGCGCGTGAGTCGATGTCGGCGCCGGTCAGCACGAAATACAGGTCATGCGTGCCGCCCCCGCCCGGCAGCGCCGCCGACAGCGCGTGCCGGTCCGCGCCCGCCGGCCAACCGCCGAGCGGCAGCGAGACGAGCAGCGGCCCATCGACCCGGTCGAGATGCACGTCGATCTCGCCGGCGGCGGTGCGCGGCTTGGCGGGCGATCGGCGCGGCATTACCGAGCCGCATATTGAACGCCAGCTTCACCGCCGCGACATCGAGCCGCCGCGCCGCGTCGAGATCGGCGGCGCGGTACAGCCAGCACGGATGCTGCGGCGATACACGGGCCAGCGCGGTGCCGCCCTCCGCGCGCGGCGGCGCCTCAAGGATGAACGCGGTCACGCCGGGAACGCAGAAATCGAGATCGATGCTCGTGCGGCGCGGTCGCGGCGCGGGCGGCGTCGCGACTTCGCTGCCGGCGTCGAGGCCGATCAGCCGATAGCGCGCGCGCTGCACCGCCATCCGGCTCTGGAAACCCGCCCAGTCGCGCGCGGGCGGGCTCCAGCCGATTTCGGCGATGGCGGCGGCGCGCGGCCACACCATCTGCGTCACCCAATCCTCGTGCCGCGCGCGCTCGGTCCACATCTGGCCTTGCAGACCGAGCACGTGGCGCCGCGCCTCGGCCGACAGACCGGCGGGGATCGGATCATGCTCGTAGATCATCCTCGCGGTGATCGAGTCGCTCCAGCCGGGCGGCTCGTCGGCGGTGTTCTTCTGGCGGTTGTCGAGATAGTACAAAGGCGCCTGCGCGATGACGACGTCGTGCCCCGACGTGATCGCCTTGGCCGCGCCGTCCCCGTCGTGCCACGACATGATCGCCGCCTGCGCGTCGAGGCCCGCGCCGGTCGCGCCCTCCTGTATCTCGTCCCAGCCGATCAGCCGGCGGCCATGTGCCTCCAGAAAGCGCCCCAGCCGCGCGATGAACCAGCGTTCCAGCGCAGGCGCATCCTTGAGGCCGAGCGACGCCATCCGCGCACGCGTCTCGGCGGAGGCCTGCCACTGGGTCGGATCGACTTCGTCGCCGCCGAGATGGACGAACTTGCCGGGAAACAGCGCCATCACTTCGGTCAGGATATTCTCGACCGTGGTGATCGTCGCTTCGTCGGTGTTGAGCACTTCGGGCAGCAACCCCCAGTCCGACGCGACCGGCTCGGGCGCGAAGCCGCGAACGCCGAGCCTGGGGTATGCCGCGATCAGCGCGGTGCTGTGCCCGGGCAGGTCGATTTCGGGGACAATCGTGATGTGTCGCGCGGCAGCATAAGCGACCACCGCGCGGATCTGGTCCTGCGTGTAGAAGCCGCCGTAGCGCGTCACGGGCTTGCCATCCGGCGCGATCGTGTCGGGCGCGACCGCCGTGCGCCACGCGCCGACCGAGGTGAGGCGCGGATAGCGCTTGATCTCGATCCGCCAGCCCTGATCGTCGCTCAAATGCCAGTGGAAGCTGTTGAGCTTGTGAACCGCCATCCAGTCGAGGAAGCGCTCGACATAGGCGACCGACTGCATGTGCCGCGCCGAATCGAGCATCAGCCCGCGCCACGCGAAGCGCGGCTGGTCGGCGATCGTCAGGTCGGCGAGATGGGTGGTCCCGCCGGGTTGCTGGGTAAGCAACTGCCACACGGTAACGCCGCCATAATAGAGCCCCGCCCCGCCCGATGCGCGGATCGTGACGCCGATGTCGGCGACGGCGAGCGTATAGGCTTCCGTGCCGCCGGGCGCGGCGGGATCGCTGGTGAAGGCGATGTCGCCGGCACGCGGCTCGGTGGTCTCGACGAGGACCGGGCGCAGGCGAGTCGTGACGGCGAGCCGGTCGCGCAAGGCGGTGGCGGCGGCGCGGGCGGCGTCATCGTGCGGCGCGATGCGAAGGCGCGGCGATGGCGGAACGTCGAAGCCCCTGCCCGGCTGTTCGATCACGGACGTCGGGAGCGGCACCAGCGCGGGCGGCGCGGCGACGGCGGCGGTCGCGCCGAAGATCGCGAACGTCGCCACGGCGAGACGACTCAGCGCGATCGGAGTGGATAGGTGCATAAGACCCCTTCAACCGCAGTCTTCACCCGAAGGGAAGCGCCGCGTTCAGGCGTCGCTGCGTTCCAGCAGATCGGCGGGATCGAGTCCGAGCAGCCCGATATGGTCGCGGATGCGCGGCCAGCTTTCGGTCAGGAACAACGTCCGCTCGGCATCGCGCAGCTTCTCCGCCGCGCCCGCCAGCACGAACATGCCGACGCCGCGCCGCACCTCGACATAGCCGTCGTCCTGAAAGGTCTGATACGCCTTCGCCACCGTCAGCGGATTGGCGCCATGCTGCGCGGCGAGCGCGCGCACCGAGGGAAGCTGGTCGCCCGCGCGATAGTCGCCGCGCAGGATCGCCGCCGCGATCGTGCCGCGTAGCCGGATGTACACGGGGCTGTCGTCGTTGCTGAGCGCTGTCATGCCCCCTTAATACAGCAGTGGGGCTGTGCGTCCAGTCCTTACCCCTGCCAGGCGGAGACGACGTCGCTCAGGTCCGGCCGGGGCCGCTCGTCGAGCATCCGCTCGGGCGTGCCGAGGAAGATGAAGCCGGCGATCCGCTCGGGCGCGGCGCCGAACGCGTCGCGCACCGCATCCGAGAACGCCGGCCAGCCGGTCAGCCAGCCGCCAACGAAGCCCAAAGCATGCGCGGCGGTGAGCAGGTTCATGCACGCCGCCCCCGCCGAAAGCTCCTGCTCCCACAGCGGAATCGTGCTGGTCGGATGCGGTGCCGACAGCACGACAACCAGCGCCGGCGCCTGATGCGCGAACTGGACGAGCGAATCGATCTCGACCCGCGTCGCCTGCGGCCGCTCGGCGCGATACGCTTCGGTGATGACCTCGGCGAGCCGGTCGCGCTTGTCGTCGCCCACCACCACGAAACGCCACGGCGCGAGCTTGCCGTGATCGGGCGTGCGCGCGGCGATGGTGAGGATCGTCTCCATCTGATCGGGCGAAGGGCCGGGTGCGATCATGTCGCGCGGCTTGCCCGAGCGGCGGGTGGAAAGCAGCGCGAGCGGCGAACTGGTGTCGTTGAACATGCGCGCGATGTAGCGTTGCCCCGCGCATATTTACAGTCGCCGGAATGCCGCTAGTTTCGCGCGCTTGTACGCCGGGCGTTCCGGCAGGGTTTTCAGGAAGTTCTTCCCTACATGGCCATTGCCGAATCCGCCCCGGGCGTGCCCGCCGACGCGAAAACGCTGTTCGGCCACCCCCGCGCGCTGTTCATGCTGTTCTTCGCCGAAATGTGGGAGCGATTCTCCTATTACGGCATGCGCGCGATCCTGGTGTTCTACCTCACCAAGCATTTCCTGTTCGCGAAAGACCCGTCCTACGCGGTGTACGGCGCCTATACCTCGCTGGTGTACGTCACGCCGGTGATCGGCGGCTATCTGGCGGATCGGTATCTCGGCGCGCGCAAGGCGGTGCTGGCGGGCGGCATCCTCATCGCGGCCGGGCACCTGATGATCGCTTTGTTCGAAGGCCCGGTCGGCGAGCAAGGCCTCTATCTCAACGGCTTCTACCTCGCGCTGGCGACGATCGTGATCGGCACCGGCTTCCTCAAGGCCAATATCTCGGTGCTGGTCGGCCAACTCTACGCGCGCAACGATATCCGCCGCGATCCCGCTTTCTCGATCTTCTACATGGGTATCAACGCGGGCGCGTGGATCGGCCCGATCATCATCGGCATCCTCGGCGAGACGGTGGGCTGGTCATGGGGCTTCGGCGCCGCCGGCATCGGCATGGTGCTCGGCCAGATCGTGTTCGTGGTGTTCCAGCGCGAGCTTCACGGCGTCGGCCAGCCAGCATCGCCGGAGCTGCTGCGCAAGCCTGTGGTGGCGGGGCTGTCGCGCGAATGGATCATCTATATCGCGGCCTTTCTATCGATCGGCGTCGCCTGGTGGCTGATCCGTTCGGAAGGCGCGGTCGGCCTGCTGCTCGGCGGGTTCTCGGCGCTGACGGTGGGGTTGATCGTCTATCTGGCGGTGTGGACGCTGCCCCGCGTCGAGCGCGACCGCATCTTCGCGGCGATGTTCCTCGTCGCGCTCAGCCCTTTGTTCTGGGCGCTGTTCGAACAGGCCGGTTCGTCGCTCAACGTTTTCACCGATGAGCGCGTCGATCGCGTGATGCTCGGCTGGACCGTGCCGGCATCGGTGTTCCAGTCGGTCAATTCGGCCTTCATCATCACGCTGGCGCCGGTGTTCGCAGGCCTTTGGACATGGCTCGCCAAACGGCGGCTGGAACCGAGCGTACCGTTGAAATTCGGGATCGGGCTGATGCTCGTCGGCGTCGGCTTCATCGTGCTGGTCGCCGGCGCCACCGCGAGCGGGAACGGGCTGACCCCGGCGCTGTTCATCATCCTGCTCTATATGTTCCACTCGATGGCCGAGCTGTGCTTCTCGCCGATCGGCCTGTCGTCGATGACGCGGCTGTCGGTGGCGAGCATGACCGGGCTGATGATGGGCACCTGGTTCCTGGCGACCGCCGCCGGCAATTTCATCGCCTCGGTGATCGCGCAGGCGACCGGCGGCGACAATGCCGGGCCGGATCAGGTGCTGCACGTCTACACCAGCATCTCGTGGTTCTCGATCGGCGTGGGCGTGCTGGTGGTGCTGGTCAGCCCGTTGGTGAAGCGGCTGATGCACCTCGATCTGCTCGATGCGCCGGTCGATCACGCGATGCTCGGCGAAGCCGGGCTTGCCGAACCGGGCGCGGCGGGGCTCGATACGCGCGGCGAGACCCGCACGCGCTGAGGCGCTTCGAACGCCCCCTCGCGCTTCGGGCGCGGCGGCGTTACTGAGCTGACACAACCGATCCAGAGGGCTGGCATGGCACGCAAATATTTCGGCACCGACGGCATTCGCGGGCTGACCAACAAGAGCCCGATGACGGCGGCGATGGCGATGCAGGTCGGCATGGCGGCTGGCGCGCATTTCCGGCGCGGCGAGCATCGCCACCGCGTCGTGATCGGCAAGGACACGCGGCTGTCGGGCTATATGCTCGAAAACGCGATGGTCGCGGGTTTCACCTCGGTCGGCATGGACGTGGTGCTGGTCGGGCCGATGCCGACTCCTGCGGTGGCGATGCTGACTCATGCGATGCGCGCCGATCTCGGCGTGATGATCTCGGCCAGCCACAATCCCTATCAGGATAACGGCATCAAGCTGTTCGGCCCCGATGGCTACAAGCTCTCCGACGCCGACGAACTCGCGATCGAGGCGCTGATCGATGGCGAAGTCGCGCTCGCTCCAGCCGAAGAGATCGGCCGCGCCCGCCGTGTCGAGGATGCGCGCGGGCGCTATATCCACGCCGCCAAATCGACCTTCCCCGATGGCCTCACGCTCGACGGCCTCAAGATCGTCGTCGATTGCGCCAACGGCGCCGCCTATCAGGTCGCACCCTCGGCGCTGTGGGAATTGGGCGCGGAGGTGATCGCAATCGGCGTCAGCCCCAACGGCAAGAACATCAACGACGGCGTCGGCTCGACCGCGCCGCAGGTGCTGTGCGAGACGGTGGTGGCGAGCGGAGCCCACATCGGCATCGCGCTCGACGGCGATGCCGACCGGCTGATCGTGGTCGATGAGAAGGGCAAGGTCGTCGACGGCGATCAGCTCATGGCGACGATCGCGAGCGGCTGGGCGCGCGCCGGGCGGTTGCAGCAAGGTGGGCTGGTCGCGACGGTGATGTCCAACCTCGGGCTGGAGCGCCACCTCGCCACGCAGGGCATCAAGCTGGTGCGGACCTCGGTCGGCGACCGCTACGTGCTCGAAGCGATGCGCGCGCAAGGCTATAATGTCGGCGGCGAGCAGTCGGGCCACATCATCCTGTCGGATTACGCGACCACTGGCGACGGGCTGGTCGCGGCGTTGCAGATCCTCGCCGAACTGGTCCGATCGGGCGTGCCGGCGAGCGAATTGCTCCACCGTTTCGATCCATTGCCGCAATTGCTCAAGAACGTCCGCTTCGCCGGCGGCAAGCCCTTGGAGGCAGACGCGGTGAAAGCCGTCATCGCCGAAGCCGAAGCGGAATTGGCCGGCAAGGGCCGCCTCGTCATCCGCCCCTCCGGCACCGAGCCGGTGATCCGCGTGATGGCCGAAGGCGACGATCCCGATCAGGTCGAGCGCGTGGTCGATCGCATATGCGACGCGGTACGGGCGGCGGCTGCGGCGTAAGCGCAACATATTCCCCTCCTGCTCGCGGGAGGGGCTAGGGGAGGGCCTGTCCGGGAGCGCGACGTGCTTTTGGACACGCCCTCCCCCGACTCCTCTCGCAAGCG